>ERZ1669248.181-NODE-181-length-36646-cov-5.259490_pt1 | contig 36646 bp, 36 predicted proteins | sample MGYA00579296_ERZ1669248 | MGnify/ENA primary metagenome ERZ1669248 (study PRJEB41166, sample SAMN08046057) | hot springs metagenome | biome: hot spring; feature: neutral hot spring; material: thermophilic sediment; isolation source: thermophilic sediment from...
ATTTGGCTGTATCTAAATCTTTCATTTGTAATAAGCGTAGAATTGGTTCTGGATCAATATATGGCTTTTGTTGCAATGATTTATGCGCTAATGCAACAGTTTGTTCTGTTAATTGTAGCTTATACAACTGATAATATTCTCTATAGCCTGTAAGCAAATATTGTAGTAATAATAAAACATTATCAAATTTGCAAGCTGCTAATAACTCGGTGTAATTAATTGTTGTTGCTGTATGTAAAACTTTTGTAAAATACTTGAATGCAGCAAAAGGATTTTTAAACTCTAACTTTATCATGAAAATTAATTTAATCTGTTGCAAAAAATTAAAACTTAATTGGACTAAAAGATTTTAATGCATCTATTAAACCTTGCTCAAGAATAAGTTTTTGCTTTTTAAAGCTACAAACATCACTATTACATATAACTTCATATGCATCAAAGTTTGGAATAAAGCTTTCTTTTGCGACTTCAATTTTTTCAATATAAGCTTCATAATGTGATGGCATAATAACTGCATCATAGCAAATAATGTAGATATGTCCATCTGGTTCTACATACATATTTTCATTTCTATACCATTTTTGTGCAAATACTCTAACAGAAAAACCTATTCTACCATTTTCAGCAAGATCTAATAAGTGTTCTTTCATAGGACCTACTGGTTTAACAACTGCTTTAAGTAAATTGCCATCTAAATACATTTCTTTTATCACATGTGAAACATACTTTGGATCAATTGTTGCAAGACGTTCAGGTGATGTTGAATCAGGATGTCCTAATTCACCAAATGCTTCTCCATTTTTAACTTTTTGTTGATATTCTTCTATAGCAGGTTGCATTTTTGTTAGTGGATAATAACGTTTATTTCTATTTGGAACATCAAATGATTGTAATATTGCTTTTATGTATTTTTTATTACGTTCAAGTCCTAATGCAATACCAGATGCTTCAACTATTATGCTCATAACATTTGCTTTACTTAAACAACTGTGAGCTAAAACAAATGTATTTCAACCAAAGGAGGACAATATGGAAATAATCAAAGCAACTGAAACATTTTATTATCCATTTGGAGATTTTAAGATCGATATTGCTAAATTTCAGCCTAATACAGATATTGCAACAATAGCTAAGCAATTATTTCCTACATTACCTTTTGAAGATGCATTACAAAAAATATTTACAGATGTGTTTAAATTCGAGAAAAACAAAACATATATTGTTGCAAGAGATTTAAGAGATAAATTGCCGCTAGATAAATATGTTAATATTAAAGTTAACAAATTTCCAAAAATGTATAATGGCTTTGATGATTTAAACGGTAAAACATTAGTTGTATTTAATTTACATGCATATGGTGATTCATTAATTGCAACACCTGTATACAAATACCTGAAAACAAAGTATCCAAAATGCAAATTAATTGTTGAAATTAAACGTAATTATAACATACTTAAGTATTGTCCGTATATTGATGATTTTGTATATACACCAGTTGAATATGATACAATTAAAGATGCTGATTACTTTTTAGATTTTTACGAATATGTTAATTCGTATGCATATAACAATCTTAACTTAGTTGATTTCTGGGCAATGCAAGTAAGATTAAAGCTTGATGACAAACTACCTATATTAAATCCACCTGCTAAAACATTGCTTGATAAATGGAATGAATTACTTACAAATATTAGAAGTGAAGCTAAAAAGCCAATTATGTTATTGCATGGACTTGCATCATCATTGCATAGAAGCATACCACTATTCAAATTAATTGAGATTATGAAACAATTTGAAAACGATTTTGCATTTATAACTATTTATCCAAAAAACAAACAAGAAGAGTTAAAACAATTTGCAGCTGAACTACTACAATTTGATTACTACTATAACTTATCTGATTATTCAGAGTCTATAGATGATTTACTTGCTGCAATATATAACTTAACAGAAGATGATAGAATAATTTCAGCAGATACAGTTGTACCTCATATTGCAGCAGCTTACAAAAAATATTGCTATGTAATAGCAGGTGGAGTTGCTCCAGAAGCACAACATTATTACAAATCATCATATGAGCCTTATGTTAGAATAATCTATCCACCATTGTTTATAGGACAGATTTGCAAAGGCAATTGTTTAATACATGCATATCCTGGACCTTGTCCTGAAGCACAAGCAATTAAACAAGTATTTTCACCATGCATAACAACTATAGATTCTCGCTATATAAAACAAACAATCAATAATTTTGAACAAGTACAAACTAAACAGTGTTTTAATTGTGGCAAAGAATTAAGCTGGTATAAAGTTGATGACAAAGGTGTTATTTACTATTGTTATGATTGTGGTATCAAGTTTAGAAATAAACATATTGTACCTGAACAAATAGCTGCAACAAATATACAATTACCAAATATTCTGCATCATGAATTATTTATTACAGTTAATTATAAGTTAACAACACAATATATAGCAACATTACCATTTATTAGAGATGCAAAATCAGTTGTTATTTTACAAGAGCATCCAGGTTTACTATATAAAGCATTAAAAGCAATTCATAATAACGTTTTACTATTTGAAATGTTTAAACAAATACAATATTTACCAGATGTTATACATGATGTTAACTACATTACAGATTATACTGAATTGCCTGTTGCAGATATATTAATTGCTGATATACCTGTTATTGCATTTGCACAAAAACAACCAAACTTTATAATTGAACAATTACTTAGTAAATTAACTGAAAATGGAGTTTTAATACTTACGTATATAAATGCTAAACGTTATAATACATATATGCAAAAGCATGTTGATATAAGCAAGTTCTTTTCTAAAGGTATTGATAACTATGAAATTTCATTTGAATATATAAAGCAAATTGTAAAACAAATTGATACAAATTATAATCTAGTAAATACAACAGCATTACATCAACAAGATTATTTGCTAACGCTTGGTAATATTACAGCACCAATTATAGTAACTGAAAAAGGACCACAACCATATCAACCACCACCCAATGTTGATATACATTATATTCTGCAAGGTAAACAGATTTTAGACTACATACCTGATCAAATTATAAACACAACTGTTATTACAAAGCAAAATATAGATTATGATTGGTTTTTAAAAATGCCATTTCTTGCAGATAAGTTGTTAATTGATTTTAATAGATTGCTATATGATTACACGAATTTGATACTGTATACATAATTTATAAAACAGCAATAAATTAAAAAAATAAGGAGGCGGGAAATATGAAAGTTTACAACATAACAATCGAAGACTATTATACAGTTGAATGGACAATTGTTATTCATGAAAATTTAGTATGTTCTATTGAATCAATTACATATTCAATACCTGTTACTCGAAGCAAAACAATTACAACACTAGATGAATGTTATGAGCAAATACTTCAAATTTTAGCAAATGATTTACAACAACTACAAGATTTTAAAATGTTCATTAAAAAACTTGATACTAACAGAAAAAACATCAAAAAAATTTATAGAAAAGGCAGATTGTAATTTTTTTGCAAAAAATAAACTTACAAATCTTTAAGTTCTTGAATTTCATCTTCTGTTATTTCTAAATCTATATCCGCATCTGCTTTTAACAAATCTGAAATCAGTTTTTCAAGATTGTTAATTTCAGCAAGTATTTCATTTAATTTTGGCATTAGTTTTTCAATAATTTTATCTGCAAGTTGATTAATATCAATTGTATTATTTGTTGTTGCTTCTGGTTTAGTATTTGACAGGCTAAATAATTTGTTAGTATTGCTTAACAAATTGGTTGATGAGCTAAATATTGTAGTTGATGCAGTATTAGTATATATTACATTGTTATTTTGCAATGTTGTATTAAATAACTTATCGTAATGGCTAAAGTTAAGAATTTGTTTCTTAATAAAATTTGCAATAACTTCTTGATTATACATTAAATCATAATTTGCATCAGGCAATTTAACATTTTTTGTTATTACATACAATTTATCACTTTTTTCAATTGTAAACAAATTGATTGGTTTGCTTAAAATATAGTTAACAGTATATGTTGTAAATTCAGTTGTAAGCAAAACATTAATAATATCATTCAAAATTTGTGATAACGGTTTTTCTAATGCATCGATTGTTGCAAAATTAAGAAATGTTGTTTTAATGCTTCTATTGTTTAATGCTTCGTTTAATTGCATAACTAAATCATCATAGTCAATATTAATTGGTTGCGTAGACATATATTTGAAATATTCAATAACTAAGCCTTCCTTTTGTAATTTAGTTATAGTTGCAATTTTAAAATTAATGAACATATATTGATTTGTCATTTTAAACGGTAGCGTAAATATTAGCATAAAAGATAATTTACAACATATGCAATCTAGCAATTGTATCTTTCGCTAAATCTTTTTTAATTGCAGAAACATCTATATCATTACTGTTTAAAGTATCTTGTAATACATCTAAAATGTGAAATTTGATTTTTCTATGTTTTGCAAATTTAATATTGCGTAGATGATATAATGAACGTAGAATAAGATGTTTTATTGATTTGTATCTTAAAAATGCTGCAAGTATATCTTCATTCTTGATCTTTGAAAATAATAGGTTTAAGCCAATAAAGATAAAATTTACTGCTAATTTATCACCTCCATATGTAATACCGTAATCATCTGGCAAAGCAATAACATATTTTGATTCATAATCATTAAGCAAAGCATGTAGTTTAATTGGATAGTTGAATAATTTAGCTGCATCAATACGAAAATCTAGATTTTGTATTTGCGAATACTTAATATCTGCATTAGTTAACGATTTGCTATAGAATCTCTCAACAACATCTTCAGTTAAATCTGAATGTAAAAGTATGTTAAGTTGTTCTAAATAACTACTCATGTAATGTAATTTAAAGTTTTGGCTTAGTAAGTACTTGTTTTACAAATGACTTATGATGGTTACTGTGATAATTATTGTGATGGTGACATAGTAATATTGCAAAACTGTCTCATTTAATTTTTCTGCTTTTATGTATTTTGTTGCAACATAGATGATAGTATTTATTTTTTACGTTTTGTTTTATTTTATCAGCATACTATTTTTTTGTATTGCAACTTATAACTAATTTTGTTTTTTGCTTCTGTATAATATTGCAATATAGCTTAATTTTCTAGTTTTTTGTATTGAAGCTAATCTATTTTCTACTATGCTATATTTAACATCTTGTTAATCTTTTACAGCTTGATATATATTGCTACGTAGATATGTTAGTTTTTGCATCTTATTATCTTTGCAACTTTGTTTTTGTATCTTTGTTTTTGCAACTTAGTTTAGTTTACTGTGAAGCTTTACAACTATTTGTTTTCATACTTTTGTTTTGTTTTTGTTTTGCAACCCCTAACCCTATCCCCCCTTAATAATGATTTAACAATACTGCTATAACAAAAAAGAACGTTCAATAATTTAAAACAGATGTTTTAACAAAATGCTAAGTTTAATTTGAAGCATTAACATTTAAACATATTTGCAATTGTTATTTTGTTTTAGCATAAAAACAATTTGTTACAACTTATTTTTGCGGTACAAGTAAATTATCTTTCATGAAACTGGATAGAATCTGTAGCATCTGTAAACTGAATAATGAAAAACATATTGATGCATTAGTTATAACAAATGATGCAAACAATAAATATTACTACTACTTGCTATTTGAGTTTCCATTTAATGCAACTGCATATATACAACATTATTTGAAGCAACTAAATAAATACAACATTGTTTTAACATATGCTGTATCTTGCAAAAAAGAAAATTACATACCTGCAATTAGTGATATCAACAAATGTATTAACATATTGCATGAATACATTATACGTTACAAACCGCTTAAGTTTCTTGCGTTTGGACCTTTAGCAATTGCTGCATTAAAACGTTACTACAAACTTAACATTGACGAAAAAAATTTAGACTACGATGAAATTTACTATGCAAATAATATTCCAATACTGCTAACGTATAATCCACTAATGTATTTCAAGAGCAAAAACATTGAATTGCTTAATCATATACATTCAAAACTAGAAGAACTATTTGATGTAAAGCTAGAAAAATATACATACTATAATCAGCAAAAAATCAATTCCGTTATTACATATATGCAAAATATTAATGCTTACGAAATTGATTTAACGATTGACTTAAATGATTATGATGTACAATTATGCTATACAGATACATATTATACGTATTTTAAGCTTTACAAACCTGAAAACAATTACAAGTATTTAAAACTCGACAATATAGCATTATTACAATCAATAAATATACAAGCAATTAAAGAGTTAAATACTTACAAGTTTACAAAAGTTGAGAAATACAAAGGTATTTATGCATCAGATAACAAACTAAAAGATATTACAGATATGTTTAAAGTCATTGATGTTTACGGAATTGGTTTTAGTGCAGAACTAATGTATGCTTTACTAAACAAATTTGCAATTAATAAAGCATTTTATGAACCTAAATATCTAGTTGTAGACATAGAAGTTATTTCAGATGATTTTCCTGATCCTAATACTGCAGATAATCCTGTAATTTGCTTAACAATTTATCAAGATGGTAACTACTATACATACTATACTAATACTGATAAAGAAATACAGCACAATGAAATACCGTTTATGCAAAAATTCAATACAGAACAAGAATTATTGCAATACGTTTGGGAAAATCATATTTCAAAAGCAACTATTTTAGTAGGTTGGAATGCATATTTTGATATCATATACTTATGGAATCGTGCTTATAAGCTTGGTATAGATGTAATTACTGATGTTTACAATTTCTACGATGGAATTAATGTCAAAATACAATTTTCGCATAATGTTTTAACAAGTTCTATTTGTAAGCAACCCTTCTTTACTGTATACGACTTGCTTGATATCTATGAAACTTATGTAAGCAATAAAGAACCATCTGTTGCTTTAGATTACATTGCAAAAAAAGAGTTAGGATATGAAAAAGTAAAACTTGAAGAATCCATTAAATCACTTTGGTTAAAGCAACCAGAAACTATTCTATATTACAACTACATTGATACAAAATTAACAACTGAAATATTGCATAAGTATAATTTTATCATGTTCTTTGATGAAGTACGTAGAATAATCAATATGCCATTAAACTATCATAACTATACGCCAACCAAATATGGAGTTTATGTTATGTTTAACAATATGCTAAAAAATAATATGATTGCATCATATACAGAAACTTTAACAGGTAGCTTTAATGTTCAATATACAGGTGCTTATGTTCAGCAACCTGTTCCAATTTTGATAACAAAAAATGATTAGAAATCGTCGAACTGTATTTGCTCATTTGTTGTTTGTTGCTTTGTTGATTCTATTTGATGCTGCTGATAATTACAAATACAAATTTCATTCTTTGTTAGTTTAAAGTAAGCATATTCTAAATTCAACGGATTATTTGCTGTAATAACAAGCGAATCAAATTTTTGTTGCAATTCTTTAATTAACATATCAGCATCAAACGTTTTTGTTGTTTGATTTAATGTTTGTGGTAAATATGCTACAAATATGTGTTGTTTATTTTTGTCTTGCAAAATCATAAAATCATCAAATTCAATAAGCGATTCGCAAATAATTCGTTTAGCTTGATTATCTTGTTGCTTTTTACAAACAATTGCTTTAAGAAAATGTGAATTGCAAGTAATTCGCACTGCATAATTGCCAAAATCAAAATTGGTTATATTTGTTACTCTCCATACTATATGCATAAAAAATAATTTAGTGTTTTTGATTTGAAACAAAAAAAACAATTAAATTTTAGTATATTGCAGAAGTTTAGCTTTATCGTAGTTTTGCATATTATATTGCAATATGCAGATGTTAGTAAAAGGTAACAATACAATTACTAATTTTCTTAAAATGTTAAACGTTAAAATAATTTCTTTAGTTATTTTACCAATAGCATACCTATCAGGAAAACTACAAATATTTGTACCAGTAATGTAATCGCAGTAATGTATGTTATTGCTTTGCCAAACATAAAGAATTGGTATAGTGAATAAGTATTGATTTGTAAACATAAAGCTGTTGCCTAAATGTTTAATGATACAAATATATTTGTTTACTGTTATACAAGTATATACTAGTTTTGCATTTACAGAATCTATGTTTATAATTAAATGCTTGTTTTTGTAATTTGCAGGATACAGCATAGTTTGTTGTAAATTCATTGTTGTAAGCAGCTTTTTTCCATCTTTAATTATTCGTAATTCGTATGTATCTAAAATGTAGTTGTAGAAAACAATTATGTTGTTAGGATTAGTTTGTAATTGTTCAGGTATTGTTAATGTTGTATCTGTTACTGTATCAATAATTTTTGCATTCTGAACTATGTAACGATTTACTTTACGGTTAATTGCTTCAAAATATTTGTATAGCATAGAAAATTAATTTATTGATTTTTTTGTTGTAAAAACAATCGATATTTAAATGCTAAAAATGGTCTTAGAAAGTTTAGCAAGGCTAAAAAATAATGCTAAACAAAAACAACTTGAAAAACAACAACAAAAAACACTGCAACAGATTCAACAAACAATAAACAATCTGGCGTTGGATGTTAATTTTGAAAAATACATAGATGAGTTAATTGACAATTATGTTAATGTATATGTGGCAACAATTAAAACTAAACTTAACAATAACAATATTAGTGATGATGCAAAATCTGTTATAATAACTGATGTTATAAACAATGTTTTAAACGATGATTTATTAAGTGCATTAACAAAACAATTACTAATACAAAAGTTTGGTTTTGAAGATATTGTTTTAGATTACATTAAGTTAAAAATTCAAGCAAAACTAGTAAAGTAAAAAAGCTAAAACTATAAATTAATTTGTATGTTCAAAATATTACACAATAAACAAGAAACTCTAACATTAATAGCAGAACAATTATTGCAACAAACCTATTACAATTATCCTGATGAACATACAAAAGATTCTGCAAAACGAATTGCAGATTATTGGAATGAAATAATGTTGTTTTCAATAACTAAATTGCATTATAAAGATGAACTTGTAAATTTTGAAAATGAAATAGAGGCAGATAAATATATCATGGACAAATTGCTAAATGTAACAAATTTTGAAATTGATACTACACAAATTGCAAATTTAGATCAAGGACTGTTAATCGGACCAATAAGAGTTTATGCAGTATGTTCTCATCATTATGCTCCAATGTTTGGTAACGTTTATATTGCAGTTAATCTAGAATCAAAAATGTTAGGTTTAAGTAAGTATGCTAGAATTGCAAAATTGTATGCCAAACAACCATTAGTTCAGGAGATATATACAAATTCGTTAGCAAAATTACTTAACTTATATTTGGAAGATAGTAATATTGTTGTGCTAACAAAGTTTAGGCATTTATGCATGGAATCAAGAGGTGTTAATGTTGAAAATGCTGAAACTATTTGTTACGCTATGTGTGGTACAAATGAACAAAAAAAGAAAGAACTTTTTGATTTGATTAAGCTGCATATGAAGTAATTTTTTTGCTTTAATATGCATGCTTATATGAAGTTTGACGTTTTTTATGTTTTGGTTTGTTTTGTCTATTAAGATATTCAGATAACAATGTATTCATAGTTGAAATATTATTGTTTATTGAATTTAGTATTGCAATTACATCATTTTGCTGCATAATAGCTAAACGATCAGGAACATAAGCTTGTTGTGGTAAGTTATTTGGAAATACATTTGATGTAATTTGTTGTTGTGGTTTATTATTTGATGGTTGAAAAATATTAGATAATGCATCAGATAAGAAATCATAAATTTTACTGAATATTGTACTACCTAATGCACCACCTATTGCACCACCAGCTATAGCACCTGGTACTCCAAGCAAAGAACCTAAAGCACCACCAGCTAATGTTCCAAGTATACCACCTAAACCTGCTACAATACTTTTTCCTATACTACCGGTTTGCATATATTCGGTTATACCTGTTACAATACCACCTATACCTAATGGCAATCCACGTATTAAACCTTTACCAAATAACCCTGTAATATTACCACCAAACAATCTAGATAGAAAAGAACCTGTACTGGCAGTACCACCACCAAATAATTTAGATAAAGCTGATGTTATACCTGATATACCTGCTCTATTAATTACAGTAGTTGATTTAGAAAATAGATTGCTAAATAGTTTAAGTATACTACCGCCACCTAATAAACCAAGTAGTAACGAAATTGCTTTGCCACCTAAATTAACTGGATTAATAAAACTAAACAATTTTGATAAGAAACCAAATAACGTGCTTGACTTAATTGTTTTTGATACATTCTTAATTTCTTCATGTATCGTTTGCAATACATTACGTATATCTGCAAATGATTGTATTTCATCATAAATACTTTGTAGAATAGATATTTGCTGCTTTAAATAATCACATAAACTGCAATCTATATCTAGCTTGATTTTATCAGTTGCTAATTTAACATTTAATGTTTCAGCAAAGTTTGTTATTGTTGTTTTAATAGGAGAAATCATATCAAACGAATTTATTATTGCTTCCATAATATTTCTTCTGATATTGTACATATACATATTATGAGTCCAATCAACGCCTGGTCTACCAAACATTATTTCAAACATTATTATGAACTTTTCATCAATTCTTGTAAGGTATGTTGTAATATCTTCCATAAATTTTTTGTCAAGTGATATTCGTATTTTACTTACAGCTTCGTTTAATAGCTTAGGTAAGCTTTCAAGTAGCAACATAAAATCTTCATGTATAGTTTGTAATGTAACTTGTTTGATAGATTGCAATTGTCCAAGTTTTAAATTGTATGTTTCTTCAAATGATTTAGGTTCAACAGGTTGTCTCTTTCTAAATATAAAACCTGAAATAAATCCTAAACCTAAACCTTTAAGCATAGTCTTCGAAACCTGATAAATTTTTGTTGTAACAGCAGTAAAATATCCTGCAGTTATAGTATCTAAACCTCTAACTATTGCTTTAAAGAATCCTTGAATACGTTTTCCAGTTGTTATAAGCATTGTTTTTAACTGTTTTAAAGTTGGATCATTATCAATAAACTTATTAAGTTCTGTAAACCAATTTCTTATACGTTGAACAACATTTTTTTGTATAAAGTTTTTAACATTTGCAGTTATTTGCTTTGTAATAGGCAAGTTTCTAATAAATCCAAAGAAGTCTTTTACTAACCATTTGCCAAACCATTCTTTACCAAATAGGATATAAGCAGCAGATGAGATTAAGATTGGTGTTGCCACTATAGCACCTATAGGACCAAATGCAGATATTAAACCTAATGCTGCACTAGATAACATAACTTCTCTTGTTATGCCACCAAATTTATACATTGCATTATACAGATTACGATAGTAGTATTTATTCAATGCATACATTTGTTCTTCTAATGCTTTTTGAAATTCACGTCTTAAACCTAAACCTGCATATTGATTATACATAAACTTAAATGACTTAACGTCAGATAAAGCAAAACGTAAATCATAAACAATTTTATTTGTTGCAAGTCTAACAAGTAGTTGATAGTAATTTTTGTCTTCTGCTTTTGCAACTGTTTCAGGTAAGCTGTTAGTTATTAATGCTTTAAGTAACTCTTCTTTTGTTGCAAAATCTTTTTGTAAACGTTCTATTATTTTTGCTTGATCTTTAGGTGATAATTCTGCAAGATCTTTTAATGCTTGAACTTCTAATGGTGTTAAATTTGCTCTCTTAATTAATTCAACAAGTAGTATATTTTCAGGTTTAACATATTCGTTATATTTTGCAAAATTGTTAACAAACAAATTAAGAAAGTCTATATTACTTTTATTTGTTAGATCTTGCGTCATGATTGCTTGTAACAGTGGATTTGCAGCAAAATTTTTACGCCATATTTTAAATCGCATATAGAATGGCAATTTTGCAAAATTATCTTTATATTGGTCTAATGTTTTTACATAATACGTTTGTATATTCTTATCAATATAGCGTATTTGATCAAGAATTCTAACTACATTGCTTAATTCTGATAGTTGAACCGTTTGTAAGGAACTATACTTATCAGTTGCTAATAATATTTCAAATAAAATTCTGTTTATACTGAATAACAATTCAAAAACAGATGTATACCAATCTTTGCCTTTGAAATACTGCTTTTCAGTTGCAACAGCAAGTTGATCTAATCTTTTAACCATTGCTTTTTGAAAATCATCTAGTTCAATATTTCTAGCTATATCTTCTAGTGTTTGTTCAGTTATTCGTATAGACTTATCAAAATTCAATTTGCTAAATAATAAAGCAGTTTGAAATTCTTTTGCTATTGTTGTTTGTAGATCTTTGAAAACCCGTTGTGTTGCTGGTAAATCTATAGCAGCAATTTGTTTATGCAAACTGCGTTCAATATAATTAACAAGATTAAAACCTAATCTATTCAAAAACGATTTTAAACTTGTTGTTATATATTGAGTTGTGTTATTAGTTTTTTCTAGAATTTCTGCATATTTTTGTTCTCTTTCTGCTAATTTATTTAGCAAATTAGTTATTTGTGGAAATAGTTTAAGTGTTGATTCTTGACGTTGCAAATATAAATCCATATGTTTTGCAAAATTAACTAGTTTATCACCAACTTTAGCAAAATTTCTTAATTGTAAATTTATGTTATTAGCAATTGCTTTAAATGCAGCTTCATTTTTATCTTCGCGTTTTTCTATATGCACAAATCCTTCATGTACTCTATTTGCAGTTTTCACTAAAATATCTTTTATGTCTTTAAGTACTTTTAATGATTCAGTGCAAAATTCATTTTGTAAATTATCATTATGCCTTTCATGCATAAATTTTTCGCTTTTGATTATAGAGATGCAGCTTGATTTTTATGTTTTTAGATTTACATTATTCAAATACTAATGGAGCAACATATCAAGTTCCACTATTTTTTGTTGTTACTGATAGAGGACCTAATAATAAAATAGTATTTGTAAAAGATGCAGAAGATTTCATAAAAAAATTTGGAAATAAACCGCTTATGTTAGAAGAATCTTATGTGTATGCTTATAGAACAGCTATGTTAACACCTATTTATTGTTGCAAATTAGCACCTGTTGATTATATCAATCCTAATCTTGTATTTGCTATAACAAACTATTCTAATACGTACTATATAATGCCAGGTTATATTGGCAAAGATTATCTGTTTTATCCTTATTATACATTGCAAAATAAATTTGCATCAACTAGTTTATATCAAGTTCTCTTTTCTATTTCATCGTTATATGGAGGTACTGATTATATTGCACGTATTGTTATGCGAAATAATTATTTGTATTTTATGAATGCTTTTGATACAGATGTTATGCCATTTATTAACAAAAACGTTTACTCCAATTACTATGTTATGGAAAATTATTCGTTTACAATTACGCAAACAAATATTAACATTTTAACACAATTGCCAGATACTTTTGAATCATATACATACATTGATCATAACATACTATTTAGAATCATTAGCAATATATTTAGATCCAATACAATGCAGCTTTATACAAACGCTAATTTATTTATACGTAATAATAGCATTGACGAAGAAGCATTTTTAACTGCATTAGCATCAATAACAAACGATGAATACTACTATATCAAATATGTCATTGCTCCTATACAAATTCATTTTTCATCTTCGTTTATTTATGCAATAAATCAAACATTATTTAGATTTTGTTTGAATCAGCAGCAAAACTACCTTGGTTCTTTGTTATATACATTTGTTAAATCGGCATCTGAAATTATAAATAGCAATCTTATTGTATCGTATACACATATTCAAAAAACATATTTACCTGAACTTGGAAAACTAGCATTTGTACCAATTCATTATGATGCAGCATATAAAATTATAGACTTCAGATTACAAACAAATGATAATTCAACTACATTGTTAACATTTAATGATATTTATCAACATCATATACCAACATATACAAATCAATATGCAATACATATTAATGCAAGTGGTATATCGTCATTTACTGTTTATAACATCAATCAAATTGTAAATACTTACAAAGGTCCTGCACAAACTGTTTTTAGAACAACATATCAAAGTAATAACATGTTAGTTTTTGAATATGTAAATGCTGATATACTTGATTTGTTGCATAGATTATACAAAGTATTAGTTCCTATTAAACATAAACTGTATCAAAATAGTGACTTTATAAAGCAGTTAGTTAAGTATGTCATAACAAATTATCACGAAACAATGATTGAAGAATTTAATGTATACTTTAAAGATTTGGTTTATGAGCATAATATGATATCAATTGTTATTCGTTTGAAGTATAAACGTATCGCAGATACTGTTGATATAACAATGCGTATTTAATTTTTTGCTTGTAAAAAGTATGCAGTTATTGTAAATTACAATTACATGAATAATAGAATTAAAGAGTTTTGCAAAACTGTAGTTAGTTTCAATAACCACAAAGATTTACTTATGTATTTATTCAATCTAGTGAAAGGTAATTCTAATGCAACAATGCCCACAATTCCTGATATATTAGACAAAAAAACATTTAATGTATTCTTAGTTGAATTTGCAAAACATAATAGTAAGGAAATTACTATGCATTTTATTGATTTGGTTTATAAAGCAGGTCATTGTTTAAGTACATTGAAGCATAATGTAACATTAACATTAGAAGATTTTATGGTTGATGATGATATTAAACAAGAGTATAAAGCAGTATTAAAGCAACAAACTAAAATTGTTGACAAAGATTTGGTTCTTAAAAGATATTTGGAAAAAGCAAAAGAAAATTTAAAGCAAAGAAACTCCACAATACTTGATATTATACAATCAGGTGCAAGATCATCTGATACACAATTAAGACAAATAATTTTATCAAGAGGTATGCTAGATACTGGATTTAACACAGAATTTGTTGAAGGCTGTTATTTTGATGGATTATCAATTCATGATTTTGAAATATCTTCTCTTGCTGCAAGAAAAGCATTATATGATAAAACAATGTCTACTGCTAAACCAGGTTATTTAACAAGACAATTAGTATATGCACTATCGCATATTTATATAGACAGCGAAGATTGTGGTACTAAAGAATACATGCCATATAAAATTACACAAGATAATTACAAAAGCTTTTATGGTAAGTATTACTTTGATATTGAAACTAATACAGAAAAAGTTATGCATAATCCTGAACAGTTTATAAACAAAATTGTACCTGTACGCTCTCCATTTTTATGCAAAAGTCAAAATGTATGTCGTAAATGCATAGGTGAATATTACTATGATTTTAAGCATGTAGGTATTATAACTGCACAAACAATAGGTGAAAGAGCAACACAATTAACATTAAGAGTCTTTCATACAGGCTCTGCAGTATCATTACAATCAGACATAATGGATATAGTAAAACAGTATCCAGATTATATTGATTTGCATGATAGAATAATAACAGTAAAACAAGAAGCAGAACTAATACTACCTCCAGATACAATTATATCCAAGAATACAAATATTATCTTACATGATGTTGAAGTTATGTTACAATATTCAGATGGTACTGTTATTAGATTTACTATTATGCAAGGTAGCAAATTATTAGTTCAACCAGGTAAAGTTAAAGGTAACATAATACAGTTAATACCGCTAAGTATAACAAATGCAATTGTAGCAATAGAAAATTTCTTAAAAATGAAATTAAGCATTGAAAATTTAAATCAGTTACTAAAAATACAAACTATTCTGTATAAGTTAATTACATACGATTCACCATTTCCATATTTTATGTATGAGTTGCTATTATTGTCACAATTAACTAATCAGAATAACAAGCCATTTTACTATAATCGCAAATTAGAATTTCCGCTAATTAAACAGCCACTTAAAAATATGCCCATGCTACTTGGTATTGGTTTACTATTTGAAAATCCAAGAAAAGCATTACGCTATATGATACAAAACAAAGATGGTATAATAGCAAATTCTCCATTGAAAAAATTACTATACTTATAATTCTTTGCAAAAAAAGAAAAGGAAGGAAGGGCGGGGAGCACTTAGAGCAGCGCTACAAAGTAATTTTTTTGCCATAATATATGCAAAAAATTACTTTTTATTTTCAAGTAATTCATACATCTTAATTGCAATGTCTCTAATTTCTTTTTGTGCATCTTTATTTTTTCGCTTAGCTATAAAATCATATAATTGTTTTAACGAACCAGATACTACAATAGTAGAATATTGTGCATTAGGTAATATATATCTTGCATCTTCAGCAGATATGCCATTTTCTATCATTTCTTTATAAAATAGTTGCAATTCTTTTATCAATTGTATATATTTGTTGTAGAAATATTTGTTCTCTCTTATTTTGTCTGGTATGTAAAATTTGTTTTCAAGCTGTAAATCTTTATTGCGAGGTTGTTCTAATACGTAACGTTGTGATTTTTGCGAAAAGTTTAATATCGTATGTCTAACAAGTTGATGTGTTGCAACTCTTGAAATGTTTTCTATATAAAATACTGCATATCCATCATAGTTGCCATTATAGTATATCAAGTAAACATTTTCTTTTTGCATAATATTATTTAAAACATTATAGTCAATATCAATAGCATCTATTAGTGCATTACGTATTTCATCTGTTGCAGCATCTTCAAGAAAATGTCTTAACGATAAACCAATAATGTTTGAATAGTTTGAATTATAAATTGCTTTAAATTTTGTTGCAAGAATTTTTTGTATAGTTGCTATAGGCATGGATATATATGCAACTGAATGACTAAATACTGAATAATGTTTATAGTTTGCAAGTCGTTTTAAAAACTGTTTTGCAGATGTTTCATTTTGAAAATAGTCTTCTTTAAGCAATTCAAATAAAGGTTTTTTTGAATAACAAACACGTGCACCAATTAATGAATAAACAATAGTTTTGCTAAATAATTTGTTTACATTTTGATATAACTGCTCTAAAACTCCTATAGTATTCATGTTAATTGATTTCAAATACAAAAAAATTAACGTTCTAAACGCATGGCTAAATTACCTGCAGCAGTTGATAAATCTGTTGTTTTACGCATTAGCCAGCCCGATAAAACACTTATACCTATATAAAAACATGCAAATATTAATGCTACTTTAATATCAACTTTATGTGCTTCAGATGAAATAAAACCATAAATAAGTTCATAGTTAGCAATAAAATATATAGCAACACCAACAATTAATAGTGGAACAGGTAAAAACGGAACTATACCATTATATGTTTTAAACATGTATACAATAAAATTGTATACAATTTTTAGGAAAAGTGCATATGGTAATACAAGTCCTACAGCAGTAAAGAATCTAGCATAAGCATCTGGTAATACTTTTTTTAATGCATTATATAAACCTTCTGCAGGTATTGCTAAAACAGATTTAAGTTTTGCAATAAACGGATCTAAAGATTTAGCTAATTCAGCAAGGGATAAATCTAATTCTTGTGCTATTGTATTATAAGTTTCAGTTGCTGTTGCTTTAGATTGTACTGCTTTGCTAACAAATAAATACAGAAATAAATTTTCACGTGCATTTTTAATTTTTTGTTCAACTTTACGTAATAACTCTTGATTAATTTTATTATATTCGCTATTTGCAAGGCTTAATCCTGCTAAGAATCTACGTAGAAATTTTCCGCTTACTACAAATTGTTTATCATCAATATTAACTTTGTAATACGCATTATTAACAATACTATTTATTACTTTGCTTTGTTGTTGTAAATTATTATTAGTTGTTACATCGTTAAAAATTATATGCAAAGTATTTAATTCTGCAGAAAGTTTTACAAATGATGCAAATTGTATTGATAACATATCAGTAATATGTGCTGTTTCTTTATTAGATTGATGTGCTCGAGAAAACATATTAATAAAATACTGTTTTAGCAAAGTCATTTTTTGTTGCTTAAAACTATATAGCTATTTTTAAATTAATATTAGCAGCAAAAAAAATTATTGCTTAAATTGTGCTAATAAATCTATAACTTTTGCAAATGGTAATTCAGTTAAATCACCTAAAAACTCATTTGCTGGCGGATTAATAATTACCTGTTTTGAATTCAAATCTACTGCTATACTATTTATAGTATTATTAGGTTCAAGCTCTATAAACAATATATTACGAGATGTTAAACCAATGTTTTTACCAAAGAATACTAAACCAGGTATATTAGCACTTATATTAGTACTTTCAGTATAAACATTATCTGAAACATGTACAAACTCTAAAGCAGAGATTAAAGGATGATACAATCTTATAAATGATAGATTTTCATCTGTTTGTATTTCTAATCTGCTTAAATTTTCAACTGTAAATATTGATGCTATTTGTATATCACCATCAGAATTTATAACTGTATACATTTCGCTAATTTGTTTTTCAGTATCATCTGCCTCAGCATCTTCTTGATCTGCATCGGATGTATCGAATAGCATATCATCGTCTGTTTCTTCATTATCCATGTCAACAGAATTATTTTCATCTTCATCTTCTTTGGTTAGATGTGTAAATAAATCATCATCTTCTTCATCTGCTTCATAAATTTTAACAGTAATCATTGTTTTGATTTCTGCATCAGAATCATCTTCTGAATCATCTGATACAACATAATCGTTACCATTATTTAATTCTTGATTGTCTATATCATTATCATCATTATCAATCTTATAATCAAGTTGTGTATCTTCTGCAATAATGTCGTATATATTTTCTTGTTCTTGTTTAATATTTGCATAAACTTGTTCAATATGTTTTAATAATTCGTCTATTGATATGTCTTTGAAATTCATTGTTATATAGTTTGTTTTCATAAAAACTAATTTACTAACATTGCATTAACTTTTGTAAACATAATTACATTCTAGGCTTTTAAAACAAACAATCATAAAACATATATCAAAACTTAGCAGAATTTAAAAACAGCGATAACAATGTTTAATAAAGAAGAAATGTTGAAAATAATACAATCAGATGAATTTTTCTTTGCTTTGTATGAATTTATTTATGATTTGTACCAAACAGTTGTTAAAACTGATTTTGACTATAGATTTTTAATTGTATATGCAAAACAAAAAGGCAATTCATTTGTGATTCAAATTGCAATAGATCAGCAAAAAAACATAAAGAAAATTAAAAAGCAAAATTTAGTTTTATTTGAATTAGATGGTTTAGATTTAATACTTAAATTTGCCAATACAATTGATATAAAATCTGATTTGCATAACTATGCAAAAGATATAGTTAACACAATAGTGAATACAATACAAAACTTAGAATTCGTTTAATTTTTTTGTAAAACAGAAATCGAATGTTAGAAGCATTACTACAATCGCAATTTGATTTGTACTATAAAAACTTATTACGTTTATTAGTTTCTATGCAAACAAATGAATTTACTGTTAAAAATGAAGCAGATTTGTATTACAAATACGTTTATCAGCAAAATATCTTATCGTTTTATACATATTATACAGAATCGTTTACATTAATTTTAGAACCGTTAACAAAACTTGCAGATACATATACGCCATTATTTACACAAAAGTATGTTTTATCAAGAACAAATTTGCTTGCAATTGTTGAGTATTACAATAGTTCTGCAAGTTTTGTATCGGAAACGTTTGAATATAGTTATACTTCAAATGGCATTGAATGGAAAATACCATTTGTTAGTCAATATATTAATGTATACAAAATAGATAATACGACAATAGACAATATCATATTAATCAAAGTCAACTACGATGTTCATTATATTAACTACACAATATTAACAAACGATGTTGTTTTTACTCGTCTTGCAGATAATGTTGTATTTGATGCAGTAATTGTTCCTATAACTGTTAATAATGTTTTGAATTTAATATACACAACAAACTTCAATCTAGCTAGCATAGCAAGTACCGATATAGTATCAACATCTATGCCCATAAATATAATCTATGCAAAAAATTATGAAAGAGTAAAAAAGCGTATTGATTATACAACTATAAACAAAAGCAAATTAATTCAGTTCCCATATATTTTTATTCCAGCTGCAGTAGTTTTTGACTTGAATTATACAAATGATAATAATATTGTATTTGATATAGAAGTTGCATCATATTATCCAATTACATATTCAGATGCGTATAGCTTTTATCTTGTTGGTTACGAAAAAAAACAATTAATTGATAGAACAGTATTAAATACACGTTATGCATTAATAGAACCTGATATAACAAAACTCAAAGTTTATAATGCAACATTAGATATAACAAAACCACTGTACATATATAAACAAAATATTGTGTATGTTGATTACTTACAATATACGTAAAATTAAATTTTTTTGCAACCATACTTAAGTAAAATACATGATTGTTGATAAGTTAACTAATATTTCATCAATAATCTGTATAACATTAAAATCAGCAGTTTTAATTTTTGACAACTTATCTATACCAGCATAAATTTTATTTGTTAAATCTGCTAGTATAGTTGTTTCAGCAATATATCCTGCAGATGTTATAAACTTTGCATAAATCATACAATTTTTTAATATTGATGTTGCAATATACCGATAGATGTTTATAATTAACTCTGGTTGTGTTACTAGTTGTCTAACAGCTGTTGTATTATTATCTGGCAACTCATTCTTTAAAAACTTAATTAGTTCTGTCCAATAAGGATTGTTTTTTGTATACTTAAACAGTTTTAAATTTTTGATAATGTTAACTATATCAGTGTTTGTATAGCCAACTGCTTTGCTTGCATATTGATTATTCTCTATATGCTTAATGTATACTTGATTTAGTATATTATTGATCATGCCTAATAAAAAGTTTGCTAGTATATTGATATTTACATCATTTTGCGAGATTCTATTTGCTGACGGAACAATAATATTGTTTACATTATCTTGCTGCATAACAATATTGTTAAACCATAATATGCAAGTTTACGGTTAAGTAACGAATACATATGAAAATGCAAAAAGATATTGTTTCTGCAATTATACAAGCTGTAACTAGTGCTAATAATATAGATACTGATTTACAGGATAGCTTAAATATATTCACGTCATATTTTGCTAGCAATAGTAATCAAACAAATACAGCACAGCAAACTATAGATATTTATACATATGTAAATCAAGATGCAGTTTTAAAATCTATTTTTGAACTCTACTTAACGCATATAATTCCACTTGGACTCAACAAAAACTATTATAACATTGATAGTTTAGAACTAGATAAGCTTAAAACAAAATTTATTGAACAAATTTTAGAAAACCTTGATTTTAATGATTTGCTAATACGTATTGTTATTCATCTGATTTTATATGGTGAAGTTGGTGTTATGTTATTAGATCTAAGCGATATTGATAAATTCATACAATTTATGAATAAACATGGTTTTATAATTGCACGAGAGAATTTTGATTTAAAAGAAGAAGTTATGTTAGAACGAGATTTAAATTATCTTAGCGAACTAAAACAAAAAACCATACAAAAACAAACAAAAAAACCTCTTGTAGTTGATAATGAGCAAATAACATATATCAAACCCGTATTAATTGCAAAAACTAGATATACACCAATAAAATTTTCGCATTTTACATTAGGCTATATAATATATGGTAACCCATATGTTGATGATTTATCTGCTGAATCATCAAATAGTATCAATACTTATACACAAAACAATAATGTTAATACTAATCAAACACAAAATATACTCAATACGTTATTACAATATGCGCAACAACATAATATCATTATACCGCAAGAAGTTATAGATGAGATTAATCAAAAATTAGTTAATGCACAGAATGTTACATTTGTCCCTGCATCTATGTTTGAAGTATTTAAACTGCCATATATTTACAAAGACGGTTTAATAAGTATTTATATGCCTTTTATAACAGCATTAAAAGCATTACGTACAGCATTACTATCACAGGTTGTTAAAGCACAAGATATATTAGAAGTTAGAGTTGATGTATCCAATATTACAAAAGCAAATGTTGGATCATATATTCAAGCAGTTATTAATCAGTTCAAGAATAAACAATATTATGTTGATGATACAGTACCAATAACATCATTTCCAAACATTATTAATCCAATGACTACGATATTTGTTCCAACATATAACAACAATCCTGCAATAGATTTGCAATTAATTAACATACCATTCCAAAATGATCTTGTAAACTTATATGAAACATTAATAAACGACATAGGCATACAGACAGGTTTGCCACCTGCATTAATTAATAAAACGCAACAAATAGATGAACAACAACATACGCAAATAAACTATACATTCTTTAACAAAATCAGCATGATACAAAATTATATCTCAAAGAGCTTAACAAGATTGCTATATAAACTGCTACGTTTATTAAACCCAGATATTTATTCAGCATATTTTGGTTTAGTAAAACTATCCTTGAATAAGCCTTATACATTAATCTTTAACCAATTTGATACAATTATAGGTTCGTTGCAAAACATGTATGCGTTATTCAAAGATACACCACAAGCAATTGAATTGTTTGGATACCTGTTTGGTAAAGATATTGTAGACAAGATTGAAATTAACAGATTAACGCAGTTACTTGATGAAACACAAGAAAAACTAATGCAAAAAAATAATGAAGAAAATGAAGCAAATCTTTAAACTAAACAATAATTAAGCAAATCAACTATAGTTTCATATGCTACATTTTTTAGCATTAAAATTGGTTTCCCTTTTACTTTTTTGCCTGTTTGATTTTGTATTTGTTTTGCAGGCATAAATATAACAGGAACTTTAAACAATTTCTTTAACTTTAATGATTTATTTTTTGTTAAATCGTTTAATCGTATAGTGCATTTGTAATATACATAATTCTTATTATCATGCTTAAATAAATAGAATGTTAATGCATGATTGCCTGCTGCTATATGTATAGGCGGAATATTAATATAGTTGGTATTAACATGTACGTAAAGCATAATTTTAGTTTACAGTAAACTTCTCAAATAGTAATCTATGCTTTGTTGTGAATCAAACAGCTTATTATCGTAAACATATAGCTCAACAAACAAATAATTTGGATCATAGTTATTACAATCAATTGCAGTATAAGATGTTATTTGATCATGCTCTAAATCAATTTTTAAGTATGTATAATAGATGTTTGTACTCTTGATTGGTTTGGCTTGCAGATTTGTAATATCAATATTATACAGCTTATAGTATACAACATTGTTAAACAATCCAGTAACTAACAATGTATTTGTTTTATAGTTAATACCAGCATAAATATACTTGTATTTTGAATTTTGCGAATCTTTTAGTTTGTTATATATAGTAACGTTATGTAAATATGACATTAGCTTTGATTAATCAAAAAAATTAGAATACAGCATTGTTACAAAATATTAGCTGATATTCCATTATTGTTTTCATAGAATCAGCAAATACTTTATCTCTAAAAACAATTAGTTCAAAATATAACTTGTTTGTATCAAGCATATCAGGTAAATTATCTAAGATGCTAATCTTGTTACGTAATGGATTATATTCTAAAAATGCAATTTTAGTATCACCTGATGCTGTAATATTACTAAACATTTCAGGCGTTAATTGTATTGTTGTATTAACATACTTATTTTCAAATGAACCTACAATATTTATAGCACCAGATAAATCAATATAAGCTTGTACTCTATATTGTGATTTTGGTTGATTATATAGTTCTAAAACTCTAACATCTCTTAGCATTTAAATTGCTGCAAAAATATTAATAACGTTTTTGAAATTTTATTATTGTTACTGTAAATCAAGTAATTTGTACAATTCTGTTTTATTAACAGCAATATTATGTAAAATATTAGGTAAACGTTTATCATTTGCAATAATATCAATCATTTCATTTACATTTCTTGTGTAAAATATTGATTGTTGCAGAAATTGATCATATTCAGTTTTAAAACGTCTAAATGATATAACAGTACAATTGTAATATAATGCTTCAATGTTAATAGTTCCTCCACCACCAATAACAAATTTAGCACGTTTAAGCAATGGTCTTATATCTTGTGCTTTTTTAAGTGTAATTGCAAAATCATATTTTTTGTCTTTGTATCTTGGTATGTAGTAATATATAAATTCATGCTTAAACACTTTATATATTTCAGTGAAAAAATCAATATTGTTATCAAAAGTATAATACGATGCATTATATTCTTCATCTCTGAATACTATTATATTTGATTTTTCATCAAACATAGGGATATCTTTATCATCAACTAACCATAATTGTTGCAACAAGAAATTAAACTTATAAGGTGTTTCAAATTTGCTATAAAATGGTACAATAAACTTATCTGCTATAGAATACGTTAGTTTTGCTTGTGGCGTAAGCTTATTATTAATATACGGCATATCATTAATTGAATAAACAGGTATGCCTAAACCAAATGCAACTCTTGTTTGATCTGGATTAATAAGATTAATTGCTAAATCAATATCAAAATCTGCTATAAAATAAGCTAGTTCTTTAATACGATCTGCATGTGCAATTAACTTATCAAATTTAGTTTTGCCAAATCTACCAATTGTGTAATACTTAATGCCATAAAAATCTAGTAATTCAATCAGCTCTGTATAACCATCACCAACTCTTGCAGTAATAATATAATCATGCTGCGAATTATCTTTAATAACTTGATTGAATAAACTAACATCAGCTGGAGTAACAATATCAATCCAAATTTTCATAGTTAACCTGTTTACAAAACAAAAAAATATTTTGTTATGTTTTGTAATTTTTAAACACTTTTAACAAATCCTATCATATCCTTCCTAATCATAATAATTTCAGTTTTATTTGCATACTCATGTTTAACAAACAAATTATTGTTATCATAACTAATCAATACAACATTTTCAAATATTAATTCACCATTTTTGTTGTAAATCTTAATTGGCTTGTTAATCAGAGATTTTAAATAATTGACTTCATTTAATTCTTTAAACGATGGGTTGCTTAAATTCTTTATGCTCATGATTATTAATTTACTGCGTTTGCATATTTGCTTATAATACAAAAATCAATTCCTAATCAAAATACTTAAATTAAGATTCATGAGACACATAATAATTTTTAGCGGTGGTTTGGATTCTACAATTGGTTTATTGTATGTGTTAGAAAATTTTGCAAAGTTTAATAACAAGCAAGTTTTTGATGTTTATTCGTTTTATTATAATCAAACACATGCTATTGAATTAATTGCAGCAAAAAATATTGTTAACGAACTATCAAAACGTTTTAATGTAGAATTAAATCATAGCATTGTAGATCTATCAAACATAATATCTAGTATACGTAAAGATATTGGTGAGATGCCATATTATGCATTACGTAATATGATACTAATTACACTTGCAACAGCATTAGGAATTGCAAAAAATCACTACATTGGCATCACAAATTTTGTATATATATTTACACATAAATCAGATACAGAATCAGGTTTTGCAGATAGTACAAAAGAATTCTTTGATGATTTGCGTAAAGCACTTAAGCATTATGAAAACTTTGCAATAAATTTAGATAATGATATACGTATACCTTATGATAGAATTGAATTGATAACACCATTTATTGATAAATACAAAAGAGAATTAGTTGCAGAATATGCAGCAAAATATCAAGATATTTTAGAAATGTCATGGAGTTGCTATAATCCAATAGTTGAGCAACAAGATGAAAAATATTATTACAAACCATGCAATACTTGTTTAGCATGTAGAAGCAGATTAAGTGTTACAGGTGAACAAATTAAACAAAAAACAATTGTATTAGAAACAGATGTTAATTCATACTTGAAACAACTGTTAAATATTTAATTTTTTGCAAAAAATTACTGTATTAAATTGTTACTGCTATTATTTTGAGTTACGTAAAATAATAACATAACTAAATCTTGAAAACCTCTTGCATATTGCATATAACGAATATATATATTTGCAAATTCAGGATCAGATTGTACTAGCGTATTAATTTGCTTTGATAATTCAACAAATTGCATAATTAAGTTTCTAACTTCTTTATCATGGTACTGATATAAATCTTTTGCAGCTTTTGTATATTCATAAATTAGTTGTGCAATATCATCTGGAAATACATTTTTTATATATTCGTTGAAATAAAGTTCAATTAATTCATCAGTTAAATTTTCAAAGCCAATTTCTTCAATTTTTTGTATATATGATATGAAATTTGCTTTTAGCTTGAGAAAATTTAAGTCTATCATAGTATACGTTATGCTAACAAAAAAATTAAGGTAAACCAAGATCTAAATCATTATAGCAATAAATAGCAAACGTGTTAAGTACTGCAAAATAATTTGTTAATGATGCTTCAAGTTGATTAAACTTTAAAATCAAATCAGGTCTATATCTATATTGTGTATCAATAAAAATAAGCTTGTTATTATTATTGTTTTGCATTTGATATAGAAACATGTTTACAACATCTTCTAATATCATTTACCATCTGTTTAGTTGCTATTATGCTTTTACTTATTGTTTAAACGTTTAGTTAATACAAAGTTTGAAACTTTGTTTTTTTCTGCTTCAACAAATTGCTGTAAATATTGCTTGTAATAAAACTCATAATTAAATTCAATTGCAGGATATTTAAGTATTTTAAACTGTTGTATATTGCTATTATTGTAACGCATATAAAGAAATAAAAAGATTAATGCATCTGTTATTACTGACGTATTGTAAAGATATTTATAAGTTTTTTGCATGACTTCACTAATATATTGCAAGTATACCAAGCATGGAGTTAAATATAAAGCATGAATTTCTTTGTAGTTAATTGCAGCTAACATATTTAGAATATCATGCATTATTGAAACAGTATCAAATGGTAATAAATCTAGAATAAATAACATTACATACGTATTACGATTTGCAGTAACATCATCAATTAAACTAGAAATAGGTTTTAGTTCAATTTTGTTATACTCTTTGTCTTCAAAATCATTTGTCTTAAAAATAGCACGATTTAAACTTTCATGTATAGCATTAATTAGAATCTTATTGTACAGAATAAATTTGAAAACATTTTTATCAAAAACATTAACATAACCAAGACTTTGTAATATCAACCTTGTTGCAGTTTCTAATTTGTTATACGAACCGTTATCAACTTGTTTAAACAAATAGTTGTAAATATCTAAGTTAATCTTGAAGTTAAATTTTGGTGGTCTGTTAAACAAATTTAGCAATTTTACAATATTTTTTTGCAATAACGGACCAGCACTCAACGGTTGATTTGATTTTGCTATATATTTTTCTAGCAGAATAGAAGCATCTTTGAACAAATCGTTTATATTTATACTATACATTTAGTGTTGCTCAAAAAAAATGTGTTAATTAAACATTAATTCGTATTTGTTATCATATACAATCCAATTTTTATAAAGTTCATTTATTGTTGTATTACAAATTGTTAAGCTATCACAGTTAAAATCATATTCTGCAACTAATTTATAAGATATATCATGCATAACAAATGCATCTTTTACATTGTTACATGCATAAAAGATTTTTATGTTATCAACTATTGAATTATCTGTATTACAGATATAAGTATCAAACGTATAACAATATAATTCCTGTATAAGTGCATTACATTGATCTGCATTAATTAAATCTGTGCTACTATAAATTGAAACACAATCATAAACATCTGGATTTTGTTTATATATAACTTTTGCACCATACTGTACTAAATCAAATAAATTACCAACTGTACTAACTAAATACAAGAAATAATTATAGTTATTACAAATACTTATTTCTATAGTATTTGTTGTAGCCGAATTATCAATGTAATCAAAGTTATTGCATGAATATAAATTACTAGAATTTATTATTGCAACTGAAGTGTTAGAATAAATGCAACTATCATATGCTTGAGTGTTAACTGATATTAACAGGTTATTATCACAAGCATAATTATTTAAATCTGTTGTACAATATGTATGTATATTTTGATTTATTGCAAGTAAATCTAAACTGAGGCTACAACAATTAAGATTTGCAATAAATGTTTTACAATCTTGTTTATTTAGTATATCTGTTTTAAACGAGTAACTTGTAGTATCAATAACGATAGCAGATAAACTAAAGCAAGTATGTGAATTATACATTTCAATATAATTAGCAGGTAAATTGGAACATGCATAACGTAATGTATAACAGCAGTTTTCAATTATATATTTTTTGCATTGGTTTGCTATGATAGAATAATCACAATTGATAATTGCATTATTACAATAATAAGCTTTAGTAATTAAATCCTGTATTGTTATGTTATCATTTAACGAATTCTTAGCAAATGTTGTATTAATTAGTGCAAAATAATCTTGAGTTTGAATAGGTTGTGATGGTATGTTAATGTTTATAAGATTGTAATATTTCAGTATTCTAAATGGTATTACATTGTATAGCAAATAAAATTCAAGATAAGCATAAACAGTATTGATTAATGTTAAATAATACAAATCCAAATCAATTAGCAGTAAATAAGCAGGAAAGTTGATAAATATAAATTCAGGAAGTATATTGATATTGTTTACTAAGTCTGATGGTAATGTTTGTGCAATATATTGTAGGAAATCTCTTGTAGAATTTAAGTTGCATAATGTAGTTGAATTATATGTTGCAGTATATGAACAAAAATATTTGTGCGTATACGATAATCCATAATGTGTAAACAAATATTCATTTTCAAAAACTTGTGGATAGAAATTAGTATACGAATAAGATAATAAGCAATTTAAATCAACATTGTAATTGTAATATGCTTTATACAACAACTTATAAAAACTTAAAACAACTGCTTTAAAAATATCCAAAAACGTTAAAACATATCTGTTTCTATTAATAGATACTACAATAGCATTGTTTAATTTTTGTGATATTTGTTGCAATCTTGCATCAGGATAATAACTTTGACTTAAGTATGCTATCGTATATAGTAATTCATTGAAGTAACTAAACAAATTATATTCAAAAAATGCATATAACGATCTATAGTTGGTTTCGTAGAAAATATTTTCAGGTATATTGTTTGGAAGCTTAAAATACGTTGAAAAGGGTACTGTTACAGAGTAGTAATACTTAAGCGAATTAACTTCAACCGTATTACTAGTCAAAACCAATTCATTATTTTTTCTTACAACATAAACAGGTACTTCAATTACGTTTATAGGTATTATCTGTTTAATAAATTCTGGATAGGTTTCAGTGTCAAATGCATTAGTTGCAAAATTACCAAATATATAACTTGCAAGCATTGTTGTATTATTAATTAGATTAAAAGTTTGCTGATAATAAGTTGTTAATGCATTAAGATATTCTGTAGATGATGTAGTAAATAAATAATCTGGATTTTTATAGCAAAATGAAATAAAGTCTTGTAGTAGAATAGTAGTTGCATACATTGCTGCAAGAGCAACATAGAACTCTTTACCCTTGTCAAAATATGTTGCTCTTTGAATTGCTGCAATAAATGCTTCCTGAGATAAAATACCTGGTTTAGGTTGAAATGCTTGATCTTTATATAGTCTATACTGTAATATTGTATTACGAATAATTGCGAATAACACATCTGTGTTATGAATTAAATAAGCATCATCGCTATTTGCTAATTTTGCATATATAACATTACGTATTAGGTTTTCATCAAATTCTTTATCATAAAGTTCAAGTAAAATGCTATAAATAAGATCATAAAAGTAATTAAATTTTGCATCCTTCTCGTAATAATTATCATTAAAGTTTGCAATTGCATCAGTATATCTATAAATAGGCATAGATTTACGATTTCCTGTATGCAGCATCAACATATATGAACATATTAAAAGAGAATAATTTCTATATCCTCAAAGATTTTGATTTAGATGATTTGTTGCAAAAACTTTATGAAGTTATAACAGAATATGATCCTCGTGTTTATGAAGCTATATTTGAGTATCAAAGTAATAATACGTATAAAATGCATCAGTTTTTTGCACTTGAATTGTATATATTGTTTAAGCTTGTTAAAGATATTAAAAATGCATTAACTGTTTATGAACATACACATGTTAACTATTTATTCAAATCAGTTCCTGCAGAACAACCTAATTTATCAGTTTTAACACAAATTAAAAATAAAACACCTAAAGAATATCAAGCTTTGTTTATTAAGAATTACGGAAAATTAAAAGCTTTATTTAAACTTGATGGTTATATGTTAGCTATGCAACCTGGAATGGGAAAATCATTAACATCAATTCTTACTGCACTAGCATATTCTAAAAAGCAAATTTTAATACTTGCACCAAAAACGTTAGTTGAATCAACATGGGCAGTTGAACTAGAAGAATTAGGTATAACTGATTATGTTGTATTTCCAAAATCCAAGCTATTAAATAAACGCTTCATAATTACAAACTATGAAAGAGCAAAAGATTTAAAAACTGGTTGCAATATTGATTTTATACTTATTGATGAATCACAAAATTTTAGATTTGCTGATAGAAAAAAACTACAAGATATTTATGCATTGAAACAAGCACATAATGTTCATAACATATTACTTTTAACAGGTACACCTATAAAAGGTTTATATGCTGAGTTTTCTGCAGCATTTTTATTACTTGATCCTTTCTTTGATATGGATGCATATCCTTATTTCTTTCGTTTATATTCAAAGAAACAAATTGCTGGAGAGCGTTTATTAAAAGAACGTCTTGATTATTACATGTTTAAACTAACATATGATAGAGTCAAAGATGAATTTGTATTACCACCATTGCATCAAATAACAAAGGAAATTACACTACCTAATGCTGATCGCTATACAATCAAACAAATAAGAGAAGATATTAGACAGGCTGCAGAACAATGCAAAATTGCAATTAACAAAAAAGACGTTATTGATAAGCTTAATAACGAATATGATGCAAATATTAGCGAAAATGATAATGTAGAAACTCTTGCATTAAAAAAACAAGAAGTATTAAGCAGAATACAAAATAAAACAGAACAAAAAAGAGTTGCAATGCTATTTAATTCATTAATAGCTCCTGAAATATATTGTTTAAGCAAAAATATAGCAAATGCATATATATCAAGACTTAAAGAATTAGTGCTTGAATTATTTAAAGCAGAATTGCCTGAAATTCGTAAATTGATACAGCAAAATGAAAAAATTGTTGTATTTACAAACTATATTTCTATTGCTGATCAACTAAAAGAAATATTTGATAAAGAATTAAACTTGAATAGCAAAATAGTAACAGGAAAATATAGCTTAGATAAACGTACAGAAAGTGTTAAATTATTCAAATCCAATCCTAATGCAGATATAATCATTATTACATATAAAGCTGCATCATATGGTTTAACATTAACTGAAGCAAGATATCTTTATTATGCAGATTTGCCATTCAGAGATGCTGATTTAAAACAAGCTATTGCTAGAATTTACAGATTAACTCAAAAAAGAGAAGCATATGCAATATATCTTAAACTTAAAGCATCTGATATAACAATTCAAGATAGAAAAGAAAAAATTCTTGAAGTTTACAGAGAACTTGTTGCAAAACTACTAGATGAACCAATCAAAGAACCAATACTAGATGAATTGTATAAAGAACTGGAAAAACTAATTTTGAAGTGATTTTTTTTGCAAAAAAACTTAAAGTACTGATCCAGAGAAAATTATTGCAGTTGCCAATAATAAAACTAGATGTCCTATTTTAGCCGCTGTTAAATTAGGATCATTCCAATCTACTTCACCAAATGCTATCAATGAAGCAAAATACGATAATACATATGCCAATGTAGCTTTAGCAATAAGCAAAACAAATATTTGTGTTGCAGGATACAAATAATAAATCAAGCCAGATGAAATTAATGCTAACGTTGCAAAAGATATTATTAATTGTGCTTTTTGATTTTTTAGCGTTTGTTTAATTGCTTGCAAAACATTCATTTTTTGAACGTTTAAACAAGAACTGTAAATTATTAAGTATGATTCTTGTTGAGAAATATAGACCTACAAATTTAGATGATGTTGTAATGAATCCAGACTTAAAGCAAAAATTTAAAGAATTTATTGAACAGGAACATATACCAAATTTGTTATTGTATGGTCCACCAGGCACAGGTAAAACAACTATTGCAAGAATACTTATTAACACACTTATTAAAGACCAAAGAGATGTATTAATTCTTAATGCTTCCGATGATAGAGGTATTGATGTAATTCGTAATAGGATTGTACCATTTCTAAAATCAAAACCGTTTAAAAGCAGATTAAAGATAGTATTTATGGAAGAAGTTGGTGCTCCTGCAGGTGGTTTAACGCCTGCTGCACAATCTGCATTATTGAATTATATTGAAGAATCACATCAATACAACAGATTTATATTTACAACAAACTTTATCAATCAATTATTACCATCACTTGTTTCAAGATTTGTTAGATATTACATAGCACCAGTTGAAAAAGCACTAATAAAACAAAGAGTAATTGAAATACTGAATGCAGAAAATATACATTATACAGAAGAGTATGTTGATAAACTAGTTAATACATTGTATCCCAATATGCGTGATATATTACAGGTTGTTGAAAAATGTACAATTATCAAGGAAAACAAAAAAGTTTTAAGCAATGATTTGTTATTTGATAGCTTAAGAGATTTGTATATGATTGACAGAAATAAACTTGCAAAAAATATAGTTATGGCATTATGGAAAACCAGACATTCACTTAGTACAAATACAATTAAAGCATTACCAATAGTATTAAAACAGATTGCAGATATTAGCATAGATGAACTAATAAAATACATTGATGTTAACTATACAGATTTAGATTTGCTAGAGCTTATTGTTGATTTAAAGAAACGAGGAAATTATAATCCGACTGTAATTGAGATAATCGAGGAAATATTAAACCAAGGCAATAAAAACTTTAACGTTTAATGTTATCATCTTTTGTTACCAAGTAGAATGATTTAAAATATGGAAATTTATTTTCTTTTTTTGCAACAATTATAATTGTATCATTGTCATTTTTTAGCTCATTTTCCAATTTTTTAAGCTGTGCATCTAATTTATCTTCATCAACATGCAAAACATTATATTGATCAGTTTTTAAATTGTATGTTATAATTACATGTTTACGATTTGTAGGTATGTAAAATGTTAGTAGCAAACGTTTATCTAGTTCATAATATGCTAATTCTACATGTAGCTGTGTATTTTTGTTTGTATAATACATTGCTATAACAGATAACGGTATCATTTTAGTTTGTTGCTGCAACAAAGCTATATAACAAAAGTTATGCCGTTAAGTAATAATCAAAATATTAATTCAAATCAAATTCCAAGCAAAACAACTAATCAAAATACAAAAACAAATTCAATTCAGTTTCCTAATAATCGTTCCCAAACACAATCTAACATTAACGAAAAACTAGCAGGTTTGCATATGGATATACCTGCATTTTCTGGTATGTTGTTAAATGATGAAATAAGTATTGCTATACTCAACTATAAGTATAACAATCAAATGCTAACAGATACAAATACATTGCTTGTTTTTGATAATAGCAATATGGTTTTGCCAGCAGGTGATCCAGGCATGAAACCTTTGCAAATTTTAAATTGGATTAGTGATTTTAAAGTTTCTAGAGTAAAGTTACCATATGCTAAAATAGCTAAAGCTAAATTAGATTTTGCATCAGCAATAAAATACAGTCCAACTATAAACTTTAGATGCAGAGAAAATATGAATTTTGATGGTATTCGTAGACTTGGCAGCCAATATGATTGGATCATCTCAAAAATGTATAGCAAATATATGAGCGACTCTAATGTTAGTAAATATTTTGCAGCTTATAAAGATAACCCTGATTTGTTAAAAGATAACATATATGCAATACTTTTTAGAGAAAGTGGTTTTAACGAAAATGCAATAAATAGATACAACAGAAATGGTTATATAGATTGTGGTTTAGGTCAAATTAATATGCATCCAAATAATTTGCGTTCTTTTATAAATTATTTGCCTGCAGAATATAAACATATTGCAATTGAACTTGCTAATAAGGTTAACAAACAAAACCAAATACAATTATGTAGCGACATATTAAAGAAACCAGAAACAAATATAGCATTTGTATTTGCAGCATTAGCACAAAAATTACATGTTAACAGAGGCAATATTCGTGCTGCAAATTTAGCATATGTTGGCTATATACGTAGATTTAGTGGTAATGCAGATTGTGTATTTCGTGCATTACAAAAAAAATATCCTAACGTTAAAATCTACTAAGTAAAAAACTAAAAAGCAAATTGTTAAATTACTTTATTATGAACTTTATATATAACTTATTCAAATATCACTACAAACATGTACTTAAAGAAAAGTTGCATTCAAAGCATATTGTAATCAGATGTCCATATTGTGGTGATTCAGTTAAAAATGATCAGCATGCTCACTGTTATGTACATATTGAACAATTTGTTTTCTATTGTGTTAGATGTAGTACAGGTGGTAGCTTATCTAGATTACTGTATAAAATACGAGATAGATTTGATATTGATGTATTACCAGTTATTAGCAAATTGCAAGCAGTAAATAATAGTAGCTCAAAACAAATTACACTAAACTATAGTTCTAATAAGTTTTTGTATTTACAAAAAGAACCTACACTAATAAAAAACTGGTTGTTTTATAATAATCTGTTTGTTAATGATGTTAGTATTTATCCATTGAATACATATAATGCAATTAAGCAATATGTTAAAGAACAGAATTTACAAAACGGTATTGTTTATATAACACTTGGCAACAAATTATTATATAGACCGTTTATACAAAATAAGAAAGTACGTTTTAGAACATTACATTTAAAAGATGAGTATGCAATTAATACTGATAGTAGATTAAGCATATTTAGTACATACAATACTATTAAGCTGCAAAAAATTAACTATGCTTCAAACAAATTAATTGCAATTATTGCAGAATCGTTAACAGATTTAATTGCATTTCATCTTAATACTGGTTTACAAGCTATTTACATTTCAACAAATGGTAAATATACAGATGAACTAAAACCTATTCTTAATATATTTGACGAAATATACTATTTAGTTGATTCCGATGCTATAAAACAAGAAATACTGTTTATTGTAAAGCATTTTACAAATAAACCTGTTTACATATATATACCTAAAGATGGTGAAGATTATAGATCAGCAAGTAATTTTGATGTTGTAGCAATATCTACCTACTAAATTTTTTGCAAAAAAATTATGCTTGACATGATTCACATTCAATAATATCTGTTGCAGTTCTACTTCTTAGATAATATACAGTTTTTAATCCTAATTTCCAAGCCATAATATACAAATTAGATAGCGTTGGTCCATCAATATTGTTAGGATCAATGTATAAGTTTAAGCTTTGTCCTTGATCTATCCATTTTTGTCTAACAGCAGCTGCTTTTAATATCCACTCTTGATTAATATGAAATGCGGATTTGTAATGCCAATAGTATTTATCTATTTCAGGTGGTACTTGTGGCAATATTGAATGCATATTTTCATCTTTATAAAACTTGTCATAAATCGGATCAATTGAAGGAGTTGCACCAGTAATAATAGATGTACTACCTGTAGGCATTATAGCAAGCAGATAACCATTCAGTAAACCATATTGTTTAATATTTTCGTATAGTTGCAACCAATCAAGTTTTGCTTTAGATGTTTTATGTATTTCTTCAACGCTTCTGCCAAAGAATATACCTTTTTGCCATTCTGAACCATCAAATAATTTGTATGTATAACCTCTTTCTTTTGCTAATCTATTTGATGCTTTTAATGTATAATATGCAATCTTTTCAAATAGTATATCAGCAAATTCAAGATGCTGTTCAGATTCAAATGGTATATTGTTTTTAACAAGCATGTAATGATAATTTTGCACACCAATACCTATTGCTCTATATAAAGCATTTGTGTATTTGATATCTGCAACTGGTGCCATAGATAAGTCTATAACATTGTTTAAAATTCTAACTGTATAATATAGAACATCTTCAATATTATCATCAGTTATATAAGCAAGATTTATTGATGCTAAATTGCAAACTACCATGTTACCTGCTTCATATGTTGTTACAACTTTACCTGTTTCTATATCAATATCAACAGAGTAATTTTTCTTTGGTGCTGTATTTTGAATTATTTCATGACATAAATTCGAACAATGTATTATACCTGCATGTTTATTAGGATTCAATCTATTTGCAGTATCTCTAAAGAATATATACGGTTCACCTGTTTCGTATAATACAGATATCAGTTTTTTCCATAATTCCCATACTTCATCTGGTTGTAATACTATTTTTGCTTCTGGTG
>ERZ1669248.182-NODE-182-length-36355-cov-42.592920_pt1 | contig 36355 bp, 30 predicted proteins | sample MGYA00579296_ERZ1669248 | MGnify/ENA primary metagenome ERZ1669248 (study PRJEB41166, sample SAMN08046057) | hot springs metagenome | biome: hot spring; feature: neutral hot spring; material: thermophilic sediment; isolation source: thermophilic sediment from...
CTTTTAACGAAATCATAGGGTTTTCAGCCTTCTATTTTCGCAGAAAATTAAGTGCCCCATTGAAAATTTAATGTTATTCTGGGATGAGGGTTGAGTTCTCCGTGGAAATATCAAGGGTGACAACCTTAACTCTACTTAATTTTTCTGACAATAATTTTGTGTAGATATTGTCAGTTTCCCTTTCCGTATCAGTCTCAAGGATAACTGAAATGTTGTCGAGAGTGAGTCTCCGATAAAAGGAGACTAAGGAAAAATAGGAAAATGGGTGATAATTTAGTGTTCGTTATGCTTCTTTTTTGTTTTTGCTACAATAAGTGTTGTTATCGTTATTAATGCTGCAGCATCAAGCTTGGGGATAGTTCTAGGACTATTGTTACTTCTTTGGTTGAGTGCTGGTATTGAAAGTATATGTACGTGGCTCCCGATGTCCAGTTCCGCATGTAAAGGGGCTCCTGATTGTTTACTAAGACTTTGTAGTTGTTTTGCTACAAGCCGCTGACGATAATGTTTGGTATGTCAACTCTGCAGAACCTACTCCCGCGTCTCCGGGTATATTGAAATTTATTTGGAAAGTAGATATTGAAGAGTTGCTTATGACTGAAATCTCTTGGTCGGTATTGGGCCAAATTGCACTTCAAAATAGTTACATGGATTTGCAGTAATATTAACAACTGCGTCGACGACACCGTCTCCTTCGATAATTGCTTCTCCCTCCCCAACAAGAAATACGGCCTTGTTCACAACAATATGCGAGTAGGAACCGCCACAACATGAATAACGTCTCCGGGATTCGCCACGTTTATGGCCGCCTGTATCGTTGAGTAATCGTATGGAACCCGAATGTCGCCAGGATGAGCATCAACTAGTTTAAGCCTAAAAGCAAACATTAGAACACATAATAAAAGTTTTTCAATTTTTTACTACCAAAATCTATCATTCACGCGTCCTTTAATAAGCTTTGGTTAACATGATGACACAATATCCAATTCAACGAATTAAAAATTGCTAAAATTCTTATAGTTGTTTTTCTGGAAATGTATTTGTGGTTTGTATGGAGAGGTTTAAGTTTCCAAGCGAGGAGTGGATTAAAGCCTACAAAGAAGAGCTTAACAAGAATGAGGCTTATGCTGAAGCTGCCAAGGACTGGGAAGGCGATTTCCTCTTCATAGTAACCCCAGACGAGGGCTTGGAAAAGGAGATGGTTTTTTACGTGGATCTTTGGCATGGGAAGTGCCGCGAAGCCTACATGTTGCCCAGCAGGGAGGCTAAAACTGCTGAGTTTGTCTATGAAGGGCCATACTCGAACTGGAAGAAGCTTATAATGGGACAGCTAGACCCCATCCAAAGTTTGCTCATGCGGAAGTTCAAGCTGAAGGGGAACATGGCCAAAATTATGCGGTACACTAAGGCTGCTTCGGAGCTTGTGAAAACAGCCAGCAAAGTCCCAACAGAGTTTATTTAGAGGCTCTGATCTTAATGTGGGAGTTTACATCCCCCAAATCCATAGTTTTCGGTGAGGGCGCACTCGAATATTTGAGGGAGATCGAAGGCAGAAAAGCGTTAATAGTAACAGACAAGGTAATCCGCGATTTGGGCTTCGTCGAAAAAGTTGCAAACCACCTTATAGATGCAGGATTAAGCATAGAAATCTTCGATGAAGTGGAGCCCGAGCCTTCAAAGGAAACAATAACAAAATGTGCAAAACATGCGGAACTTTTTGAACCGGACTGGATTGTTGGGTTAGGCGGTGGAAGTTGCATTGACGCGGCTAAGGCTTCGTGGGCGCTATACGAAAGGTCAGACATTCAAATTGACGAGATAAGCCCATTACAGAAGCTTGGCTTAAGGAAGAAGGCGAAGCTTATAGCGATTCCAACCACAAGTGGGACGGGGTCTGAGGCCACATGGGCAATAGTCATCACCGACACGAAGGAGAGGAGGAAGATGGAGCTCGCCTCAAAAGAGCTTGTTGCCGACATTGTTATCCTTGACCCCCAGTTTCCCTTAACCATGCCAAAGAGGCTTGTGGCTGACACCGGAGTTGATGCACTTGTAAATGCGTTAGAGGCTTATATCTCACAGTGGCGAAACTATTTTTCAGACTTTCTGGCCATAAACGCCGTGCGAGCCATTTTCAAGCATCTTCCAAGGTCTTACAGCAACAGCCAAGACAAGGAAGCAAAGGAGAATATGCATTATGCAGCCACCATAGCGGGACTTGCCTTCAGCAACTCCCAAATATGTGTTGCCCATGCCATGGGCCACGCTTTGGGCGCCTTATTCAAAATTTCCCACGGCAGAAGCGTGGCCGCGGTCTTAACATTTGCAGTTGAGTATATGGCGAAAGAGGCGATGGAAAGGTTTGGAGCCCTTGCCGATGCTGTTGGAATAAAGGCGGAAACAGGCAAGGAAGCCTTGGAAAAGTTTGTCCAAGCCTTAAAGAGGCTTTTGAAGGATGTTGATGAGCCAACTTCAATAAGGGAGTTGGGAATAAACTGGAGCGATTTCCAAAGCGAGCTTGATAATCTTGTGGAAAGAGCTTTGGGTTCCACTGGCACAATAGCAAGCCCAAGAGTCCCAACAGCAGAAGATTACAGAAGGCTGTTTGTCTACGCATATGAAGGGAAAACAGTGGACTTCTAGATAGGCACCTCTTTCCCTTTTTCTTTATTCGTGGCGTGTTAAAAAATGGAAGGTTTAGTGATGTTTAGCGTTGTACGATTTCCGTTATTTCTTTCATTGTTTCCTTTTCTTCTTCTGGAAGCTCGCATCCCTCAAGCCATATGGAAGCCAGAACAGCAAAGTCTGGGGGTATAACTTCCCTATCAATTCTAATGTCTAGAACCGCTGGTTTTCCGGAATCAACAGCCCTCTGCAGTGCTGGTCTTATCTGGGATGGCTCAACAACCCTCTCGCCGTAACAGTTCATTCCCCGTGCAATCTCGTCATACCTTATGTCTGAAAAATCAACCCCAATATACCTCTTCGAATAGAACATTGTTTGCCCAGCCCTAATCATTCCCCAAGCACAATCATTTAAAACCACAAACACTACTGGCAGTTGGAGACGGCTTGCAGTTTCAAGCTCCTGAATGTTTAAGCCGAAGGCTCCATCACCAGTTATGCAATAAACCTGCCTATCTGGATAGGCAAGTTTCGCAGCAATAGCGTATGGGATTCCGGCGCCCAAGTGTCCAGAATCGCCACTCACACAACTGATGTAAGTGTTCGGTTCATAAGCCCTATTTAGGTAGAAGCACCAAACAGCGGTATTTCCTCCATCAACAACTGTTATGGCATTTCTTGGAAAGAACTCCCTAACTTCCCTCACAACACGCAATGGATGAATTGGCACAGTATCCAGCCGTGACATTTCCTCAAAGTTTTCAAGCCACATCTTTTCCAGTCGCTTATAATCCTGAAGGAAGGGATTCTCTTTTCTAGGAGGCGTATGCCTTTTAACGGCCTCCAGCAAGGCCTTAAGGGTTGGTTTTGCATCGCCCACAATCCCCAAATCAACAGGTCTGTTCAAACCAATCATGTTGCCTGAAATGTCTATCTGGATAATCTTCTGCTTTGGTGGTTCACCCCACGCTGGCGGTTTCCCCCACATGTCCAGGGCGCCAAGCCTGCAGCCAACAACGAGAACCACGTCAGCCTCAGCCTGAGCCACTATGGCTCCATTGCCAGGAGCTGCTGGGATAAGGCATAAAGGATGGTCTTCAGGTACGGCTCCTCTCCCACTCATTGATGTGGTGACTGGGGCTTGCAGGTATTCAGCCAACTCTATAAGCTCCATTGAGGCTCCAGATCTAAGAACCCCGCCGCCAGCGTGGATTAGAGGTGTTTTTGCTTCCGCAAGCATTTTTGCGGCTTGCTCTATGAGGGCTTGGCTTCCGACGGGTTTTTCCATAGCCCTATAACTTTTTGGAGGCAAAATTTCTAAATCCGCTTCTTCTCCTGTTTGGAAGAGAACGTCTGAAGGGAGGTCGAGGTGCACTGGACCCGGCTTCTCAGACATAGCCATCCTAAAAGCCCATTGCGTAAGTTCGGGTATGCGCCTCCAATGGGATACTACGGCGTTCCATTTTGTAACAGCCTTAAAAAGCGAAAGCTGATCTAGCGCTTGTTGAGAGCCCGGGTCTGGGTATGAACGCCAAGACTGGTTTTGGGCCGTAATCACAATGATTGGTATGCTGTCTGCAAAGGCTGGATAAACGCCCCCGATAAGGTTTGCAGCTCCTGGGCCGACTGTTCCTATGCAGACTCCGGGTTGTCCAGTTGTCCGTGCCCAGGCATCAGCAGCATGGGCAGCCGCAGCCTCGTTACGCATAGTTATAAATTCGATACGTTCATCCTTATAGATGGCATCCAAAAGTGGATAAAGCTGATCTCCCGGAACGCCAAACACATATCGGACGCCCTCTTGCACTAGGCAACGTTTCAGAACCTCACCGCCAGTTAAACGAGCCATAAAGACCCCATAATATTAACGAGTCTCTACCTTATAATTTTCGTCTTCAATTCAAATCGTGAAGTTTACATAACCCGTAGATTCGATACGGTGCATTCAGCCCATTTCAATAGGCGCTGTAGACTTCTTTTCATATATTCACTGATAAACATCTGAGCGTCTATACAGCCTCTGGCGCAAAGACCGCTTTCTCTAAACAGGCCAACCCTTTCTTAAAATTCTTAACAAAACCAAGATGATGGAGGCCCTCACCATTTTCTTTTAGAAATTTTGTATGTTTCCCCCTTCATGAATTAATTCTAGCTGACCTCACCCAATTGGAAAACACGATTTTCAGTTTCACATCATCCTTTTCGAACTCTATAGGCGGCAGCAACTCTTGCTTCAAAATTTTCACATAACCTTGCGGCTTTTTCTAAGTCCTCGATGACAACCCCTATCTGATCGATTTTAGAAAACATGTTCATTCTATTTTCAGTCATACGCCAACTGTAAGGATGTTTTAAAATAATCCTGATTAAAAATTACCCCAGATCTAATCCACGCAATGTACCATTTATGCGCTATGTCCATTTATAGGGTCCTGGTTTCTGTTTCAGCCAATTCTATTTTGATCTCCTTTTTGATGCTGTCTATGAGTTTTTCGACGCTAATAATGTTTGCTTCTGGCGGATAAACCCCTGCCTTAACATCTTTTGCTTTTGCAAGTTCTAGGGCGGCAAGAGCCGCTGGTAAGGCTGTTGCTTTGGCTGCGTCTTTGCATGCTATGCGATATTTGATAATGTGTTCCTTTCTCTCCTTGACGCCTTTAACAACTGTTGCTAAGCCTACGCCTCCTAATGCATAATCACCTAAGCGCTCGTAAAGAGGTCCGATTGACTTTTCTGTTTCTTCAGGCGGCGTTATTTCAGATAGCGCCAACGTTATGGCAACTGCGATTTCTCTTGCCTTAAACGTGTGATCTCCTACTTTGATTTCTTTGAGGCTTGTTAACCCAAGTGAAGAGAAAACTTTTGCTACATCGTTTAGATCTGAGGGCCAGACTCCTCCCTTGTTGCATACATTCTTTACTTTAATATATCTTGGAATCGTAATGGGTTCCGGATGACCTGCATGGGCAACTTCCCAAACGCCTATTGGTTCTGGAAACTCAAAATGCTCCGGCTCTGAAAGAGCTTTAATCATCATCCATTCTCCATTTTTATAGGTTGGAATCATGCCTGTTATCGCGTGAAAATAGTGGTCCACGATGGCTGGCCCCATTGTGGGGTCTATGGCTGTCCAAATCCAATAGGTTCTAATTTCGAAAACTTCGTCGAGCTTTTGCGCTCCATACCAAGCTAGTAGGTTTGTTATTCCTGGCGTTGCTCCCAACCCAATGATGGCTGTAATCTTTCTCTTTTGCGCTTCTTCATGAAGTTTCAAGGCTTCCTCTGTGGCGTCATAATCATCATTTATATCAACAAATTTAACGCCAGCCCTTAATGCAGCTTTCAAAACGGGAACACCAAATCTGTGGAAGGGGCCGAGTGCGCTGACAGCTACATCAAAGCCTTTTATGGCTTTTACTAAAGAATCTTCTGATGCAGCATCAACATGAAGAGTATCAATGTTGCCACCGATTATTTCCGCTGTTTCCTTAGCCTTCCCAATGTTTTTGTCGCCTATGGTTATTTCCGCTGTTGGGTCAAGGTGTTGCAGTTCAGAAACTATTACCGAACCAATGTGGCCTGCTCCACCAAGAACAAGTATTTTCGTTGGCATGATGAAATTGATTAGGGCAAAGAACTTATAAATTTTTGCTGATTCAAGCTTACCATTACGATGCTCAAGAATGTTTGGATACATGGAAAAATTCGCAGAATTAATCTATCAACAAACAAGATAACCGAGGAATTTCCAGACCAGAATACTCTTAAGATGTTTCTCGGTGGGAATGAATCGGCAACATTATTATATTTATTTTAAAGAAGTTAAAGAGGGAATTGACCCATTGAATCCAGAAAACAAGTTAATATTCATGACAAGTCCTTTAACTGGAACCCTATCCGAGCAAGGGAGATATGTAGTGGAGCGCCCTGACAGTGAGAGGGTCAAATCCTTTATAGTGTTGAAAAGGAAATATGAGAGCCAAGGTCACAGCCGAATATATAAATCAATTTATTGTATTGTAGGATAAACTTCCATCTTATGCTGTGCCGACATTTATTTAACTCCAAAAGGATTTGCGCTAACTCACAATTGTGAAATTTTCAAAAGGAAAACCAAAGAAGAAGAAATATCTAAAATGGAAGAAGCGAAAGACAGCCTGTTAGAAATTGTGAGCGTAATATTTTCTTAAAATACCAAAATCCTTGAAAATAGGCAAGTATTAAATCTGTTTGCCACAGAATTTTAAAGCCGGTGGTTAAATGTCAGGGGGTTATATGGGGAAAATTCTGAGAGTGAACATGACCACTAAAAGCTTGAAGGTTGAGCCAACTTCTAAAGAGGTTGCAAGAAAATACTTAGGCGGTAAAGGTTACGCCACATACCTACTATACAAGTATTTAAAGGAGTATGAAAAGGCAGGGATTTCGCCAAAAGACATTGACGCATTGGATCCAGAAAACGTCCTAATATTTGCAACAGGCCCGGGGACTGGTGTTCCGGGCTTTCCGTCGTCTGGCAGATACCATGTGATGGCTTTGAAATCGCCTCTGACCGGCTCTATTGGAAGCGCAAATTCTGGTGGGGAGTTCGGGCCCTTCCTAAAGTTTTCAGGGTTTGACGCTGTTATAATTGAAGGAGACTCAGAGACTCCGGTGTACTTGGCCATTGTGAATGGCGAAGCCGAGTTAAGGGATGCAAGTAGCCTATGGAGCAAAAACGTTTTCGACACTTGCAGAATATTGAGGGATAGGGTTGGCGGCAAAAACACAAGCGTAGCCTGCATCGGGCCTGCTGGGGAAAATTTGGCGTACATGGCATGCATAGTCAATGACGAGCATAGGGCTGCGGGTAGAACAGGCTTAGGAGCTGTTATGGGCTCGAAAAGGCTTAAGGCGATTGTTGTTTCCGGAGAGGAAAAGGTTCCGGTTGCCGAACCTAAAAAATTTGCTGAAGTTTCAAGAAGATGCCTAGACGCGATGAAGAATAATGCTGTTACGGGTGTTGGACTGCCAACATATGGCACAGCCATCCTCATAAACATAATTAACACTGCTGGCGGGTTGCCTTACAAGAACTGGCAGACAGGCGTGAATCCGGACGCGGAGAAAATAAGTGGAGAAACTCTTGCAGAAACATATCTGACAAGCCGAAGGGCATGCTGGGGCTGCCCAATTGGATGTGGAAGAGTCACCAGCGTCAAATCTGGGCCATTCCAAGTTTTAGCGTCAGAAGGTCCCGAATACGAGTCAGTTTGGGCTTTGGGAAGCAGCACAGCCGTAAAAGACTTAGACGCAGTTGTTAAGGCCAACCACTACTGCGATGAACTTGGACTGGACCCGATAAGCATGGGCTCAACAATAGCAGCAGCTATGGAACTCAATGAGAGGGGATACATTCCACAAGAAGATTTGCAAGGCTTAGACTTGCGCTTTGGCAACGCTGCAGCGCTTGTGGAAGCGGTTTGGCGAACAGCCTATAAGACCGGATTTGGAAAATATTTGGCTTTAGGTTCGAAGAAGCTCTGCGAAATTTACGGGCATCCAGAACTCTCTATGAGCGTTAAGGGCCTAGAAATGCCAGCCTACGATCCTAGAGCCATTAAAGGCATAGGCTTGAACTATGCAACAGCCAACAGAGGAGGCTGCCATGTAACAGGATACACCGTTTCGCCTGAAGTCTTGGGAATACCGGAGAAAATTGACCCGTTGAAGGCTGAAGGAAAAGCGAAATGGGTTAAAATATTCCAAGACTTCACATGCGTGGTTAACTCAACCGTAAACTGCTTATTCACAACATTCGCCCTAGGCGCAAAGGATTATGCAGAGCTTTTGTCGGCTGTCACTGGCTGGGAATTAACAGAGGATGAAATCCTAAAAATTGGAGAGCGCATCTATAACCTAGAAAGGGTTATAATCAACAAGTACGGATTCGATGGAAAAGACGACGCACTGCCAAGACGCTTGCTAGAAGAGCCCATGCCAGAAGGTCCAGCAAAAGGCCAAGTAACAGAACTTGAAAAAATGAAGGATGAGTATTACAAGCTTCGCGGCTGGGTTAACGGCGTACCAACAAGGGAGAAGTTGGCTGAGCTTGAAATAGAAATTTAGAAAAGCAAAAATCCCCCTTTATTCTCCCTTTATTTTGCCGGAAGCGCTTGGCTTTGGTATCCGTAAAAATAATTCTTTTCGCAACCCTGCGAGGCAAATACAAAACTAGAGAACTTGCTGTCACCTGTAATGGAACCCTTCAAAACATGATTGAGAATGCGTCTAAAATTTTAGGACCAGAATTTGTTGACGATGTTTACGATAAAAAGCGAGGAAAAGTTAGAGACGACATGATTATTATGGTGAATGGGCGAAACATCAAAGACTTAGAAGGAGAGATAACCCTAAAAGACAACGATGTAATAGCCATATTTCCACCCTTAGCCGGGGGCTAAATTCTTTAGGAAAGCATTCATATAAGTGATAAGTTCCCAGAGGCACTGCAGATAGAAGTTACAAACAGGTGCAACTTTAACTGTCAAATATGCATTAGGCGTGTTTGGAACGCAAAACCCCTAAACATGGACATAGCCTTATACAAAAATCGCAGAGGAGTGTTTCCTATTTTTGAAGAGGCTTATGCTCTACGGTTTTGGTGAGTCCTTCATCCACCCAAAATTCTTGAAAAGCTCCGAATAGCCAGAAAACGCCTTCCAGACAGTGGAGAAATCCTCATAAGCACAAACGGCTCGCTGATAAATCCGGAAATTGCCAGCAAAATTGTGAAGGAAATAGGCGTGGATTCCGTATCCTTTTCTATAGATACTGTTAGCCAAGACAAACTGAACCGTTTAAGAGAAGGCTCTGACTTCAACTTGATAGCCAACAACATTGAAACGTCGGCGAAAAGCAAGGATGAAGCTAAAAAAGATTCCACGCTAGGTTTGGAAACAGTCATCATGAAAGACAACTTTTCAGATCTTCCAGAACTCGTCAAGTTTGCAGCTGAGAATGATGTTGATTATATTCTAGCGTCCCATGTTGTGTTATACACGCCTAAAATTTTTGCAAAACCATGTATCTAACTTTGAGCAAAACAACCATTAAAATATTAAAGCCTTCTTTAAGGCATGACGCTTTATACGCGAATCCGCCATAGAGCTTTTCGGCAAAGCCTACAGCATGAAAATGGAGACAGCCTCAACAGAGCTTATCGAAGCTTTTGGACCGAAGCTGAAAAGGTTATTGGATTAATCTGCCATTGCTCTTAAGTTCAACAGATAAGCTTGAGGCATTAACCAGTTTATAAGAGGTTTTCCATGAAAGCGTAAAGATTGCCTATGAATACCAAATCGATTTGAGGCCGCCAAACTTGTACTCCGATGCCAAGGAAAGGAAGTGCCCCTACATGGAAAAAAGACTTTGGTTGTAAGATGGGGCAGTCTTCCATGCCAAGAATTCATGTACTCCCATCCAGTCTATGTTAACGCCCACAAAAAGACGTTCATGAAGTAATTTTGGAGATGCAATAAAAGAAGGATTAAAGATGTTTGGCAGAGGAAGCCCACGCCAACTTTAGAGAGGTTAGGCTAGACATAGCTACAAACTTTCCTTGGTGTGAAGACTGCCATATTCGACTCAGGATGCTTTTACACAAAGGCTAATGAAGTTGACTGTTATGCAAATGCACCAACATGCGACGAATGCCTATACAGCGTCGGTTTGGCACAATGCAACATCTAAAAGGCTTATTCGAGGAGAAGCGAGACCGGCCCAGCCTTCCATGCTTCTATGGCTGCTTTCAGTTCGGGATGCTGCTCGGCGTATTGCTCCAGCGGAATCTTATTCATTACGGCTTCTATGGCTTGTCTGAAGGCTTTAGCTCCAGCCCTAGGTCCCATGGGATGGGCGTGGATTGCCCCGCCAGCTCCTATGGCTATGTCTGTGCCCAAATCGCTTATTAGTTGTGGGACATGAAGCTGCGTTATTCCACCTGATGGCATAGGCAACGTGGGCTTAATGTTGTGCATTGGGAATAGCATGGTTCTGCCAGCTTTCAGGTACTTCTCCCTTAGGAAGAAGGGTTGCTTTCCATAGGGTGCCGGATAAACCAGTATGTCCGCACCCGCAAGCCTCGGAAGCTTCGCCAAGGTCAAGTGGGATGACATACCCGACTCTGGATCCTCGTAGATGGCTCCAGCGAAGTCCATGTGGCCTAAAATTGGAACCTTTATGCTTGGATCTTCCGCCAAGGCTTTTAAAACGCCTATTCCAGCCACTAGGTGGTTGACCATTATGGCGTTTGCCCCAAGCTCTATGACTTTCTCTGCAAACTCGAAGATTTTGGGCGCGTCCGCAGTCACATTTATCGTATACATTTTCTTTTCCCCAGTTTCTTGGGTGGCCTTGTCAACAACCTCCATATACTTAACGATTCTGTCTTCGACAGTGTTGAAGGGTGCATTAGCCAAAAGTTCATCATCTTTAACAAAGTCTGCGCCACCCACTAAAGCTTCATAGGCGAGTTTTGCGCCCACATCTGGCGGGTAGCCAGTGCACGGCTTAATCATGTTGTTAAGTATTGGTCTTGCCTTTATTTTCAAGTATTCCCTTAAGCCTTGAACCCCGAATTTGGGGCCTTTAAACATTTCAAGATAGCTTTTTGGAAAGGTTAAATCCACTAATTTTAGCCTTCCAGCCATGGAAATGTTTCCGATAACCGTTGTAAGAAGCATTGAAATTTCGTTCATGAAATTTTCGTAGGGGTAGGCTATCTGAACAATATAACGCCTCAATTTCACGTCGGCTGGGATCTCATACTCAAAGTCTGGAACCTCGTTTATGGCGATCACTTTGGCTATGTGCCTTTTCCGCAGCTCAACGGTTTCGCCTGGAACACGAATCCACGTTCCAGTGCTCTGCTCAACAGCCACAGCCATGGCAATCTTGTCCACGGGCCAGTCTCTTGGAACAGCCGCGTAGTATGTGGCTATAACATATTTTTCCGAGTCTATCCCCTCTGGCAAAGCTAATGGAAGGGCTTCAATTTCTTCTGACATGAAACTTCACCAATTTAAATTCTGATAGATGAATTGTTTGCAGTGGTAAATATGTGTATGTGTGCTTTTATTCAGCTCTTAAGTTTAGCCTCCGATACATTTGCCTATTATTCTTGTAGATACCCTTAAACTCTTTGAAGACTTTCTCATAAATGGCAGCGTTCTGCATGTTCGGCTTATAAACAGCGTCTATTTTCACCAGCTTTTCCGCATCCTCAAAGCTTTTGACATAGCCCAGAGCAATCATAGCTATTATTGCGGCTCCTTTTGCGCCAGCCTCTTTCGGGTCGCTGACCCTGTTTATTCTCTTGTTTAGGACATCTGCAAATATTTGGCACCAAACGTTGGATATTGCGCCGCCGCCTATGATGTTTATGCTTTCAGCTTTTCCGGCAAGCTTTTCCATATAGAACAATGCCCACTTCATGTTTAGGGCTACGCCTTCAAAAACAGCCCGAACCATGTGCTCTCGTGTGTGTTCTAGGCTGAGGTTGTGGAATCCTCCTCTTACAGTTGGGTCGTCCAGCGGGGCCCTTTCGCCGAAGAGCCATGGCGTAAATATTAAGCCGTCCGCGCCAGGGTTGATTCTCGCTGCCATTTCACCAAAAAGTTCATAGACATCTTCTCTGCTTTCCTTAAACATTGTGTTTTTCAGCCAGTCTAAGCATGCCCCGGCTGTTTCTTGTTCCGCCACGCAAAGGTACATTTCTGGGTTTGCACTGCAAATGCAGCCAATGTAATGGAACAAGTCCTTCTTCCTTTCCGAGAGGTGGCAGCCAAGCCAACCGCTTGTTCCAACATAGGCGTGGATTTTCCCCTCTTTTACTGCACCTGAGCCTACAGCTGCTGAAGCCACGTCCCCGGCTCCAACGACCACTGGTGTGCCTTCCAGCAGTCCTGTCTCTGCGGCTGCTTCCGCCGTGAGTTTGCCAGCTATGTCTGTTGCCTTCATTATTTCTGGAAGTTTGGCTCTGTCTATCCCATACTTTTTGAGGATTGCCTCTGACCAGTTGAATCTTCCCATTCTTGTGTCCATCATCCACCATATGTTGGCGTAGTCTCTGCTTATTACGAAGTTTCCAGTGCACTTGTAGACGAGGTAGTCTTTGCAGTCGAGGAACTTGTAGGTTTCAGCGTAAATTTTCGGCTGCTCCTCTTTAATCCATAAGATTTTGCATATCGGATCTTTCCCAACATGCCCGTAAATCCCGCCAGTTACGCTTAGAAACCTTATTAGGGTGAGCAGCCCATATCCGGCTATTTTTATTATTCCGCGGCTCATTTTTTCAGCTTGCCCTTTCGCTCTTGTGTCAAGCCATATCATGCACGGCATTAGCGGCTCGCCGTCTTTGTCCACTGGAAGCGTTCCAGACATTTGAGTTGCAAATATGATGGCAGCAATGTCGGAAGGCTTAACATTCGTCTTTTCCAGAAGTGCCTTTGTGGTTTTTGTGACGGCGTTCCACCAGTCTAACGGTTTTTGTTCTGCATATCCGCTTTTTGGAAAGTATACTGGATATTCTGCAGAGGCATGTCCAACTATTTCGCCATCTAACCGCACCAGCACAGCCTTATTGCTTGTTGTCCCAGTGTCGTGGGCGAGTATATATTTGCCTTTCAAGGTCCTTTAACCAGCGATTCTAGGCTTAATCTGTGAACTTTGCCATCTTTATCGATGTGCTCGACACGGATGGGCAAGCCCACAGTTCCGCCTATTCTTATCTTCTCCTTTGCAAGCGTAAACAACTCAATCGGGTCCACGGCGGCTTCTGGTGGAAAAACGCCCTTCAGCTTTATCTTCCCCATAGCCATAAGCATGGTTCCCAAGGCGGCTGGCACACCTGTCCCTTCCCGCATTCCCATGCCCCTCGAAGCCATAGAAAACACATATGTGCTTGGCTGACCTTTCTTCTTGCCTTTAACAACTATTTTTAGACAACCCATGGGCTCAGTTATCCCGGCTTCCTTCAAGAGTTTAGGCCTCTGATGCAAAGCGAAAGCCACTGCAAAATCTATTGGCGCAATCTTCTTCCCGTCAACTTCTATTGGCTCCTCGCTTGTCATTCCGAGGCGCACAATACCCTTAATAAGCTCGGCATATGCTGGGGGCAAAACCAAGCCGAGGTTTGTTACGCGGCGAACACCCTTAATATACCTTGGAAGAGTTATCGTCTCTGGATGAGGATAGGCGTAAACCCTATATGTTCCGACGTCTGCAAACTCAACATCCTCTTCTAAGGCTTTGCCGCTTTCCTCCAAAACCTTAACAGTCTTAAATTCTCCATCAAGAAACATCGGAACTGGTATTATCATGGAGTGTATCCTATGCTTAACAACCGCTGGCCCTTCGGTTTCCTCCCCTCCGTGAGCATGATAAATGTCTATGGCTTCAACCTCGTCCAGAAGCATGTCAGCACAAAATCTAACAAGAACATTTGCAACGCCTGGAGAGCTGCCCATTCCTATAAGGGCTGAAATCCCAGCCTTTTTGGCTTCACCATCCATTTTTAAAAGCGCCTCAGTGGCGTCAACATCATCACATATATCCACATGGTTTACCCCAGCCGCGATGCATGCTTTCAAAACTATTGGGGCGTACTTGTAGAATGGGCCAACGCAGCTTAATATGACATCAGAACCCTTAATCGTCTTTTGAAGCCGGCTTGAATCTGTAACGTCAATTTTTACCGCTGAAACGCCTTTAACGCCTATTTCTGATGCAAACTTCTTCGCCCTTTCAAAGGCGACATCTCCTATGACAACTTCTGAAAACATTCCGCTTGATGCTAGAATTCTGGTGGCCATGCTTCCAATGGTTCCAGCTCCACCCAAAACTGTAACTTTCATGTCATACACCAACCTTTCAGAAATTAATGTTAGTCTTAAGATTATTTAGCATTTGTGGAACATAGACAAACAGCAAAACATATCAATTAAAATTCGTAAAACAGAGGAAACATGGGAAAAGCAGAAGTACATTCTTACCGTTGGGTTGTCCTGTTCACGTATATGCTTGTGGCTGTTGTTTCCCAAATCCTTTGGCTAAACTTTGCCCCAATAACAACGCCTATAATGACATCCATATTCAGAGTAACAGAGTCTGACGTTGGACTCTTATCAATGGTTTGGCCATTGCTCTTCATTCCCGTATCCATTCCAGCTGGAATGCTCATAGATAAGAAGGGCTTCAAGTTTGGGGTTTCGATAGGAGCCCTAATAATGGCTGTTTTCGCTGTTCTGCGAATCTTTTCAGGAGAAAACTTCACAATACTTCTCATATTCCAATCCTGCGCCGCGCTGGGTCAACCATTTGTTTTTAACGCTGTATCAAAACTCGTAACGTTATGGTTCCCCTTTGAAGAGCGTGCATTAGCCACAGGAATAGGCATAATGGGCCAATACATTGGAATGATAGTGGCTATGATGCTCACACCTTTTCTTGTGCCAAAGCCAAACATCGCATTATTGACCAACATGCTTGTAATCTATGCGGCAGTATCCGTGATAAGTGCAGCTCTCTTCATCATATTGGCTAGGGAAAAACCAAAATCTACCAGTCATGAGGCAACAGCAGAAGAGGTTAAGGCTTCCATCGCATTCAAGGACATTAAGGGGTTCTTTGGGAAAAAGGATTTCATAATCCTTGAAGCCCTATTCTTCATTGGGGTTGGACTTTTCACGGCACTACTCACATGGCTAGAAACAATCTTAAACACACGGGGATTAGGCGCCACAGACGCCGGGCTAATCGGCGGAATAATCATCATTGGAGGAATATTCGGTTCTCTAGCCATTCCTGGAATTTCCGACAAAACAGCACGGAGGAAACCCTTCATAATTATAGACTTGGCGGTTGCCGCAGTCATACTTTACTTTTTTGCTGAAACTGGTGATTTCCTAATTTTGGCCGTTATGGGCTTTATTTTGGGCTTCTTCCTCATGTCAGCCCTGCCAATAGGCCTAGAAATGTCAGCTGAAATTGTCGGTTCAGCTTTAGCTGGAAGTGCATCAAGCTTTCTTTGGCTATTCTCCCAGGCTGGCTCAGTAATTTTAATCTTCTTCATGGACGCTGTTAAATCTGCGACAGAAAGCCTCTACCCGTCAAATCCCTACTATCTTTCAGTTATATCCATATTCATATTAGACATAATCGCTTTGGTGCTTTGCCTACTGCTTAAAGAAACAGCGAAAGCCAAGGGTTAGATTCTGAAAACCTTAAACTTGCTCTTAAGAGCCTCCAAATCTGTGCTTCCAAACTTGGACTGGAGCTTTCGCTTTAGGGCTTCCCAGCTCACAGCATCCTTTCCGCCAAGCATTGTGGCAACAAACTGAACTTTTGCACATTCCTCCACCATCCTATTTAAGAGAGATGCTTCCTCAACCGTTGAGCCAACAGTGATAATACCATGATTCTCCAAAATGACAGCGTTAAAGTTCCTAATCAGCCTTTGAACAGCCTCAGCTAACGCTTTAGACCCTGGCAACTCAAAGGGCACTATAGGCACTCCATTGGGAATATAAAGAAACATTTCCACCTGCAACGGAATTATCTCAACCCCAGCTATCCCGAAAGCTGTGGCAAATGGGGCATGCGTGTGAACAATCCCGTTGACATCATTTCTGACACGGTAAATTGCAGTATGTAAAGGTGTCTCTATTGAAGGCTCTTTAGCACCCTCAACCTTATTTCCATCTAAATCTACAACAATAAAATCTTCAGCCTCCAAGAAACCCATAGAAACACCCGAAGGTTTTATCAAAACCCTATCTGTTCCAGTAATTCGCGCGCTAACATTCCCTTCAGTTCCAACCACAAGGCCATAATTATATAATTGTCTACCAACATTTACTAAACTTTCCCTTAAAGCGTAAACAACATCCTTGCTCATAATAAACCTCCCTATAGCGCACAAAATCATATTTTTAATTTACCTTTTAGTTTTTGCTAAGATTTCCGTTCAACGTTACTAAACTTTCAAGTGATATCTAGGTTTTATCCAAACCTCCGCAAAGTTTTATTTTCACCTCTGTAGAGATGAAAAGTGCATTAATACAAGGTTTTCCCAATCAGATGTATTATGTCGCTTCTTGTCAATATCCCTATTAATTTATTTTTGTTTGTTTTGTCAAATACTAAAATTCTGCCAATGTTGTGTTTATTCATTTTTGCAAGGGCTTCAGCGATGGAGTTGTCAGGGTAAATTGTGATCAGTTTTTTAGTGCAGATTTCACCGATGGAAACCTTGTTTCGCTTTTCTTCTACAATTTTCATTGCATCTTGGAGTGTTACTATTCCGATGACGTTGCCCGATTCGTCTGTAACTGGAAAGCCTACATGGTGGTATGTGACTATTTTTTCAAGAAATTGGTTAACAGATAAAGTCGAAGGCAACGTCATCACGTCTCTTGTCATAACTTCTTCCACTTTAACTCTTCTTAGTAGGCTGATTTCGCTTAGTTTGGGCTTGACGAAGAGTTCCGCCGCTGGGATTTGCATGCCTTTTTCCCTCATAGTTTTCATTTCCTGCAATGCACTGTTTCTTTTGTACGCTGACAATTGAAGTAGGTGCACTAATGCTTGAGGCTCCTCTTCAATATTCTTGGTTATTATGACACAGCTGGCTAAAGCCCTTTTAAAAAATTCCTCACCTTTTCTGGTCCTGATAATTACAATTGACCACTCTTTTAACGGGCTTGCTCCACCAAGGCTTAAGTCGGCATATTCTGAGGTGAAGTCTACACATGTTTTGCAGCGGTTTAGGATATGAGGCTTAACTTTAGAAATGGAGATGCTGATCTGCCGATTTTCCATGTTTACAATGTACGAGTCTGCGGACAAATCGATGCTTTGAATTTCATTAGCAGCGATATAATACTCATCTAAGAGATACTCCAACAGCGTGCTTAATGAGAAGCCCCAAAGGCAGAAAAGTCCAATAACTATTTCAAGGCTTTCCATGATTTTGTGCTGCCATGCTTCAAGTTTCCTAAGTCCAAGAACATGGCATGGTATGCCCACGAAGGCAATATGGGTCTTGCCATGTTCAAAAACAGCGCGTCCGTATGCTTGGGCAACGGCCGAAGGCACAATTTTAGAGTCTACAGCGGAGAGCATGTCATCTGGCACAAGACTTATGGAAGACTTAACCTTCAGGGATGTTATTGGCGACGCTTCAGAAGTTATGGCGCAATCAATAATTTTTTCGTTAATGGCATAATTAAGAAGCGCATTGACAACTCCTCCGCTTTTTGTTGCGGCTCTTATGCATGGATTGGCAGCTTGTGCGAGCAGAATTTCCCTATAGTAACCCAAGTTTTCTCTTCTTCTTGGTGCATCGGCAACGAACCTTAATGCTTCATAGGTAAGTGCGTCGGTGTGGGGGCATATGTCATAGCAAATTGGGCATGTATCGATATGTTCGGAGCAGTCGTAAAGTCTTTGCGGCTTTTCATGCTCTACTTTTATTGCGTGGATGGGGCATGCGGCTTCACATGCACCGCACACCGTGCAAAAACCGGGCTGTATTATCATGCGCTCCAAATCGTTAAAGGCTATTAGTTTATTGCTTGGCTGCATGGCTTAATCCTAACTATAATTGGGAAAAACATGCTTAAATATGCATTTAGGTTTAGGGCATCAGCTGGAATTGCTGTATAACTGGTTCTATAAGGTTTAAAACTATGTTTGGGTAAACGCCCAAAACAACTATTGTAGCGGCAAGGATGAAGATTGGAATAAGTAACTTTTTTGGTTCTTTGATCTTGCCTTCCTCTTTTGGCTTTTTTGCATACATGTAGTTTATCAGCCTTAACAGATATGCAGCTTGGATAACGCTGGTTAGTACGCCTACAATGGCTAACCAACCCATATTCGCCTCTATGGCAGATGTGAAAACCAAGTATTTTGCTATAAAACCGGCGAAAGCCGGAACTCCTGCGAATGAAAATGCTGCTAGAACTAGGGCTAGGCTTGTAAGCGGCATTCTTCTGCCAACTCCGGAAAAATCTTCCATGTTTTTAATTCCCATGCTGTTGAAAACTCCGATGATCATGAATGCGAGGGCTGTTGTAATTCCGCCAGCAAGAAAGAAGTATAGGTTTCCCATTATTCCAAGAGGTGTCACGCTTGTTATTGCCACAAGATTGTAGCCCACGTCCGCAATGCAAACATATGCAATTAAACGTTTAACATCCCTTTCCGTTAGCGCAAGTAGATTGCCAACAATCATGGTTAATGCGGAGAGAACTGCAAACATAAAATTCCATGGCAAAACTGTTGGAGGCGTTAAAATATAAATTAGCACCCTTAACAGCACATAGTAACTTGCCTGATCAACGAGTGCCGATAAGAACGCCGAAGAAGAAGCTGGAGCTGCTGTGTATGCGTCTGGGAGCCACATATGGAATGGCACAACTGCAGCCTCGATGGAGTAACCAGCCGCAATGAAAACGAATACTATTTCAAGCAGACGCTTATCAGCAAGAGCTGCGAGGGCGTGTTTCACCTCCCAGAAATTAAGTGTGCCAGTAATAGCGTAAATCACTGAGAGTCCATAGATTATGAAGGCCGAAGCCATTATTATCATAACCAGATACTTTATTGTGGCATGCAGAGACCTTGCAGTTTTTTGGTATAGCATCAAGAAGCTTGAGCCGGCTGCCGTTGCCTCCCAGAAAATAAATAGTGTTAAAAAGTCGCCGGCCAGAACGGTTCCAGTAACACAGCCAATAATCATTAAAGTAACAGCGTAATAGCGTTCTGAAAGTTCCTTGTCAGAGTCTATGAAAAACAGGCTGTAAAGGATGGTGACTGCGCTGACACCAGTGAATATTATCGCCATATAAACTGATACTGCATCCACCAAAAACATGCTTGAGAAAATGGCTGAGGCATCTCCAGTTAATGATAAATTTAGGAAGGGTCTAGGCGATGGCTCGGCATAATATTTCAACGCCAAGTTTGCCACAGCCACGCCGGTAACAATAAAAATTATTAGAAACCAAAAGAGTTTTAAGAGAATATTTTTCCCGCCTTTCACTTTGTTGATAATTTTAACGACCGGTATTGTTAAAAGAGAAAATAAAACGAACGCAATTATTGGTAAAGAGGCATCCAGAAGCTCTATCATCACGCGTTCCTCGCTAAACAAGGCTTGCACTTGATATTAGTTGTGTGAAAAATGTGGGCCATACTCCAAGGGCAACGGTGAGCACGGCTAGAATAATCATGGCTGTCTTCATGAAGGATAAGGGGTCTGTTGCCTTTTCATGTTTTGTTGAGCCTAAAAAGACGTGGCTTAAGAACCTTAATGCGTAGGCTAGTGATAAAACCGTGGCTACTAACATTAGTGCTGTTGGGATTAGATAGAAGTTGTCAATGTTGATCGCTTGAAATGCTCCAACAAATATTAGGAATTCGCTCATGAAACAAGCGAATGGTGGTACTCCCGCGATGCTGAGGGCTGCCACTGTTGATGATGTAGCTGTTATGGGCATTTGCCCCGCTAACCCGCCCATCTCCCTAATATCGCGAATTTCAAGTTGCTTCATAACCGCGCCTGCAGACAAGAAGAATAAGCCTTTACTCACAGCATGATTTACAAGGTGTAAAACCGTTCCCGTCACTGGTTCTTGGAATGGGAAAAGTGAGAGCCCAAAAAGAACGTAGCCCATGTGGGCTATGCTGGAATAGGCAATTATCCGTTTTATATCCGTCTCCACCAAAGCAATGAGGGAGCCGAAAAAGGCGGATATTATTCCAAAAATAGTTAATCCATGCAGAAACATGCTTCCGAAACTTGTTGCCATGACAGCTGGAAAAACCGTCCCTAAGGATACACGTAGTATCGCGTAGGCACCAGCGCTGATTATTACACCACTTAATAATGCGGACATGGGAGCCGGAGCCTCAGAATGCGCATCTGGCAACCACATGTGGACTGGAACAGCGGCCATTTTGACGGCAAAGCCTACCGTGAGCGAGAGCAGAATCCATTTGACAAGTTCTGGGTTCGCCGCCTTTAATGCGTTTTGTGTTTGGAACATGTCTAAGTCGCCTGTAACCATGAATATTGCGCCTATACCCAGTAAGACGAAGATTGCGCCCGCGTGTGTGAATATGAAGAATTTGAAGGCTGCCCTGTAGGGCTCTCTGTAGCCCCATCCGCCAATTATGAAGTATGATGGCAAAAGCATTAGTTCCCAGCAGAAATAGAAGAGCATTAGGTTTGATGTTATGAAGACGCCGACGAGCCCTATTGAAAGTAATGTTAAAAGAGTGTAGTATCCAGCTAGTCCTTTCTTCTCTTGCATGTAATTTATGGAAAAGAGTGCGGCTGCCAAAATCAGTATTAGAGTTATGATTGCCATTGAGAGGCTTATTCCATCAGCGAAAAGTGTGAAGGATGCGTGGAGAACTGGAATCCAATAGTAAGATTCAACATACTTGTGGTTTGCTCCGTTAAGGATTGTTGGCACGATTATTGAAAGAAGTGCGATGTTGATCACGCAGATTAGTGCTATAATAAAGGCTGGATATCTGGAAGATTTTTTGCCCAAAAAGTAAACGAATGGAGCAGCTGCTGCGGGCAATATTATTGTTAATAGAAGTGTGTTCTGCATTCACTTCGCCCCTTCATCTTAGCATTGTAATTATTAACAGTATAAGTATTGTTAAAAACCCGATTATTGCTGCCGCCACATAATGTTCCATTGAGCCAGACCCGACTTTTTTGATTCTGGATGCCGAAGCCAAAGTTTTGTTTGTTACCACGTATAATAGTTCATCCACAAGAACGTCCAAATATTTTTGAGTTCCATGAGCCACGCGTATAACTCCATTCGCAAAAAAATATGGTAGACGGCTAAAGAAAGCGTTTTCGACCCGCTCATAAAGTGCACAAGAAAATCGTATAATACCATTGGCAACGGAGTTGGGCAACCTTTCAAGGAAGGCTAATTCCAGACGTCTAAGACCAGATGAAAGCAACAAGACTCCACGCGGAATTGTTTTTTCATATAGGACGTCAAAGAAGTATCCATTCTCCAAAATTTTGTTTAGAGAAATGCGTAATCGCCTTATTTGTTTCGGCAACGAAAGTCTGCCATAATAGGTGAAGTATACAGGGAATCCTCCAACTAAGAGGGTGAAGAGAAAAATCAAAGTTGACAGATTTAATATTTCGCTAAAGCCTATTTCCACATCGACACGCACGAACTGAGAAATTGTGTTTCCGAGTAATGATAAGATTAGGCAAACAATTGCAAGGGCTCCGGATGAGAAAAGCATTATTTTTGGGGCTTCATGCACATGAATTTGCTTCAAGTAGTCGGATTTCTCGCGTAAATATACCAGTGTAATGACTCGTAGGGTGTAGGCAAAAGTAAAAGCTGTGGAAATATAAAGCATTAACGCGGCGTAAAAGTTTCCAGACGTTAGGACGCTTTGGAAGATTAGTTCTTTGCTGAAAAAGCTTATGAGGGGCGGTATTCCGGCGCGAGCTAATAATACAATGAGGTTGAAGGCAAAGGTTATTGGCATTGCTTTTCTTAATCCGCCCATTAATCGCATATCTCTTGTTTTTGTTACGTGAATTATTCCGCCTATCAATAGGAAGTCAAGACCTTGAAAGAATGCGTGGCTTACTAGGTGGAGTAGGCTTGCAAACCAGCCAGCCGATGGGGCGGTGGGAGCTGTGCCTAGTGCGGCGAACATAAAGCCTATTTGGCTTATTGTTGAGTAGGCAGCTACACCTTTAATGTCTGTTGTGGATAAAGCCAAAGTGGCACCAATAAAAGCGGTTATTGTGCCGGTCCAGAGGATGGACGGCAACAACATCGGAATAGAAGCCGTTAAAGAGCCAAACAAGAGCATTAATCTGGCAATCAAGTAAACGCCTGCCTTAACCATCGTTGCAGAGTGCAGAAGTGCGCTTACTGATGTTGGTGCTTCCATGGCACTGTAAAGCCATGTGTGAAGCGGAAGTTGTGCCGATTTTGCGATGGCTCCTGCCAGCATTAGAAAGGCTGAGGCTGTTAAATATGGCATTGGCACATTTCCCATGTTAGCTATAATGTGGTGGAAGGAAAACGAGCCTAAGTTGGCGTAAAGTATGCCTATTCCACCCAATAGACAAGCATCGCCTACACGTGTCATAAGGAAAACTTTAACGGCTGAGCGAACCGTTTCTGGACGTTTATACCAGAAGGAAACGAGCGAATAGGAACAGAGTCCAACCATCTCCCAGAAAATGAAAAATTGAAGAAAATTGTCCGACATAACCAAGCCAGTCATCGAACCTACGAAAAGGAGCATGAAAAAGTAGTATCGAGTTAAGCCTTCCTCGCCAGCCATATAACCCAAAGAATAAACGATTATTATGAGACCAAAGAAGATGACTAAACATGCTAGCAAAACGCTTAATGGGTCAAAGTAAACGCCTACGCTAATGCCTAAAGAAGGAATCCAAGGCACCGTTAAACTGACGCCTTCTGAAGCGTTGAAGTAAACATCTGGAATCATGGAAAAGGCAAACGTTAGGGCTATCAAACATACGGCTACAGCGAAGTAATCCCTAGCCTTCTTGCTGAAACGCGCAACTAATGGAACCAGCAGACTGGAAACAATTGGAAATACCCAAACAAGCCAAGGCGCGTATGGAAGCAAATTCATCGCCTCACTTGAAACATAGCATTTGATTTCGCTTGTTTACCCCTCGTGTTTTGCGCCTTCCTAACCTTTTAAACCAGCTTTTTGAGATATAAGTCAACAATTTAAATTTTGTCTGGCATAATGCGACGTTTAAGCATTTCACCATAAAATCGTGGAATTATCAGCGAAACGGTTTTATTGCGAGCATAAAGTCTGCATCGCTGATAACCATGGAATACCATTCAGTGACTGCGTTAGCGATTTTCATAGTCACACTTTACTTGATGATTAAACGTCCTCGTGGTATAAGCCTAGGCTTGGCTGCTGGAATAGGTGCTATGGCTTCGCTTCTGCTTGGCACAATAACGTTGAGCGACGCAGCTGCGGCTTTTGCTGACATTTGGGATGCAGCTTTAGCCTTTATTGGAATTGTAACCTTATCGGTGACATTAGATGCTATGGGATTTTTCAAATGGGCAGCCATAAAAGTTGTTAAATTGGCAGGTGGAAGCGGCTTAAAACTTTACTTTTACGTTTCCTTGCTTACTGCCTTTGTAAGTATACTTTTTGCAAATGACAGTGCCGTGCTTATACTGACGCCAATAGTTCTCGAAATCATAAGTCAGTTAAAAATAGATGCTAAAGAAAGACTAGCCTACCTTTTCTCTGCTGGGCTAATTGCTGACACCGCGGCAATGCCGCTTATCACAAGCAATCCAATAAACATTGTGAGCGCCGACTTTTTCAAATACAGCTTCATCGACCATCTAATATTTATGGGACCAGTAGCCGCAGCCACCATAATTAGCAGTCTCCTCCTAGTTTACGCCTTTTTTAGAAAAAAGATTCCAAAATCTTATTCAATGGAGCTTGTGGAAGCCTTAAATGCTGGAGGGCAGCTTATAACGCCTTCACTTTTGAAGGTAAGCATAGCAACATTAATTATAATCGATGCCGGCTACGTTTTAGCTTCCTTGAACAGAATTCCAGTTTCAATTGTTATATGTTCCGGAGCACTGTTCCTATTAGGGGTTTACATGGCAACTTTAAACAAGCCTTCAATGTTGAAAGAGAAGCGTAAAGGTGTAAAAGACATAGCCAAGGATGTTAACTGGGACATATTGCTCTTTATGATAAGCATATTCCTAGTCGTCCAAGGATTAAGGCATACTGGCGCCGTGGAATTCTTTGCATACCTCTTCATAAAGACCCTAGCATTGCCGCAAATTCTTTCTGTGCTCGCACCGAGCATGATTGTCACGATAGGCGCGAGTCTAATGAATAACTGGCCAATGACAATTCTCGGTCTTTTATCGATAAAACAAGCAGCAAACAATGCCAGCCTAAACGCGCAGAATCTTACAAGCTTAGTATTCTCAAACATCATTGGAAACAACCTTGGCCCACACTTTTTCCCTCTAGGATCTCTGGCGATTCTAATGTGGCTTGAAACAATGCGTAGAAAAGGCGCCACAATAAGGCTTAGGGATTATTTAAAAGTTGGCTCAATTGTGTCAATTCTTGAGGTTACGGTGGCATCCTTGGTTTTGTGGTTAGAACTCAACTCCTTAAATTTAACCCTGAACATTCAACCTTAAGTGAAGCCTTGCCTACTTAGTTTGTTTAAAAGCTGACTCCAATAGAGGGATCTAGTTCCCGTTAGGAAATAGCTCACAGCAGCCGAAACAACCGTGGGAATGATAAAGCTTGGACCCATAGTTTCAGCAACCAAGGTTATGCTTGTCAAAAGGCTTTTACTTGTTGCAGCTAGCACCGCAGCCATAGCCAACATAACACATAGAACAGGAGGCTCAAGGTTCAAAATCTGCGCATAAATAAGCCCAAGTGTTCCACCAATGTATAGCGATGGAATGAAAAGGCCGCCGCTTCCTCCAAAATTCAACGTTATGCTTGTGGCTATCATTTTTAAAATTAAAAGTGCTGTTAGGGTTGCCAAACCAAATTCTCCTAATTTGGTTATGGTGATTTTGTGGATGAAATCATAACCTAGCCCTAAAGCCTCCGGGTAAAGCAAGCCCATAACTCCAAGAAGTAATCCGGCAATTGTGGTCGTGACCCACATTGGAAATTCGCCAAGAAGCCTTTTGCTTATGGCTTTTGTCCTTTCAAAGGTTTCCATGAAAGCCAAAGCAACCAGTGCCGCCAAGATTCCTAGAAAAATCGCATGCACAAGAATGGGAAGTGTCGGCATTAGAAATGTTGGGGTTGGAAAAATTGTTTCTGTTCCGAGGGTTATGGCGGATGTAAAATAGGCGGTGATAGAGGCTATAGAAGCTGGAACAAAAACCTCAGTTTCAACGTCTCTTTTGTAGGGTATTTCAAGCGCGAACAGTATCCCCGTTAATGGAGCCTTAAAGATTGCTGAAAATCCCGCTGCTGCTCCGCATAAAAATAGTGTTTTAACGTCTTTTTGACTTAACCTTAGCCTTCTTGTGATGAATGAAGAGATTCCTCCGCCTAGTAAAAGGCTTGGACCTTCCAAACCAGCGCTTCCGCCAAAACCTATTGTTATTGCAGAAGCCAAAGTTTTGCCTATGGTATCTCTCAAGCTGACAAAGCCGCTTTTAAAATGGTATCTCTCTATTACGAGTTCCGTTCCGCAGCCGCACTCTTTACTTTCCGCCAAAAGCCTTATTGTTAGATATCCACCGAGAAGCGCGATGGTTGTGGACGCTAGAAGAAGCAGAGGATTCCAGTTTACAATAAGAAGTGACGCGGAATTTAGCATTTTGTAAATGTTAACTAGGAGGAATATGGATAAACCAATTACAAGACCTAAAATTATGGGCAACAACCAGTACTTTGCCAATTCGAGAAAACTTTCACGCCTCAGCCTCAACGCTTGCCGGCTCCTCATCAGCGCTTCGTTCCATTTCTGCCAGTTTTCTAATGTCGCATGTCCCATACTTCTTAGTAGCTATAACAAGCAAAGCCAAAACAATGGCAGTTACACAAGCGTCAGTGGAAAAAGCAAGCACCAGAAACGCTTCACCCAAAGCTCTATTCGCTGATGACGCAAACAAAACAAAATTCATTGACGCTGCCACAGCAATAATTTCGATGGAAATTAATACCTTCACGAGGTGACGCTTGGCTAGTAAGCCGTAAATACCAACAGCAAGCAAAACAACCGACAAAATAATGTAGTCCATCAGCTTTCACCCTCCTTTCGCTCATGGAGAACTATGGCAATACCCAAAGCAACAGTCATTATGACCAAACCCTGCAGTACCACGTCTATAACCCTCAAATTCCAAAGCGCATCCGCAAACGATAAACCAGAAAAAATATTGGCTGGCATAACTGCAACGGAAAAGAAAATCGAAGGAAGAGACAGAACAACCGCGAGCAAGGCAACAAGAAAAATTTTCTTTAAAGGCTTTTCCTTTTCTGGCTTCTCACTCAGCATTTCACCAGCCAAGAAGAGAACAGCCAAGGTTCCAGCACCTACGGCCAACTGAAAAACAGCCACAAAAACTGCACCGTTTAAAGCATACAAAACAGCCATCAAAACAAGCATAGAAGCCAAAGAGGCTATGGAGTATACTGCCTCATCAAGGTAAATTGCCAAACAAGCCGAAACAACCAATCCAACAGCAATCAGCTCAACAATCATATGTTATGGGCTTCCCCCAGCGCTCATATGGTTTGTTTTAGGTTTAACAACCAAATCGGATTTATTTATTGCTGCCAGCTCAAAAATTTCAGAACTTTTAATTGCATTTCTAGGGCAGCTCTCAGCACACTGGTAACAGAATATGCAACGGTCCAAATGAAAAAGCGGTCTCAACTTACCATTAACCTCAACCATCTCAATAGCCTTTGCTGGGCAGTCCCTAGCGCATAAGCCACAACTAATGCAAAGACTTATGTCAAACACTTGTCTACCGCGAAAACCTTCTGGAACACGAGGCCTCTCTTCCGGATATTTGCGAGTTGCAGGCTTCTTAAAAAGGTGGACAAGCACTTCCTTCAAAATTGGCGATAACCTAGCCACTCCACTTCACCCCAACGGATAAAACAAAAAGCCAACACCAACAGTCGCAGCGAGAGAAAGCAGAGATAAAGGCAGAAGCAACCTCCAGTTAACAACCAAGACCTGGTCAATCCGCAGCCTCGCAAAAACGCATGTCAAATACTCAGTAAGCACAACAACAAAGAGAAGTTTAAGCACAAACCATAAAGTATACCACACGAAGGATGGACTGTAAAAAATGGGACCGTAAGGTCCGCCTAGAAAAAGCTCAACAGTGATAGCTGCTCCAAGAACTATTTGCACATCCTTAGATAGCTTAAGAAAAGCTAACCTCCTACCTGTATACTCGGTTTCATAGCCACCAACTATCTCAGTTTCAGCATGCGGAATGTCAAAGGGGTCCTTCTCCAACTCTGCCTGAAGCGTGATTATAAACAAAACAAAAACCCATGGAACCACAAGCGCAAACGGGATGGACTGACTAGCCGCTATCGTTGATATGCTGAGGCTTCTAGCCAAAAAGGCTGGAGCCAAAGCAAGAATGAATAATGGGATGTCATAGCCCAAAAACTGTGTCAAAACCCGTGCAGCACCAGTTGCACTATAGGGGTTTGTTGAAGACCATCCGGAAAGAAAGAGAAAGAAGTTGGCAATTGAAACCAACGTCAGAACGAGAACAAGGTCACCTTCAAAATTTGAATTGAAAATAGTATTAGCTCCGTCAATTGGCAAAAATGCAAATGAGAAGGCAAAAATTGAGAAGGATAGAATTGGGGCGAACCTAAAAATGAAATCTCTTACAGTGAGCGGAACAATGTCCTCCTTAGTCAAAAGTTTGATAAAGTCGGCAAACGGTTGAAGAATACCAGCTGGACCAGTATATGTGGGTCCCATCCTATTCTGCATTCGAGCCTCAATTTTCCTCTCAACCCAATCGCAAAAAAGCGTGAAAAGGACGATGAAGGTGAAACCTGGAAAAATCAGCACACGAAACAGAAACTCCAAATCCAAATTCATCCTTAATCCTCCTAACGGTCTGTGCATGAGAAGCACGGGTCAAGGCTTACAAAGCTTGCTGGCACATCTGCTATGTTGCCGCCTTCAGCAATCTTAACAAACGCTAAAATATTGGCAAAAGTTGGGGTCCTTACTTTAACACGTTCCGGATAGGCTGTCCCATTACTCTTCACATAATAAAATAGTTCACCCCTCGGCGCCTCAACACGTCCAATAGCCTCGCCTGCTGGCACAATTCTGGGGACTCTAACCCTGTAAGGTCCGCTTGGCAGATGTTCTAGGGCATAGTGTATTATGTTAATGCTTTCAACAATTTCGTCTAAACGAACCATAAGCCTAGCCCAAGAATCGCCATCATCATAAGTAACTACTTCAAAGGGTATTTCACCATAGGCTGCATATGGCTCATCTCTTCTAACATCCATATCCACACCTGAACCCCTCGCCACAGGACCAACAACACACAATTTTAACGCATCCTGCCTGCTCAAAACACCAACATTCTTTGTCCGCATTTTTAATGTTGAATCATTTTCAAAGACCTGCCTATAAAAGTTCATCCTTTCCCTTAAAGCTTCAAGTTCTACCTTAATCCTTGGAACCACATCTTCTTTCAAGTCTCTTCTGACACCACCTATGGTTATGAAGGATGCAATAATTCTGTTGCCAGTAAGCTCCTCAATAATATCCAATACACGTTCTCTATCCCGCCACATGTAATGGAACAATGTTTCATATCCAATCTCAAATCCAGCATGACCCAAAAGAAGCATGTGGCTGTGAATCCTATTCAACTCCAAAATTATTGTGCGCAAATATCGGGCTCTAGGTGGCACATCCACCCCCATTATGGCTTCAACCGTCTGACAAAAACAATTAGCATGACAAGCATTACAAATGCCACAAATCCTCTCAACCAAATATATATCCTGCAAATAGGTGCGATTTTCAGCGGCCTTCTCGATCCCCCTATGGACATAGCCGATTCTGGGCTTAACTTCCTTAACAATTTCTCCCTCAACTTTTAAGGTGAACTTTTCAGGCTCTATCAAGGCTGGATGCTGAGGCCCTAACACAATATTCACCAGCCTCTCATCGCCGAAAACTTGCTCATTATCCTTTAAAGCTTCAGAATTCTCGGTTTTGCTTTGAAAATCTGGCGCTACAAAATCTTTTCTAAGTGGGAAAACGTTTTCCGGCCAATCCTCCGGGAGAATAAGCCTCTTCGGGTTTGGGTGTCCCTCAAAGGTTACGCCAAAGAGGTCGGAGACTTCTCTTTCATGGAAGTTTGCTCCTGGAATTAGGTCTGTTATGCTTTCAATTTTCGCATTTTCCTTTGGCAAGTCAACGCCTATAGTAATTATTGTGTTGCGCATGCGAACATGATACATTAATTCGATTGTTTTGCCAAGGTCAACACCCGTGATTGCGGAAATCCCTGCGTTTTCATCCTGTTTCAGCAAGAGTTTTAAGGCATCTCTGTGGGCGCCAATTTTGACTTGAACACATACCTTTTCGGGGCGAAGGGTTCTGGTTTGAAGTATCCTATCCCCAAGTGCACCATTTAAAGCCTCCAAAATCTTATCAGTGTTTTTCGACATGCTCTGCCTCCCTAATCAAGTTAAGCAATTTTACAATGCCGTCAATTATCGCCTCTGGTTTCGGTGGGCATCCTGGGATGTAGACATCAACTGGAATGACTTTGTCGACGCCGCCAACTACGTTGTAGTTTCCTTCAAAAACCCCGCCTGAACAGGCACAGGCGCCTATGGCAACAACAAATTTGGGTTCAGGCATCTGCTCGTAAATGCGCCTCAGTCTATCTGCGCATTGGCGAGTGACAACGCCTGTGGCTAATAGAACATCAGCGTGCCTCGGAGAAGGTTCAAGCATTATTCCAAAACGTTCAACATCATACCTAGGCGTTAAAAGCGCAACAACTTCAATGTCGCATGCGTTGCATGCTCCAGAATTGAAATGGAGAACCCATGGCGATTTCCGCCTAGCCCACTTTAAAAGGCTCGCACCGCCCGTTAATGGTCGCCTCCCTCTAAAAGCAGCAAGCCAGATATAAAAACAATCAGTAAGTAGAGTATTAAAAATAAGACGTTTGATAAGCGAAGCGCCATCGACGCAAATGCCGCCAAAAGCACCGATGAATCCAAAATTACAAAGTATATGAGATACCTATAATAGGAGATGTTGATTTTGAGTCCACGGAAGTCGGCTTTCTCACCACAAGCATAAGCGGATTTGCCATCCCCATTACGCATAGATTTAGCTGAAAACAATCGCCCAAGCAAATAAATTATGCACGATGCAGCAAGAATCAAAACGAAAGCAACCCCTAACTCAACAATCATACACTCGTCCCCACCATAACCGCGATATTAAGCTTTAACAATCGCGTTATAAACACCTTCTTCAATCAAGCTTTTCTCGGGCTATAACAATACTTTCATTGTTCGTGAAAACAAACGGCAAGATTTAAATTTTATCAATAGCCCTTCAACCTTTCCCTTGAACGTTTAAGTCACCCAGTTTTTGTTGTAGTGCAGGGGGTGGGATTTGAACCCACGAACCCCTACGGGACAGGCTCCTGAAGCCTGCGCCTTTGACCAGGCTCGGCAACCCCTGCTCGCTATTAGAGGCTTTTCATGAAAAGGTTTAAGAGTTACTGTTCCGATTATGGTTTTCGGAGGAATTTGCCTAAATGCCGACGCATGGTTCGCTTTCAAAAGCTGGAAAAGTTCGTTCTCAGACGCCTAAGGTTCAGCCTTTGGATAAGAGGAGGCCTGCGCCTAGGTTTAGGAATAGGCGTAATTATGAGAAGCGGATTATGCTTCAGAGGAAGCCTGGGCAGAACTGGGTTTAGCCTTTTAAACATTTAAACCTTTTATTTGCTTTTGGCATAGTTTTAGGTTATGCGGTGTGTAGATGTTGCTATTCTAAATGCCAATGTTGTTACCTTAAATGCCGGGCAGCCTAGGGCTAAAGCCATAGCCATCCGTGATGGCAGGATAGTGGCTGTTGGCTCCGAGGCTGAAATCCGCAAATACATTGGCAGCGAAACAAAGGTTTTGGACGTGGGCGGCAAAACTGTTGTTCCAGGTTTTGTTGATTGCCATGTTCACATGGCTGGTTTTGGGCAGCACTTGCAGACGCTAGACTTACGGAACATCGGCTCAATAGAGGAGATGAAAAGGAAAATTCGCGAGTATGCGGAGCAACATCCAGAGAAGAGTTGGATTCTAGGCGGAAGGTGGGATCATGAACGCTTCAGTGAGAGGCGTCTTCCCACTCGTTGGGATTTGGATGAGGCTGTGCGGGATAAGCCCATCTTCCTCATTAGGGTTTGTGGGCATATTGGCGTTGTGAACTCTAAAGCCTTGGAGTTGGCTGGGATAGACGGGAAAACTGTTGTGAAGGGTGGGGCAATAGATAAGGATGTTGCCAGTGGCGAGCCTAATGGGGTTTTGAGGGAGAATGCCCTAAACCTTGTTTGGCGGGTTATTCCAAAGCCAGGCTTGGCGAAGCTTGAGGAGGCTTGCGTGCAGGCTTGCCTTAAGGCTGTTGAGAATGGCTTGACTGGTGTGCACTGGATTGTTGACTCTGCAGATGAGATTCGCATAATTCAGAAGCTTAACAATGAGGGGAAACTGCCACTACGCGTTTATTTGGGGATTCCAGTCAAGCTTTTAGACGAACTTGTTGGGCTTGGCTTGGTTACTGGCTTTGGAAATGACATGATTCGCCTAGGATTTGTCAAGATTTTGGCTGATGGCTCTCTTGGGACGCGAACGGCAGCCTTAAAACAGCCCTATGCGGACAAGCCTGAAACAAGTGGCATGCTGATTTACTCTCAACGCAAGCTCAACAAGCTTGTTTTGAAGGCTCATAGGGCTGGTTGGCAGTTGGCTGTCCACGCCATAGGCGACAAAGCAATAGAATCGGTCTTGAAGGCTTTTTCCAAAGCCTTGAAAAGGTTTCCGCGAAAGGACCATAGGCACAGAATCGAGCACTGTTCAGTGCTTAATCCAGGGCTTATTCGGCGTATGAAAAGGTTGGGCTTAATAGCTTCTGTTCAGCCTCATTTCATTGTTTCCGATTTTTGGGTTGTGGACCGTGTTGGCAGTGAAAGAGCAAGATGGGTTTACCCCTTCAAAACGTTGTTTAAGTCGGGTGTGGTGGTGGCTTCTGGCTCGGATTGTCCCGTTGAGCCTATAAGTCCAATTCTTGGGGTTTGGGCTGCTGTGGCGAGGAAAAGCTTCGTCGAGGAAAGCCTAACTGTTGAGGATGCCCTTAAAGCCTATACTTTGAATGCTGCTTATGCCTCCTTCAGCGAGAAGGTGGCTGGCACAATTGAGCCTGGAAAGTGGGCAGACCTTACAGTGCTTTCTGAAGACATATTTAGAGTCCCGCCGGATAGGATTAAGGATGTTAGGGTTGAGATGACCATTGTTGGCGGAAGGGTTGTTTATGAAAGGGAAAGCCTTTAATCCCTACCTTTAAATTTTGAAAGGTTTATTCATACCGCAAAAACTGGTTTAGTGGCTGACTGGCATGGTTCAAGATGAAAGCTTTCAGGAGAGAATTACTTGGGAGGTTAAGCAGTTTGCCCTAAAGTCTGGTGCAAGCCTTGTTGGGGTTGTCCCTGCAGAGGTTTATGATTCTCAGCCAAGGGTTTTGGTGACTTGGAAGGTTCAGGAGTATTCAAAGAGGGCTTTGGAGGTTTTGCCCGAAGCCAATTCCATAGTTGTTTTTGGCTATCATGTTTGGGATGACATGCTTGAACTCGCCATTAGGAAGGGTCAAGACTGGGTTTATCCGGGGTATTTCCCCTTAAATGTGGTGGTGCAAACGGTTAGGAGTTATCTTGAGGGGAGGGGTTTCAAAACAGCTTCGGCTGAGGGCTTGTCTTATAAGCGTTTGGCTCAACTTGCTGGTTTTGGATGTTATGGCAAAAATACTTTAATAATTAATCCTGTTTTTGGTCCTTGGATTCGCTTTGCCGCTATTTTGACGGATGCTAAGCTTTTGGCTGACGAGCCTTTCAAAAGGGACCTTTGTGTTGGCTGCGAAGAATGCGTTAAGGCTTGTCCTACCATGGCTTTGTCTCCCTACAAAATTGATGTCAGCAAATGTCTTGTGGGTTTGCGTCTCTTAAATAGGGGTGGGGCTGAGGCTGATGAGGGGTTCAGGCTTTATGAGCCTTCCTTCACTGAGAACGCCCACTTAATGTGTTTGGAGTGCCAGAAAGCTTGCAAGTATGGGAGAAACGTTCACAGTTCTCTTTTCAAGCGTTTGCAGTTTTAGAGTGTTTATGTTTATTTACAAGTCTATGTTAGAGTGTATTTGGTTGAATTTGGCTGATGTCTGAAGGGGCTATTAGGGAAATTGTAGAGGCTTTGATGCTTATTCCTTCGCCTAGCCCAGAGGATGTAAACCGCGTTAAAATGCGTGTTGCCGCCAAGTATCGCCTTGGAAGGATTCCTTCAAACCCTGAAATAATTGCGGCTTTGAAAACGCCTGAGGAGAGGGCTAAGCTTCTTGGTGTTTTGAGGAGGAAAGCCACTAGAACTATTTCTGGTGTGACTGTTGTGGCTGTTATGACCCAGCCTTATCCGTGTCCTCAGCCTGAGCCCTGCGCCTACTGTCCTGGCGGTCCGCCTTTTGGTGTGCCACAGAGCTATACTGGTTTTGAGCCTGCCGCCATGAGGGGTTTGCAGAACGCCTTTGACCCATATTTGCAGGTTAGGAGCCGCATTGAACAGTTGGGGGCTATTGGGCATAGGGTGGATAAGGTTGAGCTCATAATTATGGGTGGGACTTTTCCAGCCACCCCAGAAGAGTATCAAAGATGGTTTGTTAAGCGTTGCCTAGACGCCATGTGCGGTGTGGATTCCAAAAATCTTGAGGAAGCTAAGAGGTTGGCGGAAACAAGCCGCATAAGGAATGTTGGCATCACCGTTGAGACCCGCTCAGACTGGGCTAAGGAAAGGCATGTGGACAGGATGCTAGATATGGGTGTTACTCGCGTTGAGTTGGGCGTTCAAAATCCAGATGATGAGATTTATCGTCTTGTTGGTAGAAGGCACACGGTTCAAGACGTGATTGAGGCTACGCGGATACTGAAGGATGCTGGATTAAAAATTGTTTATCATATGATGCCCGGCTTACCCGGCTCCAGCATGGAGAAGGATTTGGCTGTTTTCCATGAGATTTTCTCTAATCCAGCTTATAAGCCAGACATGATTAAGATTTACCCTTGCCTTGTTTTGAAGGGCACAAAAGCCTATGAGTGGTATTTGCGGGGCGATTATAAGCCCTACACGACTGAGGAGGCTGCTAGGCTTATTGTGGAAGTTAAGAAGATGGTTCCGCCTTGGGTTCGGATAATGCGGGTTCAACGCGACATTCCAGCACCATTGATAGTGGCTGGCGTTAAAATGAGTAATCTTAGACAGCTTGTGCAACAGAAACTGAAGGAGCAGGGTTTAAGGTGCCGATGCATAAGATGCCGAGAGGTTGGGCATAGGCTTTTGGCAGACGGCATAAAGCCAGACCTGGAAAAAGTTAGGATTTTAACCACTCGTTATGAGGCTTCTGAGGGCGAGGAAATATTCATTTCAGCCGAAGATAATGAAAACGATGTTTTGATAGGCTATTTACGCTTGCGTATTCCATCCGAGAAGGCGCACAGACTAGAGATAAGGGCGGAGCCATGTAGCATAATCCGCGAACTCCACGTTTATGGACCAGTCGTGCCAGTTGGCAAACACATGCCAAAGGCTTGGCAACACAAGGGCTACGGGGGTGTTTTGCTTTCTGAGGCGGAACGCATAACCCGAGAAGAATACGGTTTCCGAAAGATACTTGTTATAAGTGCGTTGGGCACAAAACAATATTATAAACGGTTTAGATACACATACGAAGGACCGTACATGTCAAAAAGATTGGAGAATTGAATATATGAGCCAAAACCGAGTGCTTTCAGGGTATAGGGGGCTAGCTCTTAAAACTCTCCAAAGCATTAACGCGGAAATTGGTGATTTGGTTCGTATTACTAAGGGTGGTCAAGTTTTTGAGGGTATTCTTATTCCTCGTTCTGAGTATGGTGATGACAAACACATTGTTATTAAGTTGCATAGTGGCTACAATATTGGTGTTCGCCTAACCCCAGACGCCAAAGTGGAGAAGGTTGGAAAAGGCGAAAAGCCAGCTTTTGTTGCTCCACCTTTGCCGGAGCAAAATCCGCAGTTGCCAAAGGTCTCCATTATTAGTACTGGCGGCACCATTGCTAGTCGTGTTGATTATAGGACGGGGGCTGTTCGTCCCGCTTTGTCTGCCAGCGACTTGTACAGTGTGGTTCCAGAATTGGCGGACATTGCTCGCATAGACGCCCAAATATTGTTTAGCCTCTACAGTGAGAACATAACGCCAACTCACTGGACGGAGATGGCAAAAACTGTGGCTAAAAAAATCGAGGAGGGCGTGGACGGCGTAGTTATAGCTCACGGAACGGACACTATGGGTTATTCGGCTGCAGCCCTAAGCTTCGCACTACAAAATCTCCCAGTCCCAGTAATTTTTGTTGGCTCTCAGCGTTCAGCAGACCGTCCCAGCTCAGACGCAGCCACAAACTTGATAGGGGCTGTTTTAGCCGCTGCAAAGGCGCCTTTCGCAGAAGTTGCCGTAGCCATGCATGAAACCATATCTGACACGTCCATAGTGCTTCACCGAGGCACAAAAGTGCGCAAGTGCCACACAAGCCGCCGCGACGCCTTCAAAACAGTAAACGCTCAACCACTAGCCAGAATAGTGGAAAACCGCATAATCATGCTTACAGACGACTACCAAAGGCGCTATCCGTCCCGCAAGCTTGTGGTTAAGGCAAACTTCAGCGAAAAAGTCGCCCTAGTCAAGTTTTATCCGGGCATAAACCCAGCAGTAATAGACTGGTTTGTGGATAACGGCTACAAAGCCATAGTCTTGGAAGGCACAGGTTTAGGGCATGTG
>ERZ1669248.184-NODE-184-length-35701-cov-36.527128_pt1 | contig 35701 bp, 36 predicted proteins | sample MGYA00579296_ERZ1669248 | MGnify/ENA primary metagenome ERZ1669248 (study PRJEB41166, sample SAMN08046057) | hot springs metagenome | biome: hot spring; feature: neutral hot spring; material: thermophilic sediment; isolation source: thermophilic sediment from...
TCCTCTGGCGGAGCTTGTACAGCAACATCGTCGAGCCGGGGACATCGGACGAGCAACAACATCCCAGCGATATTTGCAGAACTGTTCCCGCATCCGACTTTGATGGGGCATCTGGAAAAAGTCCTCCACTCCTTGCCTATGGGGAAGAGAAACGGTAGTCCCGACCGAGGCGCAGGCGGTGGAGCCTGGTTTTGTGGGGGCCTGGGGTGCGCTGAAGGAAAACGGCCCGCATAATTGACCAACGACGAAGGGGGTGCAATGGTTCCAAGAGAAATCAGACCGGGGATTTTTTGGGTGGGGGTGAACGACCGCACCACCGATCTCTTCGAGGGGATTTGGCCCCTTCCCCATGGGGTGAGCTACAACGCCTACCTCGTCGTGGGAAGGAAAATCGCCCTCATCGACTCCGTGAAGGAGCATTATGCGGAGGAATTCGTCAGAAATATCGCGGAGGTGGTGGAGCCCGCGCGGATCGATTACCTCGTGGTGAACCACATGGAGCCCGACCACTCCGGGGCTTTGCCCCTTCTTCGCCGCATGGCGCCCAACGCCGAAATCCTTGCCGCTCCCCCCGCCCGGCCCATGCTGGCGGGGTTCTATGGGATTGCCGAAAGGGTCCGAGCTGTGGCCGATGGCGAGCGCCTCGACCTCGGCGGAAAAATCCTCTCCTTCCACCACATTCCCTTCGTCCATTGGCCGGAGACCATGGCCACCTATGAGGAGACGGAAGGGGTTCTTTTCCCCTGCGATGCCTTCGGCGGCTTCCGCGCCCTCGACGGAGTCCTTTTCGCCGATGAGGTCGACTTTTCCCTCTACGAAGACGAAATCCTCCGGTATTTTGCCAACATCGTGGGGATGCAAAGTCAAGCGGTCCTTCGGGCCATCGAGAAGCTCAAAGGGCTTCGGATCGAGGTGATCGCCCCCTCCCACGGGCTCATCTGGCGGAAGAACCCGGAAAGGGTTGTGGAGCTCTACGCCCGCTGGGCGCGGATGGAGGGGGAAGCAGGGGTGGCCCTCATCTTCGGCTCCATGTACGGGGAGACGCGGAAGGCCGCGGAGGCTTTGGCCCGGGGCGTGGCCGAGGAGGGGCTCCCTGTGCGGGTCTTGGACGCGGGAAGGATCCACCCAAGCTTCCTTGTCCGCGATGCCTGGCGGTTCTCGGGCCTCGCCCTGGGAAGCCCCACCTACGATGCCGGGGTTTTCCCTCCCGTGGAGTACGCCCTTCGCCTCCTGGAGCGGAAAAGGCTGAAAAATCGGGTCGTCGCCCTGTTCGGCTCCCACGGCTGGAAGGGCGGGGCCCTCCGAAAGCTCCGGGAAAAGGTCGAGGAGCTGGGCTGGGAGGTGGTGGGCGAGCTGGGGTTTCCCGGGGAACCCGGTCCAGGGGAGCTCAGCGGGGCGAGGGAGCTCGGAAAGGCCCTGGCACAGAGGATCAAAACCTTGGCCAAGATCTAGGCCGCGGAATACCATAGCCGAGGAGAGGGCAGTGCCCAAGCGTCTGGCGGTGGTGGATCCCGGCCGGTGTGTGGATTGCCTCCTCTGTGCCTTGGCCTGTTCTCGGCGGTTTGGGGAAGGGGGGTTGGCCCGCTCGGCCGTGGCCGTGCGCTCCGTGGGCGGGGTGGAACACGGATTTGTGGTCATCGTTTGTCGCGCTTGTCCGGATCCGCCTTGTGCCGCCTCCTGTCCGGTGGGGGCCATCACCAAGGCGGCGGTGGGCGTGCGGGTCCAACCCGAGCGGTGCATTGGCTGCCGCACCTGCGTCCTCTCCTGCCCCTTTGGGGCCGTCCACTGGGATGAGGAGCAGAATAAACCGGTGATCTGCGTCCACTGCGGCCTTTGTGCCTCATTTTGCCCCCATGGGGTCCTGGCCCTGGAGGAGGTGGAGGGTGGATAAGTACCTGCCCCGTGTTCTCCGGGTCGATCTCACCAAGAAGCGTTTCTGGGTGGAGGAGCGCCCGGATCTTTTTGAGAGGGGATTGGGCGGGGCGGGGGTGGCCATCGAGCTTTTGCACGAGCTTTGTCCAAAAGGCGCCGATCCCTTAGGGCCGGAGAACCCCATAATTTTGGCCGTGGGCCCCCTCAATCCCCTTTTCCCCCTGGCCTCCAAGGCCGTGGCCATGTTCAAATCCCCCCACACCGGGAATCTTGGGGAATCCCATTGCGGCGGGCGGGCCGCGCTGGCCCTGCGGCTTGCGGGCTTTGGGGCGTTGGTGATCCAGGGGAGGAGCGAGGTCCCGGTGTATTTGGCGATTCACCGCGGCCGGGTGCAGTTCCGCGATGCCCGGGCTTTGTGGGGCCTTTCCTCCTCCCTCACCGTGGGCCGGGTCCTGCGGGAGAACGAGCCGGGAGCGGGCGCGCGCACCATCCTCCGCATCGGCCGGGCCGGCGAGCGCCTTGTCACCTACGCCAACGTCATCGCTGAAACCTATCGCCATTTCGGCCGCCTGGGCCTGGGCGCCGTGTTCGGCAGCAAGAACCTGAAAGCGGTGGTCATCTCCGGCACGGTCACCGTGCCCATCCCCGATCCGCCCCGTTATCAAAAGCTCTACCGCGAGCTTTGGGAGCGGGCCACGCGCTCGGATCTCATGCGCAAATACCACGATCTTGGCACGGCCCAAAACATCCGGCCCCTACACGAGATCGGCGCCCTGCCCGTGCGGAACCTTCTGGCCACGGGTTTCCCCGGGGAGCCAAGCTTCACCGGAGAGAAATTGGCCCAAGAATTTTTGGGGCGGAGGCTGGCCTGTTCCGCTTGCCCTGTGGCCTGCATTCACCTGGCGATCCTCCGCGAGCCGCATCCTGCGGAGCCCTATTTTTACAAGACGACCTTCGTCTCCTACGACCACGAGCCCCTCTATGCCCTGGGGAGCATGTTGGGGATGGAGCGGGCCGAGGATGTGCTCAAGCTCATCGATGCCGTGGAAGTTTTTGGGCTGGACGCCCTGACCACCGGGGTCGTCCTGGCCTGGGCCACGGAGGCCTTTGAGCGCGGCCTTTTTGGGGAGGGGGAGACGGGCGGGCTCAGGCCCAGCTGGGGCAACGCCGCTGTTTATCTGGAGATGATCCGGCGCATCGCCCAAAGGGAGGGCGAATTCTATTACGTTTTGGGCCAGGGGGTGCGGGCCGCTTCCGCCCGCTATGGGGGCGAGGAGTTCGCCCTGCATTTTGGGGGGAACGAGATGCCGGGCTACCACACTGGCCCCGGCGCCCTCCTCACCCACCTTTCCGGCTCCCGCCACTCCCATCTGGACTCCGCCGGCTACCTCCTCGACCAGGAAAACCTCCAACGCGGGAGAAAGCCGTCCCCGGAGGAACTCGCCCGAGAGCTTTTCCAGGAGGAGGCAAGGAGGCAAATACTTTCTTCACTTGTGGTTTGCTTTTTCGCCCGCGGACTGTACGATTTTGGCACAATAAGCGGGGCCTTGGCGGCCCTGGGGATCGAGCGGACGCCCGAGGAACTTGAGAACCTCGGCATTCAGATCCTTCGTCGCAAATATGCGTTCAAGGTGCGGGAGGGTTTTGAACTTGACGGCCTTCCCATCCCCCAAAGGGCGGTGGAGGCTCCGACCCCAAGCGGCCGGGTGGAGGAGGAATTCCTCCGGCGGGCCTTGCGGGAGATGGCGAGGCTATTGGAGGGAGAAGATGGGATGGCGTGAGGTCTTGCGGCGGGAGTTCTTCGAGGCCGACCGGGAGTTCGTGGAGGAGGTTCTCCCCCTCGGCACTGTGGATCAGTCGGTTTTCGGGCTGATCGCTGAGGCCACCCAATACGTTCTGGTGGCCGAAGGGGAGGAGGTGCACATCCGGGCGGATACGGGAGCGCTTCCGGAGGTGTTGCGGTCCTTGAGCCGGGGCGGCCGGGGGGTCTCAAAAAAGGACGCGGAGGCCGCGGTCCAGAAATTCGCGGAGCTTTGGGAGGGGAAGGCCCGGGCCCGCGGGACCTGGGAGGAGGCGGTGCGCCGGGCCCGCGAGGCCGGGGAAATCCAGGCCCTTGGCCGGCAAAAGAAAAGCCTTTGGCCCTGGCGGAGGTGAAAGTGCCGGAGATCGTGCTTCAAGGGGTGACCAAGCGCTTCGGCTCCACGGTGGCCGTGGATAATCTTTCCGCCCGCATCCACGATAAGGAATTCTTCGTGGTGGTGGGGCCCACGGGCTGCGGAAAGACCACGCTTCTTCGCCTCCTCGCAGGCTTGATTGACCCGGATCAAGGGGAGATCCTGTTCGATGGGGTGAAGATGAACGGGGTCCCGCCCAGGGAGCGCGGGGTCCGCATGGTCTTCCAAGGCCAGGATTACGCCCTCTATCCCCATCTTGAGGTCTATCATCCCCAGCGCTGGTCGAACCTTTCTTTCCCCTTGCGCCTTCAGGGGAAGAGGGTTAAGGGGATCGGGGAGAGGGTGCAGCGGGTGGTCCGGCGGCTGGGGATCCCGGCGGAGTGGTTCCCCCGCCGACCCCGGGAGCTTTCGGAAGGGCAAAAGCAAAAAGTGGCCCTCGGCCGGGCCACCGTCCTCACTCCCAAGGTTTTCCTTCTGGATGAGCCCCTTTCCCACTTGGATCCCCCGGCCAGGGCCAAGGCCCGCGGAGAGATCCGCCGCCTGCATGCGGAGCTGGGGACCACCACGGTTTACGTAACCCATGACCTCGCGGAGGCCTTCATCCTGGGGGACCGGGTGGCGGTGATGCGGGCCGGGAAATTCCTCCAGGTGGGGACAGCTAAAGAGATCCGCGATCATCCGGCGGACGCGTTCGTGGCGGAGTTCGTCGGAGCCTATCGAGAGGGCCTGCGCCAGGCCTTCGGGGCTTGAGAAGAGGGGACAGGTGGGTTTGGCCCAAAGCCCAGGATAGCGCACGATCCCCGCGATGAACCCGAAGGTCGCCGTCCTCTGCGGGGGGAATTCCGCGGAGCGGGAGATCTCCCGGCGCTCCGGCCAAAACGTCTTTTCCGCCCTCAAACGCAAAGGCTGGGATGTGGATCTTGTGGAGATCGAAACCTTCGATGGCCTTCCGCAGAAGCTCAAGCCCTATTCCGTGGTGTTCAACATCCTCCACGGTGGGGCGGGCGAAGACGGGACAATCCAACTCCTTTTGGAGCTCATGGGGAAAGGGTATGTGGGCGCGGGGCCCTTGGCCTCAGCCCTGGCCATGGACAAGGTGGAGGCCAAAAAAGCTTTTCGGGGAAGGAACCTTCCCACCCCCCCTTGGGTCCCCTATCAGGGCGGGGAAGAGGAGTTCGTGGCCCGGGCCGGAGAGCTCGGGTTCCCCTTGGTTTTGAAGCCGCGGCGGGAGGGCTCAAGCGTGGGGGTGCGGATCGTAAGGGATGAGGACGAGCTTCGGCGGGGTTCGCTGGAGATGGCCCAGGAATTCTCCGAATTCTTCGCGGAAAAATATATCCCGGGCCGGGAGATCACCGCCGCGGTTTTGGAGCGGGACGAGGGGCCAGAGGTTTTGCCATTGGTGGAGCTCCGGCCGAAGCGGGATTTTTTCGATTGGGTGGCCAAATACACCCCGGGCGCGTGCGAAATCCTCTGCCCAGCCCCCCTTTCCCCGGAAGAGGAAAGGAGGGTAAAGGAGGTGGCCCAAGGGGCCTATCTCCTTTTGGGTTGCCGCGATTTCGCCCGGGTGGATATTCGGCTGGGGGAGGATGGCGTTCCCTACCTCCTTGAGGTCAATACCCTTCCGGGGATGACCGAGCTTTCCCTTTTTCCGCGGGCCGCGGCCGCGGCGGGCCTCCCCTACGATGACCTCGTGGACCTCCTCCTCCGCCGCGCCCTGCGCCGCTTGCCCCAAACCTGATTTTTCGAGTACAGTAACCCACGAGGGTTCAGCGAGGAGGTGATGGGGGTGAAAATCCTGTGGTACGGGCATGCCTGTTTCCGGATCACCGCCCAAGACGGCACGACCATCGTCACCGATCCCTACGACGAGAGCGTGCCCTACAAGGCCCCGGAGGGGCCGGCCCACATCGTCACCGTTTCCCATGAGCACTTCGACCACAACGCGGTGGGGCGGGTGAAGGGGAATCCGGAGGTGGTGCGGGGGGTGGGCGAGTGGACCATCCGCGGGATCCACATCCGGGGGATTTCCTCCTTCCACGATCCCAAAGGCGGGAAGGAGCGGGGGCGGAACACGATTTTTAAATACGTGGTGGATGGGATCACCTTGGCTCACCTGGGGGACCTCGGGCACACCCTCACCGCCGAGCAGCTTAGACCCCTAGAGGACGTGCAGGTCCTGATGATCCCAGTGGGCGGGTTCTACACCATCGGTCCCAAGGAGGCCAAGGAGGTGGTGCAGGGGTTATCTGGCGTGCGGGTGGTGATCCCCATGCATTACCGCACGGAGTTGGTCAAGGATTGGCCCATCCGGCCGGTCCAGGAATTTTTGGAGGCCGTGGATCTCACGGTGCGGGAGTTCAAGGGCGAGGCGGAATTGACCGCCCAGAATCTCCCCAAAGAGAGGGAGGTGTGGATTCTTCCCCATGCCTAAAATTTCAGCGCGGAGCATAGCGGCCCCGGCGTCGCCCATCCGCCGCCTCTACCCCTTGGCCGTGGAGGCGAAGAAAAAGGGGAAAAAGGTTTACCACCTGAACATCGGCCAGCCGGATATCCCCACCCCCGAGCCCTTTTTGCGGGGGATCCGCGAGGCCAAGGTTGAAGTCCTGGACTACGCCCCGTCCCCGGGCCTGCCCGAGGCCATCCAGGCCGTTCAGGCTTACTACGCGGAGCTCGGTTTCGACCTTTCCCCTCAAGAGATCCTCATCACCATCGGCGGATCGGAAGCCATAACCTTCTCCCTCATGGTCACCTGCGATCCCGGCGACCAAGTCCTCATTCCGGAACCGTTCTACCCCAATTACCTGGGATATGCCCGCTTGAGCAACGTGGAGATCATCCCCCTCACCACCTACCGCGCGGAGGGCTTTCATCTCCCCCCTCGGCGGGAAATCGAGGCCCACCTCACCCCACGGACCAGGGCCATCCTCCTTTCCAATCCGGGGAATCCCACGGGCGTCGTTTACACCGAACCGGAGCTGGATATGCTCGTGGATTTGGCCCTCCGTCACGACCTTTTCCTCATCGTGGACGAGGTCTATCGGGAGTTCGTCTACGAGGGGAAGCACAAAAGCATCCTCTCTTATCCTGAGGCTGCGGATCGGGTGATCCTCGTCGATTCCATCTCCAAGAGGCTTTCGGCCTGCGGGGCCCGGGTGGGGATGCTCATCTCCCGGAACAAAGAGGTGATGGCCGCGGCCCAAAAATGCGCGACCATCCGCCTCTCCGCTCCCACCTTCGAGCAGCTGGGATTGGCGGCGTTCATGGCCGACCCCCACCATCGGGAGATCATCGCCCGCATGATCGAGGAATACCGGGTCCGCCGGGATGTATTTTGCGAAGAGCTGGGGAAAATCCCGGGCGTGACCTTCCGAAAGCCCGAGGGCGCGTTTTATGTGATGTTCGGCCTCCCCGTCCAAGATAGCGAGGACTTCATCCGCTGGATGCTCACGGATTTCCCGGGGAAGGAAACGGTGATGTTTGCCCCCGGCGCGGGGTTTTACGCCACCCCTGGGAAGGGCCAAGACGAGGTGCGGGGAGCCTACGTCCTCAAAGTGGAGGACCTGCGGCGGGCCTGTGCCGTCCTCGCCGAGGGTTTGGTCCTCTACAACGAAGCCCTGGCCAAGACCAGGGGATGAAGGGGAAAAGGAGGCTGGACCTCGTTCTTGTGGAACGGGGCCTCGCTCCCTCCCGGGCCAAAGCCCAGGCTTTGATCCTGGCCGGGCAGGTCCGGGTGGACGGGGTTCTTGTGGACAAGCCCGGTGCGGCGGTTTCCCCTGCGGCGCATATTGAGCTCCTCTCTTCCCCGCGCTATGTCTCCCGGGGCGGGGAAAAACTGGCGGCCGCGCTCCAGGCCTTCGGGATCGATCCCACGGGAAAGGTTTGCCTGGATATCGGCGCATCCACTGGGGGGTTCACCGATTGTCTCCTCCAGCACGGGGCTAGAAAGGTCTACGCCGTGGACGTGGGCCGCGGCCTTCTGCACTGGAAGCTCCGGAACGATCCGCGGGTGGTGGTGAAGGAGGGGCTCAACGCCCGTTATCTTCGCTTCGAGGACATCGGGGAGGAAGTAGATCTCGTCACCATCGACGTTTCCTTCATCTCTTTGCGCCTCATCCTCCCACGGCTTTCCGGCCTGGTGCGGCCGGATGGGGTGGTGCTCCCCTTGGTGAAGCCGCAATTCGAGGCCGGCCGGGCGAAGGTGAAAAAGGGGGTGGTTCGCGAAAGCCAAATCCATCGGGACGTGTTGGAAAGCCTCGCCAAATTCGTGGAAGAAGAGTTAAATTGGTCCGTGGCGGATTCCGTGCCGAGCCCACTTTTGGGGCCAAAGGGAAACCGCGAGTTTTTCCTGCAAATCCTCCCACGCCCTGGCCTGGGGAAAGGGTTGCCCTGGGAAAAATTGGGCCTTTGAGTTCTTTTCGGCCCAAGCTCCCCCTCATTCGCCTCCGCTTTCGCTTTGGGCTTGCATCCGCTCGAGCTCCCGCCTGCGCAGCTCCGCCCTTTTTATCTTCCCGCTTGGGGTCTTGGGGAGCTCTGGGACGAACTCGATCTCCCGCGGGTATTTGTAGGGCGCGGTCACCCGTTTCACGTGCTCTTGCAGCTCCTTTACCAGCTCTTCCGAGGGCTCGTAACCCTTGGCCAGGACCACGAAGGCCTTGACGATCTGGCCCCGGGTGGGATGGGGCTTCCCGATCACCGCCGCCTCCACCACCGCCGGATGGGAGACCAAGGCGTCCTCTACTTCGAACGGTCCGATGCGGTACCCGGAGGCCTTGATCACATCGTCGGCCCGGCCCTCGAAGAAGAAGTAGCCGTCCTCATCCACCCGCACGAGGTCTCCGGTGCGGTACCACTTCCCGGAGAAGACGGCCCGGGTCAAAGCTGGATCGTTCCAATAACCGTCGAATATGCCGGGGTTTCCCACGGGAACAGCGATCTCGCCCACCTCGCCCGGCCCAACCGGGTTCCCCTCCTCGTCGATGGGCGTGGCGTTGGGACCCGGGGTGGGCAGTCCCATGGAGCCAGGTTTAACCGGAAGCCCAGGCGGATTGCACACAAGGCAGACGGACTCCGTCTGGCCATAGCCATCGCGAATGGTCACCCCAAAGACCTCGCGGAAAACCTGGATGGGCTCCACGTTCAGGGGCTCGCCCGCCGAAAGGGCATCCCGCAGCTTCAGCTTGTATCGGCCAAGATCCGGGACCTGGATCATCATCCGGTATTCCGTGGGCGTGGCGCAGAGCTTGGTGATGGGGTAGCGGGAAAGAAGCTCCAAATATTTTTCGGCTTCGAAGCGGCCATAATAGATGAACTGGGTGGCGCCCACGTTGAGCCCCACCCCGACGGGCGACCAGTACCATTTGGCCCAGCCCGGCGCGGTGGTGGCCCACATGAGGTCATCCGGGGAGAGATCCCACCAGTAGCGGGCGGTCACCCGCCAATGCCCATAAAGCCAGCGGTGGCGGTGCATCACGGGTTTGGGGTTCCCCGTGGTCCCCGAGGTGAAGTTGATGGTGATGGGGTCGTTCACGGAGAGGGGGACGGGGTCCACCTCCGGAGCCTTTTCGATCTCCTCCTCGAAGGACAGCCACCCCGGGCGTTTCCCGCCGATGAGGATGAAATGCTCCAAGGGGCACTGCCCCCGGGTTGCGTCCACTTCCTCCGCGGCGGAGACGTGGGCCACCACCACCCGCGCCCCGGAGACCTCCGCCCGATAGATGATGTCCTTGGCCCGGAGCATGTCCACACAGGGCACGGCCACCGCCCCGGCCTTGAACGTTCCGATCTGGGCGATGAAGGCCTCGGGGAGCCTAGGGAAGATGTGGAGGACGGGATCGCCCTTTTTCACCCCAAGCCGCATGAGGACCGCAGCAAACCGTGCGGAAAGCTGGGAAAGCTGGCGCCAGCTGAGGACCCGCTTTTCCCCGGCCTCCGACTCCCAAAGGACGCAGGGCTTATCCCCCTTTTTCCGGGCGTGGGCATCCACCACCGCCGCGATGTTGTAGTTCTCCGGGATTTCCCACCGGAAATTCCTCCGCTCCGCTTCGTACTGTTCGCGCGTAAACGGCATCGTTCCCCCTTTGCCCGAAGAATCCCCTCCGGCTAGTGTTATAGCATGAGCGGCGTGTCCCTTTCAAATGGCGAGGCGGAAGCCTTGGTGGTATTGCCCCAAGCGGCCGGAAAGAGGCTCATCGGCCGGGCGGTGGCAAGGCTGCCGCAAGTGGAGCGGGCCAAGGAGGCGGGCCTCATCGTGGTGGGCCTGGGGACCACTAACGCCTATGTTCTCGAAGAGCTCCTCGGCCGGCCGGTGATAAAGGAGCGCTATCGGGCCGGATACATCGGAAAGGAATTGGCCGTCCTTCCCCCGGAAAGGCGGGAGCCCATGGCCGTGCTCCTTGGGGGTGAGCTCCGGGAGATGTCCTGGCCGGAGATCCTGGCCCGCCTTTCTCCCGGCGATGTGGTGATAAAAGGCGGGAACGCCCTGGACCCCGCGGGGGCGGTGGGGGTGTTCGTGGCCGCCGAGGATGGCGGCACGGTGGGGAAGTTCTACGCCGCCGCCCTCGCCCGGGGTGTGGAGGTGATCATCCCCATCTCCCGGGCGAAATCCGTGCACATTCCCATTGGAAAACTTGCCCCCAAACTCGGGAAAGGGAGGCTTCGGTGGGCCAGCGGCCCAAAAGTCGGCCTTTTCCCCCTTTTTGGCACGGTGATCACCGAAACGGAGGCCGTGGAGATCCTCTACGGGGTGCGGGCGGAGCACGTGGCCTCGGGTGGGGTGGGAACGGGCGAAGGCGCCGTGGTCCTCCTCCTTTCCGGGGAAGCTCAGGCGGTGGAGCGGGCTTTCTCTGAGCTTTCGGAGCTGGCCCGCCGCGAGCCCGCCCCTTCCTGGGAGGGGGGATGATCGAGTTCCTCCTTGGAAAAGTGGTGGAGGTGGGCGAGGAATGGGTGGTCCTCGCCGTGGGCGGGGTGGGGTTTCGCCTGAACGTGCCCAGCCGTACGGCCACGGGCCTCTCCCCCGGGATGGAAACAAAACTCCATACTCATCTCCTCCTTTCCGAGGACGAGTTTTCCCTTTACGGCTTCGCCACGCCCGAGGAGCGGGAGATGTTCGTGACCCTCCTTTCCGTCCCCCAAGTGGGGCCGCGGCTTGCCTTCAAGCTCGTGGCCGCCCTCCCTCCGGCGGAGCTCGTTTCCGCCATCCGCCGAGGTGATCTCTCCGCCCTGGACTCCGTGAAGGGGATCGGCCGACGCACGGCCCAGCGAGTTCTCCTGGAGCTCTCCGAGCGCGTGCAGAAATGGGCCCCACCTGAGGCTCCGCTCCCCACGGAGAAGGAAAAGATCGTCCTTCAGGCCCTCACCTCCAAGGCCCTGGGGTTCAGGGCCGAGGAGGCGCGCAAAGCCCTGGAGGTGGTGCGCCGGGAGTGCCCGGAGGCCTCAGTGGAGGAGATGCTCCGGCGGGCCCTAAGCATCCTGGCCACAGGATGAGGGCGGTGGGCCTAGACATCGGCGAGCGGCGGGTCGGGATCGCCCGGACCGACGAGACCGGGATTTTGGCCGTGCCCCACGGAGTTTATCGGCGCCGCGGCTCCCCAGAGGACCTGGAGGAGCTCGCGGGGATCATTCGGGGAATCGGGGCCGAGGCCCTGGTGGTCGGCCTCCCCTTGAACATGGACGGCACGGAAGGCCCTCAAGCTCAGAAGGTGCGAGAGCTGGCCGAAGCCCTGGCCCAAAACCTCAAGCTCCCCCTCTTCTTTGTGGACGAGCGCTGGACCACCAAGGAGGCGGAGCGGGCCATGCGCGAGGCCGGGGGGCGGCCAAGCCGCCGGAAGGGGAAAGTGGATGAGCTTTCCGCGGTCCTCATCCTCCAAGCCTGGCTCGCTGGCCGAACTTTGGTATAAAAAGGCTGGGGGTGGTGGGAGTGCAAGAGTTCACTTTCTATTTGGGGAATAGGCCGGGAGCGCTTTTGGAGGTGGCGGCCGCGCTGGCCGAGGAGAAGGTCAACATCGAGGCCATTGCCGCCCTCACCGTCTTGGACGAGGCGGTGGTGGCCATGGTCACCGATGCTCCGGACAAGGCCCGCAAAGCCCTGAAGAGGCTGGGCGTAGACTATGAAGAGCGGGAGGCGCTAAGCATGAGCCTCCCCCATCAGCCTGGGCAATTGGCCACCGTGTTGGATCGCCTGGCCCGGGAGGGGATAAACGTGCTTTCCTGCTATTTTTCCGCGGAGAAGAACCAGATCGTTTTCACCGTGGATGATCTGGCGCGGGCCAAGGCCATTTTCCGTCTGTAGATGGGGAAAGCCGAATTTCGTTTCTACGCGGAACTCAACGACTTTTTGCCCGCGGATCTCCGGGGGCGTTCCTTTCCCTATGAGTTCTCCGGCCAGCCCACGGTGAAGGATGTCATCGAGGCTTTGGGCGTTCCCCACGTGGAGGTGGAGCTGATCCTGGCCAATGGGGAATCCGTGGGCTTTGAGCACCGCCTGCGGGATGGCGATCGGATCGCGGTTTACCCGGTATTCGAGAGTTTCGATGTCCGGGAACTTTTGCGGATCCGGCGCGAGCCCCTGCGTCAGGTGGCGTTCGCCTGCGATGCGCATCTGGGCAAGCTCGCCAGGCTTCTCAGGCTTTTGGGGTTCGACACCGCTCATGGCAACGGGATCAGCGACGCGGAGCTCGTGGCCCTTTCCCGGGCCGGCCGGATCCTCCTCACCCGGGACCGGCAGCTCTTAAAACACGGCGGGGTGACCCACGGCTACTGGGTGCGCTCCACCGCGCCCGTGGAGCAGGCCCAGGAGGTGGTGCGCCGGTTCGATCTTCGCGAGCGGATCGCCCCCTTCACCCGTTGTTTGGCCTGCAACGGAATCCTTCGGCCACTCCCCAAGGAGGAGGCTTTGCCCCGGGTTCCGCCGCGGGTGCGGGAGTGGTGCACGGAATTTTTGTGCTGCCAATCGTGTGGCCGGATCTTTTGGCCTGGAACGCATTACCCTAAGCTTCAGCTTTGGGTTGCGCGGATCCTCGGGGCGGAAGGTTGAGGCCCAAAAGATCGGGGCGGTTGCGCAAAGTCTTCCTCCAGGCCTCCTTCTCCCGGAAGCGGCGGATCCGCTCGTGGTCCCCGGAAAGGAGGATCTCCGGGACCGAAAGGCCCCGGAAGACCCGGGGCCGGGTGTATTGGGGAAAGCCCAAGCGGGGCCCGGCGTAGAAGGAATCGGTGGCCACGGAGTCGTAGCGGCCCACCACTCCGGGAACCATGCGGGCCGTGGTCTCCACCACCACGGCCGCGGCCAATTCCCCGCCGGCCAGGACAAAATCGCCGATCGATAGCTCCAGATCGCAGAAGGAAAGGACGCGCTCGTCCACCCCTTCGTAGCGGCCGCAAAGGAGGACCAAAACCTTTTCCCGGGCGAATTTTCTGGCCCAGCCCTGGTGGAAGAGGACCCCTTGGGCGGAGAGGAGGACCACGAAGGGTTTCGTCCGCGCCTCGTTTTTTATGGCCTCCACCGCCCGAAAGAAGGGCTCGGGCCGCATGACCATCCCCGCCCCGCCCCCAAACGGCCGGTCGTCCACGATCCCCCGCGGGTCCGGGGAGAAGGCCCGCAGATCATGGAGGTGGATGTCGATGAGCCCCTTTTCCTGAGCGCCAAGCAAGATCCCTTGGGAGAAAAAGGGGCGGAGCATCTCGGGGAAGACGGTGACGATGTCGAACCTCATCGCCAGTCCACGATGACCTCGCGGCCGAGCTTTTTTCCAATGCGCTCTATCGCCAAAACCAAGGCCTCTTTATCGCGCTCCGAAAGATTTTTTCGGTCGGGCTCGGCCACCTCCAAAAAGAGCAAATCCACGCCACCGGAGTGGATGTGCTCGACCTTGACTTCACTTGGCCGGCTGACGACGGCCCTAACCAGATAGCGGCTGAGCTCCAGTAGCACTCGGTTTTCCAAACCTCCGCTCGTGCCAGAGCTTCATCACGCCCGCTCGGGAAAGGAGATGCCGCGCGGATTCCGTGGGCTGGGCTCCCTTCTCTAGCCAGGCCAGGGCCCGCTCCACGTCCACGGTGAGCTCATCCGTGGCGCTCAGGGGATGATAGTGGCCCACCACATCGATCACCGCGCCATCCCGTTTCTTTGCCTCTTCCACCACCACGATGCGGTAGTGGGGCTGCTTTCTTTTCCCCACCCGCATGAGACGGATTTTCACGGCCATCGCATCACCTCAAAAACGGAGATTTTCCTCCCTGGATCTTCCCGTGTTTTAGCCCCTTGAGGAGCTTTTTTGCCTGCTCATATTCGGCCAGGAGGCGGTTCACCTCCTGGACCGTGGTTCCGGAGCCTTTGGCGATTCGGCGTTTCCGGCTGGCTCCGATTATATGGGGGTTGCGCCGCTCCTCAACCGTCATGGATTGGATGATGGCCTTCATCCTTTTGAACTCTTTTTCCACCTCGTCCTCCTCGGGGCGGGCAAACCCGGGGAGGCGGGAGAGGAGCTGGCCCAAGGGGCCGGCCCGCCGCACCGCCTCAAGCTGGGCCAGAAAATCCTCCAGGGTAAATTCCCCTTCCTTTAGGATCTTCTCGGCCTTGGCGGCGACCCCGGCTTCCTGGAGCTTCTCCACGAGGCCGGAGAGGTCGCCCAGGCCCAGGATGCGGTCGGCCATCCGGCCCGGATCGAAGGGCTCGAGGTCCTCCGGCCGCTCGCCCACGCCCACAAAAACGATGGGGAGGCGGAGCCTGGAAGGGAGGGAGAGGGCGGCGCCACCGCGGGCGTCGCCATCGAGTTTGGTGAGGACGATCCCCGAAAGCCCTAAAGGCAAAAAGGCCTGGCCGAGGCGGATCGCCTCCTGCCCCACCAAGGCATCGAGAACGAGGAGAACATCACTGGGTTTGACCTCCCGAAGGAGCTCGCCGAGGAACGGGGGCGGGGGGAGTCCCGGCGGGGTTCCCGGGGTATCTAAAATGGCCACATCGATGAGATCCTTTTTGGCCTGGGCCAGGATCTTTGGGACCTGCTTTGGGGGCTCTTGGTCGGCGGAGGCGAAGGCTATCCCGATTTTTTGGGCCAAGGTCTGCAACTGCTCCGCGGCCGCCGGCCGCTCCGGATCGGCCGAGACCAAAAGGGGCTTCCTCCCCCGTTTTCGCAAGTATTGGGCGAGCTTGCCCGCGGTGGTGGTCTTCCCTCCTCCCGCTGGCCCAACCAGCATCACCACCGCGGGCTTTCCGGAGAGTTTCAGCTTTTGGGCTTCCCCGCCCATGATTTTGGCCATCTCCTGGCGGACGATGGCCAAAAGCTGTTGGGCCGGGGAGAGGGATTCCACGAGTTTTTCCCCCACCGCCCTTTCCCGCACCCGCGCCAAAAGCTCGGCCACCACGGCATGATGAACGTCGGCCGCGAGCAAAACTTCCCGGATCTCCCTGAGCCCCTGGTCCACGTCGGCCTGGGTGAGGAAACCCTTGCCGCGCAGGCGCTGAAAAACCTGGGAAAGGCGATCCGTTAAAGACTCGAACACAAAAGCATTCTACCTGCTCAGTTTTATCCGCTCAAGGAAATCGGTGGCCAAGGAGGCCATGGCGAACTGGGGGTGGCTGATCACGGAAAGGAGGAGGTCCCGGTTGGTCTTGACCCCGCTTATTTGGAAGCGGCGCAGGGCCGAATAGAGCCGGGTGCGCGCCTCCTCCCGATCCTCGCCGTGGGCGATGATTTTGGCCAAGAGGGGATCGTAGTAGGGGAGGACGGGCATGCCGTGATAAATGTGGGTGTCCACCCGGATCCCCATCCCGCCGGGGAGGGAGTGGAGCCAAACCCGGCCGGTGGAGGGGAGGAAACCCCGGTCCGGGTCCTCGGCGTTGATGCGGCACTCGATGGCATGGCCATAAAGCTCGATTTGCTCTTGCCGGTACCCCAGGGGCTTTCCCTGGGCCACGCGCAGTTGCTCTCGGACAAGGTTTCGCCCCACCAGCATTTCCGAGACCGGATGCTCCACTTGGATCCGCGCGTTGACCTCGATGAAGTAAAAGTCCTCGCCCTCCACGAGGAACTCCACGGTGCCGGCGCCCACGTACCCCAGGTGCTCGGCCAGGCGCACCGCGGCACGGGAGATCCTCTCCCGGAGCTTTGGGGGGAGGGCGGGGGCGGGCGCCTCCTCCACGAGCTTTTGGTGCCGCCGCTGTACCGTGCAGTCCCGCGTCCCCCAGTGCACGACGTTTCCGAACTTGTCAGCCAGGATCTGGACCTCCACGTGGCGCGGTTCAGGCACATAGCGCTCCAGGAAAACCCGGCCGTCGCCGAAGGCGAGCTCCGCCTCCTTCTTCGCCTGGGGGAAGAGGGTTTTGAGCTCCGCGGGGCTGCGGACGAGGCGGATCCCCCGGCCGCCTCCTCCCGCCGCCGCCTTGAGGAGCAGAGGATATCCCAGATCCTCGGCCCATTTTTCCGCCTCGTTCTCATCGCTTAAGGGCGGGCTCCCGGGTAAGACCGGGAGGCCCGCAGCTTTTGCCGCTTCTTTTGCCGCCACCTTGTCCCCGCAGAGGCGCAAAACCTCCGCCGAAGGCCCGATGAACGTGATCCCGTGGGCCTCGCAGATCTCCGCCAGATCCGGGTTCTCCGAAAGGAAACCGTATCCGGGGTGGAGGGCATCGGCGCCGGTGACCTCACAGGCGGCGATGAGGGCGGGGATGGAAAGGTAGGAGCGGCGCGGATCAGCCGGCCCAATGCACACCGCCTCCGTGGCCTCCCGCACGTGCAGGGCCTCCCGTTCGGCCTCGGAATAAACGGCCACGGAGAAAAGGCCCTCCTCGCGGCAGGCCTCGATCACCCGCAGGGCGATCTCCCCGCGGTTGGCGATGAGGACCTTTTCCATCCTAGACCGGCCGGAGGCGGAAGAGGGGCTGGCCGTACTCCACGGCCTCGCCCTCCTCGGCGAGGATCTCCTCCACCACCCCGGCTGCCTCCGCCCGGACCTCGTTCATCACCTTCATGGCCTCCACCACGCACAGCACCTGCCCGGGCTGGACGAGATCGCCCACTTTCACGAAGGGCGGTTCCCCGGGAGCGGGCCGGGTCCAAAAAGTCCCCACCACCGGCGAACGCACGATGATCCCCTCTTCCTTCGGAGGGGGTGGGGTTGGGGCGGCCCGGGCTCCTGCGGCCCGCCGCAGGGTGATCCTCCGTCCCTCCTCCTCCACCGTGAGCTCCACCAACTCCTCCTCCCGCATGAGGGCACAAAGCCTCTTGATCTCCGCTAAATCCATGGCACTCCTCCTAAAAAGCCTGAAACCTGTCCCGCCCGGTCTATAATAACGCCGAGGGGTGATGTAGAGGGTGAGCATAGACTCGCAAGTTTTGCTGCTGTTCATCCTTCTAATCTTCTCCGCCTTCTTTTCCGCCGCCGAGACCGCCCTAAGCTCGCTATTCGAGCTGCGCATTCGCCATCTCCTCAAAACAAGCAAAGGCAAAAGAGCCAAGGCTTTGGCCCATCTTCTGCGCGATCCCAACGATTTCATCACCACCTTGGTTTTTTGCAACAACCTCGTGAACGTGGGGGCCTCGGCCCTCGCTACCCTCCTCTTTCTCCGTGTCCTTCCGGAGAACGTCCCGGCTTACCTCACCGGTCTTGTGACCACGGCGGTGATGACCGTTCTTCTTTTGGTGATCGGGGAGGTGACCCCCAAGAATTTGGCGAAGAACCGGCCGGAGGCCATTGGGCTCAGGGCGGTGGTGCCCGTTTGGTACCTCACCCGGGCCCTCTGGCCCCTGGTTCGGGCCCTGCGGGCCACCTCCAGTGGGCTTGTGAAGCCTTTTGGGGTCGACCTCCTCGTGCGGGAGGGCCCGCCCATCACCCGCGATCAATTCCTCTCCCTCATCGAGGTGGCCGAGGAGCGAGGCGCCATCACCGCACAATTCGCAGAGATGATGCGCCGCATCCTCACCTTGGACCAGACCACCGCCGATGAGGTCATGGTCCCCCGCACCGAGATAAAAGCCATCGAAGTCACTACCCCCATCCCGGAGGTCATCGATTTCGTCATCCGCGATGGACACTCCCGCTACCCCGTGTATCGGGAACGCCTGGATCAGGTGATCGGCATCCTCCACGCCAAGGACCTTCTGGCCCATGCCAAGGCCGGGAACACCAACGTTTCTTTGGCTCCCCTTTTGCGGCCGGTGATTTTTGTTCCCACCACAAAGCCGGTGAGCGCCCTCCTTAGGGAATTCCAGCAGGAGCGGGCCCACATGGCCATCGTGGTGGACGAATACGGCGGGGTGGCGGGACTGGTGACCCTGGAGGATGTGCTCGAGGAGATCGTGGGCGAAATCGAGGACGAATACGACCGCCGAAGGCAACGCACCCTCATCCGCCGCCTCTCCCCCACCGAGGCCCTGGTGGACGGCGACGCCGAGGTCCGGCGGGTCAACCGCACCCTGGGCCTCTCCCTCCCCGAGGAGGAGGCGGTGACCCTGGCCGGCCTCATCCTTGAGACCTTGGGCGACATCCCCGAGCCCGGAACAAAACTTCGCTTCGGCTCCGTGGAGCTCATCGTGGAAGAGGCCTCGGAGCGGGAAATCCAAACGGTCCGGGTTATCATTCTCCCTGAGCCCGAAACCAAAGGCAATGCGAGCTAAAGGGGGATCCTGTGAGAAGTGTTCTTTTTTGGGCCCTTGTTTTCTGCGTGGCCGCCAGCTCCGCGGAGATCCGCATCGCCGTGGAGTTCGATCCCAAGGCCCACGAGATTTATGGCTCGGAGTGGATAAAGCTCAGCGAGCCTCAAGATGAGGCGTGGTTTGCCCTTTTGGCCAACCTCGGCCGGGAGAAAAATCCCTACGTTTCGCCCCTTGTCCTCGATTCCACCTATGTTTCCGGGTTCGATCCGGCTTGGACGAAGATCGAGGGGGTGGTTTGGGAGCCGAGCGGGCAGGCCCTGGAATACGAGCTTTTGCCCGCGCCGGCCACAATGCAAACCTACTCCTTGAAGGATGTCCTTTTGCGGGTATCACTCCCTAGGGAGGCCGGGACCCTGCGCGTTTCCTTCCGCACCCGTTTCCCCCATGTTTGGCTTGAGCCCGGAAGGCTTGGGGACATTTACACTTGGCGCTTCGGCTGGCATCCGATCCTCCTTCCTGCGCGGCCCGGGGAGGATTTCCCCTTGGTCCTCCCCTTCCATCAATACGAGGTGGAGCTCGCTCTCCCCGCGGGCTGGCAGGCTTTTCTTCCTGGGGAGATGGAGCGGGATGGGAACGTTTTCCGCACGCGTTTCCCCGGGCCGGTGAACTCCGTGGCCCTCTTTTTTGGGCCGGCTGAGAACTTTCGGACCTTCTCCCTGGAGGTTGAGGGCCGGGTTTTTGAGGGGGTGGCCCTTCCTGGCGATGAAGGGGGGCTGCGGGCCCTGCTCACCTGGGCCCCGGAGATCCTCTCTTGGTACGAGGAGAGATTCGGCCCATATCCCCACGAGCGGATCATCCTCGCCGAGCACCCCACGGACCAGGGCGTGGCCATGACCGCAGAGGGGATCGTCTTCCTCCCCCGCTGGTTCTTCGCCCGGGAAAACCTCACCGCCTCCGGCACCCTCACCCGCCTTGGCATCTACATCCTCGCCCATGAGCTCGCCCACCTTTGGTGGGGAATCGGGGTGGGCGTGGACTTCGATGCGGAAAATTGGCTCTCTGAAGGATTAGCCCAGTTCCTCTCCCTATCCTGGTACGAGGAAAAATTTGGGGATGAGGGCGGAAATCTTTTCGTTTTCGACAAAAAAGGGATCGGGGAGGAGCTGGTGGACTACGCTTTGGGCTTCGTGAACCTCCGGGAGCATCTCACCGAGCTTCCCTATTTACAGCTTTTCTTTCAGGGGTTCGATGAGGCGGTGGTGAAGCCCACAAGGGAGGTGCGTTATGACCAGGTCTCCTCTGCGCGCCTTTACGACAAAGGCTATCTCGTCCTTCGCGCGTTGGCCCACCTTTTGGGGGAAGAGCGCTTCCAGGGGGCCCTGCGGAGGATCGCCGGGGAGTACCGAGGGAAACGCCTTTCCGTTCAGGATTTCGAGCTCCTCCTTTCCCAGGAAAGCGGGCAGGACCTCTCCCAATTCTTCGCGGACTGGGTTTTCGGCGAGGCCTGGGCGGACTACGGGATAAGCGGCGCCCGCCAGGAACCGGAAAAAGAGGGCTACAAAACCGAGCTTTATCTCACCTACCGAGGAACGGGAATTCTCCCGGTCCCGATCGAGCTCCGCGGCCCGGAGGGGAAGAAAAAGGGGATCCTCTGGACCCCCACGGGTTCCTCCGCGGAGACGATCCAGGTCCTCCTCGATTTCCCCTTGGAGGAGGTGGTGCTCGATCCCAAGCACCATGTTTTGGACACCGACCGCCTCAACAACCGTTGGCCGCGCCGCTATGTTTTGGCCCTGAAAAACGATCTCCCCCTGGATGGCTACCTTGTTTCCGCCGGTTCCAACGGGGCTTTTTCCCTGCGTTACCTCGATCGCTTCGGGTTTTCCGTGTACCCCCAGGAGCTCAGGGTGGAGGGGTTTGTGAACTTCGGCCGGGATTGGAGCCTCTCCGCCTGGGCCGCGGTGGAGAACACCCTTTTAGGTGCCCTCACTTTCACCAAGAACCTTTGGCGGACCCCGCGCACCGGCTCCACCGCGGCCTTCTGGGAAAATGTGGGGAGCCTCTCCCTTTCCCTGGGCCGGGTGCCGGATTGGCTTTTCTCCCTGGGGCTGAGCTGGGCGGAGACGGTCAGCCGTGCCCGGGCCGGGACGGCCTCCCTTTTCGTCCTCCCCGGCCAAGGCTTCGGTTTTTCCCTGGCCCACACCGAGCTTTTTGCTCTCGGGCCGCACTTTTATCCCACCTTCACCGTCTCCGTGGGGTTCGCCAGCCCCGCTTTTCCAGCCCGGTTTTGGCCGACTTTGGATGAGCTTCGCTCTTTGGCTTTGGGGCCGGAGGGCCCGCCCCAAGCCCGCTTCAAAGCCGCCTCCGTCCTGGGGCTTTGGCTACCCCCATATTTCCCCGCTTATTCCCTGGCCCAGGCGGCCTTGGTCTCCGCGGTGCGGCCGCGCCTCTTTTTCGCCGCCGGCCAAATCTGGAACAAGCCCGAAGCCAAGAACGCCTTCCTCGAGGTGGGCGGGGAGCTTTGGCTTACGGTGGAAGCCCTGGGCGGCCTTTTCCAAATCGCTTGCGTATTGGGTTTAGCTTACCCCCTCCTTCCCGAGGGCCCTGTGCTCTTATACTTCGGCCTCGCGGGGTGAAGGATGCGGGTGTCCCTTCGGTGGATCGCGGAGTACACCGAGCTCCCCCAAATCCCCAAGGAGGAGCTTTTCGAGCGCCTGACCCTGGCCGGCCTGGAGGTGGAGGGGGCGATGGAGCTCGCCGCCGAAGGCGTCAGGGTGGGCAAAATTGTGGAGGTGGAACCCCATCCCCATGCGGAAAACCTGAAAATCTGCAGCGTCCGCGTGGGAGGGGAGGAGTTCCTCACCGTTTGCGGTGCCCAAAACGTGGCCCAAGGGATGCTCGTCCCCTTCGCCCTCCCCGGCGCGATCCTTCCCCAGGGCCCGGTGGAGGAGGCGGAAATCCGGGGGGTGAAAAGCCGAGGGATGATCCTCTCCCGCGAGGAACTCGGGCTGGAGGAGAAATCCCCGGGGATCTGGGAGCTTCCTCCCGATGCGCCCCCGGGCGCGGATTTGGCGGAGATCTTGGAGCTCCCGGACCTCGTTTTGGATTTGAAGATCACCTCCAATCGGCCGGATCTTTTGGGGGTTTTCGGGTTGGCCCGGGAGTTCTCCGCCCTCTTCCGCACCGTTTTGCGCGAACCGGATTTGACCTTTCCCGAGGGCGAAACCCCGGCGGAGGCGCTCGCCGCCGTGGAGGTGGCTTCAGGCGAGGACTGCCCCCGCTACGTGGCCCGGGTGGTCCAGGGCGTTTCCTGGAAACCCTCGCCCCTAAAAGTTCAGGCCCGGCTCCTCAAATGCGGGATGCGCCCGATTTCTCTGGTGGTGGACCTCACGAACTACGTGATGCTTGAGCTCGGGCATCCTCTGCATGCCTTCGATTACGAAAAGCTTTTGGCAAGGAAGATCGTGGTGCGCCGGGCCCAGGCCGGTGAAACCCTGCGGACCCTGGACGGGGTGGAGCGGGTTCTTTCCCCCGAGGTTTTGGTGATCGCCGCTGGGAAGCGCCCGGTGGCCCTGGCGGGGATCATGGGCGGGGAGGAGACGGAGGTGCGGGAGGGGACAGGGGTTGTGCTCCTCGAGGCCGCGGCGTTCGCCCCGGGGGTGGTCCGCCGCGGCTCCCGGGCCTTGGGCCTGCGCACCGAGGCCTCCTTGCGCTTCGAGCGCGGCCTTTCCCCGGAGACCGTGGAAAACGCGTCCCGGCGGTTTTGTGCCCTCTTGGCCCGCCATGGCGGGGGAATCATCGCCCGCGGCGCCGTGGATGTTTATTTGCGCCCCCTCCCCCGCCGCACCGTCTTTCTCCGCCGCGCCAAAATCCCCGCGTTTTTGGGGATCCATGTGCCCGACGAGGAGGTTTTGGCCGGCCTTTCCCGCTTGGGCCTGAAACTCTTCCCCACGGAGCAGGGATGGGTTGCGGAGATCCCCCCGCATCGCCTGGATCTCGCGCGCGAGCAGGACCTTTTGGAGGAGATCGCCCGCCTTTACGGTTACGACCGGATCCCGGAGCTTTCGCCCCTCGTTCCGCCCCGGGTGGGGAAGAAGGACATCGAGGAGGAGTTCGCCGATCGGGTGAGGAAAATCCTCGCTGGCCTGGGGCTCATGGAGGCTTACACCTTCCCCCTTGTCCCAGCCAAGGAGGCCGTGGTGCTTTTGCGGAACCCCATGGCCCAGGGGCAGGAGGGCCTGCGGCCAAACCTCTTTTCCGGGCTTCTTTCGGCGGTGCGGGAGAACCTGAGCGCCCAGGTCCCCGGCGGAGGGTTGTTCGAGGTGGGGAAGGTTTTCTTTTCGGCGGACGGGGGGCCGAAGGAGGAGTACCGGGTGGGGATCGTCCTCTTTGGCCGGACGGATCTCCCCCTTTCCGGGAAGGCCCCATATGGGCCGGCGGAGCTGAAAGGGGTGATCGAGGCCCTGTTTTCCGCTCTCCGCCTGGGGGATTGGCGGCTTGGGCCCTGCGAAGATCCGCGGCTCCATCCCTTCCGGCGGGCCGCGATCCTTTTGGGGAAAGAGCCGGCCGGCGTCCTGGGCGAGGTGAACCCCGCGCTTTTGGACCTCCCGGGCGAGAGGCGGGTTTTGTTCGCGGAAATAAGGCTTCCGGTCCTCTTGGCCTGGGCCCGGCCCCCTTCCTATCGGCCGCTCCCCCGCTTCCCCGCCTCCAAGCGGGACCTCTCCCTCCTCGTCCCCGAGGATCTTCCCGAGGCCGCGGTGCGGGAAAAAATACTGGCCGAGCCTTTGGTGGAAAGCGCCTTCCTCTACGATCGTTATCAGGGGGCGGGGATCCCCCAGGGGTTCGCGAGCCTCACCTACGAGCTTTCCTTCCGCCATCCCGAGCGGACCCTCTCTGCGGAGGAGGTGGAGGAGGCGGTGGCGCGAATTTTGGCTAACCTTTCCCCACTGAACGTGCGCCTCCGCACGTAAGATGGAAAAAATCGTGATCAGCGAGAGCCCGGAGGAGACGATGGAGGTGGCCATGGACCTTGGCCGGCGCTTGCGGGACGGCGAGGTCGTGGCCCTCGTGGGGGAGCTCGGCACCGGGAAAACCACCTTCGTCAAAGGTCTGGCCCGGAGCTTTTTCATCCCCGAGGAGGTCCTCTCCCCGAGCTTCCTTTTGGCCCGCACCTACCGAGGAAAACGGGTCCTCCATCATCTCGACCTCTACCGCCTGAGGAGCGCGGGGGAGCTTTTGGAGGTGGGGTTGGACGCCCTTCTCCCCCCGGAGGAAGGCGTTACGGCCGTGGAATGGGCCGATCGTTTTCCCGAGCTCATCCCCAAGGACGCCATCTGGGTGACCCTGGAGCATGCGGGGGACGACCGCCGTAAAATCACGATCCGTCGCTAATTTTTGGGAGGGGGAACGATGGGGAAGATTTTGGCGCGAGCACAAATCGAGAGGGGCTTTCGGACCGAAATCCAGGTTCGTCATCACCGGATGCTTGCCGATCTCACCTCGGACAAGGGCGGCGGGGATCAAGGGCCCACCCCTCCGGAGATCCTCCTCGCCTCTTTGGCCGCATGTTCGGCGATATTTGCCAAGATTTTTGCCGAGAGGGCCGGCCTTTCCGGCCCGATAACGGTGGAGGCCGAGGCGGAGACCCCGGAGCCGCCCACCCTGGTCCGCAATTTCCGGGTTCGGGTGAAAATCCCCGGCCTTCCGAAGGACGATTTGGAAAAAGCCAAGGCCTTCGTGGAGCGGTGCGTGGTGAGCCAGACCCTGAGCCTGGCCCACCACGTGGAACTCCTTCTTGGGGCGTGATCCCCGGGACCGCCGCCAAAACCGCCCGCGTCCTCGAGGTCCTGGTCGATCCCCTCCGCTACCGCTGGTATGGGGCCTTGGTGGTGGAGGCCGAAGCTGGCTCCTTCCGCCTCCCCATGACCGGGACGGTGGCCCAATGGTTCCGTCCAGGCGAGGAGGTCCTCCTCGAGCTCGCTCCCGAGGCCGATCCCCAAAACCTCTCCTTTGCGGGCTACAAACTCTGGCGCCTTTTGGAGGACGGGCCGCTCCTCGTCTGGCCCCTTTACCGCGCCTCCTTCGTCCGCGAACGCACCTCCCCCTTGGATGGCTCCCTCCTCTACACCTACCGGGTGGAAGCGAGGGAAGCCGCTTTGGAATCGGATTACGAAGCGATCGTAGAGCTTGAGCAGCACCATTATGCGGCGGAGGAGGAACTCCTCGCCCGCTGGTTCTGCCCGGAGGACCGGGCGATCAAGGAGGCCAATGCCCGCCCCCTTTGTCCTCGCTGCGGAAAGCCCATGCGCTTCTCGGACCTTGTGGACGCCACCCGCGCCTCCCGCTTTCTGGTCCTCACCCGGGAGGAGCGCGAGCCCTATGAGCCGCGGTACATCGGGTACGTGCGCCTCGACCCGCCCCTTCCCCTCCTCCACCGTCGCCTCCCCAGTGGCAAAGTCCAACCCCATATTCGGCGGGAAATTTTTCCCTCGGAGTGGTACGAGCCCCCTTTTTGGCCGGAACGCCTGGTGGAAGAACTTCGCCAAAAGGGGCCGAATCTCTCCCCGTTGGAGCTTTGGTGGAGGGCCCAGGGGGAGGCGCTCCTCGTTTGCGACACGAGGGCGGCGCGGCTAGCGCGGGTGGTGATCCATCCCGATTACCGGGCGGAGGGCCTGGGGAGATTGGCCCTGGAGGCGGCGGTGGCCTGGATCCGGGAGCGGCGGGTCCCGGAGATGCGCCAGCCCAAAGAAGTTTTCGAGACCGTGGCCCAGATGGCCCGTTACAACCCGTTTTTGGAGCGCGCGGGCTTCCGCTACATCGGCGACACCGCCTCGGGAAGGCCCTTCCTCGTCCTCCCCTTGACCCCCGAGGCGGAAAGGCACCTGCGCCGGTTTTTCCGCACCGACCCCCTGGCCCGGGAACACCGGGGAAAGCTCTACCGGCCAGCTTTTCCCCAGGTGGAACCCCTGGCCGGCCCCATCCGCATCCAGCGCCTCTCCTTCCGCTACGAGAATTTGCTTGACCTTTCCCGCATGGCTGAGCCCGTCCAGGAAGCCCTTCTGGCCTTCGGCGTGCGGAGGAGGGCCATCCAGCGCCTGATCTTCCGGAACCTCTCCCTCACCATCAAGCCGGGGGAGATCGTGGCCCTGGTGGGCGCTTCCGGCGCCGGGAAGAGCACGCTCCTCCGCCTCCTTTGGGCCGCGGCCGCGGGGGAGGAGCGGATCCTCGGCCGGCTCCAATCCGGAACCATCGGGATCCCCGAAAACGCCCGGGTAGCCGCCTACCTTCCCGGGGAGCTCGAGCCGAAGTTCGGCCGCGTCCCCATCCTCCAGGCCCTCTACGAGCTCACCGGCGATGTGACCATGGCCATCGAGATCCTAAATGTCACGGGGATCGCCGACGTGGTCCTTTACCGGGCGCGGTTTTCCGAGCTCTCCACCGGCCAAAAGGAGCGGGCCCGCCTGGCTTACCTTTTGGCCCAACGGCCCAACCTCCTCCTTTTGGACGAGTTCGCCGCTCACCTGGATCCCGCCGGCGCAAGCCGGGTGGCGCGGAAAGTGGCGGAGCTCTGCCGGGAAAAAGGGATCACCCTCATTTTGGCCACCCATCGTCCGGAGGCCTTGCGGGCCTTGCAGCCCGACCGGACTTTGGTGGTGGGCCACGGCGGCCTGGCCGTGATCTCCTAGCCCTCCTCGTCCAGGCGTACCCACACCACCGAACCCCGCCGGCGCCGCACCGGAAGCGGAGCAGGGTACATCTCCGGATCGGAGAGGACCCAAACGTAGAGGGGGCTTCCTTTGGCGTAGGCCCGTAAAAACTTCGGGTCGGCCCGGTGCTTCTCCCAGGCCGGGGCGACCTCCTCCACGCTCAACGGCCCCAGAACCTCGCGGATCACCACCGTCCCCAAAAGCCCGCGGGAGCTCACCACCCCCACCCTCCCCCGGACTTCCGTGGGGTAGCGCCGGATCTCCCAGATCTTCTCCCCGGCCACGATGTAGGTGGCGTAGGGCTCGCGCACGAAAAAACCCAGTTTCGGCCGCCCCTCTCCCGGCATATCACCCTTTTGGCCGAATGATGATCTCCACCACCCACTTCACCCGCTTCAATCCCGGCGGAACGGAAGCCCCATCATCCCAAACGAAGAGGAGGGGGCCACCCTCTTCCGCCTTGAGGAACCGGCCATCCACCTTGAGGGCCAAGATGAATTTGTCGTTCCCCGCAAGGTATGAGCTCGGGATGGTCTGGGAGAAGCCATCCGCGGCGCGGATCTCCACAAGATAACCGGCCTGCGCTTTCTCCCAGTTGAACGCGGCCTCGTCGTACTTTATCCCTGAGCCCGCGGGCGCGACCTCATCGTCCACGTAGGCCAAAAGCCGCCAAAGGGGAAGCCCGATATAAGTGTGGGTCTCGCCCTTGTGGGTGGCGGAAACCCGCGCGGCATGGCACGGGCAGGCCACGGCGCTCTCCAACTCCCAGCGGGTGAAAACCTTCTCTTGGACCCCGGAAAGCCTCAGGGAATACGGGACGTACTGGCCATGGATCTCCAGGCGCACCACCATTTTCGCCGAGGCCGCGCTTGGGAACCGCGGGTTCCCCGGTCCCACCTTGACCATGCGGAAGTATCCGGGGTTGGGGGGCATGTATTTTCCGTCCTGTTTAAAGGCGAGGATCCAGGTGCCCTCGGCGTCGGCGAGGGAGCCAAAGCGGTAGCGCATCCTGTAGCCATCGGCGGCCACCACCTCCAGCTCCGCCTCCTCCGGCCAATTCCCAAGGAGGTCGGAAAGGAGGAAGCCCGTGTACACGGAGGAAACCACTCGGCCGGAGGAGGTGACGTACGAGCCGGGGTAGGTGAGGGAGACGAAGGTCGTTTCCAGTTCGGCCAAGGTGTAGGTGTGCTCGCCGGCGGGCGTGGTTATGGTCAGCGTGGCCTCGGCCGGCCATTTGCCCACCTCGGGAAGGGCTTGGCCGTCCCAGTCCACCACGATCCACCGCACGCCGGGAACGGAAAAGCCCCGGCCAAAGAGGGTCGGCCCCCGGGAAAACTCCTCCTCCCAGGGAAAGCCGAGGATGGCCCCCGCCACGGCGTCCTCGGTCAGGGTCAGCTGGAGGCCGTCCGCGGAGAACACGAAGATCTTTTGGTCCTCACCCAGTCCGCCCAAGGCCGCGAACACCAGGTCCAAGGGCACCCCGCGCACGGGGATCCCCCCGGGCGAAAGGGGGCCCTCCCAAAGCGGCCAAAGGACGGTGGGGAAATTCAAGGCTATGGAGCGCGGTCCATTCTGCACGAGGACCGGCTGGGAAAGCGCCACCATGGTGCAAACAAAAACTAGCCCCAAAAGCCTCCGCATCTTCGCTCACCCCAAACGCCAAGTTTACTCCGTTCCGCCCAGCTCCTCGCGCACAAGGGCCAAGAAAGCCTCGACCACTTTGGGGTCGAACTGAGTCCCCGCGCCCTCTTGGATTTCGGCGAGGGCTTCCTCCACGGGCAGGGCCCTCCGGTAGGGTCGATCGCTCCGCATGGCGTCCCAGGCGTCCACTACCGCAAAGACCCGGGCCGAAAGAGGGATCTCCTCCCCTTTCAGCCCGCGCGGATAGCCCTTCCCATCCCACCGCTCATGGTGGCAATAGGGGATGTCCAGGGCTGGCCGAAGGTAAGCGATGGGATAAAGCATTTGGTACGCATATTCCGGGTGCTTCCTCATGATGGCCCATTCTTCCTCTGTGAGTTTTCCGGGTTTTAGGAGGATGCTATCGGGGATGGCCAGTTTCCCGATGTCGTGGAGGAGGGCGCCGCGCCGCACATGCACCAACTCCTCCTCGCTCATCCCCATCCTTCGGGCGAGCTTCAGGGTCAATTCGGTGACCCGCTGGGAATGGCCCTCGGTTTCGAGGTCCCGGAACTCCAAAGCCCGGGCCATGGCCGCGATGGTGTCATCGTAGGCGAGGCGGAGCTCGAGGTTCGCTTGCTCCAGATCGCTAAAGAGCCGGGCGTTGTCCACGGCGATGGCCGCGTGGCCGGCCAGGGCCTCAAGCAATGCCAGCCAGTCACTGTTCTCTTTCCGTGGTTCGCGGTGGAAGGTCTCCAGGACCCCGAGGACCCGGCCCTTGGCGATCATGGGCGCGGCGTACACGCTGGCGAAGCCCTCGGCAAAGAGGAGGTCCCGGCCTGGGCTCGGGGGGAGCGCCGCTCGGGGGATGTCCGCAACGACCACGACCCTCCGTTCCATGACGGCTCGGCCGGCGAGGCTCGTGGAGACCCCAAGCTCCAGGCGTTCGATGGCCTCTTGGTTGCGGAAGCCGCGGGCCCCGGCACAGCGCAGCGTCGTTCCACCCGGATCCAAAAGGAACACAGCCGCCGCATCCACGTGAAGCTGCTGCGTAACCTCGTCGAGGAGGACTCGGAGGGTAATGCGCGGGTCCAAGCTTCCCGTGATAGCCAAATCGATGTGCCGCAGGGCTTGAATTTCCCGAAGCCTCCGTTCCAATATCGCCAAAATACGGGCCTTCTCCAAAGCGCCCGCGGCCAGGTTGGCCAAAGCCTGGAAGAGGGAAAGCCTCTCCTCCCCGAAGAACCCCGGTTCGGAGCTGTACAAGTTCAGGGCGGCGAAAGCATGCCCACCGCGAAGGAGGGGGAAGGCCGCAGAGGATCGAAAACCGTGGGCCTGAGCCGCGGATCGCCAGGGCCCGTAACGCGGATCGGTGAGGATGTCCTCCACCACTTGAAGCTTTCCCTCACGGATGGCCCGGCCCGTGGGCCCCTGCCCCTCCGCCGTGTCATCCCAGCGCACCCGGATCATCCTGGGATAGGGATGCTCGGCTGGGTATTGCCCAAGGACCCTAACCCCTCCGTCTTCCTCGGCCCAACCTATCCACGACAGGGCCAGTCCGAAAACCTTCACACAGGTCCGGCAAATTTCTTGAGCCAAGGTTGCGGGATCCTCAGGAGCTATCAACTGCTCAGCACTGGCATATAGGGCGGAGATGATCCGAAGTTGCTCGACCACTTTCTCCTCGGACTTCTTCCGCTCGGTGATGTCCGACCAGGCGCCCACGATGACCAAGGGCTTCCCCTCCCGATCCCGCACCACCCGCAGCTCATCCCTCACCCAGATCCACTTTCCCTCTTTTGTTTGGAATCGGTATTCGCTCACCGCTCGCCCGGTGGCAAATAGCTCAGCACGGTTTACCTGAGCCCGCTCGAGGTCCTCGGGATGCACGTGGCTATGCCACCATCCTGGTTCTAAGGCCTCTTCCGGGGAATAGCCCAGGATTTCGTGGATGTTTGGGCTGATCCAAATTGTGCGGAGATCCTCGGGCCGCAAGGTGTAAAGGATTACCGGGCTCACCCGCACAAGTTGGGCCAAGCTCTGCTCAAGGCTCAGGCGTTTTTCCTCGAGCTCTTGAAGGCTTTGGGCGGCCTGATCCAAAGCTTGGGCCAGTCTCCCCAGCTCGGTGTGGCTGGGAGGGAACCCTGTGCGCACCTGAAATTCGCCGCGGCCCAGACGCTCCGCCGCCGCTACTAACCTCGCCACCGGTTCCCGGATGGACTGCCGCGCCCAGACCCAGGCCAAAAGGCCGGCTCCCAGGGCCACCGCCAAGGCGAGGATCGTGCTCCAAAGGAAAGCCGCGCGGGCCGGAGCGAAAGCTATTTTGGCCGGGAGGGCCACAAGCACATGGGCCGTCCCTTGCACGTCGTGGGAGAAAGGAACCGCTACGTACACCCAACTCTCCCCTCCGGGTCCAGAGGCGGTTAGGAGTTGGGGCTCGCCTTCCACCTCATGGCCCACGCGGATAAGGGGACAAGGGCTCCCCACCAGGTCCTCAGGCCAGCCGGCTTGGGCCAAGACCAAGCCCGTCGGATCCACCACAAATAAGGCCTGGCCCTGAAGGAGGGTGATCCTCTGTAATCGCTCCTGGAGATAAACCAGGTCTATGCCAGCGGAAAAGATCGTTTCCACTTCGCCAAGTTCGTTTAGGATCGGCTGAGCCACGACCATAAGGGGCCGGCGGGTCACTTTGCCAAATACATAGCCACCAAAATACGAAATCTTTGGTCTGTAAAGCCGCTTTAAACCAGGGACGGTCCGCGTAATTCGCTGGCTCCGGAATGGCCCCGCACCAGACATCGCCCTGGGGATTGAGCACGAGGATGTTTGCGTAGATTGGGTGGGCCTCCTTAAGCTGGGCGAGGATCTTTTGGCAGGCGAGGCGGTCGCCTTCCAGGACGGCGGGAAGGGAAGCAAGCGAAGAAAAAAGGGAGCGGGTGGAGCTTACGATCTCCTTTTGTTGAGCGGCCACGCCTTCGGCAACGCGCAAAAGCTCCTGTTGGAGAGCTTTTTCCGCGTCACGCCGAGCTCGCTAGGCCTGCCAGTGCATCACCCCCACAGAGGGGATGACCACGGCCAGCACTAAGATCAAAAGCCGCGCGCGAAGCGAGAAACCCAACTCCCGAGCGATTATAGCCATAGATTCCCCTGGGACCAACTACCCACAATTTGTAGCTAATGGCCGCGAAAGTGAGCGCGGGTATAGGAAGATGAGCGGAGGCTTTTTCGGGAGGCCTTGGCCCAGGAAGGGTTCAATGTGATCGCTCCCCCGCCCTCGGCCGAGGCCATCTCGGCGCTCGGGGATGTGGATCTCCCGGCTTCCCCTTGGCTTTCCGCCGGATTCGATGACGTCTTTCCCTTGCCCCTCGTGAAGCCGCTCCTCTTGGTGCGGGTGAGGGCTTGGCTCAGGATCCGCGAGGAGACATCTGGCCGCTTCCGCGCCTTGGTGGAGGAGAGCACCATCGGCTTTTACCGCACCACCCCCGACGGCCGCATCCTCTACGCCAACCCCGCCTTGGTCCATATGCTCGGCTTCTCCTCCCTGGAGGAGCTCAAAACGCGGAACCTGGAAGAGGAGGGTTTTGGCCCGGAAACGCCGCGTTCCCTGTTCAAAGAAAAGCTCGAGAAAGAGGGAAGGGTCAGGGGATTTGAGTCCGTTTGGATCAGGAAAGACGGCTCTCGGCTGTGGGTCCGCGAAAGCGCTCAGGCCGTGCGCGATGAATTCGGCCGCATCCTCTACTACGAAGGCACTGTGGAGGACATCACCAAAGAGGTCGAGGCCAGGGAAGCTTATTTCACGGTGGTGGAAAACAGCCTTCAGGGCATGGCCATTCTGCAGGAGGGCCGGGTGGTCTTCGGGAACCCCGCTTTGGAGAAACTTTCCGGCCGTAGCCTGGAGGAGCTCATGGCCATGTCCGCCGAAGAGATCCTGGGAATGGTCCATCCCGAGGATCGGCCTTGGGTGGCGGAGAATATCCGGCGCCGTTTGGCCGGCGAGGCCGTACCAGCCCTAACGGAGTTCCGCTTCAAGCACCCACTGGGTACGGGCTTTGGCCCAGCGTATCCTCTTCCGCGGTCGGCCAGCGATCCTCGTCGCCTATCAAGACATCACCGAGGAAAGGAAGCTCAGCGAGCAGCTGGCGGCGGTGAGCGATTTCGGAAGGAAGCTCGTCCTTTCCCGCTCGCCCGAGGAGGTGGCCAAGGCCGTGGTGGAGGGAGCCCGCGCCATCGCCGGCGTGGTTGATGTCAGCCTCTTTCTTCTGGATGAAGGGAAACGGGAATTGGTTCTGGTGGCCCATTCCCTGGGGGAGGTGCCGGGGCCGCGGCGGCTTCCCCTGAACTCGGAAAAGGGGGTGGTGGCCCGGGTGGCCCGCACGGGAAGTCTCCCAGGAGCCGGCATACATCCGGGCTTTCCCCAAAAACCGCGCGGAGCTCGCCATCCCCCTCAAAGTGGGCGAAAAGGTGATCGGGGTGCTCAACGTGGAGAGCGAAAAGCCTGGGGCTTTCGGCCCCGAGGAGAAAAGGGTCCTCTCCATGTTGGCGGATTTCGCCGCGGTGGCCATAGAGAACACCCGCCTCCTTGCGGAACTCCGGGAAAGCGAGGCCCGCTTTCGCAGGCTGGCGGAGCACGCACCGGACATCATTTACCGCTATCGCCTGAAGCCTGAGCCCGGGTTCGAATACGTGAGCCCAGCCGCCACCCGCATCACCGGCTACACCCCCGAGGAACACTACGCTGACCCCGAGTTGGGCCTAAAACTCGTGCATCCCGAGGACCGCCCCCTCCTTGAGGCCCTCCGCCGGGGAACGGGCTCCTTCGAAAAGCCGCTGGAATCCCGCTGGGTCCATAAAGACGGCCACGTAATCTGGACCGAGCAGATAAACGTTCCCATCTACGACGAAAAGGGAAACCTTGTGGCCATCGAGGGGATCGCCCGGGATATCACCGAGCGCAAAAAGGCTGAAGAGGAGCGGCTAGCGCGGGCCAGGGCCGTGGAGGAAGCCCTTTACCAGCTTGTGGACGTTCTCTCTTCGGCCATGGAACTACGCGATCCGTATACGGCTGGGCACCAGCGCCGGGTGGCCGAGCTTGCCTGCGCCATCGCCGCGGAAATGGGGCTTCCAGAAGAGCGGGTGCGGGGCTTGCGGGTCGCCGCCCTCCTCCACGACGTGGGAAAGGCCCTTTATGTGCCCACGGAGATCCTAAGTAAACCTGGGAAACTCACGCCCACAGAGATGGCCCTCGTCCGCGAGCACTGTAAAGCCGGTTATGAAATCCTCCGGCGCGTGGAGTTCCCTTGGCCAGTGGCGGAGATCGTTTATCAGCACCACGAGCGTTTGGACGGTTCCGGTTATCCCCGGGGGTTGCGCGGGGAGGAGATCCTTTTGGAAGCGAAAATAATCGCCGTGGCCGACGTGGTGGAAGCGATGAGCTCCCATCGGCCTTACCGGCCAGCCTTGGGGGTGGAGGCAGCTTTGGCGGAGATCCGAGAAAAAGCTGGGACACTCTATGATCCCGAGGTCGTGGAAGCTTGTCTTAGGGTCTTCCGTAAGGGTTTCCGCTTTCCGAAATCCACAGTTTGAGGGTTTTTGGGGTTCCCCAGGAGCTCAAGGGCTGTCTTCCTGGTCGGTGCTGGGCTCCACGTGGACCACCACGGAGGCCCGGCCGCCCAAGGCCTCCCGCACCGCCTTCTCCACCCGGGAGGCGATCGCGTGGGACTCGGCCACGGAAAGCCCGGGGTCCACCTGGATGTGCACGTCCACAAACGCGTCCTGGCCGGAATAGCGGGTCCGCAATTTGTGCCAGCTTTGCACCCCGTCCACGCCCTCGATCGCGGAAACCACCTTGGCCCGATCCCGCGGGGGGAGGGCCCCCTCGGAAAGCTCGTGCACGGCCCGCCGGAGGATGTCATAGGCGGCCCAGCCGATGAGCCCGGCCACGAGGATCGCGGCGATCCCGTCCACCTTGGCCAGGCCAAAGCTCACGCAGATCCCGCCGATGAGGACGGGCACTGAGGAGAGGGCGTCGCTGCGATGGTGCCAGGCGTTGGCCAAAAGGGCGGCGCTCCGGAGCTCTTTCCCCACCCTGAGTGTGGCCCGATATAGCCATTCCTTGAGGAGAAGGGAAAGGGCGGCGGCCAGGGCCACGGCCCAGCCCAGCCGCAGCGCCCTCCCCTCCCGCAGGACTTTTATCGCCTCCCAGACGATGAAAATCCCCACACCAAGGAGGGCCAAGGCCACGCACGCCCCGGCCAGGGTCTCGAATTTCCCGTGGCCGTAGGCGTGGGATTCGTCCGGGGGCTTTTTGGCCACGCGAAGCCCGCCCAAGGTGATGAGATCGGTGGCAAGATCGCTCAGGGAATGGATCCCGTCGGCGAAGAGGGCGGTGGAGCCCAAAGCCAAACCCAGCCCCACCTTCAGGCCCACAAGGCCCACGTTCATCCCGAGGCCCAAAAGGGTGATCCCCTCCGCCGTCTCAAACGAGGAGGATTTCGATGGGGTCGCCATCCGCCACCTTGTCCAGGATTTCCGCGTCGCCCAAAATCCGGCCCACCACGGTGACTGGGCTGGCCGGCCGTATTTCCCCCGGGTTTCGGGAGGCCGGGGTGGGGCCGAAGAAGAGGCAGAGGGCCTGGCCCGGCGGCCAATACCCGATCGCCCCCTTCTCCACCACCTCCGCCCCCCTCTCCAGATCCACCCTCACCGGCGTCGCAAAATAAATCTCCCTTCCCCAGCGCTGGGCCCGGGCTTTGAGGGGGAGGGCCTGGCGGAGGGCGGCCACGGTCTTGGGCGCGGAACCCTCGTCCAAAACGCCCCGGATCTCCCCAATTTTCGGCGATCGGATGAGGATCTCCATCGACCAATTCTAGCCCGAAATGAGCTTCCCGCGCACCAAGGCCAAAAGATCCGCGGCCACATAGGTCGGCCGGATCCCTGCCTTCGCAAGATCCGCAAGGGTGGTCACCCCGGAGAGGACCAAAGCCGTATCCATCCCCAAGGTCTGGGCCCCGGCGATGTCCGTGTCCAAGCGGTCCCCGATCATGAGGACCTCTTTTGGGCTCGCTCCCAGGGATTCCAGGGCGATTTGGAAGGAAATGGGCGAGGGTTTTCCCACCACGAATTCCGGGGGGAAGCCCATGCCCCGCAGCGCTCCCACCACCGCGCCCGCACCGGGAACGAGGCCCTCCGGCGTGGGAAAGGTGGGGTCTTCATTGGTGGCCAAAAGTTTTGCCCCGCGCAGGAGGGCTTGCAGGGCCAAGGCCAGCTTCTCATAAGTCAAGCCCCGGTCCATCCCCACCACAAGCCACTCCGCTTCCTTTGGGGAAACGAGGACATGGCCGGCTTCCGCCATCTCCGCCAAAATCCCCTCCTCCCCGATCAGCCAAAACCGCACCGCGCCAAAGCGGGAGCGCAAAAAACGTGCGGCGATGTAGGAGCTTGGGAGGACCTCCTCGGGCGTAGCGGGGATCCCCGCGGAGGCGAGCCGCTCCGCCGTTCCCCTCCGGGACTTCGTGGAATTGTTGGTGAGAAGAAGCACTTTTCCCTCGTGGCGGAGCTCTTCCAGGGCCTGGGCGGCCCCGGGCAAGGCCCTCCCCCCCGCGAGAAGAACCCCGTCGATGTCCAAAAGAAAGCCCTTGTACCGGTTGAGCATGCCCCGATCTTAACCGACGCCCCCGGATATAATGGGAAAGGTGGCCCCGATGCCGGTGTATGACCAGGTGAAACAGGCCCTGCAGGACATCCT
>ERZ1669248.185-NODE-185-length-35588-cov-5.023049_pt1 | contig 35588 bp, 37 predicted proteins | sample MGYA00579296_ERZ1669248 | MGnify/ENA primary metagenome ERZ1669248 (study PRJEB41166, sample SAMN08046057) | hot springs metagenome | biome: hot spring; feature: neutral hot spring; material: thermophilic sediment; isolation source: thermophilic sediment from...
GAGTTTAAGAAGAACCGATTCTGAGATTGAAGTAAGTTTGGCGGAAAGGTTGGTTTTTAAAAATAATCTTTATAAAAAAGTTATTTTAAAACTAATTGAAGAATCAGATAGTAATAAAGATCATTTCCCAATACCTAAAGGTACAAGGCTTTTGAGTGTGAGTTTAAAAGATGAAGTAGCGTATGTTAATTTTTCGGAAGAGTTTAAGAGAAATCATCCAGGCGGAAGCTTAGGAGAGATTTTAACGATTTATAGTATTGTAGATACATTGACTGAATTTCCTGAAATCAAAAAAGTTCAAATACTTATTGGAGGAGCAGTGGTTGAAACTCTTGCCGGACATATTGATCTTACTTCTCCCCTAGAACGAGATTTGTCAATGGTTAAGTGAAGATGAAGATTGGTATAATATCAGATGTACACAGTAATCTTCCTGCTTTGGAAAAGGTATATAAAAATCTCGAAAGGGAGGTTGATGAAATATACTTTCTTGGAGATATAGTTGGATATGGGCCTTTTCCTAACGAGTGTATGGATTATTTAAAAAAATTTAGGCATAAGGTAATTGGCAATCATGATGCAGCTACAGTAGGAATGAGAGGATATGATGATTTCAACGAATATGCCAGATTTGCTATTGATTGGACTAAGGAAAACATATCTAAAGAAAATATTGAGAAATTAAAGAATTTACCTCAAATTAAAGAATTGGAAGATTCTTATCTTGTTCATGGAAGTTTGAGGGATCCTTTGGATGAGTATCTGATTAATTATTATTCTGTTTTTGCAAATTTTGAGTTGATGAACAAAAATATTGCCTTTTTTGGCCATACTCATCTTACAGGGGTTTTTATTTTTTCTGAAAAGGATAAAGAAATTTATTACGTAAGCTTTGTAAATGGAGGTGAATTAAAAATAGAGAGAGGTTATAAGTACTTGATAAATCCTGGGAGTGTTGGGCAGCCAAGAGATGGTAACTGGAAATCAAGTTATGCAGTTTATGATACAAGATTAAAGGTGATAGAATTTTATAGAGTAGAATATAATTTGGAGAACTTACAAAAGTATATGAAAATGCTGGGATTTCCTAAATATTTATGGGAAAGGTTACAGTATGGGAGGTGAATTTATGAGGATTTTAGTGATGAGCGACACTCATGGTGATACTACCTTTTGGGAATACATAAAGGAACTCCTGGAAAAGAGTGATTATGTAATTCATGCGGGAGATGTCCTTTATCATGGCCCAAGAAACCCTCTTCCTGCTGGATATAATCCTCCCAAACTTGCTGAACTGATAAATAATTCTAAACCCTTTTTTATTGCTAAAGGAAATTGTGATGCTGATGTGGATCAATTGGTTTTAAACTATCCTATAGCTTCTCCATATGTATTTCTTCATTTTGAACCATTCAAGATCTTGGTGACCCATGGGGAAGATAAAAGGGAAGAAGATTTATGGGATATGGCAGAAAAATATAATGTGGATATTTTGATCTTTGGACATATACATACTCCTATTTTAAAGAAAGAGAATAATAGAATAATATTGAATCCAGGCAGTCCCTCTCTTTCTAAGACCCCTAATAAGACTGTAGCTCTACTACAAGATAATAAGATAGCAATTATTGATATAACTGATAAGACAGAGCTCTATTCTTTAGAAGTATAGATAAATTATTGATATCTCTTGACTTTAAAAAAATTTTTTTATAATATTATCTTAGCTATCGGGGCATGGCGCAGTTGGTTTAGCGCGCCTGGTTTGGGACCAGGAGGTCGCTGGTTCAAGTCCAGCTGCCCCGACCAGGTAAAAATGAAAGAGCGGGAGTAGCTCAGGGGTAGAGCATCAGCCTTCCAAGCTGAGGGCCGCGGGTTCAAATCCCGTCTCCCGCTCCAAAATTTTAAATAGTTAGAATATTAGTGGGCCACGCGCCCATAGCTCAGGTGGACAGAGCGGCAGACTTCGAATCTGCAAGTCGGGGGTTCAAGTCCTCCTGGGCGCGCCAGAAATTGAGATATGGGATAAAGATGGTGAACGTAGCTCAGTATGGCAGAGCGCTGGGTTGTGGCCCCAGTGGTCGCGGGTTCAAATCCCGCCGTTCACCCCAAATATAGAAAAAGCGCCCGTAGCTCAGTAGGATAGAGCAACGGACTTCTAATCCGTGGGTCGGGGGTTCGAATCCCTCCGGGCGCGCCATTCTTGGGCCGTTAGCTCAACTGGCAGAGCACCTGACTCTTAATCAGGGGGTTGCAGGTTCGACTCCTGCACGGCTCACCAGTTGTGCGAGGGTGGCGGAATGGCAGACGCGCTAGACTTAGGATCTAGTGGGATTTCCCGTGTGGGTTCAAATCCCACCCCTCGCACCAAACAACAAGAAAAATTAAGGTGCGGGAGTAGCTCAGGGGTAGAGCGTCTCCTTGCCAAGGAGAAGGCCGCGGGTTCAAATCCCGTCTCCCGCTCCAAAATTTTATATAGAGATTTAGAGACCTCAGATTCATATCTGAGGTATTATTTTGTTATAGGGAGGTTAGATTAATGCCAATTAATGAATCAAGTGTCAAATATGATATAGAAAAACTACAGGGTAGCAGAATTAAGGTAAATGTAGAAGTAGATGCAAGGGAAAGAGAAGAAAGTTTAGAAAGAGCGTATAAAAGTTTGGTAAAAAGGTATCAGGTTCCTGGTTTTAGGAAGGGTTATACCCCTCGTCCTGTTCTTGAAAGGTATTTAGGAATTGAGGCTTTTGAAGATGAGGCAATAAGAATAGTCGCAAGGGAAGTTTTAAATATGATTCTTCAAAATGAGAATTTTACACCCCTTCAGGATCCTTATTTTGACTTACTGCCTCAGGAATGGAAGGAAAATGAGAACTTAAAATTTTCTTTTGTGATTGAAGTGCCACCTGAATTTAAACTTGGAGATTATAAAGGATTTGGATTAAAAAAAGAAAAGGTTGAGGTCTCAGAGGAAGAAATTAACAGGGTTATAGAGCAGATTGAACTTCAGCTTAGTAAATTAAATACTGTGGAAGAAGGAAGTATAGAAAAAGGAGATGTGGTTTATCTTGAAAGGGAGAGGGAGGATGGTAGTCAGCTTCCTCCTTTATGGTTTACCCTTAATGGGCAGATGTTACCAGAGTTAGAAGAAAAATTAATTGGAATGAAGCCTGGAGAGGAGAAAGTTATAGAGATATCTTTTCCTGAAGATTTTTATGAAAAGGAACTTGCAGGTCAAAGTTTACCTTTGAAGTGGAAAGTAAAGAAGATCTGGAGGTATGAGAAACCAGATCAGGAAATATTTCTCCAAAAAGTAAATGCAAGTTCTATAGAAGAATTTAGAGAGAAGGTAAGAGAGAGTATTAAAGAGGAAAGAGAAAAATTAGAGGAAGATAAACTTTTTTCACAGATTTTGGATAAAATATTAGAAAACACAGAGCTGGATCCTCCGTTAAGTTATGTTCATTATCTTGCAGAAAACATCTTAAGGGAATTCTTGACCGAACTTAACAAAAAAGGAGTACAGTTAGAAGATTATCTTTCTCAAAGGGGAATTAGTAAGGATGAGTTTGTGAACAATGTAATTGAAGATGCAAGAAAAAGAATTAAAATAGAGATGATCCTTGACAAGATTGCTGAAATTGAGAATATTAATATTTCCGATGAGGAAATTAATAATGTTATAAAAGAGATTGCTGAAAATGAGGGTAAAGAGTTTAAAGAAATTAAAAGGGAATTAGAGAGGGAAGGTACAATAAACACATTAAAAAGAAATCTACTTAGAGAAAAAGTAAGAGAATTTTTAATAAAAGAAAATGTTGTAGAGGAGGAATGATAGAATGTTAGTTCCAATTGTAATTGAGCAGACACCAAGGGGCGAAAGAGCCTATGATATATATTCTCGTCTTTTAAAGAGTAGAATAGTCTTTTTAGGTACCACTATTAATGATGAAGTAGCAAATTTAATTGTTGCTCAACTTTTATTTTTAGAGTCAGAAGATCCAGAAAAGGACATATACCTTTATATAAATAGTCCTGGCGGAGAGGTTTCTGCAGGTCTTGCTATATACGACACTATAAGACATATAAAGCCTAAAGTAGCTACAGTATGTGTAGGACAAGCTGCTAGTATGGCTGCAATTTTGCTTGCTGCAGGAGATAAAGGTAAACGATATGCACTACCCCATTCAAGAGTAATGATTCATCAACCCCTTGGAGGGGCATATGGTCCTGCAGCTGACATAGAAATTCATACACGAGAAATTTTAAAAATTAAGAGAGTTTTAAATGAAATTTTAGCATACCATACTGGTCAGCCCATAGAGAAGATTGAAAAAGATACCGATAGAGATTTCTTCATGTCTGCTTATGAGGCTAAAGAGTATGGAATTGTTGACGAGGTTTTAGAGAGTAAGAAAGAATAGGAGACAAAATATGAGCGATAAAAATATTCGTTGTTCCTTTTGTGGAAGGACTCAGAAAGAGGTTAAAAAATTAATTGCAGGTCCAGGAGTATACATTTGTGATGAATGCGTGAAGTTAGCCTATGATATTATAGAAGAAGAGGATGGTGAAGAAATAGAAGAGGAAAATCAAGAATTTGTTTTACCAAAGCCTCATGAGATAAAAAATTTCCTTGATCAGTATGTTATAGGACAAGAAAGGGCGAAAAAGATCTTATCTGTTGCTGTTTATAATCATTACAAAAGGATATTTATGAGATCAAAGATAACAGAAGATGTAGAAATACAAAAAAGTAATGTTTTGCTTATTGGGCCTACCGGTGTTGGAAAGACCTTATTGGCAGAAACTCTTGCAAAATTCCTTAAAGTACCCTTTGCTATAGCTGACGCCACTACATTAACCGAGGCTGGTTATGTTGGTGAAGATGTAGAAAATATTCTTCTGAGATTAATTCAAAATGCAGATTGGGATATTAAAAGAGCCGAAAAAGGTATTGTTTATATAGATGAGATTGATAAGATCTCAAGGAAATCTGAAAATCCATCAATAACGAGAGATGTTTCAGGAGAAGGAGTTCAACAAGCTCTTTTAAGAATAGTAGAGGGTACTATTGCTAATGTTCCTCCTCAAGGAGGAAGGAAGCATCCTTATCAAGAATTTATTCAAATAAATACTAAGGACATATTATTTATAGCTGGAGGATCTTTTGAAGGAATAGAAAAAATCGTAGAAAAAAGATTAGATGTATCAAATATTGGGTTTGGGGCCCAAATAGAACCTAAAAATCGTAAGTCATTAACTCAAATATTAAATCATATTATACCTGAAGACCTCATTAAGTTTGGGATGATCCCTGAGTTTGTAGGAAGATTTCCTGTAGTTGCTGTCTTAGAGCCTTTAAGTGAGGAGGCTCTTTTAAAAATTTTAACTGAGCCTAAAAATGCCCTTGTAAAGCAATATAAAGCTTTGTTATCTATGGAGGGTGTAGAAATTAATTTTACTGATGAAGCTTTAAAAGCTATAGTAAAGGAAGCTATAGATAAGGCTACAGGAGCAAGAGGACTTAGAGCAGTTATGGAAGAACTGATGTTAGATTTAATGTATGAACTTCCCAATCTTGGTATTAAAAAATTTACAGTAACTCCAGAATTAGTTTATAATCGTAATAAAATTTCTCAAGATTTATTAAAAAAGCTTGCTGGATAGGGGGATTGTAGATAATGAAGGAAAACATTCCATCGGTTTATTCTTTTAACGAGGTGGAGGAAAAGTGGTATAAATATTGGCTTGAGAAGGATTATTTCCATGCTGAAGTAGATAGAAGTAAAAAAAACTATTCTATTGTCTTACCTCCTCCTAATATAACTGGATCTCTTCATATGGGACACGCTCTCAATGCTACTATACAGGATATTCTTATAAGATGGAGAAGAATGCAAGGATTTAATGCTTTATGGATACCTGGAACAGACCATGCTGGTATAGCAACCCAAATGGTGGTAGAGAGGGAACTTTTGAAAGAGGGCAAAACAAGGTGGGATCTTGGTAGGGAGAAATTTTTAGAGAGGGTATGGCAATGGAAGGAGAATTATGGCAATACCATTGTAGAGCAGTTGAAAAAACTTGGAGTTTCTTGTGATTGGAAGAGATTTAGATTCACTATGGATGAGGTCTATTCTAGAGCCGTTATAAAAGCTTTTGTGGAATTATATAAAAAAGGATATATTTATAAAGGGGAAAGAATTATTAATTGGTGTCCTCGTTGTAAGACTGCTCTTTCTGATCTTGAGGTAAGATATGTGGAAGAAAACTCTTTTCTTTGGTATATAAAATATCCTTTATATCAAGAGGATGGGTATATTGTTATAGCTACTGCAAGACCTGAAACTATGCTTGGAGATACGGCTGTAGCAGTGAATCCTGAAGACGAAAGATATAAGGCTTTAATAGGTAAAAAAGTGGTGTTACCTCTTGTAGGGAGAATAATTCCTATAATTGCTGATGAAACTGTGGATCCATCTTTTGGTACAGGAGCTTTAAAAGTTACACCAGCTCACGATATAGATGACTTTGAGATTGGAAAGAAACATAATTTAGAATTTATATCAGTCATAGATGAAAATGGAATAATGAGTGAAAATGCAGGAAAATATAAGGGATTAAGTGTTTTGGAGTGTAGGAAAAAGATTGAGGAAGATTTAGAAAAAGAGGGATACCTTTTGAAAAAAGAGCCTTATTTACATGATCTTGCTACTTGTGATAGATGTGGAACTCCCATTGAGCCTTTAATCTCAGAACAATGGTTTATGAGAATGGAAAATCTTGCAAAACCTGCTATTGAAGTAGTAGAAAAAGGGGAAGTTAAATTTATACCTGATCGTTGGAAAAAGGTTTATTTTGATTGGATGTATAATATAAAAGATTGGTGCTTATCAAGACAACTTTGGTGGGGACATAGAATACCAGCTTGGTACTGTGAAAACTGTGGTCATGTTAATGTAGAAGAGCAAAAACCAGAGAAGTGTGAGAGATGTGGGTCCGAAAACTTAAGGCAGGATGAGGATGTGTTAGATACATGGTTTAGCTCTGCACTCTGGCCTCTTGGAACTTTGGGATGGCCTGAAGATACGGAAGATCTAAATTATTTTTATCCCACTTCAGTCTTAAGTACTGCAAGGGATATCATTAATCTATGGGTTGCGAGAATGATTATGATGGGACTTGAGTTTAGGAAAGAGGTACCTTTTTATTATGTTTATGTGCATCCTACAGTTCTTACAAGAGAAGGCAAGAGAATGAGTAAATCTAAGGGGACAGGTGTTGATCCCTTAGAGCTTATAAATAAATATGGTGCTGATGTGACAAGGTTTGGACTTGCGATTCAATGTACTGAAATGCAAGATCTGCGTTTCCATGAGGAAAACTTTGAGAATACGAAGAACTTTACAAATAAAATATGGAATGCAGCAAGGTTTGTAATTTCAAATTTGGACTTTAATATAGACTATAATGAGGTAGACCTTACTAAACATTCTTTATCTTTGAGTGACAAATGGATATTGAGTAGACTTCAAAAGACAGTTTATGAAGTTACTGATCATCTTGAAAATTTCAGATTTAGTGAGTATGTCAAGACGATTTACACCTTTTTCTGGTCAGAATTTTGCGATTGGTACATCGAACTTTCAAAACCAAGGCTTTCTAATACTGAAGATCCAGAAAGCAGACTTATAGCTCAGGTTATCCTTTGGAAGGTATTAAAAGAGAGCATGCAACTTTTGCATCCTGTGATGCCTTTTATAACTGAGGAGATATGGCAAAAATTACCATCAACTCATGAAAGCATTATGATTTCAAAATGGCCAGAAGTAAATGAATTATTTATAGATGAAGAGGCTGAAAAAGATATGGAATTTATAATGGAATCTATAAGAAGCATAAGAGCAATAAGGTCAGAATTTAATATATTACCTAATGAAGTTATTAATGTAGAGTTTCTTACTCCCAATAAATATAAGGAAATTCTCCTTCAAGGATATTCTGGATATTTCTATACCTTAGCTAAGGCGAAACTTTCAACTATTTTGGAGAAGAGAAACCTAAAACATGTGGCTCATAAAATTGTTGAAGATGTGAATTTTTATGTCAATTTAGAGGGCTTAATTGACATAAGCAAAGAAAGAGAAAAAGTAAAAAAGGAGTTAGAGGAACTTTATCTATTAATAGATAAAGTAGAAAAGCGCTTATCTAATAAAGATTTTATAGAAAAAGCTCCACCTGAGGTTGTGGAGAAAGAAAAAGAGAAATTAGAAAGTCTTAAGAAAAAAGTTGAATTTTTGCAGGAAAGATATAGAATCTTAAAGTAAGGTAGAGTAGGAGGTTTATATGAAGATACTTAGTTTTAAAGGTGGTGTACATCCTCCTGAGAAAAAAGAGCTTTCTAAAGATAGTCCTATTTCTAAATTGCCTCTTCCTGAAAGACTAATAATTTTTACTTGGCAACATACAGGAGCCTCTAATGATCCTTTAGTAAAGGTAAAAGATTATGTATATAAAGGTCAAAAAATAGGTGACAAACAAGCTTATGTATCAGCTCCTATTCATGCTCCTACCTCAGGCACTGTTAAGAGGATAGGACTCTATCCTCATCCAACGGGTAAGCAAATGGTAGGAATAGAGATAGAACCTGACGGAAAAGATGAAGTTTATCCTGATCTTCCTCCTTCAGTGAATTGGCAAAATCTTTCTCCTGAGGAGATTAAAAGTAGGATTAGAGAAGCTGGTATTGTCGGTCTTGGAGGAGCTGCTTTTCCTACTCATGTAAAAATTTCGCCTCCTCCTGAAAAGAAGATAGACACTGTTATTTTAAATGGTGCCGAATGTGAGCCTTATCTAACTATTGACTATAGGTTGATGTTAGAAAAGCCAGAATTAATAATCGAGGGATTACATATATTAATGTATGTGCTTGGAGTGAAAAGAGGAATTATAGGTATCGAGGATAATAAGAAAGATGCGGTGGAAGTTTTAAAGAAATATGCTGACAGTGACATTGAAATAGTTACTTTACCTACTAAATATCCTCAGGGTTCTGAAAAGCACCTTATAAAGGCAGTGTTGGGAAGAGAGGTTCCATCGGGTGGGCTTCCAATGGACGTGGGGGTTGTGGTAAACAATGTGGGAACAGCAGTGGCTATAGCTGAGCATTTTAGGACAGGTCTTCCTTTAATATCAAGGGGAGTTACGGTAACAGGTGAGGGAGTTAATTCTTCAAAAAATTTAGAAGTTTTAATAGGTACACCTGTAATAAAGCTTATAGAATATGTGGGAGGATTTAAAGGTAAGCCTGGTAAGATTTTGTTTGGGGGACCGATGATGGGAGTTGCAATATATGATTTAAACACGCCAATAGTTAAGGGTACTTCTGGGGTAGTGGTATTTCCCGAAGATAAAGTTGAATATTATGATCCAATTCCTTGTGTAAGATGTGGAAAGTGTCTTGAGGTATGTCCAATGGGACTTATGCCAACCACATTGGCAAGATATGTAAAGAAGGGTAAATTAGTTGAGGCGGAAGAGTTAGGAATCTTAGATTGTATTGAGTGTGGTTCCTGTAATTACATTTGTCCATCAAGAAGGCCTCTTCTTCAATGGATTAGGGTAGGGAAAACTGACATCTTAGCAAGGAGAAGAAAGTAAAAGGAGGAGAACTATTTATGGAGTTAGAAAATGAAAAACTGATTGTTTCCTCATCTCCTCATATTTTTACAACAGAAGATACCTCCTATGCAATGAGACAGGTTATTCTTGCTCTTCTACCTGCTACTTTAGCAGGTATATATTTTTTTGGGTTTTATGCCCTTATAGTAATACTTGTTAGTGTTGTTTCTTCAGTTCTGTGGGAGGCTCTTGCTCTGTATATTAGAAGAAAACCTTTAAGTATTCTTAAAGACTACAGTGCTGTAGTAACTGGACTTTTGTTAGCATTAATCTTACCTCCTAATGTACCTTTTTGGATTCCTATTATTGGAACGGGTGTTGCCATTTTACTTGCTAAGCAGGTCTTTGGGGGAATTGGAGAGAACTTTTTAAATCCCGCTCTTGTAGGAAGAGCTTTTCTTTTATCTTCTTATCCTCAGATTATGACTTCCTGGGTTAAACCAATAGGCGGATTAGGCTTTATGTCTAACCTTTCTACTGCAACTCCTCTGGCTATAGAAAAACTCAAACTTACAGGATACTCTTTACCAAGTTATTGGGATCTTTTTATAGGAAATAGAGCAGGATGTATTGGAGAAACATCAATTCTTCTTTTGCTTTTAGGTGGTTTATGGCTGATCTATAAAAATATTATTGATTGGAAGATTCCAGTTTCCTTTATTTTAACAGTGTTTATCATGTCTTTTTTAGTAGGAAAAGACCCGATTTTTCAAATAATTTCTGGAGGACTTTTCTTAGGAGCATTCTTTATGGCTACTGATTGGGTAACTACACCTCTTACTTCTAAGGGAAGATTGATCTTTGGTATAGGAGCAGGGTTGTTTACCATAGTTATAAGATTTTGGGGTGCTTATCCGGAAGGTGACTCTTATGGAATTCTTGTTATGATTGCTTTAACTGCTTTGATTGATAATCTTGTAAAGCCTCATAGATTTGGAGAGGTGAAAAAATGAAAAACATTTTGAGATATGGTTTAACTTTAATGCTCATATGTGCCATAGCTGCAGGTGTTCTTGCCTATACTTATGAGAATACTCAAAAGGTCATAGAGCTTAATAAAGCAAAAGAGAGAAATTTATTGCTCAAAGAGCTTCTCCCTGAAGCAATTGAGTTTGTACCTTTGTCAAATAAACCAAAGAATATTGATCCTTTGGTTAATATAAATGAAATATACATAGGGAAGAGGGATGGAAAAGAGGTAGGGAAAGTTTGGGAGGTAAGCACTAAAGGATATAGTAGTGATATAGTACTACTTGTTGCAGTGAATGACAAGGGAGTGATAGAAAAAGTAAAAGTGGTATCTCAACAGGAAACTCCAGGACTTGGTACAGAGGTTACTAAGGATAATTTTTTAGGACAATTTATAGGGAAAAAAGAACCAAATTTGGAGGCTAAAAAAAATATCACGCCTGTTTCTGGAGCAACTATCTCTTCCTCTGCGGTAGTTAGAGCAATTAATGAGGTTTTGAAACATAACAGAATTTAAGGGGGTTAAAATATGAGAAATTTCTTTAAGTATGTAGTAAATGGTATTTTCAAAGAAAATCCTGTTCTTATATTGATGATAGGTTTGTGTTCAGTGCTTGCTGTTTCTACCAGTGTGGAAAACGCTATTGGAATGGGTCTTGCTTTTTCTTTTGTAATGATCTTTTCTAATCTTTTTGTTTCTTTGCTAAGACCTATAACCCCAAACGAGATAAGAATACCTATTTTTATCATTGTAATTGGTACTTTTACTACAATCGTAGATTTAGTTATCTCTGCATATTTCCCAGAACTATATAAAGCGTTAGGTATATTCATACCTTTAATTGTGGTGAATTGCATTATTATTGGAAGAGCAGAGGCTTTTGCATATAGGCATAGTGTTTTAGAATCTGTTGCCGACGGAATTGGTATAAGTTTAGGTTATATCTGGGCTATAGTAGCCCTTGGATTGATTAGGGAATTTTTGGGAAATGGTACTATTTTAGGTAAAGTAATATTTAGTGGTTTTGATCCAGCCAAAGTATTTACAATGCCCCCTGGTGCTTTTTGGGGAATAGGCTTACTAATAGGGTTACTAAAATGGTTTGAGAAGAGAGTAAGTAGGAGGTAATTATAACTATGAATATAATTGGAAAACTCTTTATGCTTTTTATTTCTGCCTCCTTAATAAACAATATTGTTTTTATGAGATTTTTAGCCTTATGTCCCTTTGTAGGTATGAGTACTCAAATTGAGACCTCAATAGGTATGGGTGCAGCTGTTACTTTTGTTATGGTGATGGCTTCAGTGGTTACCTTTTTCATTTATTATTATATATTGGTACCTTTAAATTTATTATTCTTGAGAACTATTTCTTTTATTCTTGTTATTGCAGTGTTGGTTCAGTTAGTGGAAATGGTTATAAAAAAGTTCTTATCGAGCTTATATAAGGCTATGGGAATATACTTACCATTGATAACTACTAACTGTGCTATTCTTGGTGTTACTCTTTTGAATATAAACTATGGTCATAACTTAATAGAAGCAATTGTATATTCATTAGGAGTCTCTTTGGGATTTACAATTGCTTTAATTTTACTTGCAAGTATTAGAGACAGATTATCTTATTCGGAAATACCTGAGTTTTGGAAAGGATATCCTATAGTTTTCATTTCTGCTGGACTTCTTGCTCTTATTTTCTTAGGATTTCAAGGATTAGCCCATTAAGGAGGATTAGACTTATGGGATTAGTACTTATTTCAGTAATAGTATTAGGGGCTATAGGACTCTTGTTTGGAATAGGACTTGCTATTGCAGGAGAAAAGTTCAAGGTAGAGGTAGATCCTCGAATTACTGAAATTTTAAATGTGCTTCCAGGGGCTAATTGTGGTGCTTGTGGTTATCCTGGCTGTGAGGGTTTTGCAAAGGCAGTTGTAGAGGGAAGAGCTCCGTATACTGGTTGTGTAGTAGGGGGAGAAAAAGTTGCTAAAAATATAGCTAAGATCTTAGGAGTAGATGAAAATATAACAATGGTTAAAAGTGTAGCTTTTCTTACTTGTCAGGGAGGAAAAGGAATAGCTCAAGAGAAATATGTTTATAAAGGTGTGGATACCTGTAAAACTGCAAATCTGGTTCAGGGTGGATATAAGGGTTGTCCTACAGGATGTTTAGGATTTGGAGATTGTGTTAAGGCATGCCCATTTGATGCAATTCATATGGGTGAAGATGGACTTCCTAAGATAGATATGGAGAAGTGTACTGGATGCGGTTTATGTGTAAAAGCATGTCCAAGGGGGATTTTAACCCTTCTTCCTGTTGATATACCTCTTCTTTTGGGATGCAAAACGGAACTTCCAGGTCCTGAGGCAAGAAGAGTATGTTCTAAAGCATGTATAGGTTGTGGGATTTGTGAGAAAGTATGCCCTAAGGGTGCTATAAAGATGGATGGAAGATTTCCTGTGATTGATTATAATCTTTGTGATGGTTGTGGAATTTGTGTAGAGAAATGTCCAACCAAAGCTCTCATTTTGCTAAAGAAATAAAAATATTAATTTCTTTTTTATTTATAGGAGCTCTATTTTTTCTCTTTATAAGAAACTTTGATGAAAGTAGAGAATATTATAGAAATGGAATCTTAATGGATACCTTTATAGAGGTTAGGATATGGGGAAGGGATGGTGAGAGGGCTTTAAATGAGTGTTGGGAGAATTTAGAATATCTGGCTAAGCTTTTGGATAGATTTAGCAATAATAGTGATATTTATAGAATAAATTCAAAGGCGGGAAGTTGGGTAAAAGTAGCAGAAGATACTCTTGAGATTATAAATAAAGCAATATATTACGCAAAAATGACTGATGGATATTTTGATCCTACAATTGCTCCTCTCTTAAAATTATGGGGATTTTATGACAAAAGATATAGGATACCTACGGAGGATGAAGTAAAGAGAGAATTAAGAAAAGTAGATTTTCGGAGGATTCAGATAAGAGAAAAGATGGTTTTTATTCCTAAGGGTATGGAGATTGATCTTGGGGGAATAGCAAAAGGATACATTTTAGATAGGTTATTATCCTCTCTGAAAAGGTATAAGATAGAAAGAGCTTTATTAAATATAGGTGGGCAAATTGGAGTATATGGTAAACCTAAGGATGGAAATGAATGGGAGATAAGAATTAGAAATCCTCGTAAGTTAGACGATTATATAGGATTAGTTTATATTAATAAAGGTTCTGTGGCTACTTCTGGAGATTATGAGAGATATTTTATAAGAGATGGAATAAGGTATTGCCATTTAATTGATCCTAAAACAGGATATCCTGTAAGAGAGGTTATGAGTGTGAGTATAATAAGTGAAAATGCTACTAAAGCTGATGCTTTATCTACTGCCTTCTTTGTTATGGGAGCAAAAGCTATATCTTATTGGGAAAAATTTACGGATTTAGGGGTTGTTATTGTCTTTAGTGATGGGAAAATCTGGTATTCTCCTAATATACATTTTGTGAAAAATGAAGATTACAAATATTAGGAAAAATAAGATATATTATATTTCTCTATTGGGCTTATTACTGTCTCTCGCCTGTACTCTTTATTATTTAGAGAGTCTATTTATAACTCCCTTTTTTCCTCTTCCAGGGGGCAAAGTAGGCATTGCAAATATAATTTCTCTTATTGCCATATATATGTTAGGTTTGAAAGAAGCTCTTGTTATAACTATATTTAGAGTTATTATAGTAAACATTATACTAGGAGGATTTTTGAATATATCTTTCTATTTAGGGTTTTTTGGGGGAATAGCAAGTACATTGGTTATGGGGGCGTTAGCAAAATCTAACATCAGTTTAATTTCTAACAGTATAATAGGAGCTCTGACTCATAATTTTGTACAGCTTCTTATAGTTATGTTTTTTGTTTTTCATTCTGCAATTTTGTATTATGCACCTTTTTTAATAATTTTCGGAATTATTACGGGGTTTTTCAATGGAGTGGTAGGGGGGTATGTATTAAGATTTATTAAAAAATACTCTGGGGGTGAATTATGAGAAGAAACAAGACTTCTACAAGAATGTTTATTCTCTTACTAATTTTAGGATTCTTGGTAGGAGGAGTTTTGGCTGAGGCATTATCAGATAAGCTTGAAATTTTAAAAAAAGGTATAAATATTGGTTTTTCTCCTATTAATCTTGATTTTTATTTTTTTGTTTTTACCTTAGGCTTTGATTTAAGATTAAACCTGGGAAGTGTAATAGGAGTCTTAATTGTATTGCTTTTCTATAAGATATAGAGGTATAATTTATACATGTCAGGGGCTAAAGAGTTTTGGGAAGGAATAAAGAGTAAGGGGATATTTTTATATTTAGGGTTTATAATTTTATATGTTGTATTTTTTGCCATTGTGATTTTTATTACTGCTATGAATGGTTCTTTAAATATGTGGATTGAGAAGATTAAGATTTATGCTTTTATAAACTCAAAAACCCCTGACTCTCAAATATTAAAGCTCATTGATGACTTAAAAAATAACTTTCATATAAAGGAAATAAACTATATTACTCAAAAAGATGCATGGGAAAAATTAAAAGAGATTATTGGAAGAGAGAATGATATATTTGCCTGGGGATCACCTGATAATTTGCCTAAGGCCTTGGAAATAACTCCTTTAATTCTCGACAATATTGAAAATATATTGAGTTTTGTTATGAACTACAACTTTGTGGAGGAAGTAAGGTATTCTGAAGATATGGTGAATCAATGGCATAAGCTTAATAATCTTATAAACTGCATCAAAAAACTATTTATATATCTAGGAAGTTTTGCCTTTTTGATAATCTCTGTAGAACTTCTTGCTCACGCTCATTTGGCCTTTCCAAACTTTTCAGTACCTTCTCAAATATGGGAGAATATCTTTGTGACCTTTACGTCGTCGGTCATAGCCTTTTTGTTAATCTTCTTAATCTCCTCCTCTATTAAAAGCTACATAATTGTATATTTACCTTATTTTGAATTTATATTTGACCTAAGACATTCTCTTGTTTGGGTTTTGTATTTTATACTTTCAAGTATTATTGTGAGTTTTACTTCTGCACTAATAAGTTTTCAGAGACTAAGATGAGAAGATTTGTAATCATAATATTAATATTATCCTTGATGTTAGTTTCAATTTACGGTGCCGATACGTCCTCTATAATTCTTCAAAAGCAAAAAGAATTACAACAAAAACAAAAACAAATCCAATCTCTTAAGCAGCAGATCAAAAATTTAGAGTCTGTAGAAGTTAATATTGTTCGTGAAATAACTAAAATTGATCAGGATCTTGATAGGGCAGAGAGAGAATTAAATGTTGCTGAGTCAAGATTAAGAGAGGCACAAGCAAAATTAACAGTGTTATCTACTCAATTGAGTATACTTCAGAGAAATTTGAAGTATAGGAGTTTAAACTTTAAAGAAAATCTTGGTGATTCTTATAAATTATTGCAAATTAATAATTCTTTCAGCTTGATATTTTTAAATGATGCTTTTTTTCAAATAGCAGTACCTTATTATTTAAAGACTCTTATGAAACTTGAAGCAGGAAGATTAAATAATTTAAATACTCAATGTAAAGATATACAACAGACAAAGAAAAGATGGGAGGAAGAGGAAAAAAGGGTTGAGGCTTTGGTTAAAAGCATAGCTGAAAAGAAAGCTTATATAGAGAAAAAGAAAAAAGAAAAATTGGCATACTTGGAGAAGGTTAGAACTCAAAAGAGATACCAACAACAAGTAGTAGCGACCCTTGAAAGGGAATCCAAAGAGATAGAGCAAATGATTAGAAGATTAGCCTCATCAAATATTCAGAAAGCCCAAAAAGGTAAACTTTCTTGGCCAGTTATCGGAAGTATTACTTCAGGATTTGGAATGAGAAGGCATCCTCTTTTAGGTGGTGCACCTCTCTTTCATACTGGGATTGACATAAGCGCATCTTATGGAACTCCTATTAGGGCTGCGGCTTCTGGGAGAGTTATTTTTGCAGGTTGGTATGGTGGATATGGAAATATGATTATAATTGATCATGGAGGAAAAATTTCAACTGTTTATGGACATCTTTCTAAAATTGTGGTAAAAGTAGGAGAAGAGATTGCAGAAGGTGATGTGATAGGCTATGTGGGATCAACGGGTCTTAGTACTGGACCTCATTTACATTTTGAAGTAAGAATAAACGGGGATCCTGTGGATCCTTTAACTTGGTTAAAATAGAAGGAGGATAAGATGAGAATAAAAAGAAGAGTTTGGCTTTTGCTTTCAGTTGTGATAATTGGAATAGGAGTATTTCTTTTACCAAAGTTTACCATTGCAAAGGATTCCTTAGAGGATATTATTTCCAGTGTAAAAGTATACATAGAGGCACTATATTATGTGAGAAATGCTTATATTGAAAAGAATTTAGATAACAAAAAATTAGAGTATGAATCCATTAGGGGAATGGTAAAGGCTCTTGATGATCCATATACAGAGTTCTTTGATCCAAAGTCTTTTAAGACTTTTACTGAGGACATGCAGGGAGTATTTGGAGGGGTAGGGATAAGATTGGAGTCAAAGGATGGTAAGATTCTTGTGGTTTCTCCTATAGAAAATACTCCGGCCCATAGAGCAGGGATAAAGCCAGGAGATCAGATTGTTGAGGTAGATGGACAGTCTGTTATCAATAAGCCTTTAGATGTGGTTGTCTCTTTGATTAGGGGAGAAATTGGAAAGGAAGTAAAAATTAAGATCTATAGGGAATCTGAAAAAAAATATTATGAATATACTTTGAAAAGGGAATTGATCGAGGTTCCTGTTGTTGAATATAAAACTTTAAAGAATAATATTGGTTATATTAAGTTTTATGAATTTACTCAAAATTCTCCCCAAAAGATTATAGACGCGTTAAAGAAATTAGAAAAAAGTTCTGGGTTAATACTTGATTTGAGAAACAATCCTGGTGGAGATTTAAGATCTGCAGTCATGATCGCCAGTATGTTTATCTCTGACAATGATCAGGTAAAAACCGTTATAAAGAATGGAGAAACAAAGACATTCACTACTAAAGGTGTAGTAGTATATAGAATGGATAGGAATCAGAACTTATATGGAGAAAAAGTTGTTAAGGGATTATATAGATGGAATAAGCCTCTTGTAGTACTTGTGAATAGGTATTCTGCGAGTGCATCTGAGATACTTTCGGGAGCGCTAAAAGATTATGGAAAAGGAATTCTTTTAGGAGAAAAAACCTTTGGAAAAGGCGTGGTTCAAACCATATTTACTCTCTCTGATGGTTCTGCCCTTAAGCTGACTACTGAAAAATATCTGCTTCCATCTGGTAAAGATATTAATAAAGAGGGGATTCAACCTGATGTAATAGTAGAAATGGCACCAGAAAATGTAGGGAAGGATAATGATATACAATTAGAGAAGGCTATTGAAGTACTTTTAAAACAACTATCGAAATTGAAGGAAAAGGAAAAATTGGTTTTAAATAAAAAATAAATGTTTGAGAAGAAAGAAAAATTTCTTTTGGTTATTTTTGTTGTAATTTTAGTAGGGGTTTTATTTTCTATGGTCTCTAATTTAAGTGGTGGTAATAATATTGATGTAGACAAAAACGAATTTATTATTGTTCACATAACAGGAGAGGTAAAAAATCCAGGAGTTTATAAATTGGAAGAGGGGGCAAGGGTGATTGATGCTATTAATTTGGCAGGTGGATCTTTGCCCTCTGCTGATTTGGATAAAGTTAATCTTGCAGATTTCTTAAGAGATGGTTCTAAAATTTATATACCTTCAAAATTAGAAAATTCAGAGAATGAGCTAAAATCTCAAGCAATTTTAAGTAAAAGAAAGATAGATACTTCTAAAAGTGATAAGGTCAATATAAATACCGCCAGTAAAGAAGAGTTAGAATCTCTTCCGGGGATTGGCCCTACTTTAGCCCAAAGAATTATTGAATATAGAGAGGAGAATGGTCCTTTTGGTTCTGCTGAAGATTTGTTAAATGTAAAAGGAATTGGAGAAAAAAAGCTTGAGAGAATAAGAGATCAAATTACGTGGTGATTCTTTGAAATTTCCTTATTCTTTTTATTTTCTAATTTTCTATATATTGGGAATTATATTTGCCAAAATTAATCTGAGTTTTTTTTATTTCTTTTTATTTTTACTCCTTTTAGTTTTTGTAATTAACAGAAAATCCAAGATTTATTTTTACATAACTTTAATATTCTTGTTTTTACTTGGATTTTATTTATACAGAATCAGCTTTCCCCAATTTGAAGTTTATAGTAATGCTAAGCTTAAAAGCTTAACTGGAATAGTAGAAGACTCTTTTGAGGGGAAAGATTTCAATAGTTATGTGATTAAAATAGAGGGATTTAAAGAGAAGGGAAAACTCAATATTAAAAATAGGAAGTTTGAAATAGGAGATAAAATACTATTAGAGGGAGTAGGGTTATATCCATTGAATCAAGGGAATTTATATTCTCTGTGGGATGAAGATATCCTTTATCTTATTAAAGCTGAGAAAATTTATTTAATTAAAAGAGGCTATAAGAATTCTTTAGAAAGAATTAGGAATAATTTAAGAAATAGAATAAGTAACGTATATTCAGTTTTTGAGGATTATAAAGAACAATTTTTACTAGCAATAGTTATGGGAGAGAGAAGAGGTCTCTCAGAAGATGTAAAAAATCTTTTTGTAAATACAGGGACCTCCCATTTACTTGCTATTTCAGGACTTCATCTTTCTTTTCTCATAAATATTTTCAGTGCTTTAATTCCTCTTCGTAGAATTCTTGTCAGAATTGTTATTCTTCCTCTTTTGGTATTTTATGGATGGATAATAGGAGATAATCCTCCTGTGTGGAGAGTCATAGGACAATATGTTTTTATACTTCTTGCCTTTCTTTTAAGAAGGGAAGAGGATAATTTAAATGCTATTTTTTGGGTCGCTTTTGTTAATCTTGTTATTTCTCCTTTAAAATTGTTTAACGTAAGTTTTCAGCTTTCCTATTTAGCAATGCTAGGGCTTTTGTATAAGCCTAATTTTTCTAAATTCTTGCCGGCTTATCTCCAAGAAATTTGGGAAAGTTCTTTTTGGCTCATGATATTTTTAGCTCCTTTAAATATCTATTATTTTGGTAGCTTAAAGCCTATAAGTATTATTGCTAATTTTTTTGCCATACCTATTTTTAGCTTAGTCCTTTTCTTCTCTTTCCTCTATTTAATAGGCTTCTCTTTGCCTATGGGTTTTATTTTTGAAAAAATTCTATCTAAGTTGATTGATATTTTATTTGAGAGTTTGCAATTGATTGGAGAACATTATAAAATAAGCTTGTTAATTAGTGTATCTCTTATTTTGCTTCCTGTTATATTAAGGAAAAGAGAAGAAAATGAACTACTGGGAGTTTAAACATTCAATTAAAGAAAAAAAGTTTTCTCCTGTATACCTATTTACAGGAGAGGAAAAGTTTCTCATGGAAGAAGCTCTTGAGGAACTTAAGAAAGCAAGATTTAAGAATGCAAATTACGTGGCTTTTTTTGCCGATGAGATTAGTTGGGATAATCTTGTTCCTTATTTGGAATCACCCTCTCTTTTAGGGGATCAATTAATAGTAATAAGGCACGCTCAAGAGTTGAAAGATCAAAATATGCCTAAAAAACTTGATTTGCTATTTAAGAGATTAACTAATACTTGTATTGTTTTTATGGCTAATGCTGAGGAAGAAAAGGCTAAGAGAATGAGCTATGCTAAATATATTCCTCCTGAGGGATTAGTGGAATTTACAAAATTTAGAGCTGATGCTTTAAGAAGATGGATTAAAGAAAAGTTTCAGGAAAAGGGTAAGTCTATAGATGAAGAAAGTATATATTTCCTTTCTATTAACTATGCCGATAAAATAGGTATTTTAATGCAGGAGATAGAGAAAATTTGTGCCTTTGTAGGAGAAAGGAATGAGGTTACTATAGAGGATCTGAAAAAAGTCTTAGCCACACAGGAAGTTGCCTTTTATACCTTCTTGGATGCTCTACTTAGGAGAGATTTTCTTATTGCCTTCTCAGGAATAGATGCTTTGTGGAGTGAAGGAGTTTATCCTCAAGTTATACTTGAAATAGTTATAAAACAGATAAGACAACTTCTTAGGATAAATGCTCTTCTTAAGGATGGGTACTCATCTGATGAAATAAAGGAAAAGTTGGGTTTACATCCTTTTGTAGTTAAAAAATCTATAGAAGCGTTAACAAAGTACACTGCCGCAGAACTTATGGAGATTTATTTCCTTCTGCGGCAGGTTGATATGGACTATAAAACTACAAGTAAGGATCAAAGAATACTAATAGAAAAAGTTATACTTAAATTAGGAAGAAAGGTTAGCTGAAAGTTTTTGATTAAGTAATTTCATGAGTTTTGATTTTTTCCTTGCTGCTGTGTTTTTGTGCAAAGTACCCTTTTGTGCTGCTTTATCAATAGCACTTATTACTTCGGGAAGTATTTTCTTTGCTTCTTCAATATTGTTTTCGTTTAAGAACTTTAGAAACTGTTTAGTGTAGAACTTGATTTTACCTAATCTAACCCTGTTTCTGATTCTATTTCTTTCGCTAATTTTAATTCTTTTAATTGCTGATTTTGTATTTGCCATCTTTTATTTCCCTCTCCTTTATTTTAAAATTTTTTATGGTTTTATTTTTGACAGACTGAATTATAGCATAAAATTTCGTAAAACAAAAGATTAGGTAAAATGTTATATAATTTAAGATATAGAAAAAGGGAGGAAGGAAATACCGATGAAAGACACATCTAAAATAAGGAATTTCAGTATTATTGCTCATGTAGACCACGGAAAATCTACTTTAGCAGACAGGCTTTTGGAATACACTGGAACAGTAGAAAAAAGAAAAATGAAAGATCAAATTCTTGATACCCTTGATGTGGAGAGAGAAAGAGGAATAACCGTGAAAGCCCAAGCAGTTAGGCTTTTATATAACTCAAAGTCTGGAGAAACTTATGAACTAAATTTGATTGATACTCCTGGACATGTGGATTTTACCTATGAGGTTTCAAGAAGTCTTGCTGCTTGTGAGGGTGCCATATTAGTAGTAGATGCCTCACAAGGTATTGAAGCACAAACTATAAACAATTTACTTCTTGCCCTTGAAAATAATTTGGTCATTATACCTGTAATAAATAAAATTGATCTTCCTAATGCAGAACCCGATAGAGTTGCTAAGGAGATTGAAGAATTATTAGGAAAGGATTATATAGGTGAGACTTTTTTTGTGAGTGCAAAGGAAGGGTGGGGTATAGAGGAACTTTTAGAGGGTATAGTTAAATATATTCCATCTCCTAAAGGTCATCCCTCAGATCCTCTTCAAGCTTTAATCTTTGATGCAAAATACGACTCTTATAGAGGAGTAATAGTTTATGTAAGGATATTTGAGGGAGAAGTAAAAATCGGAGATAAGATTAAACTTATGTCTACGGGAAGTGAATATGAGGTTCAGGAATTGGGAATTTTTTCTCCTGAGATGAAACCTGTAGAAAGTTTAGTAGCTGGAGAGGTGGGATATATAGTAGCAAACATTAAAGAAATTTCGGAGGCAAGGGTAGGGGACACTATAACTTTATCAGAAAGACCAGCTAAGGAGCCTCTTCCAGGTTATAGAAAGCTGCAACCTATGGTTTTTTGTGGAATTTATCCCATTGAAAACGAGGATTATGATAAATTAAGAGATGCTCTTCAAAAGCTAAGCTTAAATGATGCATCTTTATATTATGAGCCTGAAACTTCTCCTGCTTTAGGGTTTGGTTTTCGTTGTGGCTTTTTAGGCTTGTTACACCTTGAAATTGTGCAAGAAAGATTGGAGAAAGAATTTGATTTAAATATAATTACTACAGTACCTTCAGTAGCATATGAGGTCATAACCAAGAAAGGAGAAATAAAAATGATTCAAAATCCTTTAGAATTGCCACCACCTTATGAAATTGAGGAGTTTAGAGAGCCTTTTGTTCTTGCGAGTATTGTAACTCCTAATGAATATGTAGGAGGAATAATGGAACTTATTGATAGGAGACGGGGAATTTTTAAAAATATGGAGTACTTAACTCCTACCCGAGTACTTATTACGGCAGAGCTCCCTCTTTCAGAGATAATTACTGACTTTTTTGATATGTTAAAGTCTATAACCAGAGGTTACGGATCTATGAATTATGAATTTATTGGTTATAGACCAGAAAATCTTGTAAAGCTTGATGTCTTTATAAATGGAAAACCAGTAGATGCTCTTTCTATTATTGTACACAGGAATAAAGCTTATGAAGAAGCAAGAAAGTTGGTTCAAAAACTTAAGAATGTTATTCCAAGACAACTTTTTGAGGTTGTGATTCAAGCTGGTATAGGAAGTAAGATTATAGCAAGAGAAGAGATAAAGCCTTTGAAGAAAAATGTTCTTCAAAAATGTTATGGTGGAGATGTTACAAGAAAGAAAAAACTTCTTGAGAAGCAGAAAGAAGGGAAAAAAAGGATGAAGAAGATAGGACATGTGGAAATCCCACAAGAAGCTTTTTGGACTGTACTAAAGAGGGATTAGGTCAATGAGAAAGTACCGAATTTTGATCACTAACGATGATGGAATAAACTCTCCTGCTCTGAAAATAATGGGGAATAAACTTAGTATATTTGGGGAGATTTACATTATTGTGCCTGAAAGAGAAAGAAGTGGAGGAAGTCATGCTATAACCCTTCACAAACCTTTAAGAATAAACGAAATTAATTGGTCTCTTGAAAAAGTTAAAGTATGGAGTACTAATGGAAATCCTGCTGACTGTGTACTTTTAGGACTTTATGCTATATTAGCTCAAAAACCAGATTTAGTTATTTCAGGCATAAATAGGGGATATAACTTAGGAAACGATATAATCTATTCAGGTACTGTTTCTGGAGCGAGAGAGGCTTCTTTAAATGGCATTCCCGCTATAGCTATATCGGTGTATCAGGATGGAAAGGAAGAAGATTTTGAAAAAGCCACCGATTTATTAATCAGCTTATTTGATAAATTTTTGAAAATTATTCCCGAAGGAACCTTTTTGAATATAAATATACCCCCTAATGCTAAAATAACAGACATTTGTCTTACTTACCAAGGAAAGTTTCACTACAGGAATATAGTTGAAAAAAGGCTTGATCCAAGAAATAAAGAATATTTTTGGTTGCATGGATATGTTGAGGAAAACGGAGAGGAAGGATCTGATATATGGGCTATCAAAAATGGAAAGATTTCCATAACTCCTCTTCAATCAGATATGACCAATTATTCTCTTCTTAACGCTTTAAAATCTTATGATCTCCTCTAATCCTATTGGCATATATATTCATATACCCTTCTGTGTGAGAAAATGTCCATATTGTGATTTTGTGTCCTTTAGATATTCTAAAGAGGAGGAGGAGAGGTATATAAGTCATCTTTTAAGAGAGATAGATATGAAATCAAAAGGAGAGACAATTGATACCATATATTTGGGGGGAGGTACACCTTCTATTCTTTCTTTGAAAGGTTTAGAAAAGATTTTTGAGTTTATACAAGAAAAATTTAAGTTAAGTAAAGGCGTTGAAATTTCTATGGAGGTTAATCCTGGAACAGTAGATAGAGAAAAAATAAAAGTATGGAAAGAACTTGGTATTAATAGGATAAGTATAGGGGCCCAATCTTTTATTGAAAAAGAGCTTAAAATTCTTGGTAGGATACATGATACGGATGATATCTATAAAACATTCCATATGCTTAGAGAGGCTGATTTTAAAAATATAAATATAGACCTAATTTATTCTCTTCCCTTTCAAGAACAAGAAGATTTTTATTTTTCCTTAAAGGAGGCTGTAAAATTAAATCCAGAACATATCTCTATCTATAATCTTATGATCGAGGAAGGAACACTATTTTATAAGATGTATTTAGAGTCCAAAATAAAACTTCCTGATAGTGATATGGAAGCAGAAATGTTTTCCTTTGCTATGAATTATCTTAAAGATAATGGCTTTATTCATTATGAGATATCAAATTTCTCTAAGAATGAAAATTATAAGTGCAAGCATAACCTTAAATACTGGAATCAGGAGAAATATTATGGCTTTGGGGTTTCTGCTTATTCTTATGATCCACCGGTTAGATATGGAAATTGTAGAAATCTTTATGTATACTATGGAAAAATAAAAAAAGGAATTCTTCCTATTGAAGAAAGAGAATTTTTGACTGGCGACAAACTTGCGAAGGATTTTCTTTTTTTAAGATTAAGGCTTATGGAAGGGATTTCAAAAAAGGAGTTTGAAAATAGATTTGATAAAAGGATAGAATATTTTATGAAAAATTATTCTGTTTTTTTAGAAAATGGGTTAATTAAAGAAGAAGGTGATAGGGTAGCTTTGACAGAAAAGGGAATTCTTCTTGCTAATGAGATTTTTCAAGATATCCTTTAAGGAGGATGAGAGTATATGAAGACTGTAAGAGTATTAATAGCAGAGGATGAACCCATAGTTAGAATGGATTTGAAAGAACTTTTAGAAAGTCAAGGATATGAGGTAGTTGGGGAAGCCTCGGATGGAAAAATAGCAATAGAGCTTGCAAGAAAGTTAAAACCCGATGTGATTATAATGGATATAAGAATGCCAAATTTGGATGGCATTGAGGCAGCAAAGATTTTGACCCAAGAAGAAATAGCACCAATTATTTTCTTAACCGCTTATTCTGATAGGGAGCTTGTAGAAAAGGCAAAAGAGGTAGGGGTAGTTGCCTATATTGTGAAACCTTTTAAGGAATCTGATTTATTTCCTGCTATAGAGATTGCTATTGCAAGATTTAAAGAATTTCAGCTTTTAAGAAAAGAAGTAGAAGATCTTAAAGATGCTTTAGAAACAAGAAAATTAGTAGATAGAGCTAAAGGTATTCTTATGGATAGGGAAGGTTTAAAAGAGCATGAAGCATTCAGATTAATTCAAAAAGCAAGTATGGATAAACGTAAGCCTATGAAAGAGATTGCTCAAGCTATTATATTAGCATACGAATTGAAGGATAAGAAAGAAAAATGAATGTTTTTTTTGCATTTCTTTTATCCTTAGTAATATCTGTTTTACTTACTCCTTGGGTTAAAAAGATTGCTTATCAAGTAGGAGCGGTAGATATTCCTAATGATAGAAAAGTACACTTAAAGCCTATACCCAGAATTGGTGGGGTGGCATTTTTCTTGAGCATTTTAGTAGTAAATGTAATATTTAATAAATCCCCTGTAGTAGAAAAAATAATATTTGGCGGACTTTTAGTTTTTCTTGTAGGACTTCTGGATGATTTTGTAGAGTTAAAGCCTAAACCTAAATTTTGGTTAACCTTTTTAGCAGTCTTAATAGCTGTGATATTGGGAGTAAGAGTAGAAATTTGGAGAGTACCTTATACTAAGATAATAATTAAAGGTTTTTGGGCTGATGTAATAACTTTTGTATGGCTTTTAGGAATCACCAACGCTATGAATTTTATAGATGGTCTTGATGGGCTTGCTGGTGGTGTTTCTGTTATTTCTTCCTTTTCTCTTCTTATAATATCACTTATTTTAGGAAGAATTGAAATGGCTCTACTTCTTTCCAGTATCTTAGGGGCTGTGTTAGGTTTTCTGTTTTATAATTTTCCTCCGGCTTCCATTTTTATGGGAGATTCGGGAGCAATGTTTTTAGGATTTATTTTAGGGGCTATTTCTGTAATTGGGGTACTAAAAATTAGTACAGTTATTAACTTATTTTTCCCAATTATTGTTCTTGGTTTTCCAGTCCTTGATACTGCCTTTTCTATTATAAGAAGAATACTCGAAGGAAGAGCTCCATGGAGATATGATAAAGATCATATTCATCATAGGTTTTTGAGACTTGGTATGTCTACAGAACAAAGTATAGCATTTATTTACTTAATCACTATTTGTATGGCTCTTCTTGCAGTTATAATTTCCTTATTGCAAGATCCATATATTTCTGCTATTTTACTTTTTGGTACTCTGTTCTTAATCATATTTATTCTTAAAAAACTTGGAGTATTAGAGGTTAGGAAAAATGGAAAAGTATGATGTAATTGTGGTTGGCGGAGGACATGCTGGATGTGAGGCTGCCTATGCAGCCTCTCGTCTTGGTGTAAGAGTATTGTTGATTACCATGAATTATGATACCGTAGGTTGGCTTCCTTGTAATCCTGCTATGGGAGGACCAGGAAAAGGGCATCTCATTATGGAAATCGATGCTCTTGGAGGACTTACAGGAAGAATCACCAATAGGAGCATGATTCAAGTTAAGATGCTAAACACATCTAAAGGGCCTGCTGTGAGGGCTCTAAGAGCTCAAGTTGATAAATGGATTTATCCTGCCAAGATGAGGGAATTTCTTGAATCTATTAAAAATTTAGAGATCTATCAAGGAGAGGTAGTAGATCTAATTGTAGAGGACAACGAGGTAAAGGGAGTAATTTTATCCACAAAAAAAGAGTTTTATGCAGAAAGAGTAGTTATAACTCCTGGTACTTTTATGAACGGTGTTATCCACATAAGTACCTGGTCAAAACCTGCTGGTAGAATGAACGAATTTCCCTCGGTGGGGCTTTCTGATGCCTTGAGAAGATTGGGGCTCGAGGTAGGAAGATTTAATACAGGAACAACCCCGAGGGTTGATAAGCGAACTATAGATTTTAGTAAAACTATAATCCAGCCTGGTGATGAGGAACTTCACTCCTTCTCTTTTTGGGAGGAACCAGAACCAAGAGAACAAGTGCCTTCATATCTTACGAGAACTACTCAAAAAACTAAGGAAATTGTTCTCGCTAATATTCATCTAACAGCTTCCAGAATTGGTGGAATGGTGAAAAAAGGGCCAAGATATTGTCCTTCGATAGAAGAGAAATATATATGGTTTCCTGATCATGAAACTCATCAAGTATTCCTTGAACCTGAAGGAAGAAATTCTGTGGAAATATATGTGCAAGGTATATATACAAGCCTTCCTGAGGAAATTCAGATACAGATTTTAAGGAGTATTCCAGGTCTTGAAGAGGTGGAGTTGATAAGACCTGGGTATGCTATTGCTTATGATATGGTTTATCCTCATCAACTGAAATTCACTCTTGAAACTAAGAAAATTAAAGGTTTGTATCTTGCTGGTCAAATAAATGGAACTACAGGATATGAAGAAGCTGCTGCTCAAGGACTTGTTGCAGGTGCAAACGCAGCTTTAAGTCTTATCGGTAAAGAGCCTTTAATAATAAGGAGGGATGAAGGATATATTGGAGTCTTGATAGATGATCTTGTTACAAAAGGGGTAGATGAACCTTATAGGATTTTAACTTCAAGAGCAGAATACAGGATATTACTAAGAGCTGATAATGCAGACCAAAGACTTACTCCTAAGGCGTATAAATTAGGGCTTATATCGGAGGATATGTGGAAGATGTTCCAAGAGAAAATGGAGAGAATAAAATATGAAAAAAAACGCCTTGAAAGAGTTTCAGTACAACCCGAAGAGATAAATGGAATCCTTTTAGAAAAAGGAACTAGTCCTATTGTCCAACCTATTCCTTTAGTACAAATCATAAAAAGACCGGAAATAACATATGATGATTTGGAAAGAATAGGTTTGGCAGGGGATCTTCCTAAAAAGTGGAGGGATACCGTGGAAACGGATATTAAGTATGAAGGATATATTAAAAAGGAATTAGATAAGGTTAAAGAATTTCAGGAGTACGAAAGTTTAGAAATCCCTCACGATATAGATTATGGAAAGATACCTCACTTGTCTCGTGAGGGAAGAGAGAAACTTGAGAAAGTTAGACCTTATACCTTTGGACAAGCTATGAGAATTACAGGTGTTAATGCAGGTGATTTGACAGTATTACTCTATTACCTTAGGGAGAAATATGGAAGAAAATAAAGATTGGCGGGACATATATTTTAGTAGAGATTATTACTTGTACCTTGCAAAGCATCTAACTCCCGAGAGAACTCGTAAAGAAGTTGACTTTCTCGAGTCTACTCTTGGTATTAAGCGAGGTTATCTTATTTTGGATCTTGGCTGCGGCTTTGGTAGGCATACTCTTGAACTTGGAAAGAGAGGATATAGAGCTATAGGAATAGATAGATCCGAAGACTTAATTGAAATTGCAAAAGAGGAAGCAAAAAAAGAGAAGGTATTTAATGTAGAGTTTTATATAATGGAATATAAAGATATAGAGAAATTAGGATATAAGTTTGATGTGGTTTTTTCTCTATATACTAGTTTTGGTCTTTCCACCTATGAGGAAGATAAAGAAGCTATAGAGAAAGTTTATAATATCCTTAAAAAGGGAGGTAAATTTCTGATAGATATTGAAAACAGAGATGCCTTGTTGAGGTACTTTATTCCATATTCATGGGATATCTTGAATGATTATATTTTACTAACAGAGCATCATTTTGAACCCGAATCTGGCTACTATATATCTAATAGACTTGTTTTTGATCTAAAGAACAACACTAAGAAGGAGTTTGTAAGAAAAATATACTTGTATACCCCGAGTGAAATAGCTCATATTTTAGAAGAAAAGGGATTTACAATAGAGAAGTTTATAGGAGATTATGACGGGAAAAGATTTCATATAGGGTCAAGACGTCTGATTGTGGTAGGAACAAAAAAATAAGGGGGAAATTTATTTTTCCCCCTCTGATTCGCTGGAGCTTTTAGATTCTGAATTTTTTCTTTTATAATCTGTAGTATAGAAGCCTGATCCTTTGAATACTATTCCCACAGGGGAGAATACTTTTCTGAGATTTCCTCCACACTTTACACAGGTTTTGGGTAATTCTTCACCAATATTAGTCATAATCTCGTATCTTTCGTGGCAGTTTTCACACTCAAATTCATATATTGGCATATTTCCCACCTCCTTCTTTGTTTTCCTTCATATTTTTTAATCTTTTATAATTTTATTGTCAAGAAGCCTTGTTTTAGGTTAAAATGTATTAGTGTGAAACTATTAATGTTTTAGAGGTGTGAATAAAGATGAAGGTAGAAACAAAAAGGTTACTTTTTTTGTCTCTTTATTTAATTTTGTTATTATACGTTGGGGGCTGTATAAGACCTATTCAGGTTTTTCCACAAAGTACAACCATAAATGGAGTTACTATAAATGTTGAAATAATAAGAGACTTTAAATGGTACAGTCTATCTCAAGATATAATGGTTTTAAATTTAGAGGTAATAAACAATTCTAACGAAGGTATTTGGATTTATCCCTTAGGTAAATCAGTGATCATATCTGCTAATGGAAGACAGTACATGCCTATAAGGGAGTTTTATTATCAATCTACAGGAGCGCCAAAAGTTTCCTTTGAAGTTTCTTTTAAGAGCAATGAACCACCAAGTTTTTCTCTCTTGCTGAGTAGCAATGATGAAGAAAAAAAGATTAATGAACTTATAAAAACATACGAACTCTTAAAATTTAAAGATGGTAAGGTATTTCCTGGTGCAAGGGTCAGTGGAATTTTAGCTTTTTATACTCCTTATGTTAAGTATCCTCTAAGATTTATAATACCTGAGGTTTTCTGGGAAAATTCACTTCAAAAATATGATTTTGAATTTATTATAGGAAGATGAGGAGGTAATTATGCGTAAGGCTGTAGGAGTGGATCTTGGAGGAACTAAAATTAATGTACTTCTTGTTAACGAGAAGGGAGAGGTTTTAGGTAGGGATAAACAGCCTACTGAGGCGGATAGGGGAAAAGATTATGTTATAAATAAGATTAAGGATATGATTCATAATGTATTACAGCAAGGTAGAGTGAGTGAAAAGGATATTGAAGGAATAGGAATTGGTTTTCCAGGTCTTATGGATAGAGAAAAGAAATCTACTTTGTATGCTCCTAATCTGGGGGATGAATGGAAGAAAGAAGTTTTTCTGGGAAGAGAATTAGAAGAATATTTTAATATTCCTACTTATTTAGAGAATGATGTTAACCTTATTGCTTGGGCAGAATGGCTCGTGGGGGCAGGGAGAGGTACAAAAACTATGATCTGTGTAGCTCTTGGAACAGGCATAGGCTCAGGTATCGTACTTAATGGGAAATTATGGATTGGAGCTCATGGGATGGCGGGTGAGTTTGGGCATATCACAGTACTCCCTGACGGACCTATTTGTGGGTGTGGAAATAGAGGGTGTATAGAAGCTATAGCCTCTGGAACAGGCATAGAAAAATATGCAAGAAGTATTCTCCCTCAACATACTGATAGTTTAATATGGGGCCTTTGCAATGGTAATCTTGAAGAGGTAACAGTTAAGACTATTTATCAGGCGGCAGAGCAGGGAGATAAATTGGCTATTGATATTTTCAATCACGCAGGGTATTATTTAGGAATTGCTCTTGCTAATTACGTGCATATTGTAGATCCAGAGAAGATTGTAATTGGTGGAGGAGTTGCAAATGTAAGGGAATATATAGGAAAGCCCATGAGAGAAGAGTTTTATAGGAGGGTTTTGCCAAGTTTTAGGGATAAAGTTACTTTTTCATGGGCAGAGCTTGGAGAAGATGCAGGTGGTATTGGAGCAGCATTATTAGCTTTGTATAGGTGATAAATCTAAGATGACTATACCTAATATAATTACTTTGATAAGATTGGTTATAATACCGTTTTATATGTATTTCTTACTTACTCAAAAACTTTTTATAGCAGCAATTCTCTATGGGATTGCTGCTATAAGTGATATTTTGGATGGTTATTTAGCAAGAAAGTTAAACCAAACGTCAGAACTTGGCAAAATTATTGATCCAATAGCAGATAAGCTTATTGTTATAATAAGCTTAGTATATTTAGGGTACAAAAATATTCTTCCCCTATGGGGAGTACTGATCCTTCTTACTAAAGAATTTTTAATGCTTTTAGTTGGTCTTTTCTTCTTAATAAAGAAGGTGGAGATTATCTCATCTAAAATACACGGTAAATTGGCAATGGTATTAATATCCATATCCATACTAATGGCTCTTTTAAGTATCCCTTTTCAAAATGTTGTATTTCTAATAGGTTTAGTAATTTCTTTGATGGCTGGAATTGATTACTTGTTTTTTTATTTGAACAACCTAAAAGCTAATAAAATCTGATAGTATCAATTATCAGTTTGCCCTTTACTCCCATTTGATTTAGCCCTACAACATAAATACTTTCCAATTTTATTGGAAACACGGGTGAGACAAGCACTTTACTTGTTAAGGGTTTTAAATCTTTTAAGTCTCTTTCTACAACAGTCCATTTAGGAAAATCAAAACTTGAGGTATTTGTTATATCTATAACCCAGGGTTGATTATCGTTATCATAAAATAAAGCTCTAATCCAGCCCTCACCACTTCCTTTTAGGGAAATAGAGAATTTTGTTATATTTTGTGGTACTAAAATGTTTAGTTCCAAATATATAAAGGAATTATTTGTCTGCGAAGAATAGGTAACTGAGATGGCGCTATTTCCGGAATAAGAATCGCTGGTTAGGGTATAAGTGGTAGAACTTATATCATAATTTTTACCTTTTATAATCCAATTTTTATCAATCTCAAAGTCCTCAAAGATTATATTCTTTTTATCAAATATTTCAATGGGAACAGAAACCCATAGATTATTAAAAGTATATTCTAAGTTGGTCTTTCCAACATTTATGGCAGTAAATTTTTCTCTGTTTTTTATAAAAAATTTTGGGTCAAATTTTAAATTCTCAATAGGAAGTTCTATTTTTCTATTGAAGTTATCTACCACGTACACTTTAGGGATAAAAGTATCTCCAAGAAAGAATTGATCTCTTCCTGTATTGATTTCTAAATTTACAAAATCCCATACGAATATTTTTTTTGTAGTAGTCAACCCATTTAAGTTCAAGGTTAATAGGCTTTCTCCTAAATCTATTCCCTCTAAGGTCATATTACTTATGTCAAAATTTAATATAGGGTTTGAAAAAGTCCAAGTTAGCATAGAAGTATCAATAGGGTAAGGGTGATAATTTTCATCCTGAAGTAGTAGTTCTACTTTTATCTTATCCCCTTTTTTGATATAAATATCATCATTTTCTGTAAAAGCTAAGTATTTAGGCTGTGTATAAGGATAGACATTTCTAATCCCTAAGGCTACAGGTATTGGTCTTTCTATTTCTTGATTCATCAATTTTCCCCATATTAACTTCTGACTTGATCCTCCGCCGTCCATATTTATAGCATCAGAAATCCCCATTTCCTTAAGAATTTCACATGACTCTTTAAGGGTTACACCTATGGAGCTTTCTTTTCTTCCCTCAATAACAATAAAATAAATACTATTTTCTTTTGTACCTATGATGGTCCTTGGGTGTCTTGAATTTACAATATTGTCATCAAAAGGTAATTCCTCAGTCTTTCCAAGTACTATTTCTTTGTTCTTGAGCAATATTGGTCCTCCGCCTATGGCTTCTTTTAAGGGTATTTGGGGAGTGCATTCACTGATGATTTCAAGTTTTTTTCCTACAGAAAATAGGGGAAGATATTTTAAAGAGGTACCTCCAAGAGATATAATACATGTATTTTCTTTTATAGGAGTTCTTTTAACCCCATAGTAGATATTTGTTATTACTCCACTTGTTTTACCTAAGGAGGGAATCTTATCTTCAAGGGCTACCTCGATATCAACTCCAGCCGAGGCATTTTCTCTAATTTGAGTCTCTTTTCCAAAATATCTTGTAAATATATTTATACCGTCTATACCCCTTGGAGAATTAATAGCGTTTATAGGAATTATATTCTCATCAACTTTTATCTTTAAATTAATGTTAAATATATCAATTATAGGTTTATTATCAAAGGTCAAACCAAAGATTCCTCTTTTTATAGGAAGGTGTATTAATTCTCCGTTTTTAATTACTAATCCTACAGGTTCAAAGGTTTTTGGATCAAAAAAATTACCATTTATTATAAGATCGTAGTTTTTATATTTGAGAATCTCAGATAATCTGTTTTGAGATATAATTGTTTCTATCTCCAAAAGGGGATCCATATCTACCTTAGTTATATGGTAGACTAATTTATCCCTTACCACCTTTTCGTAAGTAGCGTTAGGGGCTATATTGAATTTCTCGACAGTAAAAGATGGAGAGATAAACAATAATAGGCATATAAAGAATACAAGTTTAAACATTATCTTCCTCATATTAGAAATTATACTTTTAAAAGTTATTCTTGACAAAAATTTTTATGTACTATATAATTTTACCACTTTAAATTATTAAATAGATAAAGGAAAATGAAAAGAGAGAGTCTAGAAAAGATTATAAGAAGAAGACTTGAGCTTTGGGGTTATAATGAAGTAAGAATACCCATCTTATATGAAGATATTTGGGGAAAGGAAAACCTTATTTATTTTGAGAAAAATGGAAAGTTTTTAGCCTTAAGACCTGAAATTACTCGAGAGATATTAAAGTCTATAAGATATGACAAGATTCCTAAGAGAATGTTTTATATGGGACCAATTTTTAAATTAAATGGGAGAGAAGTAGAAGAGAATTACCAGATTGGTTGGGAGCTGATCTATAAACCGTCGCTTTGGAGAGATGTGGAAGTCCTTCTTATTATCAAGGAGGTTTTTGAGGATATAGGAATAGATGATTACATTATTGAGCTTGGAAATACTAAAATTTGGGATTTTATTTTGAGGTTTATAAAGGATGAGGAGAAAGTAAAATCTCTAAGAGAATTTCTTGTTAAGAGAGATTATGTATCTTTTTTAGAGAAATCAGATCTATCCAATTCTGAGCTTAAAAGTGAGATTTTGAACCTCTTTTATTATGACAGTTGTGATGAAGATTGTGTTTTTTTAAACTCTTCTCTTAGAGATGAGATTAATTTTTTGAATAGTTTTAAAAAGCTTCTCGTTAAATTAGGATTTAAAGAAGATAAACTCATAGTTAACCCTGCTTTAATGAGACCTTACGAATACTATGATGGGATTATTTTTGAAGTCTATTTGAAAAACTCTAAAACATCTTTAGGTGGTGGAGGAAGTTATATTGAAAGGAATAAATATAACGAACTTCTATATGGATTTGGGTTTGCTTTTGTAGAAGAAAAACTATTGGAGTTAGTTAATGGAACTTTTTTGGAGGAAAATATAAGGTATTTTGTTTATCCTGAGGAACAATTTATAAGGATCTATGAGGATATGCGCAAGGAAAGGGAAAAAGGTATAATTTCTGTATTCATTCCTAAGGATGAGGGAGTGTTAGAATGATAAGGGTTGCAATACCTACAGGAAGAATGCTTGAACAGGCATTAGATTTTTTAAGAAATTTTGATGATAGACTTCTTGATGAAGAAAAGGGGCGTAAGTTGAGGATACATGGGGAAAGATTTGAGGTATTCCTCGCCAAACCTTGGGATCTTCCCTTGTATGTTGAGGAAAGAGTAGTAGATCTTGGAATTATTGGAAGGGATGTAATTTGGGAACAAGAAAAAAATGTGGTTAATTTGATCTCTCTTCCTTTTGGTTATTGTAAAATGGTTATAGCAGGTTATCCTTATGTTTCTCTTAAAGGAAATGGAAAAGAGATTAGAATTGCTACTAAGTATGAAAATATTACTAAGAAACTTCTTGAAAACAGATGGGGTAAAATTAAGATTATTAAACTTAACGGTTCCGTAGAACTTGGTCCTATTTTAAATATATCAGATCTTATTGTAGATATAGTGGAGACGGGGAAGACATTAAGGGATAATGGACTTGAAGTTAAAGAAGTATTGTTTGAGTCTTCTGCGTGTTTAATATCGAACGTGGTAAGTTTTGCATATCTTCGGAAAGAAATTTTGAGTTTTGTAAAAGAGGTGAGAAAATTAAATGATAAATGTAATTAAGGGACTGGATTTTAATTTAAAACTTTTGAGA
>ERZ1669248.187-NODE-187-length-35336-cov-5.703438_pt1 | contig 35336 bp, 30 predicted proteins | sample MGYA00579296_ERZ1669248 | MGnify/ENA primary metagenome ERZ1669248 (study PRJEB41166, sample SAMN08046057) | hot springs metagenome | biome: hot spring; feature: neutral hot spring; material: thermophilic sediment; isolation source: thermophilic sediment from...
TTGTCGTAGCCCAGTCCGGGCATGTACCGGGCTGGGCGCTGCTGAAAAATCCCATGGATGGGTTTTTCAGCATCCTGTTAGTGTAGCGGTTCGCTGAGCTTTGCGCTTGTTCGGTGCGCATAATCAAAAATGGCAGAGTAAGCCCCTGCCATTAAATGATGTCATCAGTTTTATTTTTTCACAGCGATAAGGATATTAAAGCCTGATTTTTATAATACCGCCGGTTCACTTGCATCCTTTTGTTTTTTTTGGCGTATTTGAATATCTAGCTGCCAGAAATAATACAAAATGGGAATAACAACCAAGGTTAATAAGGTTGAGGCGAGAGTACCGAAAATCAATGAAACAGCTAGGCCACCAAAGACGGGATCGGTCACCATCACGGCGGATCCAAAGATAATGGCCAAGGCGGTTAGTAAGATAGGGCGGAATCGCACCGCGCCTGCTGTGATGACGGATTCTTTGAGATCAAACCCTTGCTTGCGGTAATCTAAAATAAAATCAATCAAAAGCAAGGAGTTGCGAACAACAACCCCAGCCAGCGCAATAAACCCGATCATTGAGGTGGCGTTAAACGGCATGTTAAATAACCAGTGGCCGGGGAAAATCCCAACCAAGGTGAGCGGAATGGCACCCATAACAATGACGGGCAGCATGAAGGATTGGTAGTACCCTACAAGCAAGAGGTAAATGAAGATTAAGGCGACGATGAATGCCGCGCCGAGATCCCGGAATACATCCAGCGTGAGGCGCATATCGCCGCCCCAGAGTAGCTGGTAGCGATCAATATCTTGCGGTTGTTCATCAACAAAGCCCAAGTTGCCGGTGGTGAGGGTGACATTGTTGGCTAACTGCATGTCATTGAGCCATTTATTGAGGGTTAAGGTGGCGTATACCGGCGAGCTGCCAAGCAAATCACCTTGGACATAAACCACTTCATGCTGATCTTGATCCAAAATCGGTTTGGCAACACTAGATTTAACAATGTTCACCAAGCTGCCGATGGGGATTTGTTTGCCATTAGCACCGGTGATCGTAAGATCGCGCACCTGTTGAATGCTGGCGCGATCACTTTGCGGTAGGCGCACCACAATATTAATGGGCTCTGCCGAATGCGCTTCGTGCAGAGAACCCACTGTGGCGCCCTGCACAAAGGTGTTAATCAGCTGAGCTATTTGTGCCGGCGCAACCCCGGACTGCATAGCTTTTTGGCGGTCGACTGAAATTAGATATTCCGGCGCGGTAGTGGTGATGCTGTCATCGACGTTAATCATGCCGTATACGTCATTGAACTTGGCTTTTACCTCATTAGCAATGGCACGCAGCTCCGAGTAATTGGGGCCATGGATGCGCGCCAGAATTTGCGCTCGCACCGGTGGGCCGGGCGGGGTGAGATAGAGTTTGATTAAGGCGGGCTGGGCGGCCTCACGCACTGACTTAAGCTCGTGCCATATTTTTGCCGCGACAATCTCAGTATCGGGTCTGTGGTGTTCTGAGATGATATTGACGCGGATTTGGGCAATATTGCTCCCTTCGCGCATCATATCGCCGCGTACCATGCCAGCGAACGTGAGGGGAGCCGTGCGCCCAAGGAAGGTTTGGTAGTTAGTCACATAAGGGCTTGCCGCCAGTACATGCACCACGCTATCAACAACGCGGGCGGTATCATCCAGAGCCGTGCCTGCCGGGGTATCTACCTCCATAACAAATGTGCTGACATTACCTTCCGGCAGCATTTTAAGGCTCACCCCACCGGCACTTAAAGGACCGTTCATTCCGGTTGGTCGAATAAATTGCCAGGCGGGCATCACCAGGGATGCGAGCATGAGCAACAAAACAAGGATTAAGAAAATCAAGGAAGTCGCCCGACTACCGAGCAAGGGCTTGATGACGGCCGTGTATCCCCGCTGCAAAATATCTGGTTTGTGCGGTTGGTGGCCTTGCACTTCCCGCTCTGCCATTTGCTTATTCGCTTTGCCGCCCAACCAGCGATAAGCCGCCCAAGGCACCACGATGTAAGCCAATAATAATGAGGCGACCATGGCAATAGGCACGTTGATGGGGATGGGCAGCATAAAGGGTCCCATCATGCCGGATACAAACGCCATAGGCACAAAAGCAAAAATAACGGCAATGGTGGCGATGTTGGTGGGATTGCCGATTTCGTTGGTTGCGCGGGTGAGCAAATCACCGAATGTTTTCTCGGTACCTTCATGAATATGCCGATGGATATTTTCAATCACCACAATGGCGGCATCAACCAGCAAGCCCAAAGATAAAATGAGCGCGAACAAAGAGATGCGGTTGATGGTTTGGCCAATCACAAAGCCCACGCCTAAAACCACAAACAAAGTTAAGGGCACGGTTAAGGTGACAATTAACGCTTCGCGCCAGCCTAAAAAGAAAAATAGAATAATTAACACCACCAGCACAGCAATGGCTAAGTGTTCCATGAGTAAATTCACGGCGTCATCGGCGCGCTTGCCGTAATCGCGAGTAATGGTGACATCCACATCATGTGGCACCATTTGGCGCTCGACAACGGCCAATTTATCGAGTACCCGTTGGGTAACGGTGACGGCATTGGCGCCTGCCCGTTTGCCAATCGCTAATGTGACAGCCGGGCTGGATTCACCTACCGGCTTATTTCCCTCATTGCCTTGGCCATAACCAAAAGCTGAAAACTGCTCGTTCTGCTCGGGGGCAATTTTTATGGTGGCGACATCACGCAAAAATACCGGCCGCTGGTTGTGCGCGCCAATAATAATCTCGCCTAAATCACGCACGTTTGAGAAAGCGGCATCAACGCGCAGCGCGGTCAGCTCGTTATTATCAATTAAAGCGCCCCCCGGTAACACCACATTCGAGGCCTTGAGCAAATTAATCACCGTATCAAGCGCAATGCCGGTGCTGCTTAGTTTTTGGGGATTAATATCAACACTCAAAATTTCACGATGGCCGCCAATTACACTGCTGTTGCCGACATCGGGCACGCTTTGGAGTTGATCTAAAACCCGTGCGCCGAGCTCGCGCAAAGCCACGCCATCCATCTGTGCGGAGCTTAAGGTGATGGTCATGACAGGCACATCGGTAATGCCGATGCTTTTTACAATCGGCTGGCTTGTGCCTTGCGGTAATTTATCCATGTTCCGGCTGAGCTGGTTGTAAAGCAACAGCAAGCTGCGCTCTTCATCGCTGCCGACTTTAAATGAGACGGTGACAATGCCCATGTCATTGACGGCATAGCCATAGGTGTGATCGACCCCTTTAATGCTAGCCATAATGGCTTCTAAGGGCTTAACGACTTGCTCTTGAATTTGCTGCGCACTATTACCTACCCGCTGCACTAAAATTTGCGCTCCAGGCACCACAATTTCCGGGTTATATAAGCGGGGTGTAATAAAAAATGCCATTAAGCCGAAGAGGGTTAAGGCGATCATAATGAGCGCGGTAATCTTCGAGTGCATAAAACTTGCGGCTAATTTGCCCGCAAGATTTAAAACGGGTTCGGGCGTGCTTTGATTATTGGGACGATGTTCGTTCATGATGCGGGGCTTTCTGTTGCCGATGAGGCAGTTGGGGTGATGTGGATGCCATTTTGTAGACGATGATTGGCTTCGACGATAAGCCGATCGCCTGCAACCAACCCCGCCAAAACCACTTCCTGATCATCAATCCGCGCGCCTAAACGCACCATTCTGAACCAGGCAATATTTTGCGCATCCACCACAAAAACCCCGCGTACCCCCCCCCGGTCATGGATGGCCGCTTTGGGAATTATGATGCCCGTTTCATGCGCCACAGCCACGGCTACGACCACATAGTTGCCGCTTCGCACATCGATTGCGTCTGGCACGCCAATTTTTACGGTGTGGGTGTGGGTTACAGGGTCGGTTGCATCGACCATGCGTTCCACGTTTCCTTCAAATTGGTGCTGTTCTCCGGTGAAATCAGTGTAATTAACCGTAAGTGGTTCGCCTAATTTTAGGGTGGCAAATGCTTGGCTATTAATTTGCACTTCAACTTGCTTTTGGCCACTGCCTTGCAGGGTTAAAAGCGGCGAGCCGGGATTGGCAATTTGACCCGGGTCGACCATTCGGCTGGTAATTGTGCCGCTAAAAGGGGCGGTAATTTTTACATAAGTTAACTGCGCCTGAGCCTGCTTTAAGGCTGCATCGGCGGCCGCGTAATTACTTTGTGCCACTTTGTAGGCCGTTTGCATTTGCTCAAACATTTGTTTTGGTACGGCATTTTGTTGGTATAACGTTTGATAACGTTCGTAGTTACCCTTGGCATCGGCTAATCCGGCTAGGGCTTTGTTGACTTCAGCGCGGGCTTGATTAATCGCGCCGGTGACATCGGTGGCATCAATCGTCAGCAAGGTTTGCCCTGCTTTCACCGTTTGGCCTTCGTGTACATCAACGCTGCGCACATAGCCCATCACCCGCGAGGTAACCGACACTTGATCGGAGGTAATCACCGAGCCTGGAAACTTGGCATAAACTGGTAATGATTGATTTTCCACCGTAAATAGCTTGGCTTGAGCATTGATTTCAACCGCCGGTGCAAAACTTGCCGGCGGGGATTGATCACCGCCACCGCAACCGGCAAGCATAAGCGATAGGCTAATAAGCGACAAAAGCCCAGTTGTTTGAAACGATTTGAATTTAGAAATGCGCATAATGGGGGACCCTTGGGTGCAGTAAATTGAGTTTGAATCATTTTTGGCTCATAAGGGGTTGAGCTTGAATCGCGGACGGCTCGAGCATGCCCAAGGCAAGCAATAAGCCCGCGCGTTGATTGATTAATTCATATTGCGCTTGGACGAACTCGGCGCGTGATTTATCTAATTCGGCTTGGGTTTGGAGTAAGTTGGTTAGGGTGGAAAGACCTTGCTCATAGCGCAATTTTTCGAGCCGCGCAGCTTCTTCGCTTTGGGTAATGGCGAGTTTTTTGACCTGTAACCGATGATCAGCCAACTCGGCGGCACGCCAAGACGTGCCAACCTGAGCCAGCAGCATATTAATGGCCATCAGTTGGCGTGATTGAGCGCCACTTAAATCCGCGACGGCTCGTTCCACTTGGCCTGATCGCGCGCCAAAATCCAATATTTTCCAACTAAACACACCGCCCACGGTGTAGGAATCGTTTTTCAAGCCCAATGTGCGGCTGTTCCAATCTTGCTGCGCCATTAAATTGAATTGCGGCTTATAAACAGAACGTGCGGAGGATAAACCTGATCTTGCCGCATCAATTTGCTGGGTGAGCGCGACGATTTGAGGGTTATTTTGCATCGCATAAGTTCGCGCGTCTTCTAACGTACCTTTGGGTTGAGCTATGTTAATTAATTCATTGATATTAAAAGGTTGATTGTTCGGCATGCCGATAAGGATACGCAACCCATCTTTGGCATTAGATAACTGATTAATCGCTTCCTGATGGCGCAGCTCGACATCGCCTGCATTAACATCAGCTTTGAGCGAATCGCTTTTTGAAACAACGCCTTGTTTGTACAACTTGTCACTTAGGTTGACATATGAATTTGCTGCATCCAGCGCTTGGTGAGTCACACCCACAAAAGCCTTCGCAGCATTAATGGCGGCATAAGCAGAAATCACCTGTTGCATGAGTTGCTGCTTGGCAGCGGTATCTCCCGATTGAGCCGCCCTGAGTAAGGCTTCTGCTTGATCACGCAGGCCGCGAATTTTGCCGCCATTATAAATGGGGATCGACAACTTTAATGAGGTTTGAAAATTATGATCCCAGCCTGGGTGATTAAGCGCGTCGGGCGGCACGCTACTGGCGCCGGCGAGATTGCCAAAAGGAGAGGTTGGGGTGCCGGCTTGAGTGAAAAATTGCTGCACACCAAAATCATTAAAATTGGCCACGCCTTGGTTCAGCTTCATGCCAAAAACATTTAGGGCATTATTTGAGGCCATGGCGCCGAACGATAAATCGAGCTGAGGTAGGCGATTACCGTTAGCCTCTTTAATGGCGCCTCGGGCTTGGTCTATCGAGGCTTGCGATTGTTGCAGCACAGGGTTTTGGGTGAGTGCCTGCTCAATGGCTTGCTGAATGCCTAGATTTATTACCGCCGGGGCGCTGGGTTCATTGGCGGCCAATGGGGGCAGGGTACTAGCCTCTGCGGTTGGCAAACCACTGCCAATGATTAGTAATAAGGTTGCAATTGATGCGCGTGCGGTGCGTGAGATGGTTTTCGATTCAAGTGGCATATTTGATGTAAATTCAAAGCTTAGCATGTCTATCTCACCTGAATTATTCGATAGGAATGATGTGATTTAACCCACATTTCCGTGTGATTTTCACTGTGCAGCGGGAGATTGTAAATATTTTTGGTTTGCATACAAGAAGTTTATTAGATAGGGCTAATATTAGGGGTTACTTGGCGTGAAAAAATCCGTTCAAAACTGTTATCGGGTAAAATTTAGACAAAAAGCTTTATTTAACGCACTTACCCTAGGTTTTCGCTTCTTATGACACGCATCGCGCTCGCGGTTGAATATGATGGTTCACGGTATCACGGATGGCAGCGCCAGCAAGTGGTCGATTCAGTTCAGGCGCGATTAGAGGCAGCGCTCTCTCAGGTGGCTGATGCGCCTGTTGAGGTGGTGTGTGCGGGACGAACCGATGCGGGGGTTCATGCCACCAATCAAATTGTGCATTTTGATACCCCAACACAGCGCCCCGATCAGGCGTGGGTTTTTGGCGGCACGCATGCCTTGCCCGCAGATATCAGTATTATTTGGGCGCGCCGAGTGGAACCCGATTTTCACGCGCGTTTTAGTGCGCTCGCCCGCAGTTATCGCTATATCATTTTAAATCGCCAAACCCGTTCGGCGGTTCATCACGGCCATGTGACTTGGTGGCGAGAACGGCTTAATGCCGAATTAATGCACGAAGCGGGGCAATTTTTGTTAGGCGAGCATGATTTCAGCAGTTTTCGCGCGAAAGGATGCCAAGCGCAAAGCCCGATTCGCACGGTGGAATCTTTTTCTGTGCAACGCGCGGGCGATTTTATAACGATCGATATCACGGCAAATGCGTTTTTGCATCATATGGTTCGCAATATTGTGGGCACGTTGTTACCCATTGGCGCGGGGGTGCAATCGGTGGAATTTATGGCTGCACTCTTGCAGTCAAAGCAGCGTGCATTGGCCGGTATTACGGCACCGGCGGCGGGTTTGTATTTAGTTAATGTGGTGTACCCCGAGCATTTTTCTATTCCTGAGCCGGTGGCCATTCCGGGTTTTTATGCGCCGTTCATGCCGGCTTAAATGATTTGCTTAAATTATCGAATTGGGCGTGTTTTAAGGGCTCGCGCGGGGCTTTAGGCGAAATTTTGCTGGCTTGCTGCTAGAATCTGCCCCTTAAATTTAATTCTCCCTGAGTTTGTACCATGGCCATGTCGCCTTCGCCTGATTTAAACCCGATAACGCCTCTGTTGCTGCGACATCAGCGCACGCGCGTTAAAATTTGTGGTTTAACTCGGTTGCAAGATGTATCCGTGGCAGCGATGAATGGTGTCGATGCTTTGGGTTTTGTGTTTGTGCCAGCAAGCCCACGTCATTTATCGCTGGCGCAAGCGGCGGAGTTATTTGCAGCGGTGCCCCCGTTTGTGCAAACAGTCGCTCTGTTTTTAGACCCCGCCCCCAGCGAGGTTGAGGCGGTTATTGATCGCCTTTCGCCCGATTTATTGCAATTTCATGGTCGAGAATCGGGGCACTTTTGCCGACAATTTTCCCGCCCCTATATTAAAGCCTTAGGGGTTGATTTATTTACGGGCTTGGGGATAAGCACGCTGAACACGGTGCTTGCCGATCACCCCACCGCGCGCGGTTTTTTACTCGATAGTCATGCTTCAGGCGCATTAGGCGGCACAGGCGATACGTTTGATTGGTCGCATTGGCCGAAAGGCCAATCCCATCTGAACAATTTCATACTCGCGGGTGGCTTAAATGCCGATAATGCACAGCAAGCCATCTCAACTTTGCATCCTTATGCACTGGATGTATCGAGTGGCGTTGAAGACGCACCCGGCATTAAATCCGCCCGCAAAATTTTCGAATTTATGACTCAGGTGAACCACAATTGAATAATTCAGACCTCAATAGCGTATCAATGCGCGATGCCCGTACGTTTGATTTTGCGCAATTTCCCGATGAACACGGAAGGTTCGGTGAATTTGGCGGTAAGTATGTCGCTGAAACCCTAATGGAGCCGATCGCGGAATTACAAGCGGCTTATGCGCAGTTTCGGGCAGACCCCGATTTTGTGCGTGAATTTGAAACTGATCTGCGTGATTTTGTGGGCAGGCCATCGGCCATGTATTTTGCCGCGCGCATGAGTGAGGCCTATGGCGCGCAAATCTGGTTTAAGCGAGAAGATTTAAATCATACCGGTGCGCATAAAATCAACAATGCCATTGGGCAAGCCTTGCTTGCCAAACGCTTAGGAAAAACCCGCATCATCGCCGAAACCGGTGCAGGGCAGCATGGCGTGGCCACAGCCACCGTAGCGGCTCGCTTGGGGCTAGAGTGTGTTATTTACATGGGCGCTGAAGACATTGAACGCCAACAGCCTAACGTGTTTCGGATGAAATTATTGGGTGCCACCGTTGTGCCGGTTGAATCGGGCACACGCACCCTAAAAGATGCCTTAAATGAGGCCATGCGGGATTGGGTTACCAATGTCGATAACACCTTCTACATTATCGGCACTGTGGCAGGCCCTCATCCGTATCCACAAATGGTGCGCGATTTCCAATCGGTGATTGGCACAGAAGCCCGCGCGCAATTGCTTGAAAAAACCGGGCGCCTGCCGGATGCGGTGGTGGCTTGTGTGGGCGGCGGCTCTAACGCCATAGGCATTTTTCATGCTTTTTTGAATGATGAAAACGTCACGCTTTATGGCGCCGAAGCCGGCGGCGATGGCGTTGAAACCGGCCGGCATGCCGCCCCATTATCTGCGGGTCGGCCGGGCGTGCTCCATGGTATGCGTACCTATTTAATGGAAGATAATGATGGCCAAATTATTGGCACTCATTCGGTATCGGCTGGGCTTGATTACCCAGGCGTTGGCCCCGAGCACAGCTGGCTTAAAGACTTAGGCCGCGTGAATTACACCGGCATCACCGATGCCGATGCCATGAGCGCGTTTCACGATGTGATGCGATTTGAGGGTATTATCCCCGCGCTTGAATCGGCACACGCGGTGGCCTATGCCAAAAAACTCGCGCCCTTATATGGTAAAAACAAAATAATACTGGTGAATATGTCCGGCCGAGGAGATAAAGACATCAACACCGTCGCCAAATTGGAAGGAATTAGTTTATGAGCCGTATCAGCCCAATGTTTGAGCAATTGCGCGCGCAAAATCGTACCGCATTAATTCCCTACCTGACCGCCGGTGATCCAATGCCCGAGGCGACTGTTGGCTTGATGCACGCACTGGTTGCCGGGGGTGCCGATGCCATTGAGCTCGGCGTGCCATTCTCAGACCCCATGGCCGATGGCCCTGTGATTGCGTGCGCGCATGAACGGGCATTGCGCCATCAGGTGGGTTTGCGGCATGTTCTCGATATGGTGCGAAATTTTCGGCAAACTGATCAAAAAACCCCCGTGATTTTAATGGGTTATCAAAACCCAATTGAAGCGATGGGTGTGGGCGAATTTGCGCTGCGCGCCCAAGCGGCGGGTGTCGATGGGGTTCTAACCGTTGATTTACCCCCGGAAGAGGCGCACGTTACCGCAAAGATTTACGCTGAGGCGCACATTGATCCGATTTTTCTAATTGCCCCGACAACGCCGGTCAGTCGAATCAAAATTATTGCCGAATTAGCCTCAGGCTTTGTTTATTATGTGTCTCTCAAAGGGGTTACGGGGGCACAAAACCTGCAAACCGATGCGTTGGCAGCCAGATTGCACGAGATTCGGCATGAATGCGCCTTGCCGGTGGGGGTGGGGTTTGGTATTCGGGATGCCGTCACTGCTAAAGCCGTGGGGCAAGTGGCTGATGCCGTCATTATTGGTAGTGCCTTGGTGCAAATTATTGCTGAGTTAGGCTCGGGTGATGCAGCTATGCTGCAACGACAAGTTCAAGCCTTTATGGCTGATATTCGCAGCGCCCTCGATGCCCAATAACGGTTTTCTCAGTGACTATTCGCTTGGGTTTGCACCCTTATTTGCATTAAGCAATTGAATTTAAGGCTTATTTTATGAGTTGGTTAGAAAAGTTACTGCCCTCACGGATCCGCATTCAAAGCGCCGAAAAGCGTGGCGTGCCCGAAGGGTTATGGGTCAAATGTGATGGTTGTGATTCGGTTTTATACCGGGATGAACTCAAGCGTAACCTGCAAGTTTGCCCAAAATGTGGACACCACATGCGCATCCCGCTGCGGGATCGGTTAGATCATTTTCTTGACAAAGCCGGGCGTGAGGAGCTGTTTACGGATATCGCCCCTGTGGATATGCTGAAATTTCGGGATCAAAAAAAATACCGCGACCGCATTACCGCTAGCCAAAAATCAAGCGGTGAAACCGATGCCCTTGTGGTTATGCGGGGGCGTCTCAATGCGTTACCTGTGATTGTAGCGGGCTTTAACTTTGCATTTATGGGCGGGTCTATGGGTTCGGTGGTCGGCGAGAAATTTGTGCGTGCAGTACATGCCGCCATTGAACACAAATCTGCGCTCATTTGTTTTACCGCATCGGGCGGGGCGCGCATGCAAGAAGCTTTGTTCTCTCTTATGCAAATGGCCAAAACCTCAGCCGCGCTGACTCGTTTGAGTAAAGCTCAAGTGCCGTTTATCGTGGTGCTCACCGATCCCACCATGGGTGGGGTATCCGCATCCTTGGCGATGCTGGGCGATGTGCAAATAGCCGAACCCAATGCGTTAATTGGCTTTGCAGGTCCCAGAGTAATTGAGCAAACGGTGCGAGAAACGCTGCCAGAAGGTTTTCAGCGCAGCGAGTTTTTACTAGCGCACGGCGCTATTGATCTCATCGTGCCCCGCCACGAGCTGCGCTGCAAAATTTCTGAGTTGATCGCCATCATGCAACATCGTGATGCGCCTGCCGTCTTAATTGATTAAAAACGCCCTATTTTGTGGAAAACAACCAACTTATGCCCGTCCAAACGCAGGCTGAGCCTATCCCAAGGCAAACTTTAGCCGAATGGCTGGCTTGGTTGGAACACCTCAACCCCAATCACATTGAACTTGGTTTAGATAGGGTCAGACGCGTGTGGCAGGCCGTACGGCAAAGCCATGGCTTTGTGTTGCCGACCATTGTGACCGTAGCCGGCACGAACGGCAAAGGCTCATCAGTCGCCATGCTAGAGGCCATCTTAATGGCCGAAGGCTACCGGGTGGGTGCCTATACCTCGCCACATCTTGAGCGCTTCAACGAAAGAATTCGCATTCAAGGTATGGATATTGAAGATGAGCCACTCGTGAACGCCATGATTCTGCTAGATGCAGAACTTGGCGCGCATGAGCTCACTTATTTTGAATGGGCGACATTGTGCGCGTTTATTGTTTTCGCCCTCGCCAAACTTGATGTGTGGGTTTTGGAAGTCGGGCTCGGTGGACGGCTCGATGCGGTTAATATTCTGGATGCTGATTTAGCCTTAATCACCAATATAGGTTTGGATCATCAAGCGATTCTTGGGGCTGATCGCGCTGCCATCGCGCGCGAAAAGGCCGGCATCTTGCGTGCAAACCAAGCTGCAGTTTATGCCGATCCCAACCCTGAGCCCGCCGTTTGGACCATGGCACGTGCGCTTAATTGTCCGCTCTGGATTCGGGACAAAAATTTTTATTTAACGCAACAGTCGCCAAATTGGTGTATGAATTTTGCATCAAGCCAAACCTGCTGGCCCTATCCCAATTTGAAAGGATTAATGCAAATCGGTAATGCAGCGGGTGTTGTTGCTTTGCTACAGCACCCTAAAAATCCCCGTCCCGTCTCACGTCAAGCGATTGAGCAGGGGCTCAAATCCGCCCAAGTAATCGGACGATATGAGTGCGTAACCCACCAAGGGCGCCTGATTATTTTAGATGTAGCGCACAACCTAGAATCAGTTGAAGCTTTGCTTGAAAATATGCAATTAAACAATGGGTTAAATCAAGAATCCCAGAGGTTTGCCGTCTTCGGCGCGCTGAATGACAAGCCCATCAGCCGCATGTTGGAAGCGGCGAAACCCGCGTTTAACGGCTGGTTTGTGGGCTACCTATCCAGCGAACGCTCAGCCAGTGTCGCTGCTATTTTGGCGCATTTGCCCGAACAAGACTGCTTGGGTTCCCGGTATGAAACAAACATCGTTAGTGCGTATAATCAGGCGCTTGCTCACAGCAAGGCGGGGGATCAAATTGTGGTTTTCGGATCGTTTTTCACGGTGAGCGCTATTCGCCATCATTTGAAACAAGTAGGTGTACATCTTGTCTGAAGTCGAACCACAAACGGCGCCACGAGGCAAACTGCGTCAACGGCTGGTAGGGGCTTTGGTCGTGGTGGCATTGGCCGTTTTACTCCTTCCCTTATGGCTGGATGGCGGCGGGCTTAAAACCCCCGAAGTGCAGCCCATCCCCGCAACGCCCAATATTGCGCAACCAACAGATATCACTATACCCGCCCCCTCGGCGGCACAGCTTAACGTACTGCAAAATCCTCCGGCACAGGCTTTAGCGATTCAAGAGCCAAAAACAGCGGCAAGCCAGCCCGATACACCACCCAAAGCCAATGCAAATACGCAAGCCCCCCCAGTGTACAAAGCGGCTGAACCCAAAACACCTGAACCCAAAACACAAACGATTAAGCCTGTAGACCTTAAGCCTGCGGAAGCCAAGCCTCAAAATAAACCGACCGACACTGCGCCAACCGTCCCAATGGCCACACCCACGCAATCGGTGCAGATATCCGCAGAATCCAAAAAGCAAACGCCTAAAGAATCGAGTCAAACCGCACCTATTGAAAAATCCGTTGCGACTCAAGCGGCTCTGCCTGCCAGTAATAATGAAGGTGAGTGGGTGGTTCAGCTGGGTAGTTTTTCAGATGAATTAAATGCTCGCGGCCTTGCAAAATCTTTATCCGATTCAGGTTTTAAGGTCGAAGTTTCGCCCCTGTTCGCCAAGAAAGGAACCGTGTGGCGAGTGCGCGTCGGCCCCTACAGCACACGAGAGCAAGCGGTTAAAACCACCACCCAACTGCGCGAACGCTTGGGGCGGGATGGTTTGGTCATGCCCAAATAATCTATGTTCAATAAATTAAAATTTGAGTAACCGTCATTATGAGCGTGGTTGATTATGTCATTATTGTAGTCGTATTGGTTTCAACCCTAATCTCACTTGTGCGCGGCTTTATTAAAGAAGTACTTTCTTTGTTAACATGGATCGCGGCCTTTGTCGTTGCATTGGGTTTTTCGCAGCAAGCTGCTGTTTTTATCCCTAAAGCTGTTGATATTCCTTCCGCGCGGGTTGCATTGGCTTTTTTAAGTTTATTTGTTCTGGTTCTTATTGTTGGGGGAATTATCAATTGGATAATTTCAACCTTGGTTAATAAAACAGGCTTGAGCGGAACAGATCGATCAGTTGGCATGGTGTTTGGTTTGGCGCGTGGTGTATTTATTATTGCAATTTTGATTTTATTAGCCCAGCTAACAGCAATGCCAAAAGAAAGTTGGTGGCAATCATCGGTTTTATTACCACAGTTTCAAACGGTATCTGATTGGATAAAAGCCATGCTTCCTGCCGATATCGCCAAATATTTTCACGCCTAGCGTATCTATTAGAAATTTTCCTTTTAGTAATTTAATTCATCGGGGTTATTTATCATGTGTGGCATTATCGGAATTGTGGCTAATACCCCAGTTAATCAAATGTTATTTGATGGTTTAACCTTGTTGCAACATCGTGGGCAAGACGCTGCGGGTATTTTAACCTGCGAAAATAATAGATTATTTCTGCGTAAAGAAAATGGATTGGTTAAAGATGTATTTCATACGCGGCATATGCGCCAATTGTTAGGAAATATGGGGATTGGCCATGTTCGTTATCCCACGGCAGGCTGCGATTCATCTGCAGAAGCGCAACCATTTTATGTTAATGCGCCTTTTGGCATAGCTTTGGGTCACAACGGAAATTTAACGAATGTGGATGAGTTGCGCGCCTCTGTGCAGCAATTGGATCATCGACATATTAATACCAACTCAGATTCTGAGGTTTTATTAAATGTATTTGCGCATGAATTATCATCCATCGCGGGCGAAGAGCCTAAAGTAGAAGATGTATTCACAGCGATTGCCAATGTGCACCGACGCGCGCAAGGTGCCTATGCGGTGATTGGTTTAATCGCGGGTCGAGGTATTTTTGCTTTCCGCGATCCCTATGGTATCCGTCCAATTTGTTATGGCCAGCGAAAAACAACTCAGGGTTTCACAGAGTATATGATTGCATCAGAATCTGTTGCAATTGAAGCCAGCGATTTTGAATTGATCCGTGATTTAGCGCCTGGGGAGGCGATATTTATTTCCGCGGATGGTGAGGTTTCATTGAAGCAATGTGCTATTCAAGCCCAATATTCCCCGTGTATTTTTGAGTATGTTTATTTGGCTCGGCCCGATTCAATTATTGATGATGTGTCTGTCTATCGCGCCCGGATGCGTATGGGTGAGCGACTAGCGGCTAAAATTATGCGTGAATGGCCAGATAATGATATCGATGTGGTTATTCCGATTCCAGATACCAGTCGTACCGCCGCACTTGAAATAGCGGTGGCCATGAATATTAAATACCGAGAAGGTTTTGTCAAAAATCGTTATATCGCTAGAACCTTTATTATGCCTGGTCAAGAAATGCGTAAACGATCGGTGCGGCAAAAACTCAACGCGATTGATCTTGAGTTCCGTGGTAAAAATGTGTTGTTGGTCGACGATTCCATCGTGCGTGGCACCACCTCAAGTGAAATTATCCGTATGGCACGCGAGGCAGGTGCAAACAAAGTTTATATGGCGTCTGCGGCGCCGCCTGTTCGTTATCCAAACGTTTATGGCATCGATATGCCAACGCCATCAGAGTTCGTGGCTTATAACCGCGACAATGAGGCTATTTGTGAAGCTATCGGTGCCGATTGTTTAATTTACCAAGATTTGCATGATTTAATTGAATCGGTTCGAGCTGGAAACCCTTCTCTGAAGGCTTTTGACTGCTCTTGCTTTACGGGCGATTATATCACCGGCGATATTGACGAAAATTATTTAAGTATTTTATCTGAACGGCGTAGCGATCGTTCTAAAAATGCACCAAGCAAGCAATCTCGTGATATTGTTGCCGTGGGTTTATATAATGTTCAATAAGTTATTTAAGTTTTTATTTCTTTGTGGTTTTTATGGGGCATTCAGCGCTATGGCTAATGCGCAAGGCATTAACTCACCTTCAGCAGCGGTGAGCGCTGCTCAGGTTAAAATCGAACACTTGCTCGTTACAAGTCATGCCGATGATGCCCCTTTTATTATTATTGATGCAAAAAACCAAACCCTGTATTTATTTGAGCAAAAACAATTAAAGCAATCGTTCCCTGTTTCTACTTCCGCCATTGGGATGGGCAATGCCGCAGGCAGTAATCGTACCCCTTTGGGGTTACATAAAATTGCTGAAAAATTTGGTGATGGCGAGCCGATTGGCATGATTTTCAAAGCCAGAAAACCCAGCGGCGCGTTAGCCTCTATTCAAAAGCGCCCTATTAAAGGCGATGGTGACGATGTAACGACCCGCATTATGTGGCTGCAAGGATTAGAGCCTGGCGTGAATGCAGGGGAGGGGATTGATTCCCACGCGCGCTACATTTATATCCACGGCACGCCGGAGGAGGGGTTAATCGGCACACCTGAATCTCATGGTTGCATTCGGATGAATAATTCTCAAGTAATTGAATTATTTAATCAAGTGCCCGTCGGGACTTTGGTTGATATTATTAATTAAAAACACTTTTCTTTACCGTTCGGGGAGATTTTTATGCCTGTTTATCGTTCACGCACCACCACTCACGGCCGTAATATGGCGGGCGCACGGGCTTTATGGCGTGCAACTGGCATGAAAGATGGTGATTTTGATAAGCCTATTATTGCAATTGCTAATTCATTTACTCAGTTCGTCCCGGGGCACGTGCATTTGAAGGATATGGGGCAACTGGTTGCGCGTGAAATAGAAAAGGCCGGCGGCATTGCTAAAGAATTCAATACCATTGCCGTGGATGATGGTATCGCGATGGGTCATAGCGGCATGCTTTATAGCTTGCCTTCGCGCGATTTAATTGCCGATTCAGTTGAGTACATGGTGAACGCCCATTGCGCGGATGCGTTAGTGTGCATTTCCAATTGCGACAAAATTACGCCCGGCATGCTCAATGCCGCTTTGCGCCTGAATATTCCGGTCATTTTTGTCTCAGGAGGGCCGATGGAGGCCGGAAAAACGCGCTTGGCGGGCGAGTTGGTTAAGCTTGATTTAGTCGATGCCATGGTGCAGGCCGCCGATGATTCAGTGAGTACAGAAGATTTGGACTTGGTAGAGCGTTCTGCCTGCCCAACCTGTGGTTCATGCTCAGGCATGTTTACTGCCAACTCAATGAATTGCCTCACAGAAGCACTCGGCTTATCCTTGCCCGGCAATGGCTCAATGTTGGCCACGCATGCTGATCGTCGCGAACTTTTTTTGCATGCAGGCCGTCTCATTGTCGATTTGGCGAAACGCTACTATGAACAAGAGGATGAGTCCGTTTTACCGCGATCAATCGCGAGCTTTCAAGCTTTTGAGAACGCGATGGCATTAGATATTGCCATGGGCGGATCAACCAACACCGTGCTGCATTTATTGGCCGCTGCGCACGAGGCGCAGGTTGAGTTCACCATGAGTGATATCGATCGCATTAGTCGGAAAATTCCTAATTTATGTAAGGTAGCGCCAAGCTCACCGCTTTACCACATGGAAGATGTGCACCGTGCGGGTGGCGTGTATGGCATTCTTGGCGAGCTTGATCGGGCAGGCTTACTGCACACCCAATTGCCCACCGTGCACAGTGCAACCTTGCTTGAAGGCCTTAATGCGTGGGATATCAAACGAGCCAGCGCCCACCCAGAAGCTAAACAGTTTTTCATGGCAGGTCCTGCCGGTATTCCAACTCAAACGGCCTTCTCACAAGCCACCCGTTGGCCGAACTTAGATGATGACCGCGCGGCTGGCTGTATCCGAGATATTGCCCATGCTTATAGCCAAGAAGGCGGGCTGGCCGTGCTTTTTGGCAATATTGCGCGTGATGGCTGCATTGTTAAAACCGCCGGGGTTGATGAATCGATTTGGCAATTCACCGGCCGCGCACGCGTATTTGAATCCCAAGATGACGCGGTTGAAGCCATCTTGAACGATCAAATTATCGCCGGCGATATCGTGGTTATTCGGTATGAAGGCCCTAAAGGCGGACCTGGCATGCAAGAAATGTTATATCCCACAAGCTATCTCAAATCAAAAGGGCTGGGTAAGCAATGTGCCCTGCTGACCGATGGCAGATTTTCCGGTGGTACCTCCGGGTTGTCGATCGGTCATGCATCGCCTGAGGCCGCCTCCGGGGGCGAAATCGCTTTAGTGGAAGAGGGCGACACTATTCTCATCGACATCCCCAATCGCAGCATCCACTTAGCCGTTGATGATGCAATAATCGCTGCACGCCGAGCGCACATGCATGAACAAGGCGCAAATGCGTGGCGCCCACAACATCGCAATCGGGTTGTCAGCCAAGCCCTGCAAGCCTATGCGCTCATGACCACATCCGCTGATCGCGGCGCCGTGCGTGATCTAAGCCAAGTAATTACCCAGCATTCCTAAGCACCATGCCGAACAGGTTTTCTAAGTCCATTTGCGCGCTTAATTGGCCAATCTCATGACGCAGAATATTGCGTTTTTCTAACAGCCTGTCGGATTTAACCATTCGTCACGAAAAAAACTCATTTTGAGAACCATTTTTCGCGATTTTGAGGCGAATGGTTGTTCCATTTAACAAAAATCAGGGGAAATAGAGCCGAATCTGGCTTTTTTGTAGTAGAACTGCGTTAAGTTAGGCAAGCTGCTAGGATGACATTTGCGGCACGCAGATCACCGGCAAAAATCCCTTGTGGGAATTGATCGTTAAAGATTCGGTCTTGGGCAATCCAGAAACCTTTAAAGGCCGGATTGATAACATCAAGGCGGAAGGATAAGCAAACGCAAGAGCTTGAGCACCGCAAGCGGCGCTCGGTTGTCTGTTTCCCAGCGTCTGAAGGTGCGCTCCGAAACCCCGCAGGCGGCTGCCGCCGCCGCGAGGGATAAACCGGCATCACCAAAGCGCAGGCCATAAACCGTAGCCTCTGGCCTGAAATCCGGTGTGACACTTTTGCAGCCCGCATACGAGGCAGGCTCGGGCAGATTATTGGCAATGCCCGAATAATCATCACCTTGCTGTAATTCGTCCGCATGTCCTATTTCGCATAATAGATATTATGTTAAATACGGTAAGGGTTTGGTATGCCTTTTCAGGTGATGCCTGTTTGTGTCTAAAGATTACTGTGTGTAATTTTGATTTCTTATGAGCGTTTTTGAAGATCGGTTTTTAAATGACTCAGCGTTTTGCAACAGTCTACTGTCACTATGGCCGATAATCCAAAATCCCGCCATTGTCGCAAGTTTGGTGTACCAGATTTCAGTTGGCACTCTGTGTTTCAATTTACAACCGGTGCTGACAGCAATCGGCAATCTGTGCATTTTTTCGCTTGCCTTAGCTTGGTAGCGATAACAAGTCTCACTGATGCCGAATGCCGCACAGACCACCCGGATGCTGAGTCCTCGCTCTGCCACCACATGTTTGGCCATCTTGCGCCGTGAAGATGGCCTTACCACTTTCCCTCAAGGGCTTCTTTGCGATTCTCAGAGTCAATCCGCTCCTCGGCATTCATCTACATTGACACGCTCCGCCTCTGAACCGCACCCCCCCAATATGCCTTCAACCTTTCGGTCTTGATGGCGGGATTTAACTTAATCGGCTCAACAAAAAAACCGCATCAATTAACTTTAATTGATGCGGTTTTGTGGCACAAAGGCATAATCTTCAGTTTAGAAAACGATCTGCCCGCCAATACCAATCCCGTAATTCGCACTGCCATTGGTTAAACCTTTATCCACATACACCTGGATACCGCTACCTTTGGCCGTTAAATTGTAATTCCAAGCCACGATTAAATCGGCCGGGCTTGAGCCGCCGCGCACAATCGATTGAGAACCTGAAAACATCGGGGTGATAAAACTTTTCGTACTTAGGGCATAAGTAGCGCCCACTTGATAGGTGGCGATATTCCGATAATCCGTACCCGTGGGTTTACCGATGACACGGTAGCCGATTTTGGCAAATGGGAAGAGCTCAGGCGTTGCCACCTGCTGCATAAACAAGCCCGCTTCATAATCATTCACCCCAGTACCCAAGCCAGCACTCGCTGAAGCCGTACCAAATTTCACCTTGGCATACGGGCTCACTGAGGGCACTAAACCCGCGCCAGCAAAAACTTTGTATCGCCCTTCGAGCCACACATCACCGATACCGCTTGAATTACGGGTTTGCGTTGACGTGGTGGGCGTCGTTACATTCCCGCCCGTAAGCGTGGCGCCTTCGGGCAAGTTTTTAATCGAAATGACCGGCAAAGTAAGTTTCAGCTGCCAATTGTCATCTGCTAATTGCAGATCGGTCGCATCATAGTAAATGTCGATATTTTTATCGGTGCCGTATTTGCCTTGAAAAAAGGCCGCACTGTTGCTCAAAGTAAAAACCGGCTCGGCTTGCGCCACACCGCACAACGTGCAGGTTGAAAGCAGGGCAAGGGCAGAAAAGTACCGAAGGGTCATAAAATTACTCCCGTGAAAATAAAAACCACAATGATCGGTCAGACGACCGTGGGATTATATTCCACAAATTGAGATTAGCATAACAAATACCCAATCAATTTAACCCATCTTATGAACACCCAACCACTCAAATTCAAATACAGTTAAAACCAAAGTCCAAAAAATTCAGCCCGCGCAAGCCCCAATAAATTTCGTACAATAACAAAGCACCCTACTTCTTGAGCACAGAACCCTAAAACCATGACAGATCAAACCGCCAACACTGCAACGAGCACCCCCGTTGTATCAAATTTTATTCGCAGCCGAATTGATGAAGACATCGCCAATAAGACCTTTTGCGATGCTATCACGACCCGCTTCCCGCCGGAACCGAATGGGTTTTTACATTTTGGCCACGCAAAGAGTATTTGTTTGAATTTTGGCTTGGCAAAAGACTACGCCGCACAATGCCCGCAAAGCCACTGCAATTTGCGTTTTGACGATACCAACCCCACCAAAGAAGAAACCAAATATGTCGATGCCATCCGCGAAGATGTGGCTTGGCTTGGTTTTGATACCCGTGGGCAAGAATTTTACGCATCAGATTATTTTGGGCGCCTCTATCACTGCGCCGAGCAACTCATTCGTGCCGGCCTAGCCTATGTGGATTCGCAAGACAGTGAAACCTTACGCGCAACACGCGGCACATTGACCGAGCCCGGCACCCCAAGCCCCTATCGCAATCGCAGCATCGACGAAAACCTCGACCTATTCCAGCGCATGCGCGCAGGCGAATTTCCCGATGGCGCCCATATTTTGCGCGCGAAGATCGATATGGCCTCCCCCAACCTCAATCTTCGAGATCCGGCCATTTACCGTATTCGGCATGCACACCACCACCGCACGGGCGATAGTTGGTGTATATACCCCATGTACGATTTCGCCCACTGCGTCAGCGATGCCATCGAAGGCATCAGCCACTCCCTATGCACACTTGAATTTGCCGATCATCGCCCACTCTATGACTGGTTTCTCGAACAACTCGCAAAACTGGGCGAATTTAAGCGCCCTCTGCCCCAACAAATTGAATTTTCTCGCCTTAATTTAACGTACGTCGTGCTTTCTAAACGCAAACTCATCCAATTGGTTAGTGGCGGACACGTTGATGGCTGGAATGATCCGCGCCTGCCCACCCTCAAAGGCGCGCGGCGGCGCGGCTTTACCCCGCAAGGCTTCAAGCTCTTTGCAGATCGCATCGGCATCTCCAAATCCGATAGCCTGATTGATTATCACGTACTTGAAGATTGCATGCGTGAAGACCTAAATGAGCGCGCTGAACGCCGTGTTGCCGTGTTAAACCCCATCCAATTAATTCTCAGCAATTTCCCCGAAAACCACACCGAACCCTGCTTTGCCCCCAACCATCCCCATCATGAAGAACTTGGCAAACGGGAACTCCCCCTCACCCGAACACTCTGGATCGAGCGCGAAGATTTCATGATCGAACCCACCAAAGGGTTTTTTCGGCTCACCCCGGGCAAAGAAGTCCGCCTTCGCTATGGGTACATCATTAAATGTACAGGCTACGATACCAATGAAAGCGGAGAAATTACCTGCGTCTATGCAGAGTACGATCCAACCACCAAATCCGGCACACCCGGCTCAGAAGCGCGGAAAGTTAAAGGCAATATTCATTGGCTTTCTTGCGCCCACTCCGTACCGGCTGAAATTAGGCTATACGATCGGCTATTCAAAACACCCAACCCAGGTGGGCGCCAAGCCGGCGATGCGCCCGAACAAACGCGCGATTTCCTCGATGACCTAAACCCGAACGCCAAACACGTTCAAATAGGCATGCTTGAACCCGCCCTAGCCCAATGCGCCAGGGAAGCATGCTATCAATTTGAACGAATTGGCTATTTTGTCGCGGATCAATTCGATCATAAAGCCGGCCAACCGGTATTTAATCGAACCGTCACCCTCAGGGATACGTGGAGTAAAAATTAACGCACTAGTTAATCAAATTTGGTAACAAAGAATTGACGCAACGCACCTAAAAGCTTAAGATGCGTCACCTGTTTCAGGCTATATAGCTCAGTTGGTTAGAGCACAGCACTCATAATGCTGGGGTCGGTGGTTCGAGTCCACCTATAGCCACCATCTAATTGATTGATTTAAATAAAATTAATCAAAAAAAACAAATTAAAGCCACCTCGTGTGGCTTTTTTGTTATTTGTTGTGGTTCACTGATGCAGATATTGATGCAACTTTTTTCATGGCTGGCGTAGAAATAAGCTTGCCCGCCACCGATGGTTGGTTAGTCAGGCTTTATTGAGCTAGTTATGCACGCCGCCTCATCAGCGCCCTAATACTCGGTGCGATTCAATCTGGCAAAGGGACACCTGCCGCAATCATCTGTTCCATCAAGGTCTGGGCCGCTTCCTCTTCTCTCACCTTTACTCTAGATTCCTTGTCTGTCTTCCTGAGTTCACTTGGATCCGTACCCAAAGCAACTTGCTTGCGTGCCTCATCCCTGAGGTCTCTAGCCTCTTTTCGGCCTATATCGGGGTAAACACCAAGGCTGATGGTCTTGCGAACCCCTTGGATTCGGTAATTTAGTCGCCACCACTGGTTGCTATTTTTCTGAATCAGAAGGCACAAGCCCTTTTCATCTGCCACGCGATAAGGGGTATCCGCTGGCTTGGCACTCTTTATGGCAGTAGCAACAAGCATCATGACAGTAACTCGAAGCATCAATAGGGCAGTAACTACGCAGTTACTGCCCTATTTACTGTCAAAATCATTTGGATTTCAATAGTCCCCGTTAGGCAACCGCAGACAAGAAAAAACCCGCAAAGCTTGAAGCGATGCGGGTTTGAAGTGGTTTTTTAGACTTCTTTGGAAGCTTTAAAACTTTAGATTGGTGGAGCTATGCGGGATCGAACCGCAGACCTCCTGCATGCCATGCAGGCGCTCTCCCAGCTGAGCTATAGCCCCGTTGTTCACAGGTGGGGCGCATCATACCGTGTTGTTTGCGGGTGTCAAGCGATGAGGGTAATTTTTTAACTTTGGCCGATCACGGCGCATGCAAGATAATTTTTTAGGTGAAGCCGCCATCGGCTCAATTGGAATTAGGGATGCTCAATTTGTTCGAGTGCCGCGTCAATTTTGGCCACAAGCTCGGCCGTATTATCTCTGGGGGGCATAGGCGGCGCATTATTTTCGATCAATTCACGGGCAATATTCAGGGCTGCTAATACGGCGACGCGCTCGGTATTAAGAATTTGGCCATTTTTTTTAATGTGCTGCATGGCGCGATTGACGTAATCGGCGGTACGAAACAAGATCGCTTGTTCTTCGGCTGGGCAAGCGATTTTGTAGTCTTTATCGAGTATGCGCACCGTAATGGGCTTGGGTTGGGTTGTCATGTGAATTACTCCTCCATCTGCCGAATATGATCGGCAAGTTGCTCTATTTGTTGGTGCGTGTGGCGCAGTATCTGGCGTAAATTGGCGTTATCGTCAGCTAGGCGTTCGGCGGTTTCACGGTACTCGCGGCGGTGTTGATCGAGCACTTGGCAAAGGGTGATGAGTTCATCAATTTTGCCGACGAGCGGATCTGCCACCAAGATTGGCTGTGACTGAAGGCTGGGCTCGGCTGGATTATTGATAGATTCGGCGGGTGCGGCTGACATACACGTATTCCTGATAAGTATTTATATAACAAGTAATTAAGATAAATTTAGCGGCGGCATTGTGTGTTTATTTTTAATTTAGGTTGTTATTTTAGGTTCATCTAACAACGGCAATTTCCGCGGGTTTTGCTGTAGCAGTCTATCATTTTGCGACGGTTGCGCTGACAATATCCGTGTATTAAAGGCTTGCCTGTCGCTTTAATTCCAGAATTTTCCGGGGTTTTAGGTGGCAATTGCCATTTATCAAAATCCATAGTGAGCAAGTATGAGTGTGAGTTATTCTCAGTTGGCGAATGATTTGGCGGATATGGGCGCTCAGTTGAGTCCCTCTGAAGCACAGGGTGTTTTAATTGGCTTATGGCTAGGCGGTGGCCGCGCCTCAGAGACGCAGTGGTGCGCTGAGTTGCGAGATGATGACGCACCGCAGGCGTTACCTGCCAGCTTAAAAGCGGTGTTTAATGCGGTGGTTTTGCAAATCACAACCGCCGATAATTTGGGCTTAACTTTGGTGCTGCCCGATGACGACGTTCGTTTCAGTGATCGGTTATTTGCCCTAATCGAGTTTGCGCAAAGTATTTTATATGGCTACGCGATTGCTCGAGGGCCGGCACTTAAGCTTTTATCCCCCGAGGCACTTGAGGTGTTTGAGGACATCAAAGCCATTGCCGAGCTTGATAGCCAAGTTGATCCAGCTGCCGATAGCGAGGAAGACGAGATCAACTTAAACGAAATTATGGATTACTTAAGCGCGGCGCTGATTGTTATGTATATCAGCCTGCATCCCCCGGTGCCGGTTACTGAGGCTTCACAGCGCTCGCATTGAGCGGTTGTCTTTCGATTTTTGAGGATCCTTATGTCGATAAATGCCCTAAGTTCGTGCGATAAATCGGAATACGCCAAACGGCGCAAACGGCTCATTAAAGCGGTTGGGCGCAAAACGGTGGTATTGGTGCCGGCGGCGGCTGAACTAATTCGCAACAACGATAACCCGTATCCGTTTCGGCAAAACAGTGATTTTTTATATCTCACGGGCTTAATTGAGCCCGACGCTTTACTGGTTTTGTGCCCCAAACGCGCCGAGGGTGAGGTAATTTTATTTGTCGCCCCACACGATCCCGAGCGGGCGCGTTGGGATGGTCCAAGGGCGGGGCTTGAGGGGGCGCGGCGTATTTATGGTGCCGATCAAGCCTTTGCTTTAGACGAATTAGATGCCCGCTTGCCCGAGTTGCTGGCAGGCTTTGAGCGCATCACCCTGCCCTTTGCCCACCAAGAACTGATGCTGCGCACGTTGCGCTGGCTGGCTGAACTCAGGCTAAAATCGCGCGCCGGCGTGGTGCCGCCGCAAACACTTAAGGATTTAGCCGAGCCACTGCATGAAATGCGTTTAATCAAATCGGCAGTCGAGATCACCAAAATGCGGCGGGCGGCGGCCATCACAGCTGAAGCCCACAAGCGCGCTGCCAGCGCAATTAGCGAGGACATGTTTGAATTTGAGTTAGCGTCCCAGTTGCAGCGGGTGTTTTATCAGCATCAGGGGGAACCCTCGTTTGCACCCATTGTGGCCAGTGGTGCCAATGCGTGCGTGCTGCATTATCGAGCGAACGAATCGCGGTTGGAAGCCGGCCAATTAGTGCTGATTGATGCCGGCGCTGAAATTGAGCACTACGCGGGTGATATTACCCGGGTTTGGCCTGTCGATGGGGTGTTCAGCAAATCGCAGCGCGCCGTGTATGAGATCGTACTCGCCGCGCAACTTGCCGCGATTCATGTGATTGCCCCCGATGTGGCGTTCGATGCCCCCCACGAGGCTGCCGTGCGGGTTATTGCTCAAGGGCTGCTTGATTTAGGGCTACTCACCGGCAGCTTGAGCGAGGTACTCGAATCGGGCAGTTACAAGCGATTTTTTATGCACCGCACCAGCCATTGGTTAGGGCTTGATGTACATGATGTGGGGCGCTATAAAACTGAGGGCGCCTGGCGTGTACTAGAACCAGGCATGGTGCTGACCGTTGAGCCCGGCATTTATATTGATGCGGCAGAAGACATTCCCAAAGCCTACCGTGGCATCGGGATACGCATTGAAGATGATGTCTTGGTTACCGCCAAAGGCTTTGAGGTGCTCACCCTAGATGTGCCTAAAACTGTGACAGAAATCGAAGCTTTAATGAGCTCAACACCCCCGCGAGCCCGGCTTGATGCCTAACCCCCTTGGTGCCAACCCAATGACAAAGCCCCCTTTCGATACGCACGAACAAGACATCATCATCGTAGGTGGTGGTATGGTTGGCGGTGTTTTAGCCCATGCCCTCTCTCTTGAGGGATGGCGCGTCACTATTTTAGAGGCGGCCGAACCGGGCGCATCGGTGAGTTTCGATCATCGCTTAACCGCGCTATCTGATGCCTCATGGCGTTACTTGGATGCGTTAAATTTGGTGGATCAAACCACGGCTTGCGCCGCCCAAGCCATCAACGAGGTGCGCGTCGTGAATGCCAGCAACTTCGGCATGACCCGCATCACACGCGCCAACAATAACGGCGTAGCCCTTGGCCAAGTGATCGCAAATCGGGCGATTGGCGCCGCTATTGAGCGTGCTGAACAGGCGCAGCCTAACGCGGTCGCCATAGCAAAAACCGGCAGCGTGCAGCGTTTACAACCGGCTCGCTATATCAGTCATCAGGTGCAGGGCGAGCGCACTGAGCGCACCTCGGTGCAAGTGCTGTTTGATTTTCATGGCCAAACCCACCAATTAAGCGCAAGGCTTATTATTGCAGCCGATGGCGCCGCATCGGCTGTGCGTGCTGCCAGCAATAAAACCGTCGGCACCAAAGCCTATGGCCAAACTGCGATTGTGTGCACGGCCAAGCCCGCCCAACCGCATCACGGCATCGCGTTTGAATGCTTTACAAAAAGCGGCCCTTTAGCCGTATTGCCCGCGCCGGCCGGACGGGTATCGCTGGTGTGGGTCAACCGCGATCCCGATATCACGGCGCTCATGGCATTAGATGATGCCGCCTATGCCGCCAAGCTTGATGCCGTATTTCGCCGAAGATTAGGCGGCTTTACTGAACTCGCCCCACGCCATGCCTACCCGCTTGCGCTCATCACACTCGATGATTTAATTGCAGAACGGCTCGTAATTTTAGGCAATGCCGCTCACGCCCTGCACCCGGTGGCCGGGCAAGGGTTTAACCTGTGCCTGCGCGATGTTCGTGATTTAGTGGATGCGTTGCGCAGTGATCGGGGAGCGGCGGTTGACCCCGGCGATGCCCAGCGCTTAGCCCGCTATGTTGATGGACGACGGGATGATTATCGCCGCACCATCGGCTTAACCGATCGGCTGGTGCGCGGCTTTAGTTTAGATATTCCCGGTGCGGGCGCCATTCGCGGCGCGCTGTTATCGCTCACCGATGGCCTTGCCCCAATTAAAAATCGCCTGGTGCGTTTAACGCGCGGCATTTAAGGGCTTCTAACCCTAAGGATAAAATATGAACGCGCAAACCCAACCGCCTCGCCCGCAGCAAAGCCAATATGATGTCATCGTTGTAGGCGGTGGCATGGTGGGCGCAAGTATCGCGCTGGCGCTTGGGCAAATTGGCTGGCAAGTTGCGCTGGTTGAAGAAGAGCCCATCCCCACCCTGCCCGCTGCACACACCCCATTTGATATCCGCGTATCGGCATTAGCGCCCAAAAGTATTGCATTTTTACAGCAATTAGGCGTTTGGCCCACCATCCGCCACACCCGCAGTGCGCCCTATCGCCGCATGCGCGTATGGGATGCGGCCGGGCGGGGTGATGTGACCTTTCAAGCAGCCGATGTTGGCCTGCCGGAATTGGGGTACATCGTCGAAAATAGCCTGATTCAAGCCGCCTTGTGGCAAGCCATCCTCAACACCGACACCATCACCTGTTTGCGCCAAAGCCGCCCCACGCACTGGCATGTTGAAGGTAACAAGGCTCAGTTGTGCATCAACGGCGAGCGCCGCTTGAGCGCGCCGCTACTGATTGGGGCAGATGGTGCCAAATCTTGGGTGCGCACCGCAGTCGGTATCGAAGAAACGCACAGCGATTACGACACCGCCGCCCAAGTTTTAAGCGTGCTAACCGATTACCCCCAGCAAGACATCACCTGGCAGCGGTTTACCGCTACAGGCCCACAGGCATTTTTGCCCTTAGCAGGCAACCATGCCTCAGTCGTTTGGTATGACCAAATCGAGGCGGTAAAACAACGCCATGCGCTTACCGATGACGCCTTGCTCGCCCAATTACAGGCCGAATTCCCCGCTGAATTGGGGCGCATCACCGCCATAGAAACGCGGGGTTATTTCCCTATTCGGCGCATGCACGCCACCCGCTACACCGCCCCGCGCGCCGTGATCTTAGGCGATGCCGCCCACACCATTCACCCGTTGGCAGGTCAAGGGGTCAATTTAGGTTTTTTTGATGTGATGGCGTTAATCGAATGCCTTAAAAATAGCGATGATCTAGGCGCGCCCAAAGCCCTAAACCGATATGAGCGATTGCGCCGAGGCGACAACCTCATCACCCAAACGGGCATGGATGTGTTTCATTACGGATTTCGCGCCCCCAACCCCGCGCTCGTCGGTACGCGGAATTTAGGCTTAACCTTGGTGGCCAACTTTGCTCCCTTGCGCAAAATGGTTGCCAACCTGGCCAGTGGCCAGCGTTAAATGCCCAGTGATCACCCCTTTTTTGCACCGAATGCGCACTAAAAAACCCTATTTGTTGCGACAATCACCCATGCTTGATGGGTATTAGTGAGAAGGAACGCCCCATGCGCCTAAACCTCGATGACTCCGGCCAGCGCTTTGTGGTGCGCGGCTTTACCGAAACCGCCGTGCGGATTAATCAAGATGAGATCAGCATAAGTTTTCTCTTAACGCCGGAACAACTCATCGAACGCGTGCCGCTGCATACGGTTGCCGCATTGCAGGCAGGCGAATTAAATTGGCTTTATACCGATGCGCCCGAAGTGTTGATTATTGGCACGGGCTTACGCACCGTGCGCGCGCAACCCGCCGTGCAGGCTGAGCTGCTTCGCGCCGGTGTGGGCGTTGAGTTTATGGATACGGGCGCGGCATGCCGCACCTATACCGTGTTGGCCAGTGAACTTAGGCGGGTATCTTTGCTGGTCTTATTCCCTGAAGAAACAAGATTAACTAATTAATTTAAAAAGGATTTTATGTCTGAACACACATTTATTACCGGCAAAGATGCCGCCCTTGAAGATACCATCGCCCGCATCCAAGGCGCGCTTGCTGCGCTGGGGTTTGAAATTGAAGAAACCCGCTGGTTAAACCCCGTGCCGCATTGCTGGTCGGTGCATATTCGCGATACCCATTGCCCGATTTTATTCACCAACGGCAAAGGTGCGAGCAAAAAAGCCGCGCTGGCTTCAGCCTTAGGCGAGTTTGTGGAACGCCTGGCCTCGCAATATTTTTTTGGAGATTTCCATTGGCATCGCGGGCGAACCGCGCACGGCACCCATGACCCCAAAGAGCGCTGGTTTACCATTAATCAGCCGGGTATGCGCCCAGATGGCTTGCTTGATGAGGCGCTCTGGCGCCATTTCGAGGCCGATGCGTATCGCGTCACCACGGCTGATTGGCAAGATTTTAATAGCACGGTAGAAGATGCCCTGTGCGCCCTGCCCTTCACCCGTATGCGCGATGGCCACACGCTGTATTTTCCGGCCAATGTGGTGGGTAATTTATATGTGAGCAACGGTTTAACAGCCGGCAACACCGTGTTTGAAGCGCGCACGCAGGGCTTATCGGAAGTATTCGAGCGGTTTGTCAAGAACCGTGTCATTAGCGAAGGCTTAGCCTTGCCGCAAATTCCCGATGAGGTCGTGGCGGCATATCCCCATATTGCCGCGGCCATTAACGCCTTGCGCGGCCATGGTTTTGGTTTGCGCCTGATGGATGCTTCACTCGGCGGGCAATTCCCTGTGATTTGCGTCACCCTGATTGATCCTAAAACACGCGGCGTGTTTGCCTCATTTGGCGCGCATCCAAGTTTTGAGGTGGCCTTTGAACGCACCGTCACAGAATTGCTCCAAGGCCGCGCCCTTGATGACCTGCACGGTTTTCACCCGCCCACCACCGATAGGGAATTAGTGTGCGATCCGCAAAATCTAGAGCTGCATTTTATTGATTCCTCTGGCTGGCTGGCGTGGCATTTTTTCCGTGATACGCCTGATTTTGCCTTCGTGCATTGGGATTTCACCGCCGAGAATAACGAAGCCGGCTTTACGCGCTTGTGCGCTATCGTCCAAGCGCAAGGCTTTGATGTCTATGTGGCCGATTATCCCCATGTGGGGCTTTATGCGTGCCGTATCTTGGTTCCCGGTATGTCGGAAGTTTATCCGGTTGATGAGCTCTATGAGCGTAACAACACCCAAGGCCGCGCGTTGGTGCCCTTTGTTGAGCGTTTGCAAGAATTAACCGCGGCCGAACGCGGCCAATTATTTGAGGCCATTGAGGCGCTCGACCTCGATTGGCTAATGCCGGTAACCGATGTGATCGGCCTTGCCGCCGACCGAGGCTCCCCCTGGGAAAGCCTGCGGATAGGCGAGTTGCGTGCACTGGCTTTGTTCAGCCAAGCAAACTTCGATGATGGGGATGAACGCGAAGCCCTCCTCGACTGGCTCGCCACCGTGCCCCCCATTCCCGAAGAGCGCACCGCCATCTACCAGGCGGCCGCCATGCTAAACCAGCTCCAGATGGCGAACCTAACCCCTGCGAGCGACTATGCAAGCACCCTCGCGTTAATGTACAACGCCCCTACCCGCACCGCCGCCCAACGTTTGCTGGATGGCACGGCGGGATTTTTGAACATTCCAAGCCTTGGAGCGCACTACGCCCACAGTGCCGCGCATCAAACCCTCATGGCCGCATTCAACCGAGCCTATGCGGCAAAAACCATCACAGGCTAACTATGCAAGCGCCCACAACCCCACAACCCGCGCCCGAACGCCAAGCCCGAGCATTAAGCATCATTTGCGAAGTGGCGCGGGTGGTTATGGGCAAAGAAACTGTCATTCGCCAAGCCTTATGCAGCGTGCTGGCCGGTGGGCATTTATTACTTGAAGATGTGCCGGGCTTAGGCAAAACCACCCTCGCCCATGCCCTAGCGCGGTGCTTAGGCTTGCAGTTTCGAAGGCTGCAATTTACCGCCGACATGCTGCCTGCTGATATTTTAGGGGTATCGATTTTTGATACCCAAACCCGTGAATTTCGTTTTCAACCCGGCCCGATTTTCACGCAAGTTTTGCTCGCCGATGAAATCAATCGCGCCCCGCCCAAAGTACAAAGCGCGCTCTTAGAGGCCATGGAAGAACGGCAGGTTACGATTGAAGGCAAGCACTATGCCCTGCCCGAAACGTTTTTTGTGATTGCCACCCAAAATCCCGCGCATCAGCAAGGCACCTACCCTTTGCCCGAATCTCAGCTTGATCGCTTCGCACTGGTGCTTGCAATGGGCTACCCCGACCCCGCCGTCGAGCGGGCGATGCTCCAAGGTCACGGTGGCCGCGCCCATATGCACGAGATAAAACCCTTGCTTGATGCCGGTGAATTAATGCAGATGCGCCAAGCGGTGCGCCGCGTTTTTGTGGCCGATCGGGTGATTAATTATGTGCAGCAATTGTTGCAAGCCAGCCGTAACATGCCCGAATTTACCACGGGGTTATCCCCCCGCGCCGGATTAATGCTGTTAAACCTTGCCCGCGCTTGGGCTTATATCGACCAGCGAGATCATGTACTCCCAGATGATGTAAAAGCGGTATTTAAAGGCTTAAGTGAGCACCGCCTACCCCGCAGCACCTCCTCAAACGCCGAATCGAGCGCAGCCCTGCTCTTAAATCGCATCACCCCTTAAACCGCCGCGCCAAAGTATTTGTGCCCATCAAATAAGCCAAAGCAAATAATCCCAAATTATTGGGGTAGTAATCTTTGCTGACCAGCCCCGTTCGCCTAATTTCTTTATGAATTTCAGCAAGGTAAACATGCGCTTGATGATGATTTCCCACCGCGTTTAAATAGGGTATTAAAGCGGCTTTGAAGCCTAAGTTGCCCTCACCGGACGCTTGACCGGTTTGTGTGTTGACCCACTCGGGCGGATTGGGGTGGTCTTTGAGGTAATGTGCCATCCCTTGCAGCAAGCCGTAATCGGTTGAACCGGCACCAACGGCATCAAGACCGGCACTCATGCCCTGCCACAAATACACCCGGATGGCATCATAACCACCCATAACACCTTGCGGCGCTGGGCTGGCCTGCCCGGTGGCTGGGTCAATGGCGATCCAGTCGGGTGCAAAGCCTTTCGGCATCAGGGTGATTTGTTTCCGCTCAGCGGTGTGCTGCAAGTTATGCCAAGGCCCTGCGGGGTCAATCTCAGCCAAATACTGCATTTGAAACGCAGGCCAATAACTGGGATTTAACACTATCCGTCCATCTAGCAAAACAAAGCCTTGCGCGCCCGGCAAGAGATAAAACCGCCCCCTGGGGCTTTGCCAGAGATCATGGCGGCAAATTAAAGCTAACACGGCCAGACCCAGTGGCTCGTACCGCGAATCCGGCCAGCGCCGCCCTGCCTTGAGTAAGGCGTAAGCCAGCCAAAGATTGGCATCACTCGCATCATTGACATCAAGCACACCCCAAGTGTGATCGGCGCGCTCACCCCACAACCAGGCGGGCAAATGCTGGCGTAAATCGCCTTGGGCGAGATTGTTTTCCGTCCAGGCGAGCACGCGATCAAACAGCGGGCGATCGTCGGCAACTAACGCAAAAAACAAGGCATAAGCTTGCCCTTCCGAGGTGGTGGCCGCTTGGCGCATGGGGTCGATCACCCGCCCATCTGCGCTAATAAATTTGGCCTGATAATGCTGCCAGAGCCGTTGCCAATCGCCGGTTACATCGATTGACCGCGCCTGCCACCAGCCGATGCCGCACACCAAGATGAGTGCCACACCGAGGATAATCCAGCGCATTTGCCACGGTATGCGCCTAAAACAAACTTGAGGCGGAGAGGCTGGCATAGGCGCGGGTCGGCTGATTGGGCTGGGCGCTCACACCCAATTCGGGGGTCAGCGAAATACCATGGCCGAGGTTGGCTTGAAAAAAAACGCCCGCGTTGCGCGATCGATAATTTACCCCGCCTGCTGCCGTCAGCACGGGGCCAATTTGCCAACGCCAATCCGGTTGATAGGCAAGTTTCGCCTGCGACCAGTACGCTTTGGGGCCGATGTCATAGGCGGCGCGGACACTGCTGATCCATTGGGGAGAAATTTCTGCTTGCCAATAAACGCCCGGGGTAAGCTTGCCCTGCCAACCCTTGGGATCGGTGGTAGGGATATCGGGGCTCACCTTAAAATGCTGCCCCGACTTTGAGCGATAACTCAAAGGTTTGGTTATTAACAACCGCGCTGTAGCCGAACCCCGCACTGACACCGGGTGCGGTGACCCGAACCGTGACGGGGGCGCCATTGGCGGTGGTATTGTAGCGATAAGTGAGGTAGTCGGTGCCGGCCACGACAAACCAGCCCTGACCTAACTTGGCGCGGGGGAGCGGTTGCACGGCCCCTATAAAGCTGTAGCTTTGATCGGTGGTGACTTGCGTGCCGGCAAACACAACGCCCTCAGCCCGAGCGACGCCGGTTGCACCGCTCAAAAAAATGAACCCTATCAACAAATGAATTTTAGTCATGCTGTCTGCGCCGATAAGTTAAAACGCCCCAACGAATCACGAGCGCCGTGAAAATGCCCGCGATGAGCAAACCCAAGAGGGCATACCACGGGTGTTGTGTCATCCAAATGCTCAAACCACGCTGTAATCCAAAGTTGCGAAAGGGCTCACTCGTTCTGGGGAGCACGGTCAAGATTGGCTTTTTCTCATCAGTCCAATAAGCCAGCGTGCCATTCAACTGCGGCCAAATGTCAAAGTTGACCGCACGCGCCATGCCGTTGGCGAGAGTTTGAGGCTGCTCGGCGGCGAACAGAATTTCTGGCTGTGGGGTATCCTCCGCGACCGCGGCAAAGGTGATGTTGGGGCCAGGTAGTGCCGTTTTTGCGGTAACCCAAGTTTCGGGCGTAGCCCGAGCTTCCAAGCTTAAAGGATCAAGGTGGCCTGTTTGATTGCTTTGCAGCCGCTGGGTGAGTGTGGTGGCAGAAAGCCCAAAGCGCTTTGCGGTTGCGGCATTGAGCGCATCCAAAGTGGACAGCAAAATCACCGGCGCCGCTGTTTTCGCTTCTGTATCGTGGATATGCAGCTGCGTTAAAGGCAAGTGTGCGATTTGGCTGAGCTTGCCGGCTAAAGTCATGGCAGCCGAGAGCATGGGCGGGTTGAGCGCGGAGAGTTGAATCGTCAGCCCATCTAGCCATCCGGTTGTCCATTTAAGCCCGGCAAAACCAGCTAAAACCGATAAATCGCGCGTGTACTGCTCACTGCCTGCCCCGATCCAAACAAATTTAGAATCATCAAATACGCTCACGGCAAGATTGCCGGGGAAAAAAGGCTGGCAATCGCCGCCATTCGTTTGAGGAATGAGCACAGCCTGGAGCCGAACTTGATTCCAGCCTGCGTTCAGCACCGTGGTGGGCAGAGTGATGGCATAATCGGTGTATTCCCCACCATTGGGGTTGCTGAGCGGCACTGAGCCTTGCAGTACATTGTTAATCCAGACATTCAACGCCGATTGCGGCGACATGCCGGCGGCATAGCTTAAATGCAGGCGCACTTGGGCTTTTTGTTTCCAACCCGTATTCCAAACCGAAAAGTTGATATCTGGGGCATCGATGCCGGTGAGCGTGGTGGATTTCACATTCAAATCACGAAACTGGAACGCATTGGGCTGACGCGGTGGGGGATAAATCGGCAAACCGGTTTGCTGGATTTCAGTGAGTGTCGTGATCGGCTGCGGTGGCAAAGGCAATTCGGTGAGAGCAAATTGCAATGCCAGCTGCTCACGCGCCGCGCGGGTATTGGCGACCAAAATCACCCAGTAATCGGCAGGCCCCGCTTCGCGGCGCAGCACCAGCAAGCGCGGCTCGGTATCCGGCAGATTCAGCCCCTGCAAAAAGGGGGCAAGCTCGGTGTAATCGCCCATGAGCACCGCTGCCAGTGGGCGAGGCGTTGCTACGGCCTCGGCCGAACTTAATGGCTGCACATGAAACTGCACCGGCAGGTAGTCATAGCGGCGTGCAATGCCCTGCGCCACAAGCCCAAGTGCATCGGCATCCCCCGCCTGATCGGGGTGAGCCACAAAAACCGAGACTGTTGCGTGGTGTTGCGCACTCGCCGGGTCAAAAAGCTTTGAGAGCTGGCTTAAAGCAATCTCCGGGCGACGCGGCGCGGTTGCCCATTGAATAAACGAATCGGCCACATCAATTTGAGTAAAAAGCTCTGGCGATAACGGTGGGCTGCAACGCTTCACGTTATGCATCGCCAAATCAAATTTTAAGCTGTTGTAACCGGCTTTAAAGGCATTGGCGGGTATTGCCAAGGTGACTGAATTGTCCGCTTGTGCAGCCTGTGCCAAATTGATTTGCCCGACCATTAAATCGTTTAAGCGCAGCGTGAGCCAAGAGTCCTCACTTAAGGCCGCCGAGGGCAGCAAACGCAAGCTCAAGGTGGCTGATTTCACTTCAACCAACTGAGCCACCGGCACCGTGAGCGTCATTTCAGCCTGCACGCCTTTCAAGGTAATGGGC
>ERZ1669248.188-NODE-188-length-35252-cov-66.160127_pt1 | contig 35252 bp, 32 predicted proteins | sample MGYA00579296_ERZ1669248 | MGnify/ENA primary metagenome ERZ1669248 (study PRJEB41166, sample SAMN08046057) | hot springs metagenome | biome: hot spring; feature: neutral hot spring; material: thermophilic sediment; isolation source: thermophilic sediment from...
GCTCTTGAGCGAGGACTTATCTCAGAGAAAGAAACTCTAGTTCCTCTAAGATGGGGTGATTGGAGGAATTACGTCAAAGCGGTTCACTACATAGTTCAGCAAACAAACCAGTTCTATAAAGACCTTGGCTTAGGCGTGGAAGAAGCTGCCAAGAAATATGGTGGTCTAGAATTTGCCGTGGCATTCAATAAAGTTGAGCCTGCAGGATATCATACAGGCCCTCTCTACCACATATCTTTAATGACAGGAGCTAGACACTCTCATCTTGATGCTGGGGCATACTCTATGGATGAGAAATTAATTGCTTCAGGAGGATCATTACCGGAGCCCGAGAAAGCTGTTGAAATGATTATCGAGGAGGAGTCTTGGAGACAGATCCTAAATTCATATGTTCTCTGCCTCTTCGGAAGAGGTTTATACACTAGACAATTAGTGGCTAAGTCTCTAGCATCCCTAGGCTACAAATATACCGAAGAGGATCTTATTAAACTAGGTAGAGAAATATACTACGAGAAACATAAGATCAAGCTAGAAGAAGGATTTAAACCCGAGGAACTAAGGATCCCAGAGAGGATCTTGAGAACACCTACACCACTAGGCCAGGTATCTGAGACTTATATGAGAAGAGCGGTATCGAGATATAGAGAGTACCTCGAGAAATACTCTCAAAAAATAAGTTTATGAGTAAATTAAATAATTACATATTTCTTCCGCAAAAATAATTAGCTACCTTATAAATTATTGTTATGAGACTATATTGAATAGTAAACTCGATAAAACAAATAATAGCAGTTTCAAGATCCTCATAATACTTGCAGTATTAGCAGGTTTATTTAAAATAATTGGTGGGGTCATTTATTCATCTAAAGCAGTCACGGTTGACGCGGCCACTAGTATAGGAAATATTCTAGCGATCGTGATGGTGAACAAGTACTATAAGCTAAGTAAAATGCCTCCTGATAAAGATCATCACTACGGCCATATTAGACTCGCTTTCGGAGGAGATGTATATACTTTAATGATCTATTCATTTATAGCAGGGTTATTAACAATAGATCTAGTTCAAGGATTAGGTAGCAGATATCAAGTGAGTTTCTATGCCTCAATCTATTCGGCCTTTGGAACAATATTATATGCTATAGTTATAGTACTCAGCAGAAGAATAGGGAGAATATTAGAATATTACTCAAGAGTTTCAGTAATTGAATTAATCGAAGGATTCACAGCAACTTCAGCGGCTTTTGCAGGAGCTTTTATTAATTACTTAATTGATCTCGTGGGAGGATTTAGTCTGTATCTATACTTAATAGCTGAATTACTTAGATCCTCAAGAAAATTAGTTATTGAAATTAGTGATAGATCCTCAGATAGAATTTTACGAGAGGTGGTAGATATTATTAAGAGATATAGAGTGGTGATAAAGAGCGTGAAGGTTAGAGAGGTATACGCAGATCTTTTTTATAGTGATATAGTGATTGGAGTACCAGCGGAGCTCAGTGTCAGAGATGCTCATGATGTAATAGATGAAATAGAGAAAAGACTAAAGGAAAAGAATATTGTAGCAATTATTCATATTGAGCCTATCTAATATTATAAGATGACCATATGGAAAACTGATCCTTGGGTATTTCAAAAAATTATGACGAGATAATTTCATGTATATAAATTTTTGAAAGAATCGTATGAAAACATATGGAGTTTAATAAAGGTTATTCTTAGAAAATTATTTGTTGGGTTAGTGAGATATGAAGAATATTTCAAGAAAAAGCATATCTAGAATCTTAGGTATATCTATAGTAATTATTCTTTTGATATCTATAGGAGTCATTATATGGTATAGCATGAGTAGATCGCCTCAGGAAATCTCGGGAACAACAACATCTAGAATAGCTACTACATCAACATCAATTCAACGCGAGACCCTTACCCAGACACAGATCAGTTTAACAAATACGATCACGACTCAACTACCAAGAACATATATTCCGGCGACATTAAATGGTGGCGGATCCTCAGCAATTAATCCTCAGATGCAGAATTGGGCGAAAATCTTTAGAGACGATATTTCAGGAGGGGCTATAACAGTTAATTATCAGAGTATAGGTAGTGGTGCAGGTCAAAAAGGTATTGTTGACGGATCTCTTGATTTCGCGGGATCCGATATACCGCTGACTAAGGATAATTATGACGCTCTCAAGAGCAAGGGTAGAGGGTTTATACAGATACCTATTATAGCTATTTCTATTGCAGTTATCTACAATATCCCTGAATGGGATCAAAGCAAATGTGGACCTCTAAGACTTAGTCCTGAAGCAATAGCAGAGATATATCTTGGGAACATCGTTTATTGGGATGATCCGTTGATAAAGAATCTGCAGAAACCGGAGTGCCAAGCGCTTCTACCTCACAAAGAGATATATGGGGTGCATAGGAGTGATGGGAGCGGGTCTACAGCTCTTTTAACAATGTACTTATCTAAAGCATATCCCAAGTGGAATCAAACTGTAGGGTATGGTTTAGTAGTTAACTGGCCCATTGATAATACGGGAAGAGGCATCGGAGGAAAAGGTAGTGAAGGTGTAATAGCCCAAGTTAAGAACACTAAGTATTCTATAGGCTATGTGGAACCCAATTACGCTGAGAAAGAAAATATACCTATTGCTGCAGTAACGAACAAGGCTGGGCAATTCATCTTACCGACCAAAGACGCTATAGAAGAAGCTCTTAAGAGAGGAGCTACAGCACTACCAAAACCAGATGAGTACTGGGGCTCAGTTCCTCTACAATTCGTCTATCAAGATGGAAACAATACTTATCCTATAGTTGGTACACCAATAATAATTATTAGAACAGATCTTCCGAAAGACAAGCTAGAAGCACTCAAACAATTCTTCACATGGGTTTTAACAAATGGACAGAAAGAAACATATGTGCTACCAGGATACTATCCACTCCCGACAGAATTAACTAGCATAGCCGTAAAATATCTGAGTGATTATTTAAAGTAGACGACTTCTAAAAATCTTTAAGATGAATACTCATGAATAATAGGGAAAGAGTTTGAGGAAAATAGATTTTTTTCGGTTCTTTTCGTTAGCTAATATAATGATCCTTTTATTACTACTTCTTGTGATAACTATAGTCATGTATTATTCCCTACCTATATTCACGGGGGAGTTCTTAGTTAGAGTTCTATTAACTTCAGCATGGGATCCGAATAGAGAGATCTATGGTATTTTATTTGCTCTAGGAGGAACTCTCGTTGTTGCCTTTATAGCTATCATAATCTCTGGAGTATTATCGATATCAACAGCATTCTTCATTGTAGAGATAGCTCCATACAAATTAAGACCATTACTAGAGACAATAGTTGATTTAGGTGCCGTAATACCCTCTGTAATCTATGGATTATGGGGTCTCCTGTTTCTAGCCCCTATATTAAGAGATTATGTAATGAGGCCGTTAACTGAGTATTTTCCTTGGTTAAAAGATTTTTTAGGTACCTATAGCCCATCTGGTGTATCCTTGTTAACAGCCGGTATTTTACTTGGAGTGATGATATATCCATTTGCAACATCAATTATTAGAGAATCTATTAAATTAATTCCATTTAGCATAAAAGAAGCTCTTTACTCTCTCGGTTTAAATAAATGGGAAGTCATTATTCAAGAGATACGTTTCATAACAAGATCCATATTAGCGGCGCTGATGATCGCATTTGGAAGAGCCGTTGGAGAAACAGTTGCTGTGGCAATGGTTGTAGGTAATGTACCTAATCCGTTATTCTACATGATTTTTAGGCCGGGATACACGATATCTAGTCTAATAGCTAATCAGTTCTTGAACGCTACACAAACAATGTTGCCAGTACTCTATTTCTCGGCTTTGATCTTGGTATTATTAGGTTTCGCGATAAACCTCTCTGTAATGTTATTGATAAGACAGAGATGACGGAGATGATGATCAGGGACTTAATATCAAAAATTATGATAGCTATACTAATTATGCTACCAATAATTGGTTTAGTTCCTCTCTTTCACATAATAATAATCACTTTCTATAACGGAATCTCAGTTATGCTTAAAAATCCTTTAGAAGTATTGATAAGCGAGCCTCCAGCCCCAGGCTCGGAGAGTTTAGGTGGTATAGGACCATATATAGTTGGTACTTTGATCCTAGTCAGCTTGGCCTCATTAATAGGAGTTCCAATATCAATTCTTGCTGCAGCGTATTCCGTGGAGAGTATGAGTAGAAGAGTAGGTTTCATCACAACTCTCGTGACTAGGGTGATGATTGAGTTCCCAACAATAGTTATCGGGATCTCGGTATACGGGTCAGTAATAGTTTTAGAGGCGCTGCTAAATAACTTAATAAGAGTACTTGGCGTACATGAATTTATTTACATACCGAGGTTTAATGCGTTATCTGGAGCAATAGCTCTCTCCATAGTAATGATCCCCTACGTATACACCCAGGTGGAGGATGGTTTAAAAAGAGTACCACATCACATTAGGGAGGCGGTGTATTCACTAGGATTCTCTAAAACAAGAGTAGTTATTATACTAAGCGGATATATTAGATCAGCTATTTTATCTGGTTTAATGATCGGGATATCTAAGATAATGGGTGAAACAGCGCCTTTACTCTTCACAGCTTTCGGAAATGACTATTACGTTACAAGGTTCCCTGATATACTACTGAACCCGATAGGATCTCTTACTCTGTGGATATATAAAGCGGGTTTGTCACCATATAATAATTGGATAGAATTAGCATGGGTAGCTTCAATGATACTTATTCTATTCACTATAGTACTATTCTCCGTAAGTCGATATATCATATATAAGAGGTGAGAATCACGAGTATTAACGGTAGCGATGTTATTCTAAAAATAAGAAATCTTAATCTATGGATCGGTGAGAAGCATATTTTGAAGAATATTAATCTTGATGTCTATAGAAATACTGTCTTCACTATAATGGGTCCCTCTGGAAGTGGTAAATCTACTCTACTTAGAGCAATTAACAGAGTAATCGAGCTTATACCAGATGTGAAGATTAGTGGAGATATATTTATAGAGAATACAAAGATCAATGGTAATAGTGTGAGTCCTGAGTATGTTAGAAGAATAGTGGGTATGGTTTTTCAGATACCTAATCCACTACCGCATCTCTCTATATATGACAACGTGGCTATTGGACCAAAATACAATAAATATGTTAAAAACAAGGAGGAGCTGGATCAATTGGTTAAGTGGGCTCTCGAAAAAGCTTATCTCTGGGACGAGGTGAAGAATAGATTAAGAGATCCTGCCTCAAAATTATCCGGAGGACAGCAACAGAGACTTTGTATTGCTAGAGCACTTGCTATGAAGCCTAAGATAATTCTCATGGATGAGCCAACATCTAATCTAGATCCTGTGGCGACATCGAAGATAGAAGAGCTGTTAATTGAGTTAAAGAAAATAGTTACTGTGATCCTAGTCACACACTCACCGTTTCAAGCAGCTAGAGTATCTGATCACATAGCTTTTATGTATAATGGAGAGATTATTGAGGTAGGATCCGCAAAAGACATGTTTACTAAACCAAAGAATCCCTTAACAGAGAGATACATAACAGGTAAGATGGGTTAGATTATGAGACCTATAGACATAGCATTAGAGAGGATCAGAGAGAAAATAAAAGAGATGACAAACACCACAGAAAGCATATTAAATGAAATGAGTAAAGGACTTAACTATAAGATAGAAGACATATCTCGATACATAGATAAGATAAGACTTCTTAGGGCAGAATTACACTCCTTAGCAACTGAGACATTAGCAAGATACCAGCCGGTTGCTTCTGATCTTAGATTCATCATAGCTAGTCTAGAGATCTCCTACGGGTTATTTAGATTCTCGAGATATGCTCTCGACATAGCATACATAATAAAGAACTTTAGTAAAGAGAAAAACTTGGAATGCGGGTTCGAGAACACGAGAAAGATGCTTCCACACGTAGTAGAGATGATTAGAGAAAGTATAGAAAGTTTCATGAATAGAGATGTGGATAAAGCTAACAAAGTTATTAAATTAGACAGTTTGGTGGATCAATATTTATCAGATGCTTTGAAAAAAGCCTCTGAGAAGAAAGATAGTTGCACTTATCTAGACTTTATCGTAGCTATTTATCTTGAGAGAATAGCAGATCACTCGGTATATATAGCTTCAGACACGATATTCATGATCTAAAGAATTTAGACTCGTCTACAATTTTTAATAGCACTAATAAATCAACTCATTAGGTGGTAATATGAGTCTCTTTAACAGAGCATCCGCAGCTTCTCTATTAGCTGTATTTCTCTTAGGTCTTGTGGTAGGAGCATTAATATTTTATGTTATTACCGGTAAAAAGAGTCTAGAGGAAGTATATGGAGAAACGATGACTATAACGCGAACAATCGAGAGAGCAGGTGAATATGATTATACTGTGTTAATTGATAAAGATTATTATAATGAATTAACTAAGTGGCTCCCTAGGGCTAATTCTAGTGTGTATGTGATCATGTATGTGATCAAATACGATCCTAAGGATCCTAAAGATCCCGTTAATAAAATACTCGATACATTAATTAACCTATCTAAAAAAGGTGTCGATGTTAGAATAATAGTTGATGATGAAACAAAAAGATCTTATCCAGAGACGATAAATTATCTCTTGCAACATAACATATCTATTAAATTAGACGAGAGCTCTGCAAGAACAACTCACACAAAACTTGTGGTAATAGATGGAAAAATCGTTTTCTTAGGCTCTCATAACTGGACACAATCAGCCTTAACACAAAATCACGAGGTGTCCATAATGATAATGAGTAAAGAAGTAGCGAGTAAATTAACTCAATACTTTGACTCGATCTGGAGCTCAGGGAGAGCAGCTAGCTAATGACTAAAATAAGACTCTTATCTATTACTGAGAACGCCAATAAGATCCTTGAGACAAAGCTATTTCTAGAGAAATTGTACCCGAAGATCCATTTTGAAATAGATCCTCTGCCAAGAAATATTCCAAAAATCGAGATACAAAGTAACAATTTAGAGGATATAGCCCTATACTCACTCAAGGAGGCTCTTAAACACATAGAGGATCCCGATGAATGGGATATTATATTTAGAGAAGATGCTGGATTATTCATAGAGAGTTTAAATGGTTTTCCAGGACCTTACTCAAGTTATGTATATAAAACAATAGGTCTCTCGGGAATACTTAAGCTATTAGAGGATAAATTAGATCGGAGAGCTTATTTCAAATCCGCCGTAGCGTATAGATTAAGGGGAGACGATAATATTAGGATAACTATTGGTGTCGTGAAAGGATCTATAAGTAGAGAGATTAAAGGTTCTAAAGGCTTTGGATTCGATCCAATATTTATACCAGAAAAATACGAGAAAACATTTGCTGAGCTAGGTGAAGAAGTGAAGATTCTTATTAGTCATAGATCTATTGCTTTAAGAGAGATGATGAATACTTATCTCGCGAAAATAAACCGTGAAACAACTACATAGAAGATCTCTCATAATTAAACTCTATTCTAACATAGGTATTATCGTAAGACTCTTGAATCTCCAAAAATTAATCTTTAAAAACATTTGAGGAGAAAATACATTGGTTATTTAAAAATGGTTAGTAGCAAGAAGTATATATACGCGTTTCATGAGGGAGATTGGAGTGATAAGAAGCTTCTGGGAGGCAAAGGCTCTTCACTTGCTCAAATGACACAAATAGGACTCCCAGTACCTCCAGGATTCACTATAACTACTGAAGCCTGCAGAGAATTCTATGGATCAAAGAGAGAGATCATTGATAGTTTAGTTAAGGAATTAGAGAAAAACCCTCCGCCTCAAGTAAGAGACGAGATCATCAAAAAGATATGGTCTATTATCGATAGCCTAGATCTTCCCTCCGGTTTAATGGATCAGGTTTTAGAATACATGAAGTGGCTTGAGAAAGAAACCGGTAAGAAATTTGGTGATAAAGAAAACACGCCTCTGCTAGTCTCAGTGAGATCTGGTGCAGCTCTCTCAATGCCTGGAATGATGGATACAGTACTTAATTTAGGTTTAAATGATGAGACAGTAAAGGCTCTAGCTAAAGCAACTAATAATGAGTGGTTTGCCTATGACTCCTATAGAAGATTTCTACAAATGTTCGGTAGAATAGTTCTTGGTGTTAACGAGAAGCTATTCGACGAGACTTATAGAGAACTTGAGGAGAGATTCAAGAAAGAAGCTGAGGAGAAGTTTAAGGAGGAGCTTAATGAAATAAAGATTCATTATCCGAAGTATAGTGTTAGATTAGATGCTCAGCCGCCTAGAGACGTGGCACCTAATCTATGGAGTAGATCTGTTGAGTATTTGAAGGAACTCGTGGAAAGATATAAGAAGATCATAAAAGATAACTGGGGAGAGTTTCCGCAGGATCCATATAAACAATTAGAGCTTGCAATAAGGGCGGTATTTAGATCCTGGATGAATCCGAGAGCTATATTCTATAGAATAGCGAATAAAATAACACCTGACATGGCTGACTGCACAGCAGTCAATGTCGTAACAATGGTTTTTGGGAACATGGGCTGGAGCTCTGGTACAGGTGTATACTTCACAAGAGATGTTGCAACAGGTGAAGATAAACCCTACGGAGAGTTTCTGCCTAATGCTCAGGGAGAAGATGTGGTTGCTGGTATAAGAGTTCCATATGATCTCGAGGAGTTAAAAAGATTAATGCCTGAGAATTACCAGAAATTAATCGAGGCTGGAAAGAAGCTCGAGAAGCTTAATAAAGATGTTATGGACATAGAATTCACTATTGAAAACGGGAAGCTATACTTCCTCCAGAACAGAGCTGCTAAAATGACGCCTCTCGCAAGAGTTAAGACAGCTGTTGACATGGCTTTGGAGGGAATCATATCTAAGGAAGAGGCCATCCTGAAAGTTCCTCCTGAGACCGTTCAGAGATTGCTATACCCAATGATCGATCCTAAGATCAAAGCGACCCCAATAGTTAAGGGTCTGGCAGCATCACCAGGTGCGGCCTCAGGACAGGTGGTGTTTGATCCGGATGATGCTGTTGAATGGGCTAGGCAGGGTAAGAGAGTTATACTAGTACGAGTTGAGACGAAACCTGATGATGTACACGGCTTCTACGCTGCAGTAGGTATATTAACTTCTAGAGGAGGAATGACATCTCACGCAGCAGTAGTGGCCAGAGGTATTGGTAAACCAGCTGTCGTGGGTGCCGAGGCTATACAAATTGATTATGAGAAAAAGATCTTTAGAGTGGGGAATGTAGTAGTTAAGGAGGGAGACTGGATCACAATTGATGGAAGCACTGGTAATGTTTATCTAGGTGAGTTACCAACTGTTCTCCCAGAGATCAAGGGTGAGTTAGAGACATTATTAAAGTGGGCTGATGAAATAAGAAAAATAGGTGTTAGGGCAAACGCTGATGTACCTGAGGATGCTGAGATCGCTAGAAAATTCGGTGCAGAGGGAATAGGCTTACTAAGGATCGAAAGAATGTTTAGAAGGCCTGAGAGATTAGAGCTTCTCAGAAAAGTTATTTTATCAGAGAGTAAAGAGGAGAGAGAGAAATATCTCAGAGAATTATCTAAGATGATTAAACAAGACTTCAAAGAAATGCTCAAGATAATGAATAAGCTACCTGTAGTCATAAGATTAATAGATCCTCCATTACACGAATTCCTACCGGCTCCAGAGGAGGTGCTGAAGCAAATATATGATGTGAGAGAAGCCATTAGAGAAGCAGAGGCAAAGAAACAAGACACAACTAGCCTGAGAAAGAGATTAGAGGAATTAGAATGGCTCTATAAGAGGGTTACGGTGCTCAAAGAACATAACCCAATGCTTGGACACAGAGGAGTTAGAGTAGGTGTTACTCACCCAGAGATATACTACTACCTAGCTAGAGCAATGATTGAGGCAGCAGCAGAACTAATTAAAGAAGGATACGAGCCTTATCTAGAGATCATGGTGCCACAAGTATCTCATGTCCAAGAAATTAGATACGTGAAGCAGAGAGCAATACTACCAGCTCTAGAGGATGTCGAGAAAGAATATGGAGTAAAAGTACCTATCAAGATAGGCACAATGATCGAGACGGTCAGGGCAACATTAACAGCGAGAGAAATAGCTAAAGAAGTGGATTTCTTTAGCTTCGGAACCAATGACTTAACACAAGCAACATTCAGCTTCAGCAGAGATGACGCCGAGAACAAATTCCTACCGCAGTACCTAGAGTACGAGATATTGAAAGAAAACCCATTCGAAACACTAGATGTTGATGGTGTGGGCAGACTAGTAGAGATAGGCACTAGAGAAGGTAAAGAAGCTAATCCAAAACTAGAAGTGGGTATATGTGGCGAACATGGAGGAGATCCGAAGTCAATAGAATTCTTCTACAGAGCAGGATTAGACTACGTGAGCGCATCACCCTATAGAGTAGCGGTTGCGAGATTAGCTGCTGCCCAAGCAACTCTCAAGTACTCAAAAGGTGCTGAAGCCAAGAGATTAGTTGGAGAATAATTTTTTAAATCTATCCTAACTTCCTCTACAATTTCTTTTTTATACTACGTAGCTCATAGATAAATATTACTAGAGCAACAAGAGCAGTTATTACAGCTATTATCTTATCAATATCAATTGACTCATTTAAGATCAGAAACCTAATTAAATATCCTGAGACCACGCCTACAAAGAAAAGTGAGTAAATAAAGAATCTAGGGATAAGATATCTGCCTATCACAATGTATCCTCTTATCTTAATTATACGCGCAATAACGTATCCATCACTTACTCTCTTAACAAGACCAATTCTCTCTAATCTCTTCAGATTATAATGAACAGTGCTCACAGGCATCCCCAGATCTCTAGCGATCTCTCTCACTCCTCTAGGCTCATTCTCTGTGAGCAAATAAAAATATATCCTAAACGCACTCTCACTTAGATCACCTATATCTAATGAATCAGTAATTTCCTTATTCTCTTTATCACTCATATTATCAATTGAATTAATTAATGATGCGAATAAATCTCTTTCTGTGTTCAAGGGTATGAACACTTCTTGAAAGATCTGTTCAGTAGATAGAGTTAAATACAGATCCGGTCTAGAGTATAGATGGAGATCCATATGTTGACTAGGAGATTAATATATTTGCTAGGTGTCCTATCAATAGTTCTTGGATTATCACTATCTCTCGCACTACCATTTCTATACAAAACCTCATTTGAGATCGAGAAATATAGAAGTATTCACTCACTCAACACCTCAACCCCAGGAGTCGTGGCGCCAATGAAAAAGAATCTCTCAGATTATATCAAATTATATGAATTAATTAACTCTTCAATAAGTAATATAGATTTTACGCAAAACATTATTCAAGGAGGATTCCCTCTACCACAGCAATTGCCTATGCAACTTGCCATTACTATTACTCGTCTATCTGCTTCTATCCAAACAAGTAGAGGAACTTCTACAGAATATTCGAAAACTAATGTTCAGGTTGAGGGAATAGATGAGTGTGATATTGTTAAGAATAATGATAGATACATATTCGCTTTATTAAGTCATAAAAAGAGTATTTATATATTTGATTCATTTGAGAACAAGATTATATCTAGAATAGAATTTGGAGAACCTGCGTGGAATAGATTAATAGGTCTATATCTTTACAAAAATCAACTCATTCTAATAGGGGAAATCTCTCAGTACGGAACAGTGCTTGAGGTATCGAGAAACATTCAATTTATTACACCAAATATCAGTACAGTTATACTAGTCTACGACGTATCTGACGTGTCTAAACCTATTCTGATAAAGAATTTTAGTATATCAGGGGTTTATTTAAGCTCAAGATTGAACGAGCCATATCTATATGTTATATCTATTACTAATAGCTTCGTTAATGAGAAACCTATTATTCCACTCATTAACTCTATGCCTATACCCGTTAATAAGATCTCTATATTATCTAACGTGACCGGCTTCTACACCAATGTACTTGCTATCGATCTAAATTCTTTCAACTATGATCTCAGTTCTTATCTAACAGATCCTGGAAGCAGAATATATATGTCTAATAAACATCTATATATAGTCTCCACACCTGCAAGTACATATCCATTAGCTGAACTCTTCAATAGACTATACCAAGTATATTTGAAATATATTCCACAAGAGACATTAGATAAACTATTTAGAGACCCCATAAAGTTCTACGAAGAAATCTCAAATCTGGATATAAACGTTGCACAGCTAAGCAAAGAATTAAGCAATGAGATCCCTAGAGAAATCACAGTAAGCGACTCAACTAAGGTTTATGTCTACGACGTAAATGGATTAAGTATCAAGCCAAGAAGCAATTTCATAATAAATGGAAGTATTCTCGATCAATTCTCAATGGAGGAGTATAAAGAGAGATACTTCATAGTGGCGACTACACAAAACCTATATAAGCTGACTCTTACTGTGCAAAACATTACTATACCAAGAGAATACATACAAACGATAAAGGAGCCAATAACAATAATCAGAATTAACTGTAGTGATACTACTTGTGTCACAGCAGTCTACAGAGACTCTCAAGAGAGATCTGCTACAACTACACAGATCCCTGAGATCAAGATTAAAGAGTTTCCAGTGGTAGGAGTATTTCCTAGAATGTTTATGACATCAAATAATGTGTATATCATAGATATTGAAAGTAATAAAGTAATAAGTGCTTTAACTGGTTTAGCGGAGAATGAGAGAATATACTCCGCTAGATTATTGTTAAATATCTTCTATCTAGTAACCTTCAGAACAATAGATCCTCTATACGCAATTGATGTATCAAATCCTGAGAAGCCTAGAATACTTGGCTACTTAAAGATACCTGGTGTCAGCATATATCTACATCCACTATATCAAGATAGATTACTTGGTGTAGGTTTAGAGGATAATTCAGTGAAAATTTCATTATTCGATATAAGTGATCCCGCTAATATAAAGGAGATCGCAGCACTAAAAATAACTAATCACTATCTACCTCTTCAATGGGATTATCACATATTCACGATATACAGATCTAAGCAAATATTCGTTATTCCCGCAATGACGTTCGAGAAAGGTGATTTCATAATAATAAACTATACCCGAGACACCTTGGATGTAAAGGACATCATTAAAGCACCTGCACCACTAAGATCTGTTTACATAGGAGATAAGATATATCTGGTCTCAATGCAGTCAATAAAGATCTATGATATTAATAAAGGAGTAGAGAAAGAGATCCCACTCGAATAATTATCATTGAACATTATATGGAAAATAATATATTTTTCCCTAATAAGTAGATGATACTTGCGGCAAGTAGTAGCGTTAGCTTTATGGTCTCTCGACAATCATACCAGTAGAGGCTGTTTATCTCATCTCTACTAATTAAACCTTCCTCATAGAAATCAGCGTATTCATCAAATACAATGATCCCTACCGCAATACTCCTTGCGATCTCTGTATTTTTAAGTTTGTTAACTATTAATGAATCTCTCAGATCCTTCAACATGTGTGGAGAAATTCTCCATAGGAGCTGAGGATAAAGAGATGATTTAGATTTAAAGCCGATCCTATTTATTATCCACGTAATCTCTACTGGGTTAAATAGCTGGAGAAGTAATAGTGTAGATAAAGATATGGTGAATACTCTTATTAAAACATCTATTGTATTGATTAAGTCTGGTCTAAAGATAAATGCTAGGATCACATACCACGTGGTGGGGACCATTGTTATTATGATCATAGATTTGAGATAAAGATATCCTCTCTCTAGGAATACATATGCTAACAAAATTAGTAAACCTGCTACTTTATCGATCCAGGGTCCAGCTCCTCTCGTGACTAAATATATTATAGTAGCTACTAAGGACAAGTTTATTAGAAGGGGGGTGTGTCTCGCTCTGTTATCATCACCTACAAATACTGAGTAGAACAATTGCTCTAATACAAATTCGATTACTCTAACAAGCTCTCTGTATCCTCTCTTCAGATTAGTTGATTTCAATAATTTTATCAGCGATCACCTCTATATAGGGATCGTGTGAAGCGATAAAAAAGCAGTATTTCTTTTCATCAGCTAATTCTCTCAGAGTTTTTAGATACAAATACTTGCTATAAGGATCTAAACCTACGGTTGGTTCATCAATAAAAACCATTCTTTTTCCTCTGATCATCGCTGATAGAAGAGCTACTCTCCTTCTCTCACCGCTACTAAGTCTCTTAATCGATAAAACAAATCTATCCTCGGGAACACCTATTTTAATCAAGAGATCTTGTGAGCCTCTTAATTCTTCATCTACGGTTGGTTCTGTAAAGTATAATAAAGGATTATCTGGGATAAATATTAGATCTCTTCTGACTTCATCTATTGAGAGTCCTCGGGATCTAATGTCTACTGAATCACTATATCTACCATCCACTATTCTCTCAATCAAGATCTTTAATAAAGTTGATTTACCAGACCCCGAAGAACCCTTTAGTAAGACAATTTCGCCACAGCATATCTCACCTTCTATATTTTGTAATAAATACCTCTTCGAACCAGGGTATTTAAATCCTTTTATTTTAAATTCTATACATTTCTCTTGATCATTTTCTAACACGTTTTTCTTGAGTAAACGGATCTGACTATTATAATACCAGTATATTCTGGCATAATTACTTTCGTAGAAACTTCTTATTCCACTATTTTCTAAGACATATATTTTATCGAGATACTGAGACCATAGATCTATTCTATGATCTACTATTAATAAATTTATATTCTCCTCTTTAGAGATCTCGGTAATGTGCCTAGCGAAGAGCTCTGCATTATACTTATCGAGATATGATGTTGGTTCATCTAATAACAATATTTTTTTATTAGATAATGTCGCAATGATTAATAATAATCTTTGTACTTCACCAGCGCTTAATGTATATGTGCTTCTACTAATCAAATGAGACATATCGAATCTATCCAGTATATCCTTTACATATTTGATCTCAGCGACTTTCGACGCAGTCGATATCTCTGACCATACATATGGAGAAACAATACCGAACCATGGTTCTTGAGGAAGATAAAACGAGTATTTATTAATGATTTCTTTATTCGGATTAAATACTCCTCTGATCTCTCCTCCAAAGATCTTTGGTATTGCACCTGATAGTATTCTTAATAATGATGTTTTTCCTGAACCGGATAACCCGGTTAGTAGTACGGGTTCTCCTTCAAATAACTCAAGATCTATTGATTTAAGGATTTGAGTGGAGTCATATGATAGAGATAGATCCGATATTTTCAAAAAAAGTTTATTCATTTAAGAGCTCTCCTTAAGAAACCAATTACTGATAGAGCAATAGTTAATCCAAAGATCATCTGACCCATATTAACAGGGACCTCAGCAAAAGCAGCTTGACTCACGATTCCTTGTAAAGGATTTGATACAAAATACTCGTAGAGGAGATATCCCATAACCATCTCTAGTCCACCAATACTCATTGATAATGCCGCAGAGATATTTTCTGAGCCTCTTATAATTATTGTGTAGATCATTATCGCTATCACCACTACGCCGATTAGCACCCATATATATGCAGCCAGATCAAATGAGGCTGTTAATAGAGTCGCTTGATACCCAAACAAATTTATTGGGACTGAACTGAGCTCCACCGATCCCGTCCAGAGAACTATTCCAGTAAAACTAATTAATGCACCAGTTAATATTGCCACAATAACCGACAGAATCTTTAATTGAGTGATCCTTAATCTAGAGAAGTATCTTATTAGGTACGAAACTATGAATCCTTCTCCAAATTTAATAATCAGAGTTCCTGGAGCAAATATTCCATAGCCTGTCACGAGATCTGCTAGAGCAGATCCGACACCAGCAGATACACCAGCGACTAGAGGTGTTGCTATATAAGCTATTGAGTATATTGCTACCTCACCTAGATTAAAGTATCCTCTTGTTGCCGGTGTATATATCTGTAGGATGATTGTGGCTATGAATACAAAAACAGTATATACTGCTACTCTAAATATAGAAACCGTTTTAATCACCTATTGTTAAGAAAGGTGAAGTAGATGTATAAGATTTCTGTTCAATAGATCTTTCAAAAATTATCTCTTTAAAAACTCGTAGGCTATGTCATTCAGAACATATATTTTACGTGGTCTACCAGTCGATTCATCATTAATTATCTCTGATCTTATGAATCCCTTCTTCTCAAGATCTTTAATATGGTTATATATTGCTCTCAGACTTATTCTAATACCGTATTTCTTAGCTAATCTCTTCCAGATCCTGTAAACAGGAATATACTCTTCCTCTAGTAATATCTCAAGAATCTTCTCTTTAGTATAGCCTAGAGATACTCTATCTATTTTTGTTTCTCTGAGTATTGTCTTGATAACGGCAGGGTCATTAATCATACCACCAGTAAAGACCAGAACAGTGTTCTCAGTACCCATAACCCTCAGATCCGCGGAGAATAATCCTGCTACCAATGAGGCATTTATCGCATCAATCGCTAATCCTTCTTCACGACTCATATACTGAATAGCAGATAAGACACCTGCTCTAGAAACATGAACAATTGAGTGGTTAGTGTCGCTTATTAACTCTTCAACATATTTTCTGAGAAGAGAATTATCTCCTCTAATCTCATTTAACACCGGATCAGGATCATCTGTTGTCACACCTATAATCTTTGTAGGTAGCTTAAGTTTCTCAACTAACACAACAAGTGAAGTCATTAAGGCACCATCTCCAAATGGAACCATTATTACATTAGGTGGTTTACCTAAGTCATGGAGTATTTCGAATAGAATTGTTTGAAAACCATTTGTTAGATAAGGATTCGTTTGAATAATAACATATCTCTTCTTACCATCAGTGGATGATCTCGAGGAAGTTCTTTCAATTATCCTTTGAAAAGCTTCGTAATCCTCAATAATTGTTGCTCTAGAAGCCATTAGCTTGACCTTATATAGTTTCGAGGGTATTATGTCCCCTGGTAAGAAAGCAAAGACTTTCATTCTAGCTCTTCTAGCATAGCTACTCATAGATATCGCTAGATCTCCACGAGATATTATTATGATGCTTCTAGCACCTCTACTAGCTAATATTGAAGATAAGTATGCTGATCCTCTATCGATAAATAGGGAGTTAGGGTTCCTCGACTCATCTTTATAATACAAGTTCTTGATCTTGTAATCACGATATAATCTACTACTTTTTATTAATGGCGTAGATCCTTCAAAGAAAGTAATTTTAGTTGATACATCAGTATATAAGAAACCTCTAGACCATCTCCATATACCTGGTTCATCTACCGGCTCAGGAATCTCGTTTAAAACAGGTACCAGAGGACCTCCACACACAGGACACTTATCAATATAGTCCCGCCATACTCTCTTCTCGACATATCCACATGATAAACAGATCATGCCTCTATCAATTTTTTCTAGCAAGGAACTTATCTTCATTCTAAATATAGATTCCTCTTTACATATTATAATATTTTTATTGTATTAGAAAAATATTTAGTGGAGACTATCTGAGTGGTGAAGAATAAATGAGGATACGTGAGTCGCCACATGATCTAATAGATCTTTTGCCACCATTAGAGAAAAAAGCCTTTGACATTATAAGTAGCAAAACTAGAGAAGGGGGTGTGACACAGGTAGAATTATGGAAACTTTTAGGGATCGATAGTAAAGAGGGTTCAAAGATTGTTTTGAGATTATTGAGAAGAGGTCTCGTAGTTAGAAAAGAAATTGAGTACAATGGGAAAAAAGCATATATATTAACACTACCTGGACACTTAATATCTCAAGAGGATCTTTCTCTAGAAGTGAACATCGACACTATAGCAGACATGCCTTGTTTCAGATGTCCGCTATTAAATACTTGCGTCTCATCATCAGAAAACCTTTGGGGCAGATGCGATAAGCTGAAATCATATCTCGAGAAATTATAGATGCTGTGTTTATATTGAAGGCTTTTACAGAGGATCTGCTAGATAAGAATTCTCTATTTAAAGAACTTATCGAATACATAGATTCCAGAAAAGAAATAATTGAGCAAAAAATACGTGAGGAATTGTCCGAATACGAAGAAGAAGTAAAAGAAGTAGCTAGATATATTATTCATGGAGGTAAGAGACTAAGAGGGGTTCTCACACTACTAGTAGCAGAGACCTTAGGAGGTTCGGTGGAGAAGAGCCTTAATGCCGCAATAGCAATAGAGATGGTTCACTCAGCTTCTTTAGCGCTAGACGACATAATCGATGGAGATTTATTCAGAAGAGGTAAACCTTCTTCATGGGTTAAATATGGGATCTCTCACACAGTATTAGTGTCAAACTTTCTTATACCCAAGGCTCAGCTACTAATTAAGATATACGGATTCGAGGCTTTAGTAAATGTCATATCAGCTTGGCTTCAAACCACTGTAGGAGAGATCCTGGACGCCTTCGGAGACTCTATACCTCTCTCCTCTCAATACGAGAAGATAATAGATCTAAAAACAGGATCAGTCTTCAAAATGGCTACCTACCTAGGATCCAAGTCGGCGAATGCTGATGAAGAGATCACTAAAATCGCCTCAGAATATGGTCGATATCTAGGAGTACTATACCAAATAGTTGATGATCTCACAGACATATTATCGGGAGACCCAAAGAAACTAGAGAGTAAAAGTATTAAATTATACCTAGAATGGTTGGGAGCTAGGGACGTAAAGAATTTAGATGAGATATTAGAGAAAAGCTCGAAGAAAATTATTGAATACGTTGATTTAATAATTAATAAAGCTTCTTTATTCCCGGAGTCTCGTTATAAGAAACTGCTGATTCTTTTCCCGATCTTCTTAACCTACGCATTACTTAAAGAATCTGGTTCATTAGGCCTTGATTATTTCTATAGCAGAATATATCCCAAGATCTCGTTTATTATCCAATGAGATATATAGTGATTGATTAGGTCAGTAATTTACGCAATAATACGATAATATGTAGAAAGAATGAATCCTCTTATTCCTCGCTGTTTAAGTCTTCAGGAATTTCCATTGTAAATACTCGACAAAGATCTCAGGTCTTAGATCTTCGCCTAAAACTCTTCGGATTAACTCTTTAGGTGGATAGACTGAGCCGTGTCTATGGATTTTTTCTCTCAACCACTCTCTAACAGGCTCAAACTTCTTCTCTCTAATAGCTGTGAAAAGATCTATTTCACGCATCATCCTCTTACTTATCTGAGCAGCTAATAGTGTTCCTATAGTATATGTTGGGAAGTACCCGATGGAGCCCATGCTCCAGTGAATATCTTGTAAAACTCCCTCGCTATAAGTCTTCGGTCTCACGCCGAGATATTTATCCATATAATTATTCCATAGCTCAGGAAGATCATCTACTTTAATTTCTTTATTGATCAGTAGTTTCTCTAACTCAAATCTTAATGCAATATGGAAGTTGTATGTGGCTTCATCAGCATCAACTCTTATGAGACCTGGTCTAACTATATTGAAGTATCTATAGATTTCACTAGCATCATATTTTCCTCTAAGACTTAAGTTGTCTGCCAATAGATCATATATGGCTTCAGTAAATTCCTTACTTCTACCAATTATATTCTCCCAAAATCTCGATTGAGATTCATGAACACCTAGTGATGCCCCACCCGAGAGAGGTGTTGCTCTGAATCTCTCCTCTATCTGAAGATCATATAGTGCATGCCCGAATTCGTGAATTACTGAGAATATTGTTCTCTTAAAATCATAGCCCTCATATCTAGTAGTGATCCTTACGTCTCTCATATCGAGACCTGATGTAAATGGGTGTGCTGAAATATCTAATCTAAGTCTCCTGGGATCTTGACCAAGAATCCTCAGTATTTCGCTATTTACATGCTTCATTTTCTCAACATCATATTTATACTCCTCTAGCGGGTGAGGCTTAGAGTAGTATCCTTCAGAAAGTATTTTATCAAGTACTTTTTTGAGACCAGGTACTAATACATCAACTATTCTCTGGAAATCATCTGTTGTAAGACCCTCCTCATATAGATCTAGTAGAGCGTCATAAGGATTCTTATCGTAGCCTAGATAATCAGCGACTTTAATATTCAGATCAACGATCTTCTCTAAATAGGGTTTAAAAACATTAAAATCATTATTCTTTTTAGCGCTCCTCCAAATAATTGTTGCCTCAGATGTAATACGAGATAATTCTCCGACTATTTCTGGTGGAACTCTTATATAAAATTTCAAATCTCTTTTAAGAACTCTCACAACTCCTCTCTCATACTCGTTTAGATCTTCTAATTTCTCAGCTCTTTCAAGAGCCTTAATAAACTTTTCATCGGTCATTAATTTTTGTATAAGTAGTGAGATTTCTTGAGACGCAATACTTCTGGCCAATGAACCTTCTTCAGGCATGTACGTTTCAAGATCCCATCCCATAAGTTGTTGAGCATAACCCAAGGCCCAAATAGGTCTGTAAAGATCAAGAAGCTCCTGGATCTCTTTATGAGGAAAAAGATCCTTTGGATACATTTGTAATACATCACCTAACTATATTTTCTAGATTATTTTTAAGTAATGCATATGCACTAAAAAATTTAATTCTCCTCTATATAATAGCTTGGGTAATTTATTTGACTCATGGTATGAATGAAGAGGTTTTATTAGCTAGGAGAGAGGTCATTAAAAAAATGATTCATTTGTTAATTAGATTTGATGTTAATTACATAGGATTAGGTAGCGGATCAACAATTAAATTATTTATAGAGCATCTCCCTAAAGAGATCCTTATTAAAAAATGCTTTATCTCCACTAGTTTCGATACATCAATTAGCCTAAGATCAAGAGGTGCTAGGTGCGTGGAGACAGATCTACCGCCAGAACAAATAGATCTATATATTGATAGCGCTGATGAAATAGACAGAGAAGGCAATTTACTAAAAGGTGGTGGTGGAGCATTATTTAGAGAAAAAATAATAGCCTACTCATCAGAGAATAGATTTATATTAGCTGATTACTCTAAACTAGTAGATTTCTTAGGTTCCAAAAGAAAGATCCCAGTAGAGCTCCATCCATACTCACTCAACTATGTTTCTAAAAAAATAAGGGAGCTAGGAATGGTTCTTGAACCCAGGGTCTCTGGAGGGAAGGTTGGTCCTGTAATAAGTGATAATGGAAATATTATTGCTGATATCATTGTGAATGAGTCTATTAAAGATCCTTTGAAGATAGATAGAGAGATAAAATCTATTGAAGGTATACTTGCTACAGGTATATTTCCGTATATGGACTATGTAATTATTATTGGAGAAAGATCCGGTGGAGTAATATTCTACAAGGGTGAGGATCTTTTAAGGAGACTCTTAAGCTAATCACTGAATTTATTTATGTAATTTTTGAAAATTTCATATGAATATCTTACGCATTTAATTATTCCGTCCCTAGGAACTAGTTCTCTACATCTCTCAATACCAAATTCTACAGAACCTTTCAATAGTTCCTCTAGAGAATATATTTTATTCGAATGAAGATTATTATCAATTAAACAGTATGGTCCTGCATACTTGAATAATCTAGGATGTATTTTTAATAACTCTCTCCATAGAAGCCAAGCAACTAATCTTATCTCTTTCTGTGCATGTGTACACATCCTTAACCCAAGGAAATGAAGTATTTCGCGTGCATTCATGGTTACTATGATTTTACTCACTATGGCTTGTGGAAGAATATAGCGGGCTTCTTCTTTAGATAAACCACCTCTCCTAAGCTTCCAATAATTTGATACGGCTCTAGCATATTCTGAAGCGATCTTTCTCTGATTACTATCATCCCAGTCGGGATCTATAAAAAACAATTCTTTGATTCTTGATAGGGTCTCTATATCTCCCCCAAGGATCTTCTCAGAGATCTCATACCAATAAACAGGATCCTCTGGTTGAAGTAGTTTATCATTATATCTCTGAGATAATTGCGTGTATGAAGCAACTCTGTGTCTAACAAGTTGATGAGTACATACTCTCGAGCACTTAACCTCAAAAGTATATTGCGAGTGCTCCCAAGGAGATAAGTGGCCTCTTCTAAAAGTCTCTCTAATCCATTCTTCCATCTCCTCATCACTCATTCTCTCATCAATTTCTTCTATGTCTCTCGAAGAAAGCGATCTCTTTGAAGAAATCGCTACTAATCTCTCTCCGCTCGAAGTATAACTAATTATTTTTACAGATGGTATCATCTCATTTGAAAACTTATGCTTAATCCAATATTAAAAACTATCCATAGAAAATAAGAAGATAAATAAAAGAAGAATATTTACAAGAAAACTTAGGCAACATAAAAGTCTTTAAATCTAGTGCTTAATACCATATTTTGTGAGCCACTCACGATACTCTTTCTCTAAATCACCACTGAGAGTACCTGAGAATCTATACCACTTACTCTTCGCCTTAGCCTCAGCAGGGGCTTGAGAAGTTGGCCATATACAGTTAACAGGACACACCTTAACACATTCGAAATCACTTTCACATTTATCCCATATAATTCTCGCCTTACCATTCTCATCTAGTTCTAATGCGTTATGTGGACACACAGCCACACATGCTCCACAGCTTATGCATGCATCTACATCAATAACCACTCTTTCTCCGCCCAAGGACATCACCGTTAATATAGTTTATTATTAAAACTTATAAAATTAACAAAATTGGCTAATATACGATCTAAATGATATATAGGTAAAAACTAATTCTTATACTTAATAACAAGAATTTAAGCAATTTAATTATGAAGAGGCCGATCCCGACTTGTAGAGGCTGCGAGTCCTTGCGGACCTCACAGCCTCTACAACGCGGCTGGCTTAACTTCCGGGTTCGATATGAGTCCGGGTGTTGCCCAGCCGCTATGGTCGGGTCGGCCCATTATATTTTTGTGTGAGTGGCTTTTAAGTCTATGGCTTATTCTCTATTCTCCTAATGTATTTTATTGCTTTATTGAGATTTCCTGTTAATTTGAGAGGTATTATAGATACTGTCTCATTATTTATTTTTCTTATTCTTATGATCCCTAGAAGTACCTTGTTTACGTCTCTTGACACAATTCTTATAACTCCGTACCTCGTGGTTTTCTCGTATCTTATTAATTTAATTGATGAATCCACTAATCCATGTAGCCCTAAGAAGTCTCTCATGTACTTATTCAAGTAATTTGCTAATATAATGAAATCAGGTGATTCTCCGATGCTGTAAAGTTTGAATACTAGATATCTCTTACGTGGTTTCCTGGGTTCTTTTTGCAGAATCAATATTTCTCACCAGATCACTTCTCCACTTCTCCAATACTCTATACCATGAGTATGTTAACGAGCCTCTTAAGTTGGTTATGTATCTCTCTATAACTCTGAAGGCTCCTGGTGAAAACAATTCCTCGACACCTCTGGCGCCTGATGACAGAATAACGTCTATACCTTCTAAAATTGCTCTTCTTATACAAGAAGTAGCATATTTCATGAATTTAGGGTAATATCTATCATCTAGAATTGATCTTGCTAAGACCTCAATAAAAACATTTTTTCTTATCATCACTGTTATCTGTTCTCTAGTACAGAACTCTATATTCTCTTCATCGAATACTATAGAGATAACACCATTTATTTTACCTGCTCTTCTAGCACTATCCTTATCTCTGGGGACAAAACCTACTAGATAATCTTTAGATGGATAGACGCGATCTATGTCATCATAAATTTTTCTCTTAATAATTAAGAACTTATCTCTGTAATCACTTGGCACCAAGTCAGAGTTTACTAGACCAATAACTCTGAATCGGTTCTTCACGAGAAAATCTAAGACCTCTTTGTCCACATTCAAGATCAGTAGATCAGCCCATCTCATTCATTTATTCACCATATCTCTCAAATAATTCTCTAGATCTTTGATAGTCTTAACATTACTTACACCAATTGATACATGAATAATATCATCATCAAAACCTAAAGAAATTTCTCCTAAAAATGCGTCTTGTTTAGCTAATCTAATAAACATTCTTTTACTCTTCTTATCGTATCGATCCTCTAGAGATAATAAAATAGTCTCAAATTCAGATTTAGATAATTTATTCATAATCCACTTAATTACTTGTACGGAGTCTTCCCCAGAGATCTTTAGTCTATACACTCTAATAGGATCTTTGTAGTAGCCGGTTGCGTTCTCATAATGTAATCTGCCTCTATAAGTATCTCTTAGATCTGGAGCAACAATATTTATAAGCGCCTCCTCAACTTTCTCGTAGCTTTCAGTGGCATGAGCAATTGTTGAAATAATTACATCTCTAATCTTCACATTATTACTCACATAGAACCCTCTGAATTTTATTAGTTATAGAACAATATTATTATTGATGATGACCGCTCGCCGTGTGAATAAATGATCGGATGAACCTCCTCTGAAAAGAGGATCTTAAAAAATTTAGAGTTCAGTTATTCATGTGAATAAATGCATCAATCTTGAGTCATAGAAAACCTTTTGACATTACTCTCGCTGCAACTACTAGCGGATGCCATACAGGGGCTGTCGCAGGCATGTAGCCTAGATCTGAGAAGAACAATTCCTCTATACTCATTCTTCTCTCTATGATTACTGCCATGATATCAATGTAAGATGCTACTACAGGATCTCTTCCAACAGCCTGTGCACCAATAACCTTGCCGCTGTCTGCCTCGACAAGGATCTTTATATTTGCTTCAGCCCCGCCGGGGTAGTAATGAGCTTTCGTTCTTACTTTAATAATTTTACTCTCAACTTTGATATTATTCTCGGAAGCTTCTTTCTCACTAACACCTGTTCTAGCTATATAGAGATCAAAGAATTTGGTTACAGCTGTACCAACAACACCAGGAAATCTAAGAAATCTACCCTTAGCGGCATTTGCTCCTGCTACGAGACCCTCTTTATTCGCTGTAGGTGCTAGCGGGATCCAAACTTTTTTCTTAAGTATCTTATGATATTTCTCAACAAGATCACCCGCTGCATAAATATCCTGTATACTCGTCTCCATATACTCATTAACTTCCACGGCCCCAACAACACCTGTCTTCAGACCTATTTTCTTAGCCAATAAGTTATTCGGTTTAACACCTGTAGCCAGAATCACGCCATCAACTACATACTCTCCTTTATCAGTTGCTATTTTCTCAACGCTCCTTCTTCCCACAATCTCTCTTAGACCCTCTGATAAATGAAGTTCTATACCTTTACTCTTCATATACTCAGCTACGATAGACGCCATATCTTTATCTAGTGATATTGGGAGAAGCTGATCCATTAATTCAAATAATAAGACTCTTTTACCAATTTGATGAAGAGCCTCAGCTAACTCAATTCCTATGTAGCCTCCCCCAATCACAGCTATAGTACGCATATTCTCAATTTTCTTTCTTAAATACTCAGATTCCGCGGGGTGGTGAACGGTCAATACACCATCAAGATCTGTGCCTGGGACAGGTGGTATAGAGGGCTCAGCACCGATTGCTAATATGAGTCGATCCCACGTAATCTTATCTCTAGATCCTCTCTTGATGACCTCAATAGATCTCTTATCAATATCAATATCGACTACTTCAGTATTCAAATACACTTTAATACCTCTTTCTTTCTCGAACTGCTCAGCAGTATATGTAATGAGATCATTTCTATCCTCAACTAATTTCTCAATGTAGAATGGTATCCCACACGGTGCGTGAGTAATCATATCACTCTTCTCTATTAAAACAACTTCACTTGAAGGATCAAGTCTTTTAGCTCTAGACGCAGCTGATGCGCCAGCTGCTCCTCCACCTACAACAACGATTCTTTTCATTAAAAACACCTAGAGTTATTATTCGTGAAAGATTTTAAGATCATAATAAGATCATATACGCTACATTGATTAAATTTGTTTTTCTATTTGATCGAATTAAATCGTTTAATTTATACGAAGAAAAATTAAAACTCAATGATTATAATTAGTTGTTATCTCTGTTTTTATATAGATCTTAGGTATGGTAGAGAAGGTCTCTTACTAAGAAGATGCGGCATCCCTAGATCTGTTCTAGGATGATCTCCCTGAAGTTTATTAAGAAGCTCTATGAACTCCTCAATTTCGTAGGATCTCTGAACACCTGATTCTCTATCTCTCACATTTATGGTATTCGTTGATACTTCTCTATCTCCAACAACAATTACAAAATAAACCCACTCAATCCCAGCGTCTCTAATTTTCTTGGCTAAGCTCTCATCACGGTCATCAACATCTACTCTATAACCTAGTCTAGAGATCTTCTCATAGATCTTCAGTGCGTACTCTACGTGATTCTTCGAGACAGGTATTATTCTGATCTGTATCGGTGAGATCCAGAATGGAAGAGTCGGTGTTAAGCCCGCGGCTTCTCTCAGGGCAGCAGTATCAAAAAGCATATATATGTATCTCTCGAGACTACCTATAATAGCTGTGTGTATAATGACTGGATGTCTTTCAACATTATTCTCATCGACGTACTTTATACCGAATCTCTTCGCATTACCAACATCGATTTGGAACGTGGCTATCTCTCTCGGCTTACCGGCGCTATCAATTATATTATACTCAATGTTTATAACCCAATAATATATCCCATCAGGAACAACAGTTATCAGTGCTGGTCTACCATCTCTTCTTATAAGCTCTTTTAAGTATTCTCTCTCCTTCTCGAGAAATTCCTTGGTCACATTTATTATAGCTACGTAATCTCTACCTAGCTTCTTAGCCTCTTCAAAAATCTTGTCTCTGATCATGAGAGTTATTTTCTTTGCTTCCTCAACATCTCGAGTAAGTATATGAAGATCAGGCATATAGAATCTTCTTAGTCTAAAACCTAATATGAGTTCTCCTCTCTGCTCATATCTATAGCTATCAGCTACTTCAAACATCCCTAATGGAAGATCCTTATAGCTAATAATCCAATCCTTTAATATAGCGAATTGCTGGTGGCAAGCAGCATATCTCATGACCAGTGAAGTATTCTCCATAAAAACTTCATATAATCTGTCGCCAAATAAATCAGCGTGTTCTTTAACGGCCTGTACCTTTAGATCAAACATATTCGTTCCTTTAACTCTGAAAACAGGTATATTAAGTGATCTAACTACGTTCCAAGCATACTGTGAAGCAGCCTCTAAGATTGTTGCTGCGTGAGGCTCATATCTCATGTGTCCATGATCAGAGAAGGGCTCCCACTCAAACCCGAATTTTTCCATGTACTCAGCTGCGCGAGGTCTGGTCTTCTCCAGTTCTTTCTTAAAGACCTCTTTCTCTACCAAGGCTCTGAGCATAGGATCTTTATACTCATAGGTGTATGGATCATGCAAATTCCCATCTAGATCCATTATATAATACGTCTTTGTTATCTGCGGCCTCTTAGCCTCTAGAGGCTTTAATGTTCTTGAGAGCTCAGCTAGTGGATGTCCATAATTGACTAAATTAAACTCTTTGTACCAACCGAATGGTGCTCTATAAACCTCTACACCTGAGTTTGAGAGTGCTGTATGAAGATCTCTTAATATCTTAATTGCGACTTGTGGAGGGGCTAACTCAGGTGATAAATGAGCATATGGATACAACAATACTTTAGAGACTTTAATAATCTCTGCATGAGATCTTATTTCTTGCACAGCTCTCTCCACTATGTTAGGATCTTTGTCATCCTCCTTCTCAACCGTTGTGAAAACAACTAGTATATTAGTGAATTTCCCTTCTAGAGGAACATCTTTTTCATAAGTCTCAGTGGCAGGTTCCCTAGCTCTATAGCTAAACTCAGCTGCGTGTATCATTAGTAGTCTCAATGTGATTAACCTATCTGAAAATAGAATTATTAGAATATAACTTTATCTGATGTAATAAAATTAGTCATAGAAATTTTTATCAATTATTCTGATTTTTCATGGTTACAATAGAATTCATCTATAAACTTGATCATGTAATATATATAACTTTCGCAACAATAATAATTACTGATAGTAGTGGGTGTTCAGTAAATGAATAGAAGACTAAGAGATCTTGGTGCAGGAAATAAGGTACCTAATTATGTGTACGTTGTTGTAGAAACGCCCTTCAATTCCCGCGTAAAGTATAAATATGACGAGGATCTAGATCTAATAGTAGTTGACAAGGTTTTAAGCGACGGCACGACTTATCCTTTTAATCAAGGTTTTATACCTGGTACAAGAGACGAGGATGGGGAGGCTCTAGGGGTTATTATTTCATCTAATGAGATATTCTTACCTGGTGTATTAGTGGAGACTAAGCCAATAGGATTATTAGAGATTGTCTATGAGGATACTTTGAGCATAGAGATAATCGCTGTTCCACACGAAAAAATTAATTCGCTGTACAGTGGCATTAGAGATATAAGTGATCTGCCTAAGGAGTTCGTGGAGAAGATAACAAATTTCTTCAGTAATTATCATATGTATGGGATAGATAAGTGGGTCTCTCTGAGGCGTATAGGAGGAGCTCAGGAAGCTAGAGAGAAGATTCTTGAGGCTATAAAGAGATATAGCGCAAGAGAAAAGTATTAGATGAGTAAAAATAAAACAATATTTTGATCAAATCTGCTACGGTAATTCTTATTAGTTTACTAAATCTATACATTGAGAGTGTTCATGTTGAAAAAATCTATTGAGACACTAAATTTTGATAAAATCGCAGAAGAAGCATGTATAGACGAGTATGTTGATTATATGATCTATAAAGAGTTTTCTAGATCAAGGATTATGAGAAGTGAGAATATGAGGAAAAAACTTATTGAGATGGCTGAGGAGGAGAGAAGACATTATGAACTATGGAAAAAATATAGCGAAAAGTGCAGAATCAATAAATACAAGTTAGGATTAAAGATATTTTTAGTAAAGATCTTGGTTCTGCTCATGGGCATCACCTTCACTATTAAGTGGCTTGAGAAACACGAGAAAGACGTTATCGAGACTTACATAAGGGTTCGTGGGAATATATCTGATAAAGACCTCGGTGAATACGATCTAATGATACAAGATGAAAAAGAACATGAAGATTTTCTAATTAATAGCTTAGATGAAGGACGAATCAAGTACTTGAGCTTCACAGTTCTAGGATTATCTGATGCGCTAATAGAGATCGCAGGTATCCATGCAGGAACTCTAGGGGTCTATTCAGACACGATCAAAGCAGGTTTAGCTGGTTTAGTAGCTGGTGTGGCGGCTTCGATAGCTATGTCATCAGCCGCATATGCGCAGTCTAAGCAATTAGGCGCTTCCTTAAGACCTGGCCTGGCGGCCATGTATACTGGAATAGCCTATTTATTGACAGCTGTGTTGCTCGCGACGCCTTATTTCTTGATCCACGAAATATTTCTTGCATTGATTATCTCTTTAATACTCTCTATAGGTGTACTAGCATATATATCTCTCTACTCAATGATTCTGATGGAGAGAAGTTTTCTGAGAGAACTGGTGGAGACGACACTAATAATTTTCGGCGCTACAATAACTTTATATCTCTTCGGTGAATTTGTTAATAGAGTACTAGGTATACATGTGTAGAAAAATAAATGAGTGATACTGATCAACGAGTTCTTAAGTATTATAAGGAGTTTTTCTTAATGAATGTGGGAGTTAAATGATGATAAGGATCAATATTTATATAACCAGCTATCAAAATGAGATAATTGAGGAGGTGGAGAGTAAATTATCTCAGTTAGGAAGAATACTTAAGAGAAGCAGAAGTTCTGTGGTTCCTCAATTCTACTTCTATAGATTAGAGACCAATGATAAAGAATCTATTGAAAAATTGTTAAAAGAATACGAGGAGAAAGAATTGATCTCCTGGTTTAAAGTTGAGGTGACACTAAGTGAGCAGTAGGGAATCTTTAAAAATTGATTTAGGAATATTCTATTCTCCTCATGAAATAGAGGAGTGGGTTAAGGATTTCTGGGAGAGAGGAAGAATCTACGATAAAATAAAAGAGTTGAGTAGAAAGAGAGATAAGAAATACGTGTTTATTGATGGTCCTCCGTACCCGAGTTCAGCATCTATTCATCCAGGGACTGCATGGAATAAAATTATAAAAGACTCCTATCTTAGATATTGGAGACTTCAAGGCTATAATGTCTATGATACCCCAGGCTATGATATGCACGGTTTGCCTATTGAGTATCAAGTCGAGAAGAGTTTTGGTATATCTAATAAGAAAGAGATTATTGAGAGAATAGGTATCGAGAACTTCGTGAATAGATGCAGAGAATTCGTTACGAAAAATGCCGAGAGTATGACTAAAATATTCAAGGATCTTGGTGTATTTATGGATTGGGAAAAGCCTTATATGACTATAACCGATGACTACATAGAAGAAGCGTGGAGACTTATTAAGAAAGCTGATGAGAGAGGTCTTCTAGATAGAGAGTTAAGAGTTGTTCATTGGTGTCCTAGGTGTGAAACTGTTCTAACAGATTATGAAGTCTCCCAAGAGTACAAGGATCTTGAGGATCCGTCTATATATGTTAAGTTCCCATTAGTCGAGAGAGAGAAAGAGTACCTTATAATATGGACCACGACCCCGTGGACTTTACCGGCGAATACGTTTGTTATGGCTAATGGCTCTGCATATTACGTAAGGATTAGAGTTGGAGACGAGATATATATTATTGCTGAGAGTCTCTATAAGAAAGTACTCGAGAAAGCAGGAATTAAAGAATATGAAGTAATAGAGAGGGTTTTAGGTAGAGATCTCAGGGATCTTAAGTATACTCATCCATTAAAAAGTCTCGTAAAGATTCAAGAGGAGTTAGAGCCTTATCACAGAGTTATATTAGCTGATGAGTACGTGAGTTTAGAAGAAGGAACCGGATTAGTTCACGCTGCACCAGGTCATGGTGCCGAGGATTTTGAGGTTGCTAAGAAACATAATATACCTATCTACTCGCTTGTTGAAGATGATGGTAGATTTAGTGAATTAGCTGGGAAGTACGCTGGTAAAAATGCTAGAGAGGCTAATAAAGAAATTATAGAGGATCTTCGTAAACTAGGCTATCTTCTTCATGAAGAGAGAATAGTCCACAGATACCCACTCTGCTGGAGATGTAAGACTCCACTGCTCCTGAGAGCAACTTACCAATGGGTTATTAAGGTATCAAAACTCCGAGATAAGATGCTTGAGGAGACGAATAAGATTAGATGGATACCTAGATGGGCTCTTGACAGAACAAATTCGTTGGTTGAGAATCTTCAAGATTGGGTTATTTCTAGACAGAGGTTCTGGGGAACTCCTCTGCCAATATGGATCTGTGAGAACTGTGGATACAGAATTGTTGTTGGTAGTAAAGATGATTTAATTAAATATGGTGCAAATAAGATCCCGAAGGAGCTCCATAGACCATGGATAGACGAAATAGTCCTCAAATGCCCTAGATGTGGCGGGGTTGCGAGAAGAGTACCTGATGTAGCTGATGTATGGCTAGATTCCGGAGTAGCATTCTACGCATCTCTAGGAAAAGGAGGTCACGAGATCTTTGAAAAGGAAATAGGTGAGGTAGATATGATTGTTGAGGGACACGATCAAACCAGAGGATGGTTCTTCAGCACCATAAGATCGGGTATCATATTATTCGATAGAAAACCAGTGAAAACAATAGTGTCTCACGGCTTTATGCTTGACGAGAAGGGAAGAGAGATGCATAAGTCTTTAGGAAACTTCGTTGAGGTTCCTGTAATTATAGAAAGGGTTGGTAGAGACCCCTTCAGATTATTTCTACTCTCAAATACTGTTTGGGAAGATGTTAAGTTCGGTGTTGATAAAGCACGAGAGATTTTACGAGATCTCAATATAGTGTGGAATATATTCGCTTTTGCAAAGACCTACATGGAGATCGATAAATTCGTGTTTAGAGAAGAGGATCTATGGAGACTATACGAGAATAAGGTGTTTAGAGAAGAGGATCTATGGCTTCTCTCGAGACTATATGAGTTAATCTCTGAAGCTACGGAAGCAATGAATAACTACAGGGTTCATGAAGCCACTAACAAGCTAATAGAGTTTATTGTAGAGGATGTCTCTAGATGGTATCTCAGGATCATCAGGAGAAGAGTTTGGGTTGAGGAAACCAGCATGGATAAAGAAGCAGTCTACACTGCTTTATTCTACGCATTAAAGAATTGGCTGATTATGTCATCTATCGTAATTCCACACTTGGCAGAATACTTGTATCAGTTCTTCGCTAAGATATTTGATGAGAGTACAAAGGAGAGTATTAATATGGAGAGTTGGCCTAGTAAAGATATGCTTGAGAAGATCTATGATAGAGAATTAGTAGATGCTTTTAGAGTTGCTAGAGAACTTCATGAAATAATCTCTACTGCTAGAATGAGAGCAGGACTTAAGTTGAGAAAACCTGTACAGAAATGCTACGTATTCTTAAGAGACGGAGACTATGTCAGGTATGTTGATAGAGTTAAGAGAGTTTTGATGGAGTTAGTTAATTGTAGAGATATTGATGTTCAAACCGATCTATCACTAGTTCAGAGATACATAGATATTTCTATTGAACCAGATTTAGGATTAATTGGTAAGGAGTTTAAGAGAGATTCTCCAAAGATCCTTGAGTATATTAAGGAGAGATCCGCAGAATTACTACAGGAATTCTTAACTAAGAAAGAGATCGAGATATCAATCAATGATAAGAAATTCGTGCTGAAGAGAGATCATGTTAAGATTATTGAGAAGCCTAAAGAGAACTACTCATTCTCATCAGGGGTTCTAGGATACGTAGTTATTGATACTAGAATCCCAGAGGAAATGATTCTTGAGAGCTTAGCTAGAGAGATAATCAGGAGAATACAGGTCATGAGAAAAGAACTTAAACTAGGTCTCCTAGATCAAATCATCACATACATATACACTAAAAACGATGAATTCATCAAAGCTATCGAAGCATTGAGAGATTATATAGCTAGTGAAACTAGGAGTGTGGAGATCCGATTAGTTAACGAGCTTAGAGATGTTAAGGGAGAACTCGTCAAAGAATGGGATATTGAGGATGAGAAAGTAATCGTTGGTGTAATGAAGAGTTAATATCTTATTAAGGCATAGGGATCGCTGTTATACCTAATCTCCTCTTTATCTCCTTAGCGAATCTTCGCCCTATTTCACCGCTTCTGAACGCATCTATAATAACGGTTCTGGGTCTACTTATCTCTATATAATCTATTAACTCGTGGAAATCAGCATGATCACTGAATGAGAAAATATATGTCCTATCATCAATTGATTTATATAGTGTATCAAATAACCATCCTGTCAAGTAAAGATTCTGATGCCTAAGTTCTGATCTTTGATTCATTCTCTGGATCATTTTTATTCTCGGACTCTCAACAGGGTGTGTAAAATATATGAACCATCCATCTCTCATGATCTCAAGAGCCTCCTTACTATTCTCATGAAATAGATCTGTTATTCTTAAACCGTGGCTCTCGGCTACTTTAGACAACTTGTAAACCTTATCAGGCGCGATAAAAGGTGCTATAACACCTCTTCTTCTTAATAGATCCATTACCTCTTGCTGTTTACCGTAGTAGGCATAGACATATACAGGCCCTCTAGACAAGAGTTGACTAACAAGATCAGCGAGCACCTCCTCCGCCAAGTCTTTGAAACTTCTTACATAGCTGGGGTCTCCGTAGGTGGCTTCTGAAACTAGTATATCTGGCTCTGCGTAGATCTCTGTTCCTCGACCAGGATCTTTGAAGTCACCTGTGTAAATAATCACTGAGCCATCACCAGAAACATACTTCAGTTGAGCTGAGCCTAGGATGTGTCTCGCTCTAAGTATCTCAATATAATCTTCACCTAAGCTAAGCCTATCCCCATACTCGAGAGCGACTCTAGCGTGCTTCGGCACAAATATATCTAGTGCCTCAAGCAGATCAAATGTTGCTTTATGAGCAATAAATCTTCTCATGTATTTTATTGATGTATATATATCGTTTAAGTGATCTGTGTGAGCATGAGAAATAAATCTTGTATCAACATTGTAGTGCCCATCAGCTACTAGCTTATCTTTAAATATTATACCGCCTCTAGCATCTATCCTTACTGAATAATCACCAAGCAATTTTAATCGGCTAAGTAACTTTATTGGTGACTACTTTTATTATTAGAACTGATGATGAGAAGCAATCAGAGAGATTAGTGATCGTGAAGAGCCGAACTGACCATAACCAAATCTTTATACCACTTATAAGTCAGTGCTAGAATTAGTGTATTGATTCAAGTGGTTTCCTAGCTGTCTCAACACCTCTCAGATACCATATCATAGATGCTACGAAACCTATTAACCAGAGAATTATTGTTGTATAGAGATACTGAGTAGCTGTGATCATAGCCTCTAGCAATATAATTAGTGTATTAATGATCCATGCTAAACCCGTGTTTAAACCAACCACAGAAGCTCTTACACCCGTTGGGAATAATTCACTTTCTAAACTACTTAAAGAGGCCCAAGCCCACTCAGCAAAGATCATGTTTATTAATATTATAAATAAAAAGATTCTTAGATCACCCACGTAAATATAAGTATAAGCGATAACTGAAGCAGTTAATAATCCTCCTAAGTAAGAAAATGATGTAGATAATCTTCTGCTCTTATCTATTAAAGGAATCATTATAAATGCACCAATAGATGCTCCTAAGTTAGAAATGAATATTACGGTTGGTGCTGCCTCAGATCCATAAATAAAATCTCTTGAATAAGGCATGTAGTAAGCAATCATATTATAGGTTAATAATTGCGTAAATGTTAATATCACGAGAGTCAGAAACCTAAATAAATATTTTCTGGAGGAGAATATTTGTTTAAGACCTAGATAATGCTCCTCAAATACCTCGCTTGATTTCTCAAGATCCTTATTAAGAAATTTACGGGGTTAGAGATAAAGGATCTTAACTTCTTTAATACGTCTTCTCTCAATTAGCCATCTAGGCGACTCAGGTATGTGTAGTCTTGCGAAAGCCACTACTAGAGCAAGTGCTATAGCTGTTATAAGTAAAGATCTCAGCTGTATATTTATGTCTGAGTATATCTCCATGTACAATAGTGCTAATCCAGCTATGAATGCTGCC
>ERZ1669248.190-NODE-190-length-35106-cov-15.843685_pt1 | contig 35106 bp, 29 predicted proteins | sample MGYA00579296_ERZ1669248 | MGnify/ENA primary metagenome ERZ1669248 (study PRJEB41166, sample SAMN08046057) | hot springs metagenome | biome: hot spring; feature: neutral hot spring; material: thermophilic sediment; isolation source: thermophilic sediment from...
TTGAGGAAATGGATGCGATTTGGGACGAAGTGAAAAAGATGGGAAAGTGAGCCCCGCATTTGGGAGCGGCGTTAGCCGCGAATTTTTGTCTGTGTGGTTGCACAAGTTCCTAAAGGCGCTTTGGCACACTATCCCCGAACGCACTCTTTTTTCCTTTGACAACCGCAGCGATTGTGTTAAAATAGTTTGCGCCGTCTGCAAGAGGAATTGACGGAGGTGTTTGACTGCGTGGCGGGCTTACGAAAAATCAAAATCAATTGGGAACTGTTGCGGTCCTTTGACCCGACACCACTTCTGACTTTAGAGCAAGAGTTGGAAGAAGCGGTTCGGCAAGAATATGAAGAGCGGCGATTAGCATACTTAGCCAAGAAGAAAGAGCCGAAGCGCCGTCGCCGTCGCGGTGCGGCTGCCACCTCTGCTGAAGAGGCTGCAACGGTCTCATTCTAACGGCGGCGTAGCTCAGTGGCAGAGCACGCGGCTCATAACCGCGGGGTCCAGGGTTCGACTCCCTGCGCCGCCACCATTTCCTGTTTGGGCACAGGGGAGAAAAGGGATGGAGCATTTGAGAGAAGAGTTGCCGACATCGCCAATCGTTGACTTGGAATGGGTTCGCCAACTGATTGCTTTGGTGGAGAGGGAAGATTTGGCAGAGTTGATTGTCAGTCAAGGGGAAATCACGATTGTCATACGAGGGCGAAATTATCGTCCCGCCAACCTTTACAGGGTTGTGCCTTCTGACCTTTCCGTGGCAGGTTTGGAAACTTTGAACAAAGTCAGCGAACCTGAAGCCCAACCCATTGAAAGTTTCCCTGACGAACGGCTTTTCCACATCACTGCTCCCTTTACGGGTGTCTTTTACTCTCGCCCTCGCCCTGACGCTCCACCCTTCGTCACCGTCGGAAGCGAGGTTGAACCCGACCAAGTTGTCGCTTTGATTGAGGCGATGAAGTTCTTCAACGAAGTGAGAAGCGAAGTGCGAGGCATAGTCAGAGAAATCGTCGCCAAGGATGGGCAATTGGTCAAACACGGAGATACACTGATTGTCTTGGAGCGACTTGATTGAGATGGAGGCGAGGAAAGATGACCGCAATCGTTCAACGGCGAATGCTTATCACCGTTATTGTCGGGTTGGTTGCTTTTTTAGTTGCCTTCAGACCCATAAGGCTCGGACCCTTTGAGGAGTTTCGGGTTGAGTTGAGGATGCGTTATCGCTTCGTTGAACCTTTTTCTCAACTGGCAAAAGACCGACCTATGGAGCAGTTGGTTCGGGAAATTTTGGAAAAGGCTAAGTTTGAAAAGCCAGAGTTCACGAGCATAAAAACCGTTGGGGAGCATGTCTTGGTCATTGAAGACGATGCTGCAGGCAGCATGGCAGAGGCTTTAAAGCGGCAGGAAAAAATCAACTCAATAATCCGCCAAAATTTCCCCAAGGCTCAGTTGATTGATTCGGAGCGACAGGCGAAAGGCGAGCGCCCTGTTTGGCAAATCGGGCGCATCGGGATTTTCAAACCCTCTGTGAATTTGAGGTTCGGGCTGGATTTGCAAGGTGGCTCCCGCATCGTCCTTCAATGTCGGCGCGCTGAGTTCGTTTTTGAACTTGACAAGCCTATTGACCCCAAACAACGCGAAGCGGCAAGGGAAACAATAACGGCAGCCCTTGAGCGAAACGGTTTGGAGAACTTTGATGTTCTGGTGGAAGAGACAGGGAAAGTTGTCCTCGTCCGCACCCAAGCAAGTCCGAGAGAGGCGGAAAGTCAAGTCCGCTTGATTGAAACCACGCTCCGTTCACTCTACGGCAGTGTCCACGAGATGAAAGAGCGACGACAATTTTTCCCGTTGGACGCAGCAAAAGTCAACACCGTCCGAGAAATTGTTGAACGGCGCGTAAACCGATATGGAGTTTCTGAGCCGCAGGTTTATGTTGAAGGTTCGGATAGGGTTGTCGTTGAAATGCCCGGTGTCCGCAACCCAGAAGAAGCCCTTCGCCTTATCGGCGAGATGGGTGAACTTGAGTTCAGAAGCGTCCCAGAGAAATACCGAGTTGAAGTTGAGACGAGCCCGACGGGGGTGAAGGAACGGGTTATCTTCCGAGACGCTCAAGGCAAGGAAGTGCCTCACTATCAAGTCTACGCCGAATCAACATTGGTCGTCAAAGGGACCGAGTTAAGTCCGCCGACTGTGGTAGGTTATGACCAGTTCGGTCGCCCAGAAGTTCACTTGACTTTAAACCGAGAAGGCGCTCGCAAGTTCGCCGACTTTACCCGTCGCAATGTCGGTAAGCACTTGGCAATTTGGTATGACCGAGAGTGCATAAGCGCCCCCGTTGTCCAAGAACCGATTTTGGACGGTCGCGCACGCATCACAGGCATCGGCTCTTTTGAAGAAGCCAACTTGCTCAAAGTCATCTTGGACGCAGGAGCATTGCCTGTCCCAGTCTCGGTTTTGTGGCGACAAAGCATATCGCCAACTTTGGGAATTGACACAATCCACAAAAGCGTCAATGCTGGCATCTTGGCTGCGATTCTAATTGCGGCGTTCATGATTGGCTATTATCGTTTGCCAGGCGCACTGGCATGCGTCGCTTTGGTGATTTACTTCCTCATTGTCCTTGCGGTGATGAGCCTTCAAATCGGAGATTGGAGACCCGTTTTGACTTTGCCGGGCATCGTCGGTTTGATTGTCTCATTGGGAATGGCTGTTGATGTCAATGTCATCAGTTTTGAACGGCTCAAAGAAGAGTTGAGGGCAGGACGACCTTTGCGAACTGCCGTTGAATTAGCCTTTGACAGGTCTTGGACGGCTATCCTTGATGCCCATGTGACCGTCTTGATTGCTGCAGCAGTCCTTTACTACTTCGGCACAGGTCCTGTTAAAGGCTTCGCTACAACCTTGACGATTGGGACTTTGGCTAACTTGTTCAGCGCCTTCTTCTCCGTTCGCGGCATGATGGAGTGGATTGTTCGCACCAAACTTGGAGAGCGGGTGAGTTGGTTTCAAACCTTTGCGGACATACCCGCAATTCAGCGGTTGCTTACCGCTCAAAGGTAAACTCGTGATGTGCGGACAACTGTAGGGGTAGGTGAAACCTGACCGAAATTTGCGGGTGGACTCATCCGCAATGTAGGGACAGGCAAAGCCTGTCCGAAAAAACTTGAGTTTAGGCTAACAGCCACCAAAAATCCTTGAGCAAAGGGCGATGCCAAAACGCTATCGCAACCCTTTGACGAGAAGGAAGGGATGAAAATGCAAGCGACCGAGAGATTTGACATTGTGGGCAAAACGAAACTGTGGCTTACAATCGCCGTCGCTGTCATGCTTTGGGGTTTGGTTGGACTTTTTGTTCGTGGGTTCAATTTAGGATTGGATTTTTCCGGCGGCGCTTTGTATCAGTTCAAGTTTCCCCAAAAGGTAGCCACAACGACAAGGGAGGAAGTCCAAATCGCAAGCGAAGTTCGCTCCGTGCTCAGGAAACTGAATTTGCCGTCCCAGCCTGTCATTCAAATCGCCGAAGGTGACACTCTGCTGATTCGCCTGAAAATGCAAAGCGAAAGGGAGAGTGAACGGTGGCGTGCGGAAATTTTGCGGGCGTTGCGCCAAAAGTATCCGAAAATTGAAGAGGCTGGGACGGAGTTTATAGGTTCTGTCGTCGGTAGCGAACTGACGAGGGCTGCCATTTTGGCAACCATCATAGGCTTGTTGCTCGTTTCTCTCTTCATCTGGTTTCGCTACCAAATTTTGGGTGCAGGTTGGTTGTTCTCCTTAGGGGCGCTTTTTGCCCTTGCCCACGATGTCTTAGTCCTTGTCGGTTTCACCGCTTGGTCGCAAATTGAGGTCAACAGTTCCTTCATCGCTGCCCTGCTGACAGTCGCTGGCTATTCAGTTCAGGACACGGTGATCATCTACGACCGAATCAGGGAGAACCTGAGGGTGCGTCGCGGGTGGGCTTTGGAGCGAATTGTCAACTACAGTTTGCTTGAGACGATGTCCCGCTCCATCAACACATCCTTGACCACAGCCCTTGCTTTGTGGGCAGTTTTGTTGGTTGGTGGAGTTGCTGTTAAGCCATTGGCGTTTTCTCTCTTCATTGGCATCACTGCGGGAACTTACTCGTCAATTTTCATCGCTGCTCCCCTCGTTCTGTTGATGCGACGCTGGTGGGAGGCGAAGGTGGCTCAAAAACGACCTACAACAGCGCCTGTCCGCCATCCCGTCGCCGAACAGCGTCCCATTTTGCGTGTGACGACCCCTACAGCGGAAACGGGAACTTCAAAAGCGGGGGAAGTAGCAGAGAAGCCAGCAACTTCCCCGACTGGAAGTATCCTTCGCCCCAGCACCACGACACCTTCACGGCGCAAGCCCAAAAGAAAGCGGCGGCGGTAAAGTGTCAAAGAATGAATGAGGTGGAAAGGATGCAGTTCCAAAGACCTGACGGTCGCGCACCTGACCAGATGCGACCTATCAAGTTGGTTCGTGGGTGGCACAAGTTCGCAGAAGGTTCGTGCTTAATTGAAGTCGGCAACACGAGAGTCCTTTGCACCGCTTCAGTCCTTGACAGAGTTCCACCTTTTTTGAAAGGCACGAATACTGGCTGGATCACCGCAGAATACGGGATGCTCCCGCGAGCCACCCACACCAGAAACGAAAGGGAAGCCCGCCTTGGAAGGCAGGATAGCCGTTCAATTGAAATTCAGCGCTTGATTGGGCGCTGCTTGCGAGCAGCCGTTGACCTTTCTGCTCTCGGCGAAAGAACGATAGTCATTGACTGCGATGTCTTGCAAGGTGATGGAGGAACTCGCGTTGCGGCAATAACTGGCGGGTTCGTGGCTTTAGTTGAAGCCTTGTGGCGGTTGCAGCAGGAGGGCGTTTTGAAAAAGTTGCCCATTTACGGTTGCCTTGCCGCAGTCAGCGTCGGAATCGTCAACAGGCAGCCGCTCCTTGACCTAAATTACGACGAGGACTCACGAGCGAGTGTTGACATGAATGTAGCGATGCTGGAAGACGGGCGGCTCGTTGAAATTCAAGCGACTGCTGAAGGTGAAGCCTTCACAAGGGAGCAATTTGACCATTTGCTTGCCCTCGCCCAAAAAGGCATCAGGCAGTTAATTGCGCTGCAAAAAAAGGTTCTGGAAGGAATTCTGTGAGGCTTCCCTTTTCGCCAAGTGTGTTCGGAAAGTTGTGACCAATCAGCCGTAGAGCACGGCTTTATGCCGCGCCGACTGATTTTGTCGGCGCAATGTAAAATTGCGCCCTACAAACGACCCAAAATGCCATAATGTAGGGCACGGGTTTATCCCGTGCCGACTGATTTTGTCGGCGCAGTTAAAAACTGTGACCTGCAAGACCTGATTTTTGTCTCACCGATAGGTTTGCCCTCACCGCAAGACTTAATTTCCGAACACACTCCTTTTCGCCTGAAACGAGGTTCTCCCCTACCCTATCAACCGTTCCAGCCCAACGGCGCGCGAGGCTTTGAGTAAAACCAAATCCTCAGGCAGCAACAAATTCCGCCAGTTCTCCCTCGCTGTCTCAAGGGTCTCAAACTTAACAATCCTTTCACTGGGCATCCCGCAATCTTCAGCGCCCTTTGCGATAGCAAAGGCATTTTCCCCCACAACCACCAGCAAATCCACAGTCTCCGCAGCCACTTGCCCGACTTCGTAATGCCCTTGCCAGTGAAATTCACCGAGTTCCAACATTTCACCCAACACCGCAACTTTTCGCTTTGCAGGCAATGCTTTCAAAGTTCTCAACGCAGCCTTGACAGAATCTGGGTTAGCGTTGTAGGCGTCGTTTATGACCCAACAACCGGGCGGGTCAAGCCATTGGCGCTGCAACCGCATTTTAGGTGGCTGAAACTTTTCAAGGGATTCAGCGGCGGTGCCCCAGTCAATGTTGAGAGCCTTGGCAACTGCGAGGGCAGCCAAAGCGTTTCGGGCATTGTGCTCGCCCAGAACAGGCAGCCTCACGCTAACTGTTTGTTTCCCGTCCGTCGCAGAAAAAAATGTCCCCTCCCAACAGACTTGACAGTTTGTTGCCCTTACATCCGCTGTCGGTGAAAAGCCAAAGGAGATAACTCTACCTCTCGCTCGTTCCCACAAGAAGGCAAAGAAATCGTCATCGGCAGGAAGGATTGAAATTTCGGCGTAATCTCTTTGTCCGTCCCCAGTTCCTAAGCCCCAACCACCCAAAATTTCCGCTTTCGCCTCGGCAATTGCCTGCCTTGAGCCGAGCAGTCCGATGTGGGCAGTGCCGATGTTGGTGATCACGGAGATGTTTGGCGGAGCGATGCGGCAAAGGTATCTGATGTCACCCTTTTTGCGCATCGCATATTCAAGCACTAAAGCGCTATGCTCGGTCGTTGCCTTCAAAACCGTCAATGGCACCCCGATTTCGTTGTTGAAACTTTCTGGCGAAGCGATTGCAGGCAGCACGGATTGGACAATGTTGGCTATCATCGTCTTCGTCGTGGTTTTCCCGCTGCTGCCCGTGACGGCGATGACTTTCAAACTTTCGTTTTTGGAGCGCAAGAATCTGACATAGTTAGCGGCAAGGTCGCCTAAGGCGCGAAGGGTGTCCGCCACTATGATTTGAGGGGTTGAGAGGGGAAGTTGGCGATTGACGAGAACTGCCCTCGCTCCCTTTTCAACCGCATCAGCGGCGAACTCGTGTCCATCAAAACGCTCTCCCTTCAAAGCGACGAACAAATCACCTTGACAGATTTGCCTGCTATCGGTGCTGACCCCTGTAACTTTTTCGTCACCTCCTGCGTTCACTAACCTTCCCTTCACCCACTCAGCGACCAATCGCAAGGGCAACGGCACCATTTCTTTCATCACCCGCATCTCATTGTAGCCCACCTGAGCCAATTTGGGGCAAACTATTTTGAGCACGAACGAACACGGAGGCAAAGAAGTATGGAGCAAGGCGGAATGGAGCCAGAAGAAAAGCGGGCTTCAAGTTGGTCGCCGCTGAAGCGAATTATTCTGTTCGTAAACTTGGCGGTTTTGACGGGTTTGTTCTGTGCGATTATGGGCGTGGCGATTGCTTGGCTTTGGCTGTCGCTTGAGCATGAAATGCCGCTTGAGTTCTCTCGCATCCCGCCCGAAAGCCGGTTCATCATTTCAGCATCGGTTATCTCAGCCTCATACCCGCCATTGTTCCTTTTGACCTTCGCTTTCATGCGCAGGGCAAACTACCACTCCCTTGAGTTGTTTGGGTTGACCCGCAAAGATTGGTTGAGAGACTTGATGTTGGGCGCTCTGCTCGGCGCGTTCTTTGTGGTCGGCATGTTCTCAATTTACGCTGTGACGAATCTGGTTCGGTTTGAACCGAAAGAGCAGGTCAATTGGAAGCATTGGCTCATCATGAGTTTTTGGCTATGCCCTCTCGTCGGGTTCACAGAGGAGTTGGTCTTTCGTGGCTATTTGCTCAGCGAGGCGGAAAGGTGGAAGGGGCGTAAGTTTGCCATCGCTTTCACCAGCATCCTTTTTTGGCTTGCCCACCTGGGGCAAGGAAATGTCCACGAGCCTTTGGGAATTGCCGGGGCTTTGACATTGAGCATCGCCTTTGCCCTCGCACGATACCTCACAGGCGGGCTCTGGTTTCCAATCGGATTTCATTCAGGCTACAATTGGGCAACTTTTTGTTTTGGCGGCGATACCGGCTTGGGGTTTCCATCATTGACAGATTTCAAACCGAATGTCCCCGCTTGGTTGGTAGGACCGTCAGGGCACATCGGAATGCTGGATTTGGCATTTTACCTCCTGCTACTTTTGGGCGTTGCGTTTCTGACACCAAAGTTTTGGCGCAAGGGCGAAACTGCAGAGCAAGAAGGCTCAGAATAGCAACTGAGTGTATTTGAAAAGCCTTTCTAAGCGGCTTTTTCGCGAATGAAATCAGCCTATGGGAGGGCGAGGCTCCTGCCGAGCCGAAACTTTCGGCAGGTCGTGAGATGGGCAGGTAGGCAGGTCGGATGAATTTAGGCTCACCAGGAGGTTCGCCCTCCCACTTGTCGGTCGCCGATTGTCCGCCAATGAATTGGTGGGCTACGATGTAGCGTCGGGCTTGACCTCGACGATTAACTACCGTCGCCCGTAAAGGGGCGACGCTACCTTACCCAATTTTTTAGGGCACAGCTTTATGCCATGCCGAGTAAAATGGTCGGTGCGATTTGAAACTGCGCCCCTACAACCTTGATTTTTGGCTCACTAAAAGTTTCTCCCTTCCATTCGGGAATTGGTTTCCGAACACACTCACGGCAACTTTAAAGTGATTCGGTTCAAATGAAACTTCACCTTGAGACAACACGCAACTTCCGGTCTTGAAGTGGCAAGTTGACAGGAATGTTTCCAGCCCGATGAGAGGCATGAAAGGCAATGCCTATCTCCAACGCCGCACGACCATCGTAACCGCTGGAAATCGGCTCTCTGCCCTGCTCAATTGCGTCAATCAAGTCCTGCAAAGCCGCTTGCATCGGCGGAGTGAAACGGGGTGGGTTGGGAAAGTGTTCTCTTCGGAGCAGGTATCTCGGTCGGAACTGGTAAGCAGGGCGTTGAGGGTCTGGAGGGTAAACATCGGCGTAAACTTCAACTTGAAAACCTTCGTTGAAAGTGTCAATTCGGATGACGCCGTTCGTGCCGTGAAGTTCAAGGGTGAAACCTTGACCTCCGCCGACATCGGCGAAAGCAAAGACGCCGTTGCTGAAGTGGACAATCCCGTAGCCTCCAGGGTCAGTTGGATGGTCATTGCGAACCCAGCCGCAAACCCAGTCGGCATCTCCAGCAAAGTATCTCATGATGTCCCAAAGGTGAGTGCCGTTGTGCAAAAGCCATGTCCACATAGTCCCATGAATGCGAACCAAATCACCAATTGCCCCATCCTCAAGCACCGCTTTCGCTCGTTGGTAAGTTGGGTGGTATCGGCGCGGGTGGTTGACTAAAAGTTTCGTCCCCGACTTCTCGCACGCTGCAATCATTGCATCCGCCTCTTCAAGGGAAGTTGCCATCGCCTTCTCGCAAATGATGCCTTTGACCCCCGCTTCAGCGGCAGCGACGACAATTTGCGCTTTCATGTCGGTGTGGGTGCAAACGCTGACGATGTCAAGTTTCTCGTTAGCGAACATCTCCAGAAAATCGGTGTAACCGCGAACTTCGTGCAACCCCGTTCGTTGGCGGAAGCGCTCAATGCTTTGCTCCGTTTTAGCGCAGACGGCGACGATTTGCGTTTTGGGGTTAGCAAGGTAAGCGGACACATGGGTCGTTGGCGGCAGTTCGTAATTGGTCAACCAACGCAGGTGAGTTTCATCATCAATTGTCAAAGCCTTTCTCCCCAACCCGACAATTCCGACCCGATACATTGCTCCCACCTCCACTCCAAAAACTGTAGCGCATGGTCATCGGAACTTGACAACAGCAATTGAGTGTGTTCTAAAAATCTGCCCTTAGGTTCGTTTCGGCTCACAGCAAAATCAAAGGAGCGGCTTAAATTGAATTGTAGGAGCGGCGTTAGCCGCGAACCCTTCCCGTGTCGGTTTATTCGCGCCTTACGGCGCTCCTACGATGAAGCAAAACTCCGTCTGTTTCCGAACACACTCACGGCAATTTGTGACCGTTTAGGCAATAGGAATTTTGCCGAATGGGCTCTCGCTTGATGTGCCAAATCAATTCGTCAAGGGTGAAGCGTGACTTTTATTGCTCCGAATCGTCCCGAGTGAAGGGCGGTTTGAACAGCCTTTCGCCACTGATTGAGTGGGAAGCGGTGAGTGACGAGACCTTTGAAGAGAGAAGGCTTTTCCTTCAGCAACTGCAACGCCAGTTCAAATGTCCTCACCTTCCTGCCCTGCCATTCCTCAATCCCGTAAGCGTAAGTTCCGACAGCGCGGATTTCTTTGAACCAAATGCTCGTCCAATTGACTTTCGGCTCCGACGGCATTCCGACGACAGCGAGGACACCGTTGGCTCGGGTCCAGCGAACGGCATCGTTCAAAGAATTTTCGCTTCCAACGCAATCAAACACGACATCAAATCCGCCGAGGACTGTCGGTCTCCCCAAATCAGGTTGCAACACTTTTGCGTTTGTGAACTCGCTCAACTGCCGGTAAGTTTGTTTGCCGACACCCACGACCTTATCTGCACCCAACTTAAGTGCCCAATCCTTCTGATGTGGATACTTGGCTACAGCCACAATTTGCGATGGCGGTTTGCTCAAAATCTGCTCAACGATTCGCAGCGCCGCGATTGTCATCAAACCCATAGTCCCGCAGCCGATGACAAGAACAGTGCTTGGTTCGGTGGCTAAGCAACCCATTGCCTTTAAAACAGCGTGAAGGGCGCAACTGAAAGGTTCTGTCAAGACGGCTACATCATCTTCAAGTTCATCGGGCACGCGAAAGGTTTGCCATTCGTGGGCGACAAACTCTTCGCTCCAACCTCCACCTGTGTCTCGGCAATATCCTGTCTGGACGCCGGCGCTGATGACACCTTCAGTCAGCCGTTCGCAGCAAGCGTAATTGCCTTCCGAACAACGGCTGCATGGCGGGTCAATTTCACGAACGAAACAACTCAATGCTGGCTCAACGACTACCCGGTCGCCAACCCTGACTTTCGTCACGGCACTGCCAACTTCAATGACTTCGCCGACAACTTCGTGCCCAAAAGTGAAAGGGGTTGAGGTTAGCGGTGATAGCAGCAACGAACTCTCAGCGGTTATGACAGCCAAGTCGCTGCCACAAATGCCGCTCAAACGGGGGCGAATGCGAACCCAACGAGGTGACGGCAACTTGTGGGGTTCAATTTCCCTCAACGCCACCATGCCCAACGGACTTGTGGCAACGGGCAACCAATTTCCAAGCAACTTGACAATGGCAAACCTCCACACGCTTTTGCGAAATTGAACGGCTCTCATAAACTCACCTCGGCAAGTTGGGAGATTTTTGGGAAGTTGCCCTGCAACGCTTGCCTGCATTAAGAAAGCAAGCAAAGAGCAATGACACAACGATTATGGCGCACAAAATGAGAAACCAGTCGCCGAAACGGGTGTAAAGGGTTTGACAATCGGCTTGGCTGAAGGAGAGGATAGTGACTTCCCCTTTGAGCACCGAAGATTTGCCCAAAGGCGCTTCCGCCACAACGCTTCCATCGCAATCTATCAACTGGGAAAGCCCTGTCGTGTCCGCCTTGACGATGGAAACTCTGTTTTCAGCGGCTCGGATTGTGAAGAAGGGAGCGTGGAGATGATGCAGCAAGAACCCGACTACCACCGGGTCGTGGTTTGGCACGGCAATCACTTTAGCACCTTGCCTCGCTAATTTGCGCACGACATCTGGAAAGACAATGTCAAAGCAAATGGCGATGCCCAGTCCGTTCTTCACTTTCACCTCCCGCCCTCTGAGATACCTCCATCTCTCTGTCCCGAACAGATGCACTTTGCGGTAACGCAAAATTTCCCGTCCATCGCTGTCCATCAAAACAGCCGAATTGTGAGGCGGATTGTTTTCTTCCAAACCTACTACTACGGAAACGCCGTGAACTTTTGCCTCTTCAAAAACCCGCTTCAGTTGCTGCCAGAGCGAAGTTGTCTCCCGACCCAGGGAAAGTTCAGGCAAAACTATCAGCGATGGCAAATCCTTTCGTTGAGGTTTGAGCACTGACCGCAACATCGTCAACGGGTCTTCCGATTCGTTTTGAACGGCAGCGACAAGCAGTCGGTGCCCACTGACAGGAGCAACGAACGGCAAACTCAAGATTGACAAAAGCAGAACAGCGACTGTGGCGCCGATTGTCACGAAGTTTGTTCTTCGGCTCAAGGCAATTTCTGCGATGGCTGCTGCGACAAACCAAACGAACCAAGATATTCCCCAGACACCAGCAAAAGAGGCGACGGGCAAAACGAGAAACCGAAGGTCTGTTTGTGTCACTGCTAAGTTCAGAGGCAAGGGCAGGAGAAAAGTTAACCTTTCAGCGATGACACCCAACGAAGCACTGCCAAAAACCCAAACTGAGCCTTGCCAGAACTTACTTTGCCACAACTTGCCTGCGACAGAGGAAACAACGCCGACGACTAAGGCGAGGGACAAAAACGGCGCTATGGCGAGAAGCCAATCACTGAAATCGGTTGAGTGGGTTGCACCTTGAGTTTTCGCTATGTGGATGCTGAACGAGATGGGAAAGATTGAGACGGCAAGTCCCCAGACAATCGCAGCCAGAATTCTTTGTTCCCAATGCATTTCCCTCATGTTGGCGATGAAAAGCAGGGAAAGCCCAAGATATGAAAACGGCGATAACTGACAAGGTGGGACTGACGCCCCGAAGATTAGCCCACCGACCAAAGCCAAAGCGAAAGCCAACATCCTCGTCACCCTTGTGAGCATTTGGTCAAACCAACAACCCAGCATTGGATTACTGCCGATGCCTTGAAGTGTCTTCGTTGTGGAATTTTTGCGTCGGCAAAAAGTTACCGCCATATCGCAGCACTGCATTGCAAAGTTAAATCCAGAGCCCATTCGTCCCGAAAGAAAAAGTGAGGGGGAACCCGAAAGACCGATCGGTGCGCTACATTTTTTGCAACGAATTCGGAATTGAGGGTGCAATGCTTCAACTATCGGTGCGAGGTGAGACGAATGGCAAACTTGACGATTCGTTCGCTGCTAACTGACCCTTTGGCTCAAATCATCATCGCCACTCTGCTTGGCAGTATTGGGCAGGCTCTCATCAAATATGGGACGACGAATGTTGAAACTGGTGGGGGCTTAGCAACAACGGCTTTGAGGTTGATGCTTTCGCCCGGAGTTCTGGCAGGCTTGTGTGCTTATGCGATTTCTTCGGTCTTCTATGTCATGGTGGTGAGGGCAAAAGGGCTAAGTTTTGCCTACCCGTTCGTCGCAGCGAATCAAGTCATCGTGTTCTTGCTGGCTTGGTTGCTTTTCCGAGAAGCCATACCGCCTTTGAGAGTTGCTGGTTTGGTCGTCGTGTGTATAGGGGTTGCGTTGATAGCGATGAGCAAATGAAATTTGCTTTCGCTTTCACCACAACGCTTTTAGGCAAAATTGGCTTTGAACCCCGTCAGCGAGGTGAATTGGAATGGTTGGGACATTAGGCAATCGCCTCTTCTGGATTTGGTCAATTGGGGCGCTTGTCTTCTATGTTGGGGCAATTTTGCTCATCGTGTTCGCTTGCGTGGTTTATGCTGGCGTCGGCGACATCGCCACTGCCATTTTCTCCGACGAACTTCGCTTTTCCACGAAACTTTCCGTCGCCACGGCGACGGTAAGCACGGTTCTCAGTCTGCTTGTCGGCATTCCCGCCTCTTACGCTTTGGCTCAATACCGAGGTCGTTTCAAAACCTTAGTTGACACGCTTCTTGACTTGCCTATTGTGATGCCGCCAGTCGCGCTTGGTGTCGCTTTACTGGTCTTCTTCTCCCAATTCCCGTCCCCGAACTCGTCTGTTGACAAGTGGCTGCAAGCGCTCGGTAAGCCTATCGTTTTTGAAGTGCCAGCAATCGTTATCGCTCAGTTCGCTGTTGTCTCAGGCTATTCATTGCGAATCTTGAAGGCGGCATTTGAAAGTCAAGACCCGCGTTTAAGGGATGTAGCCCGCACCCTCGGTCTGTCCCATTGGCAAACTTTCATCTGGATTGAATTGCCTCAATCGGCGACAAGTTTATTGGCAGCGACCGTTTTGTTGTGGGCAAGGGCGATGGGCGAATTCGGCGCAACTGTCGTGCTCGCAAGTGCGACGCCTGGAAAAACCGATGTTTTGCCAATTGCGATTTTCCTCGCTCTCAATCGCGCCGAAGTTGACAAAGCCTTAGCAGCATCGGTAGTCTTGATTGTAGTGTCGGTCACTGCCCTGTTCCTATTCCGCCAACTGGTTCACCGCAGAATTTAACACCATCCCTGCCACGATTTTGGAGGGTGATGAGGAAAGATGGATTTAGTGAATTTGCTTTTTGTCAAGGTTGCTGGCAGAGACCCGATTTTGGGGGGTCTAATTGGAGGCATCGTCATAACCCTCATGAACACCCTCGGTGCTTTGGTTGTGCTGTTTTGGCGCAATCCTTCGGAGCGATTCCTTGATGCCTCCCTCGGTTTCGCTGCCGGGGTTATGTTGACTGCAAGTTTCACCAGTTTGATTTTGCCCGGAATTGAGCAAGGAGGCTTTCTGCCGACCTTCATTGGTGTCTTGTTGGGTGCAACTGTTCTTGATATCGCCGACCACTTAATCCCCCACGCCCATGCTGTCTTGGGCTACGAGGGTTTGTCATCGTCCAGACTTAGGGCTGTTTGGCTTTTCATCATCGCCATCACAATTCATAATGCGCCTGAAGGACTTGCCGTCGGAGTAGGCTTTGGTTCAGGCGACCTCACTAACGCACTGAAGTTGATGCTGGCAATCGGCATCCAAAACATCCCCGAAGGTTTATCGGTTTCGGTCTCCGCTTTGAGCGCTGGGATGGGGGCTCACTTTTACGCCAGCCTCGTCGGGATAAGGGCTGGCTTGATTGAAATCCCCTTAGCGCTCTTTGGTGCTTGGGCTGTCCATGTGGCGAAACCGATTCTACCTTGCGCAATGGGATTTGCCGCCGGCGCAATGCTTTATGTCATCAGCGATGAAATCGTTCCAGAGACGCACCGCAAAGGGCATGAACGATGGGCAACCTTTGGCACAATTTTAGGGGTGCTTTTGATGCTCTACTTTGATATCGCCCTTGGCTGACGGTTGAAAACAAAATTGTCAAGAGGTGAAGCAAGATGGGTTCGTGGGCAGAGCGAATGCTGGAACATTTGACCCCTCAGGAGTTGGTGGGGCAGTTGGTTTTGTCGGGAGTTGGTGAAAGGAGGGACGAAATTTTGAGGCTTGCAGGGGAGGGCAAAGTCGGGGCTTTGATTTTCTACGGAAAGGACATGCCTGACCCCAAAAGTGCTGCTCAACTTGCAAATGAGTTTCAGCGCCAAAGCAAAGTCCCGGTTCTGATTGCTGCCGATTTTGAAGCGGGGACTGGGTTCATAATGAGAGGCGGCACAAAATTGCCTTCCAACATGGCAATCGGCGCAACTGGCTCAGTGGATTTGGCTCAAAAGTGCGGCGCGGTAACTGCCAAAGAGGCTCGCGCTGTCGGTGTCCACTGGATTTTCGCTCCCGTAGTTGATGTCAACATCAACCCAGAAAACCCCATCATCAACATCCGAAGTTTCGGGAGCGACCCCGAAGAAGTTGCAAGGCTTTCAGTGGCTTGGATCAGTGGATGTCAAAGCAACGGATGCTTGGCGACGGCAAAGCATTTCCCAGGTCACGGCGACACAAGCGAAGATTCACATCGCGTCATGCCCGTCGTCCCTCACGACATGGAACGGATGTGGCGAGTGGAACTGAAACCTTTTCAAGCCGCAATAAATGCCGGTGTTGCTTCAATCATGACTGCCCACATCCACTTCCCCGCCATTGACCCGACTCCGGGTCTGCCAGCAACCCTTTCACACAAAATCTTGACAGAATTGCTCCGACAGCGCATGGGTTTCAAGGGACTTGTGGTCACCGACGCAATGGCGATGCATGCAATCAAACTCAACTTCAACATGGACGAAGCGGTAGTGATGGCGGTCAACGCAGGTGCAGATGTCGTTCTCGCCGATGATGCCCCTTCAACATATGAAGCGCTTTGGCGAGCAGTCCAAGATGGAAAGTTGCCGATGGAACGAGTTCGTGAGGCGGCGAGACGGGTTTTGGAAGCGAAAGAGTGGTGCAGGCTACATCAGCAAAAATTCGTGGATGAGGCAGTGGTGGATGAAATTGTCGGTTGCCCGGAACATCAAGAAGTAGCCCGCTTGGTAGCGGAAAATTCTGTCACGCTGCTGAGAAACGAAGGCGTTTTGCCTTTGCCACCGCAAACTCGGCTGTTGGCTGTAGTGGCGGAAATTCAGCGGTGGACAGGTGAAAAACCTTCAGACGAACTGGCGGATTTGCTACGAGAAACTTTCCCGAACTCAATTGTCCACTTCGTTTCCCGCAACCCTTCACCCGAAGAAGTTGAGACAGTTATTCGCCAATTGACGGAAGCGTCCTACGATGCTGCTCTGCTTTGCATCTTCCCAAGAGCAGAAGCGTATCAACCTGAGAGTGCCGCCGCTGGCGGAGGGATGCTGGCGCTGGCGGAGAAATTGTCAAGCAAGTTGCCGCTAACGGTTGCTTCCTTTGGAAGCCCGTATCCGCTTGCGAAATTTACGACATCAAAGGCGCTCCTGTGCACTTACAGCGATTGCCCAGCCTCTTTGCAATCTGGAGTGAAAGTTTTGGTCGGCAAGTTGGAGGCTAAGGGCAAACTGCCAGTGACGCTGACAAGTTGAACTCAAGCCCCGTAAAGTACACCCTCACTCTGGGTCGCCGACCATGCCTTGCGTGGGTTGCTACAATATTGCCAGCCCTGAAAAATTTCGTGACTGGGGTGATGGTTGTGCGGCTGTCGCAGTTGCTGTTCGTCAGTTTGAGGGAAGTCCCTGCGGAAGCGGAACTGATTAGCCATCAGTTGCTCTTGCGCGCTTGCTTCATTCGCAAATTGGCTGCAGGGATTTACACTTATTTGCCACTCGCTTGGAGGAGTTTGCTTAAAATCATCAACATCGTCCGAGAGGAGATGAACCGCGCCGGCGCTCAAGAGGTTTTGATGCCTTTTATGCACCCTGCCGAACTTTGGCAAGAGACAGGAAGGTGGGATGAGTATGGCGACTTGCTTATGAAGTTGCAAGACAGGCAAGGTCGCTGGTTCTGTCTCGGTCCGACGCATGAAGAGCCGATCACCGACTTGGCTCGCCAAATCATCAAGTCTTACCGTCAACTCCCAATCAACCTTTACCAGATTGGCACGAAGTTCCGAGACGAACTGCGACCGAGGGGTGGGCTGATTCGCGCCCGAGAGTTCATCATGAAAGACGCTTACAGTTTTGACAGGGATGAAGAGGGGATGGAGCGAAGTTTTGAAGCGATGAAGCAAGCATACATCCGAGCCTTCAAAAGGTGCGGTTTGCCTTTCGTTATCGTTGAGGCAGAAGCGGGTGCGATTGGTGGGACGGAAAATTTGGAGTTCATGGTCATTGCCGAAAACGGTGAAGACCGTTTGCTCCGTTGTCCCAAATGCGGTTACGCAGCGAACCGCGAGCGCGCAAATCGGCGACCGCCCGCTGGGTTTGAAGAGGCGTTGAAAGGGAAGAAGGACAGCGGCAAACCTTTGCAAAAGGTCATGACCCCAAACCAGCGGACAGTTGAAGAGGTCTCTTCTTTCCTGAAAGTTGAGCCGAGCCAGTTGGTCAAAACGCTGCTTTATGTCGCTGACGGTGAAATCATCGCCGCTTTGGTTCGTGGTGACCACGAACTCAATGAAGCGAAACTGTCAAGGTTGCTAGGCAAGAAAGTGGCGATGGCGGACGCAACTACAATTGAGAACCTGACGAACGCACCTGTCGGCTTCAGCGGTCCCATCGGGCTCAAGGAGAAAGGGGTGAGACTGATCGCAGATTACGACATTGCCCTGATGAGCGATTTTGTGGTTGGGGCGAACGAAGCAGATGCCCACTTCATCAACGCCAATTGGGGACGGGATTTCCCCATTGACCAATTCGCTGACTTGAGGTTTGCCGACAAGGGCGACGGTTGCCCCCGCTGCGACGGAACTTTGGAAATGCACAACGCTATTGAAATCGGGCACATCTTCAAACTCGGCACGAGATACAGCGAGCCAATGAAAGCGACTTTCGTTGACGAAGACGGCAAGGAGAAATTTTTCCTCATGGGCTGCTACGGCATCGGAATCTCTCGCATACTCTCAACAATCGCTGAGGTAAGCCACGACGAGGACGGAATTATCTTCCCCATCTCAATCGCTCCCTTTGAAGCATGGGTTTTGCCCATTGAGAACGAGGGAGAATTGAGGGATGTAGCCGAGCGAATTTACTCGGACTTGCAAGCAGTTGGAGTTGAAACGGTCATTGACGACCGTGACGAAAGAGCAGGCGTCAAGTTCAAAGACATGGACTTGGTCGGCGTGCCAATTCAAGTGATTGTCGGCAGAACTGTTCGGGAACGAGGTGAGGTGGAAGTTCGGCTGAGGAGGAATCGGTCAGAACCGAAATATGTTCCCGTCTCTCAAGTCGCTGAAACAGTTTTGGAACTGAAGCGTCAATTGTTTGAGGAACTTTCACCTGACCCGTGAGCGTTTCAAAACTCGCCGAGGTGACTTGACAAAATGGCAATCAAGTTCAGAGCGCCGCGTGGGACAAAGGACATATTGCCTGATGACATCGCTGAGTGGCGTTTGGTTGAAGAAACTTTCCGTCAATGGTGCGCCCTTTACGGCTACCGGGAAATCCGAACACCGACATTTGAGGACATAGGGCTTTTTGAACGGACGGCTGGTGAGACTTCGGACATCGTTCAAAAGCAAATGTTCGCTGTAATGCCCTACGGCTCTCGCCACTCCGTTGGCGAAGAGGAGCGCTGGATTTTACGACCTGAAGGGACAGCGCCCGTTGCGAGGGCTTTGTTGGAACATGGCTTGTTGCAACAGTCGCCGCTCATCAAAGTCTTCTATATCGCTCCCATCTTCCGCTACGAGCGACCGCAAGCAGGTCGGTTGCGCCAGCACCACCAATGCGGCGTTGAAGCCATCGGTTCGCCAAGCCCTTTGCTGGATGTTGAAGTGATTTCCCTCGGGTTTGATTTCCTGACAAGCGTGGGCGCTGGCGGCTTTGAAATCAACTTGAACTCAATCGGTTGCTTGAAAGAAAATTGCCGACCACGCTACAGGCAGGCTCTCATTGCCTACCTTCAATCTCATGAGCGGGAACTCTGTGATGATTGCCAGCGCCGCTTATACGCGAATCCGCTGCGGGTTTTGGATTGCAAGGAGGAAAAATGTCAAGCGATCGTCAAGGACGCACCAGTGTCGGTTGATTTCCTGTGCAGCGAATGCCGAGAGCACTTTGAAGCGGTTCAAAAGGGGTTGAGAGATTTGGGAATCGCTTACGAACTCAACGGGCGTTTGGTTCGCGGTCTTGACTATTACACGAGGACGGTTTTTGAATTCGTGCACCCCAAACTTGGGGCTCAAAGCACTGTTTTGGGAGGCGGACGATATGATGGGTTGATTGAGGAACTGGGCGGCAACCCAACACCTGGTGTAGGGTTCGGGTGCGGCATTGAGAGAGTGTTGCTCGTCCGCGAGGCAAACTCACAACCCAAACCTAAGGACGAAACTGTCAAGGTCTTCATCGCTGTCGCCGCCGACACCGCAAGAGATTCTGCAGTCAAGTTGCTTTACGAGTTGAGACATGCGGGCATCAGCGCCGACTGCGACTACTTTGACAGGAGTTTGAAGGCGCAAATGCGTTACGCTGACAAACTTGGTGCTCGGTTCGTGCTAATCTTGGGCGACGAGGAGTTGCGAGAGGGCGCCGTCACAGTGAGGGACATGGAGAGAAGCGAGCAGTGGAAGGAAAAAATTGACAAAGTCGTCGCATCGTTGAGGGCGTTGATAACGGAAGTCTCCGACACCCCTAAGGGCGAAATCGGTTAAGGCACGGGAGTGTGAAGCGCATGTCACCGCGAGAGCGGGTTTTAGAGGCGATTAAACGCGGAAACCCCGACAAGTGCCCAAAGGAAGCGGGCTTTACTCCTGCCGTTTATGAGGAGTTCAAACGACGGACAGGTCACACAGACCCAGCAGAATACTTCGGCATGGAAATTCGCCATGTCGGGTTCAGGTTGCCAAAAGAACTGCCCGACCGAAGCAAGTGGCTGAGCAAAATGCCCCCAAACACCTTCTTCGTTGACCAAGTCTACGGGACGATGGCGATTCCCGCCGGCTATTACCACTTCTGGGGCTATGTCTACCCGCTTCAAGATGCCGAGACGATTGCCGACATTGAGTCCTACCCGTTTGCCGACATCACTCGCCCAGAGTGTCACGAGCACTTGGAAGCGGAAGTGAAGGCATGGCACGAAAAAGGTTACTTTGTGACGGGTTTTGCCGGACACATTTACGAGACCGCATGGCAGTTGATGAGCATGGAAAGGTTGCTTGAAGGGATGTTGACGGAAACGAAGTTGGTTGAATGCCTGCTTGAGCGGATAACCGAACTCAACTGTTTCCGTGCCCGCAGGTTGGCTGAGGCTGGTGTTGACATGTTGCAAGTTGGCGACGATGTCGGGATGCAAACTGGGATGATGATGCATCCCGATTTGTGGCGGAAGTTTCTCAAACCGAGATTGAAACGGGTCATTGATGCGGCGAAAGAAATCCGACCCGACTTGCCGATTTGGTATCACAGCGACGGCAACATCATGGCAATTGTTGACGACCTCATTGAAGTTGGTGTCACTGTTCTCAACCCCGTCCAACCTGAGTGCATGGATGTCTACGAAGTTAAACGCCGATGGGGCGATAAACTCGCCTTTTGGGGCACAATCGGAACTCAAAGCGTGATGCCCTTCGGAACACCAAAGGATGTCAAGCGAGAGGTTAAGCGGATGATTGATTTGTTCGCACCCGGACTCGTTATCGCACCGACCCATGTGCTTGAACCGGATGTGCCTTGGGAAAACATAGTCGCCTTCTTTGAGGCGGTTGAGGAGTTCGGGCAGTATCGTTGAGAGCGGAGGTGCGTTGGGATGGCTAAACAAATTGTCAAGCCGTTTGATTTCTGGAAAGAAACTATGGACATGATGACAAGGCACGGTTTGCTGCTTTGCAGTGTGGGCGCTGACGGAAAGCCCAATGTCATGGCAATTGGCTGGATGACGGGCGGGGTGATTTGGGGCAGACCAATTCTATGCGTTTATGTCCGACCAAGCCGATACACTTACTCCCGACTTGAGGAAGTGGGCGAGTTCACGGTGAATGTATTGCCTCCAGAATTCGCCGATGCTGTCAACTATTGTGGAACAGTTTCAGGTCTCAACAGGGACAAGTTTTCGGAAACGGGATTGAAACCCTCGCCGGCTCAGAAAGTGAGAGTGCCGATCATTGAGCAAGGCGTCATCCATTACGAGTGCGTCGTCGTGCATAAGAACGATGTCCTTCCAGAGTTCCTTGCGAGGGAGATTGCGGAGAGCGCTTACCCGCAAGGCAATTTTCATCGGATTTACTTTGGGGAGATAGTTGCCGTTTACGCTGACCCAGAAGGCGTTGGGCGATTGCTGATTTGAGGAAAGCGAGGTTCACGAAGCCCGGAAAATTATTGCGACTAAGAACGCTGTAGCAAGCCAACCTATCGCCAGCCACGCAATTATGCGGTCAACGAAGGTTGCCATCCCTGACTGCGATGGCAGAATGTGGCGACCGCCAACAATTCCCCATCCGCCACCACCGCTCGTTTCTTGTTCGGTGATGTGCAAAACCATCGCCAAAATTAAGCCGATGGCGAAAATCAAGTTCAGCGCCCCAATAAAGTAACCCAACGCGGTCATCAAAGTCACCCCTCGTTCGCTTTTGACTTGCCTTTGTTCGTTCTGGAGAGGGTAAAGGTTCAACCGCTTTCAACAAGTCTTGAGCACGATAAAATTTATCACGCCTGAAACTTCAAGGCAAGGGAGAGACAGTGATGGATGAACAATACTTGCTGGAGCGGGCAAAGCAAGGCGACTACAACGCCTTTTTGCAACTCATAGAACCGCACGAAAAGAGGCTCTACAACTTGGCTTTGAGGATCACTGGTAACCGTGAGGATGCGGAGGATGTCCTTCAGGATACATTGCTCAATGCTTTGGAGCACTTGCAAAATTTCCGAGGCGACGCCGCTTTTGGGACATGGCTTTACCGGATTGCGATGCACAATGCCTTTCGCATACTCCGCAGGCGTCGTGAAAGCATTTCGTATGAGGAATTGGTTGCCGAGAAGGTAGACGAAGACGAAGAGACAATCCCACACCCAGAGTTTATCGCGGAATGGCGTGACCCTGCTGAAGTTGTGGAGCAAAACGAACTGCGGAGAATCCTTGAAGAAGCCATTCAACAACTTCCCGAAAGTTACCGAGCCGTTTTCACGCTGCGGGATATTGAAGGGTTGTCAACCAAAGAGGTGGCGGACATTTTGGGCATAAGTGAAGGGAATGTCAAGGTCAGGTTGCTTCGGGCGAGGTTGAAATTGCGTGAGATTTTGAGCAGATACTTTGGCGACGAGAGGAAGCAAGTCAAACACAAACACCGACATGGGTGAAAGGAGTTCAGGAAAAGACCTGACATCTTTCGCCCGAATGTTCGGCATTAGTAGTTTGGATTGGAAGCGAAACCGTTTGAAAGGAGGCGGTAGGAATGCGTTGGTTGGCAATTTTGTGTGCTGTCGCTTTAGTGGTCAGCGCTACTGCGGTTGCAACTTGGTCTCAGCAGGCAGAGGAGGGTTTTGTCCCCCTGTTCAACGGGAAGGATTTGACAGGTTGGAATGTGATGGGTTCCCCATCGTGGAAGGTTGAAAACGGTGTCCTTGTTTGCACGGGCGAAGGTGGCGGCTGGCTTCGTTCGGACAAGCAATATGAAAACTTCGTCCTGAGGCTTGAATTCAAAATCAGCAAAGGCGGCAACAGCGGCATTTTCATTCGTTCCGCGCTGGAAGGCAATCCAGCATTCACCGGCATGGAAGTCCAAATCCTTGACGATCACGGTCGCGACCCTGCACCCTATACGACAGGAGCCATTTACGACGCCGTCGCTCCCAAGAAGAACATGTCCAAGCCCGCAGGCGAATGGAACTTCGTGGAAATCATATGCAGCGGTCCTTGGGTCGTCGTGGCGATGAACGGCGAGGAAATCGTGCGGGTGAACATGGATGAGCACCCGAAACTGAAGGGACGATTGCGCAAAGGCTACATCGGGCTGCAAAATCACGGAAGCCGAGTGGAGTTCCGAAACATCCGCATCAAGGAGTTGCCTTGAGTGGAACACGGGACAAGGGGCACGGGACACGAGAAAAAAATCGGGCAAACTTTTGAAGCGAGGTGAGCGATATGCCGAAGGAACGGCTCGTCACTTTGAGGGAGTATGTGCAAGAGGCACTGAAAAACGCCGTCTATGAGGCGGACACGGAAGTTGATGCTATCGCTGCGTGGGTTCCCGACCTACCAGGATGCTTTGCACAAGGGCGCGACTTTGAAGAGGCAAGGGAGGATTTAATTGATGCCATTGAACTTTGGGTCATGTCGGCACTGATGGATGGCGACGAAATTCCTGCGATTAACGGTTGTCGCTTGGCAATCACGGCTCAAAGTGGGATATCGGCACAATTTTGTTGTGACAAATTCTCAAACAAGCAGGCATCAGTATTGAAGAGTGGCTGAAGGCATAAAAAGCGAGGAGGTGTTTGCCGTATGACGGGCGAGAAAGGAAAACGCAAAGAGGTTTCGCGCCGACAGTTCTTAAAGACAGCAGCAGGTGTGTTAGGCGTTGGGGCGGTGGCAAGTGGTTTCAAGCCAAGCCGCGCTTATGCGCTGGCAGGCAGTCAGCGAGCCGTCGGCGCTAACGACCGCATCACCATCGGCATCATCGGGTGCGGCGGGATGGCTCATGCCCACATTGGCACCCTCGTTAGAGCCATCCAAAAAGGGGAAGAGAACGCTGAAATTGTCGCAGTTTGCGACATCTACGAGCCCCGGAAAGAAAGCGCCCGAAGACTCGCCGAGCGCCAGTGGGAAGGAAAAAGCGAAACGGGCAAAGTTGAGGTCTTCCACGATTATCGCAAACTCTTGGAACGCAAGGACATTGATGTCGTCTGGATTGCAACCCCTGAGCACTGGCACGCACAAATGACTATTGATGCTTTAGAGGCAGGCAAGGACATCTACTTAGAGAAGCCGATGACCCGCTATGTTGACGAGGCGAAGAAAGTTTACGAAGTGGCGATGAGAACGAAGCGGGTTATCCAAGTTGGTTCGCAATGGACTTCTGAACCAAAGTGGAGGCAGGCAGCAGAACTCATACAACAAGGGAAAATCGGGAAAATCGTTTGGTCGCAAGCAAGTTATTGCCGAAACTCCAGAGAAGGCGAATGGAACTACGGAATTGACCCCAACGCAAAACCGGGCGTTAATCTGGACTGGGACGCTTTCCTTGGTCCAGCGCCAAAGCGTCCTTGGGACCCCGAACGATTTTTCAGGTGGCGCAAGTTCTGGGATTATTCGGGCGGCATCGCAACTGACTTGTTCCCACATGTCCTGCACACCTTATTCTTGGCGATTGGGGCGGAGTTTCCGACCCGCGTCGTCGCTACTGGTGGCATTTTCGTCCACCACGACCGAGAAGTCCCCGACACTTTCCACATGATGGCTGAATTCCCAAGTGGGCATGTCGTCGTCGTTGTTGGTTCAACAGCGAACGAACGCGGCTTGGAGACAATTGTTCACGGACACAAGGCTAACATGTTCTTGGGCGGGAACGAGATTGTTATTCAGCCCGAACGAGTTTACGCCGATGAAGTTGAACCTTTGCGAGTTCCAACCCAGCCCGTCCCTGATGTCCTTCGTGCCCACCATCGCAACTTCCTTGAATGCGTCCGTGACCGCACCAAGACGCCCAATTGCCCTATTGACCTTGCCTACAAAGTCATGGTCACCGTCGGCTTGGCGGAACTGTCCTACCGCGAGGGCAAGATGAAAATCTTTGACCCGCAAAAGCAGGAAGTCGTTGCATAGCGAAATCATTGGGGCGACGCAATTGCGTCGCCCCTTGAGCGTTTCTCAACGAAGACCGAGGCGGTGAGACTAACGGCGTGAAGTCTCTGGAGTTCTTGAGAGTGGACGATGCCGCGAAAAATCAAAAACCTTGCCATTTTTCGGTCACTCGCCAACTAAAGTGACTACGGAACGAGGTGGGATTTCAATCGGTCCAAACGCGGGAACGGGAGCGCACCTCCTCAAATTGTCCTCTGGATTGTCGGAAGTTACGAACGGCGTTAGCATGTCGACCTTGTAGGCATTTCTTTTGCCTTTCCACTCCAGAGACAACCTAACTGGCTCATGCCTCATGTTGACATAGACGAGCACAACTCTGCCATTTTTCGGGTTTCGGAAAGCAGAGCCAAGCAAGCCGTCAAGGTTGTTTTCGTTGTTCCGTGAAAGGTAAATTCGCTTCATCCCGGGACGGATGAACCTACTGAAGTTGCCGAATGCCCAAAAGAGTTTGGGGACGATGATGTTTTCCTTGTCGCCCGGTTTTTGCCAGTCGGTGAAAAGCAATCCGTCCTTGTAATCCCAAATACTCACAGCGAGCCACCAATGCCAAGCGGTAACGCCAACAATTGTCAAGTCAAGTTGGATAATGCGTGCAACCAGCAATGCCGTGTTCATCGTCAAGTCACGCTTATGCTCCATGATGCAGTATTCGCTCTGCCACAAACGCCAACCGGGAAAGAGAGCGATTTCGTCGCGAAGGCGCTTTCTAAGTGGGACAAGTTGGTGGGTCGCGTCAGACCAGTAACTGTGGTAACTTAGCCGGAAATTGAGCAGCGGCGCGATTTCATGGTCGCCACAAAACTCGCGGATATATCGCCCGTAAAAACCGCCATATTTCTCCCTACCGAGCCACATATGAGGCAGGTCACCCGATTCAGGGACAACTATTTCGGTCGGTAAGTTCCGTCTCTTGATTTCGGCGTGGAGTGCTTTGACGATGCGCTTGATGTCGCCGTTGCTCGCACGGTTGCCTTCCTGACCTGCACTGCCCTCTCCCCACCGATTCCAGTCCCACTGAGGCTCGTTGACGGGGCTGACAAAGTTGAAAGTTACCCGTTCGGCTTCGTTGGGGTTCGTGTGGAAGTGGTAGAGGATATCGGCAACATAGCGGGCGAAGGCTTCCTCAGCACCTTCACGCAAATTCGTTGTGCCCACTTCGGGATCGCAGTAAGGATGACCGTTCTTTGTCAAGAACCTTGGTGGACTGTTGACGAAAGCGAGAAAGTATGGAACCCCGCGAGCCTTCGCCGCCATCAGGAACCAGCGTTGCCCCCTGCAACGGCTCCAATCGTAAACACCTTCCGCCAAGGCAAAGGACTCAACGGAGCGGTAAGGGATGCGAATGGTTTCGTCATGCCCAGCACCAATGTTGAACCGCCAGCAGGAAAGACCGATACCTTTGTCAAGGGAGAAAAGTAAGTCGGCAAGGTGCCGCTTGTTTGGCTCAGACCAAAATTTACCAATGGGCTCAATTGTCCAGCAATCGGAAGCGCCGAAGTGCTCTATCGTTTGAAACTCAACACTCGGGTCAACGATATCCCGTTCAATTTTGACAGAAACTTCCTCGGATTGAAGAAGCAAGTGCAGGTTCAATAAGCCGCTGGCAACCAAAGCAAGCCTTAGCCAGACCATAAGCCCTCTCTCCTTTCCCAAGTTTATGTGCAGACGGGATTTGCTTGTGGGATTCGGCGATTTTCGCACTTTTCAGTCGTTTGCACTTTGCGCTGACGCTCAACTGGCTCGGCTAAAGCCCCGCCATCCCGTTAATGCGATGGCGTTACCTTCGGCGGTTTCGTCAAGCGTTCGTAATCCCAACGGGCGAAGGAAGCATCCTTTTGACCTTCGTGCAACACATAGGCGAGCCGAATGCCTTTGGTTTGACCTGTGTTGAAAGCAATTCCGCCCCAAGCGCCTTCTGAGTCCCAATAGGTCAAGTTGTCAAATTGCGAAAGGGCGACGCAAGAGTGAGCCCAAGTTCCCGAATAAACGGCATACCATTTCGGCTGCGGGTTCTTGCCGATGACATTTTCCCCATCACCTTTGCCATCCACCACCGCTTTGTTGCCTTTGTCGTCCTCAAAGTTGCATGGCAGCGAGTAGTAGGCTCGGCTGTATTCGCGGATGCCTGCCTTGTTGGCTTCAATCTCAACAACAAAATGACGAGGGTAGAAAGTGAAAGTTCGGACGATGCGGAAGTTTCCTTGCAAGCGTTTGACGACTTGCACAGTAACGCCGACTGGGTTGATGCTCAAACACTTTATCGCTTCAACTTCCCCGATCTCATCAACCCAGCCCGTTTGAGCCGAAGAGACACCGAGGCTGCGCAGGAAACTTTCCTTCGGAGCGTTGGGCATCAAACTAAGCCACTCACGCACCATCCCGTCGTCGCCAAAACGCAACCGATAAAACGGCGTCACGACGATTTTGGTGTTTTCGTCCCAAATCAATTCAGTCGGCGGAGGAAAATATCGCCTCTCTTTGCCCTTGACATCTGCGATGATGCGGAATTGACGGACACCGTTTGGCGGGGTTTCACCGACCAAGAGAAAAGTCAACTTGCCGCGATGGTTCTGCGGGTCTGCTGGCTCAAAAACGCAAGGCAATGCCTTTTGCTTTGAGCCACTAACCTCTATGACACGAACGCTGTCTGAGTCAATGGCTGAATTTTCAGGCACTCCTGCCAGTTTGCGCCAGTCAACCTCAACCGTTACAGGCTCATCCAACCTGCGAATCCCGTTGGCGTGGACGGAAATGTTGAAACCAAAGCGCCAACGGGAGTAATCGGCAACCACATTAAAAGCGACTTTGCTTCCGTTGTCGGCAAGGGCAAGTTCTTCCTTCGGCTTAATCGCTTCAAGGAGAACGAGCAAGTTACGATGACCGTCAATCGTGTCGGTCTTAACGGTCACGCTAAGGGTTCGCTGTTGCCCTTCTACGAGGGTAACGGTTTGCCTTGACAACAACCTATCGGGCGAAACGGTGTCAAGGTAAAGCGACAAGTTGGCTGTTCCGCTAACTGTGCCGTTGTTGGACACAGTAACGCTGACTTTCAGCGGCTGTCCCAGCCTCGGTTCAATCGGCTTCAATGCGACCTTGCTGATGACGAAGTTTGGCTTCCTTGCTTCCTTCCCCCAGACCAAAACCGCTTTTCGCCACTTTTCAACTTTCAATCGGACGATATCATCTTTTACCTGTCCCATGCCCCGTGTCCCTTGCCCCACGACCTCAACGGCTTGCGGCGTCCCATCATTGGAGAGCCAGATAAGCCTTGCGGATTTGAAATCAAAGTTGCGGGCAAATTGAGTGGGGCGCAGCGAAATTTCCTTTGTCTCGTCACCGACAGTGATGCGAATTCGCTCTGGCGATTCAAGTTTGAGGGTTAATTCGCCATCGGTGATGGCAACGCCGAAATCGTGTCGCTTGCCGCCAGCATCGCAAAAGGCGTAATTGGGCGTCTTGACAAAGGTGATGGTTCGGTCATCAACGAGAACACGGTATTGCGTGATGTTCGGTCCGTGAGCGTAAAAGCCATATTGCGGGAGCACAAACTTTTGCTCTCGGGAGGGTGAGGCTCCTGCCGAACCTTTACGAATGAGTGTGAACGGCTTTTCTCCGAAATTGACGATTACCTCGGTCGTGCCTGATTTTGAGCCTGTTCGCCCAAAAATCGTTCGTTGGACATCTCGGTCTGGCGTCAGCCACTCGTGGGAGAGCATCTCGTCAAAAGCGATTTGCTCGTGAAGTTTGCAAACGATGCGGTAACTTTGAAGTAGCCGCTTGCGCATTTTCGGGTCGTTCCAAGTGAAGCCCAAGCGGTTAACCCAAAACATCGGCGGTGTGCCGTAGAGGATGTTGAAGGCGTCCTTTTTGTCGCTGAGTTCAGGAGCAACTCGGAAGAGGAAGTCAGTGCTGTCGCCCCAATACCAGTAACTGACGACACAATCGTGAAAGACCAACTCCCAAAGCGGGAGACGGCGACGGTGACCCAATCCCCATTCAAGGTATCGCTCGCCAATCTCCTCGCGCTTTTCTGGTGGGCGCAAGTGCCCTGCTGGCCATGTGAAGAAAGGATTGATGCTCATCATGCCCTCCCAGTAGTCGTAAATGTCAACGCCCCACCAACGACCGTGCTCGCCGCCGAGCACTAAGCCGAGTTCTTCGCCCACAAATTTCGCCAGTTTGCGCTTTGCTTCTTTGTCTTGTGTTCGGTCATGCGGGTGCTTTTTGTCGTAGCACTCAATCAGCCAAGTCGCCGTCGTCACATCCAAAAACCAAGCGTTGTGAGGGTGGCGCTTAAGTTGCTCCGTGATGTATTTTCGGGCGACATCAAGTTGCAAAAGCGAGCACCTCTTGTGGGCAGTGTGCTTCTTGTCCCAAGTCACCCAACCGACTTGGCGGTTGCCATCGGCTCGCAGAACGCAATCATCAATCGTGCCGATGTTGTATGGCGGGCTGTGTTGTGGGCAGCAAGTGTAAAGGTCTTCGTAGTTGTCGTAGCGGCTATTGAGGTAACCCATCGCTTTTATGGCTTCCATTTCCTTTGCGTCCCAAACGCCGTTGATGAGCAACCTATCAATTCCAGCCTCCTTCGCTTCTCGTGCGAATTTGGGGTTGCCGCCCCAAACATTGGGCGCGCCAGCGAGCAACTTGACAGTGGGTTTGCGCCTCGCTTTCTCGGCGAGCGTGACCAAGAACCCATTGCGTTTTGCATAATCTCGGTAACGCTTGCAAAGTGCGACATAGCCGCCGTCAGCGACGAAGATGTAGCGGATGCGGCGGGGATAGCCGAAAGTTCGCATCGTCGGGTCGTGATAGGCTACAGGTGCAAGCAATTCCCCTTGAGCCGTTTTAACTGGCTCAATGAAGCAGTTTCCATCGTCAGCGCTCCGTCCATCCCACAAGAGCAAGTAGCCCAATTTCCCATCAGTCACGCCCACCCAAGGCATGTCAAGTGCACCATAAGTGGCGAAAGACCAGCCGCGAAACTCCTTGCCTGCGACGGGGACGGAAATGCCGTTGCCGTAAAAGGGGATGAGCAATTCGCTTTGCAAGTTGCTTGGTAGAAGCGGCGGAAGGAAAGCAAATGTGCCGACTTGAATCTTGAGGTCGTTGACAGTTGCTTCTGCAACGAGTTCGTCGCCTTCAAGCCAAATCGTCACCGTCACAGGAAAAGTCTTGCCATCTCTTTGCCTCGCATCGGTTTCAAAGGAGATGCGATTTTTGTCAACCTTCAGGTTGCGGAATGGAGTGTTGAACGGGACGCTTTGCCAAGTGAATTTCGCTCGTTTGTCAAAGACGGAAAAAGTGCCTGATGGGTCAACGGTGAGGGTGAGCCATTTGCTTTCAACCGCTGCCGTTTGAACAGCCCCTAACGCTGCCAACAACACCCAAGCAACCATTTCACTCACCCACCTTGAAGTGAAAGTTGCCCGATGAATTTTGTCATGCGGAAAAGAAAAAGCGTCGGGTGCGGAAAACCCGACGCTTCGTTGCCGAGTTGGGAATTGTTGCAACTCAAATCACTCAAGCGGACATCTTCCGAACTGGCTACCGTAAAGCGGCGCTTTGTCCTTGCTGCCATATGCGTTTGCGATCATATCGCGGACATGCTCGTAAACGGCATCTTCAGCAGCCTTGAGGACTTTCGGGTCAAGTTTGTTTATCTCCTCGGCAAACTTCCCTAACACATACCTCGCACCGCGAGGCTTTCTTCCTTTCGCCTCTGACTCTTGCTTCTCCGTTTCAGTCATCTTTTGGACAAGTTCTGCCCCTTTGCCTGATGGGTCGCGCTCAATTGTCCTGAGGAAAATGTCGGCAAGAGCGGTTGCGTAGTTGAACTTTCTCGCGCCAGCGCCTATCGCTTTGTGCACAGCCTCGTAACTTAAGCCAGTTCCACCGTGCAGCACGATTGGAGCAAAGAATCCTCGTTCCCTGATTGCGACATCAATCTTTCGCATGACATCATAGCCGATGATTGGTCGGCGCAGATACCAGCCATGTGCGCTTCCAACGAAAACGGCAATTGCGTCGGCGTTAGTTCCTTCAACGAGTTCAACGGCATGCTCTGGCTTTGTGAATTCCTTTCGGATTTCTTCTTCGCTCTGTGCCGCCCTCACTGAAGCCTCTCCGATTTCCCCTTCCTCAACTTCAACTGTGACCCCGTGCTTGTGCAGTTCTGGGATAAGTTTCACGCACCGCTCAATGTTGAGTTTAACTGCTTCACCTCTGTCAACTTCTGGCGGGTGCTTGGAGAAGTCAAGTTCAACAGAGGTGAAACCGGCACGGAGTGCGGCGAATGCCAATTCCTCGTCGTTCTGCAAATGGTCAAGGTGAAGCGCCACTGGGACAAGGTAACCCTTCTCCTCCCACAACCTCTCAACCTCTTTTGCGACGAACTCGGAAAATGAGTTCAGAAGGTCAAACTTGCTCCCAGAGAACCAACCATTGAGCGCATACGAAACTTGCGACTCTGCCACTTGAATGATGACAGGCGAGTTGAGGTCAAAGGCAGCCCTGAGAACTCCCCTCGTGATTTCTGGGCGGATACAATTTGCCGCAAGCACACCGAACTCATGCTTGTCCGCAACTTCAAGAATTGAGCGCAAGTTGAGAAGGTGGGTGTCCTTGATGCGCTTGAGATACGGGTTCGTTTCAAAAGAGAGTTCCGCCACCGGCGGAACTCCTCCGTCCGTCATCAACTTGCCACGCATAACCACATCGCCTCCTGCTCTTCGGGATTCCAGAGTCTGGTCGTCAAAAGTGTATCGTGTCGGGTTGACGAGGAAGTCAGGGTTTTTCCCTTCACTCTACTCCCGGCAAATGCATGGGCATTACGACATAAAGCCAGCGTTCGTCATTTGCAGGCTGCCACAACGCCGCCTGCGTCGGCTCTTGAAAACTAACAACAACTTCCCCTGTCCTCACTGTGCTCAAAAACTCCATCAAGTAAGGATGCTGAAAGGCTATCGTGTATGGCTGCGACAAACCCGCCAGCACATCCACATTCACGCTCTCTTTCCCCACTTCCTCATAACTGCCCATCTCAACATCAATGGCTACAAGTTCCATCTTTGTTTCTTCAGGTCTCAACCGCAAAATGACCCGCAACGGCTGACGACGACTCGTCGGTCGGAATACCGTCATGCGCCTGAGCGCCGGCAAAATCTCCTCAACGCGAAACCTGATTTGGTGCAGAAACTGGTTCGGAATGACCCTGCGGTAGTTCGCGTAAGTTCCAGCGAGCCCAGTAATCAAAACCCGCCATTGCTCCCCATTGAACTCCACGAGCGTGTTATCCTCGCTTATCCGCCAACTAACCGTCGGCGCTTTGTCCATCAACGGCAAAAGAACTTTCAATGCCGAAGTGGGCAAAGTCAAATTCATCTTCGGGAAGTTTTCGTCCTCAAACCTAAACAAAGCGAGCCTATGCGTGTCAGTCGCAACGATGTCAAGGAACTCGTCGCCTTCTTCCTTGCGGAAGTGAACACCCGTGAAAATCCCCATCGTCGGGTCAGGCGATGCGGCAAACATGACCTTTCTAAGCGCCTCAGCAAATTTGCGACCGCTGACTTGAATCGGCTCTCTCATAGCAACATCCTCTGGCGGGACAGGAAACTCATCCGCTGGCAAAACAGGCAACTTATACTCGCCACCATCAAACCTCATCGTCATCCGCCCAGCCATCTCCAACTCCGAAGGCGCTTCAAGTTCAACGGAAGGCGATGTCAGTCCCGTGACCAGCGCTCTCCATTCCTTGCCAGCAACGGCAATTTGCCCAGGCTCGTCAACCTCTGCGGCAACAGTCCATTCAAGCCACAAGGTCAAATTAGTGCTCGCCATCCGAAGGACATTTTCCTCGCGGGCATCAAGTAAGATGTGCGAGAGGATAGGCAAAGTTGACCTTGCACCGCTTGTTGCTGCCGCCAAAAACCTTGCCGCTTGCTCCAGAGCGCCGCCAGCAACTGTGCAACGCATAAGCATCAGACCCTCCTTGACGGATTTTGGTGGTTTGAAAAAGTGCGCTTTTCTGTCGTGAATGTTTTCAACATGCATCCAAAGCAAAGGGCTGAGTTTTACTCCTAAGGTTGGAGCGCCATCCTAAATGTTGGCACGGTCTGAAAGATATGGCGAACCGTTCAAATTGGCTTAGACCAGTGGCTTGAATCATAAGGCACTTCACGATATCCACGAAAGCGGATATTTGCCGAACTCGTAGGCTGCTTCAAGCATGGCGACGATGTTCTCCCAGGGGACATCAGGACCGATTTCGCCATGCAAAATTAAGCCTCCGTTGAAACGACCAAATAGTGCGATTGTTTCCTTAACATGCTCCCGCACTTGCTCTGGTGTGCCGAAGGGAAGGATGTGCTGCCTGTCAAGGTCGGAGCGGATGCAGACTCGCCCTGCAAGTTTTTTCTCTAAAATCGGCTTGGGCACAATCGGATGCTGCGGGTTCAAGACATCCACGCCAATTTCTATCAAGTCGTCCCAAATGTCCACCGTCCAGCCGTCGGTGTGGAAGAAAACATGCTTGCCTGCATCTTTGGCGACTTCAAACAATCGCTTGTATCTTGGCTTGAAAAACTCACGCCACTTTTGAGGACTGATGAGCAACCTGTTTTGCGCGCCCCAGTCATCGGCGAAACTTATCCCGTCAACCCCAGCCTTGATGTAGCGGGCTATCAAGTTTATGTTCCAGTCCACGATGCGGTCGGCGAGTTCATGGAGTTCTTCCCTATCCTCAGCCAAATCCACAAACAAGTTTTCCGGACCGCGCAACCATTGCATCCGTTCAAACAAAGTGCCACCGCTTCCGAGCACATAAAACTGGTGACCAGTTTCTTGAATTCTCGCTCTCAACGCCTCAAAGTGGCTATCGGGAGGAAGTGGCGGGAACTTGTAATCCTTCCACTTGCTCCAGTCGTCAAGGGCAGGTTTTTTAACTTCCCCTGTGGTGTATCCCCTCCTCATCAACCATTCGCTTCCCCATTCATCGGTGTAGCGGATGAGCAGTTCGTCGCTTTCAGGTTCTGGCGGGATTGAAAAGCGAGAACCAAAGTCATCGGGATAGCGCTCGTTGAGCAGTTCAACCAACTTTTGCCCATGCCGCCAAAATGCGCCGGGAAAGGCAAAATGATGAATTGGGACACGGTCAGGTCCCTTGAACTCAATTGCCGCAATTACTCGTTCCCTGCTCGTCATTTTTGCATTCCCTTCCTTTCTTCCACCACTCAGCCCCGATAATTGGCAACTTTTCCCCGCACTTTGGACAACTGTCGCCCTTCATCAGCCACTTAACCATCCTCACGCCGTAGCGTTGAATCAACAAAGCCCCACAGCGTGGGCAATAGGTGTTCTCATAAGGGTGACCGGGAACATTCCCCAAGTAGACGAATTTCAACCCCTCTTCCCGACCGATTTGATAAGCCCGCTCAAGCGTTCGGACAGGAGTTGGTGGGGCGTTGAAGAGATATGCTGGATAGTAAGCGGACAAGTGCCAAGGAGTGTCTTGTCCCAATTCGTTGGCAATTCGCTTTGCTATTTCCCTCAAACTCATCTCATCGTCGTTGACGGTTGGGATGACAAGTGTCGTCACCTCAACATGAACCCCGTGTTCTTTAGCGTAGCGACAGTTGCGCCAGACGAATTCAACATCCACGCCGCAGAATTTGCGAACCGCCTCCTTGCCCCCTTTTATGTCAACATTCATAGCATCAAGCCCAGCATCAATGAGCAATTGCAGCGCTTCCAAAGTCATGTAGCCGTTCGTCACGAAAGTGTTGTAAAGACCCTCTTTGCGAGCCAACCTGAAGACTTCAAGCGACCACTCAAGGGAAAGCGTTGGTTCGTTGAAACTGATGGAAGTTCCTTGACAATCTAACCTAATCGCTGTTGCCACGAACTCTTCAGGCGACATAAATCGTCCCCGCCCGATTTGTTTGCTGATTTCCCAGTTCTGACACCAAGGGCAAGCGAAGTTGCAAGACCAACTTCCAGCGGTTAGGTTCGTGCTGCCGGGGTAGAAGTGGAACAGCGGTTTCTTCTCTATCGGGTTCGCAGCAATTGAAGAAACAGAGCCGTAAGTCTTGGTCACGATAGTTCCGTTTCGGTTTTCTCGGGTCTTACACCAGCCCTCTTGCCCTTCACCGAGCAAACAGCGCCGCTCACAAGTCAAGCAGCGAACCTTGCCGTCCTCACGCCTTTGCAGCAACGCCTCACGAACAAAAACCGAAGCGCTCATAAACTATCGCCTCTTTGCTTCCCCCTGCAATTGTTCCAATTCCGATTGGATTGCCCCAATGATTTCATGGTTTAAAATCCGCTTCGTTCCGCCTCTCTCCGTGACCAACTTGCCCACATATTTGGGACGGTTGAATTGCCATCGGTTAAAAGTGATGTT
>ERZ1669248.191-NODE-191-length-34954-cov-6.028310_pt1 | contig 34954 bp, 33 predicted proteins | sample MGYA00579296_ERZ1669248 | MGnify/ENA primary metagenome ERZ1669248 (study PRJEB41166, sample SAMN08046057) | hot springs metagenome | biome: hot spring; feature: neutral hot spring; material: thermophilic sediment; isolation source: thermophilic sediment from...
GCGGTGATTCGCCCCGTCATTGAGTTGATTGGGGGCATTGATGCCAGCGATTTTCCAAAGCTTTTAACCCAGGCGCCGCAGGTTTTTTCGCATCTTTTTGCGAGCCTCGCGGTTGCGGGGCGCGCGCCCGGTGCAAGCGGCAAAAACACGGCGCGCTGGTCGATTTTGCTCGCTGCGGCAGAGTCACAATTGCGCCTTGATGCCAACGGCACGCTCGAGCGCCCCGCTGAGTTGCTTCGCGCAAACGCAACGGATTCGGCAGATTTTCTGGCTACGTGGGCCAAATGGGTGGCGGGGCACGCCAAACTTGCCACCGATTTTAAAACCGATCTGCCTTTTGTCGGCGGCTGGAGTTTTTATCTTTCCTACGAGCTCGCCCAATACATTGAGCCAAGTTTGCAGTTGCCTAGTTTTGATCCCGCTCGGCGCGTTGGGTTTCCGGTTGCGGTGGCGCAATATCACGCGGCTGCCTTGGTGTTCGATCATCAAAAAGCGCTGACCTACTTGGTGCACGATGGCCAGCATCCCGCGATCGTAGCCGCCGTAACCGCCGCACTTATATCGGCTACCGCCGCAAATGAATCTCAATCGGCGCCCCAGCAAGATGCGGATCACGCGCTCATTATCGACGGCTTAATTGCCGATGAGGCGGCCCACTATCAGTCGGGCGTGCGAAAAATTTTAGAATATCTGCGCGCGGGGGATATTTTTCAGGCGAATTTATCCCGCGCTTGGCGCTTCCATGCGCCGCAAAGTGACGCTGGTGCCCGCATTTTTCGCCGCTTGGCGCGCTATAACCCCGCGCCTTTTGCCGCGTGGTATCGCTTAGCTCAAGGGCAAATCATCAGCTCATCGCCGGAGCGCCTCGTCGATTACCGCGTTGAGCCGAAGGCCGGTGTTGCCGCGCGGTGGGTTTCAACACGCCCAATCGCCGGCACCCGTCGGCGCGATGCTAACCTCGAGTGGGATGCGCGGCTGCGGTGCGAATTGCAAGCACACCCCAAAGAGCGCGCCGAGCATGTGATGATGATTGATTTAGAGCGCAACGATTTAGGCCGCGTATGCCAGCCGGGCAGCGTGCAGGTCGATGAATTTATGGTGCTGGAATCGTTTGCCCATGTGCATCATTTAGTCTCTAACGTGTGTGGGCAGTTGCAGGCCGAGCGCTCAGTGTTTGATTTGCTGGCGGCGGTGTTTCCCGGCGGCACCATAACCGGTTGCCCGAAGGTGCGCTGCATGGAAATTTTGGCCGAGCTTGAGCAAACCGGCCGCGGACCTTATACGGGGAGCGTGGGATATTTGAGCCTGGATGGTCAGATGGATAGTAATATCTTGATTCGAACCGTGTTTTTAGCGGCCGATGGTATTGGCGAATTTCGTACGGGCGCGGGCATTGTGGTGGATAGCGATCCTTTGCGGGAAACCATCGAAACCGAAGAAAAAGCGCGCGGCCTGTTATTGGCCCTCACCGAGCCTGCCAAGCCGGAGTCGTTATGAGTTTTTTTGAGCCCGGATTGCATGATCGGGGGTTAGCTTATGGCGATGGCGTGTTTGAAACGCTGCGCCTTGAAGCCGGACGGCTGATGTTTTGGCCAGAGCATGTGGCAAGGCTGAGCATTGGCTGCCGCGCCCTAGGCTTGCCTGAACCCGATGCCTTGATGCTGCGCGCCGCAATTGATACCGCTGTGCTCAATAGTGGCCGCACGGATGCGGTAGTCAAGCTTATTTACACGGCGGGTACTGGAATGCGGGGCTATCAGCGAGCGCAATCGCCCATCCCCAGCCTTGCCGTTTTGCTCAGCGACCTGCCCGAAACGCCGAGCACTCGGGTAGAGCAGGGCCTGGTGGTGGGTGTGCTGCCAGCGCAATCTGAAGGCAGCTTACCCGCCCTCATGGGGCTGAAACATTTGAATCGTTTACCCCAAGTGTTAGCGCGCGCCGCCTGGCCTTCTGATGTGGATGAGTGCTTAGTTTGCGATGCACAGGGTCAGCTACTCGGCGGCACCCAAAGCAACCTGTGTTGGCTTGAGGGGAATCAATGGTTTACCCCGCCCATTGCCGGCACCGCGATTGCCGGCACCGTGCGCGGGCTGCTGATTCGGCATTTTGGCGTTAAGGTAGCCCCCTTGGCTTGGGGGCGGTTGGCCTTGGCGCGGGCGATGGTGCTCACCAATGCGGTGCGTGGCGTGCGCCCCGTGGGGCGGGTTTTATGGCCCAAAGCTGCCCTTGCCCCCAACGCAGGGCAAGCCTTGGCGTTGGCACCGGCTCACAGCTTGGCAGCGGGCTGGCAGGCGTTGTCTCAAGCCTATCTTAATGCCGCCACGGATGATGCTGCGATTAAGCCCGCAGCCTTAATGCAAACGGCCTGGGTTTCAAGCCTAAGCCTTGAAGGTTTTTTGGCTATGCCGATGCAAAATCAATGAGAGGCCATAACCCTAAATGAAGCGCGCGTCCGGATTACTCATTGTGTGGGGCTTAACGCTGGGCTTGCTGGCGAGTCTGGTGCTGGGCGTAGGATTCATCGGTTCACGCCTAATGCGCCCCTTGCTCTCGCCCAATGCGCCGGCTATTACGATTGAAATTCCGAGCGGCACGGATGCCCAACGTATCGCCCGGATTGCTGATGCGGCTGGGGCGCAGCTTGATCCGATGCTGTTCGCTTGGATTGCTCGGCTGCGGGGTCAAGCGCGGGATATTAAAGCGGGCGAGTATCAAATCACCGCGCAAGATCGGCTTTTGACCTTCCTTGATCGCCTCGTGGCGGGCGATGTGGTGCGCTATCGTCTCACCATCACCGAGGGCAGCACGGCGCAAGATTTTTTGAATGTGCTGGCAGCGGAACCCGCCCTCAAGCATACGCTTCAAGGGTTAAACTCAGCGCAAATGATCAAGGCTTTGAATTTACCGATCACGAATTTAGAAGGTTGGTTGTTCCCCGATACTTATATTTTTACGCGCGGCACCACCGATCGAAAAATTTTGCAAGAAGCTTATCGCAGCATGAAAACCCACCTTGATGCCGCTTGGGCAACGCGCGCACCGAATCTGCCGCTTAAAACGCCTTATGACGCGTTAATTTTGGCCTCGATTGTGGAAAAAGAAACCGGCTTGCCGGCCGAGCGAGCCGAAGTGGCGGGGGTGTTTGTGAATCGATTAAATTTGGGTATGCGCTTACAAACCGACCCAGCAGTGATTTATGGGGTAGCGCTGGCAAGCTTGGGGCAAGTGGATGAGCAAACCGCCCCGCGCAGCTTAACGGCCACGCAATTGCGCAGCGATACCCCCTACAACACGTACCTTCACACAGGTTTGCCGCCCACGCCCATTGCCTTGCCCTCAGAGGAGGCATTGCAAGCGGTCACGCAGCCGGCCGCGACCGATGCCCTCTATTTTGTGGCCAATGGCACCGGCGGACACACTTTTTCCCGCACCCTGCAGGGGCATAACCAAGCGGTGCAAACATGGCGCCGAGTTGAGAATCAACGAAATACCCCGGCTCAAAACCCGGCCAAAGATCCGGTAATTTCGCCCAAAACCCATGAGCAACCCGTAAAAACCCCATGAAACAGGCAGGCATTTTTATCACCCTTGAAGGGGTCGAAGGCGCAGGAAAATCGACTGCCGTGGCCAGCGTGGCGGCCTTCTTTAGCCAGCGCGGCCTTCAAGTTGAATGCAGCCGCGAGCCGGGCGGCACCCCGACGGCTGAAACCATTCGGCACATTTTACTCAACCCCACGGCAGAAGCCTTGGCCGAACCTGCCGAGCTTATGCTCCTATTTGCTGCCCGTGCGCAGCATGTGGCGCATCGCATTAAGCCCGCATTGGCTGCAGGCAAGATTATGATTTGCGATCGTTTTACCGATTCCTCACGGGCGTATCAGGGCGCAGGGCGTGGAATGGATCGCGCGCTAATCGAAATCTTGGCCAAAGCCGCCGAACAAGGACTCGAACCGCATTTAACTCTGCTGCTGGATTTGCCCGTGGCAGCGGGATTGGCGCGGGCAGCTGCCCGCCGAGGCTTAACTCTGCGCGATCGCTTCGAGCGAGAGCCGGCTGAATTCTTTGAACGCATTCGCGCTGAGTTTTTACAATTAGCCGCACAGACTCCACGTATCGTAATAATTAACGCAGCCAAACCCTTAGCTGAAGTTCAAGCGCAAATACACGCCGTGTTGCAGGCCAAGTTTCCAAAGATAGCCGCCCGACCTTTGGGTGAACATCATGGCTAAATCCGCGGCGAAAAAATCCTTGCAGGCAGAGGCGGTCGCCGCTGATTTTGCTTGGCCAGAAGAGCGCATCCAAGTTGCCAATACGCCTTGGTTGCGTGCGCCTTGGGCGCAGTTTCTTGCTATGCGGCAAGCCAATCGTCTGCCGCATGGCTTGCTTATTACGGGTGCTCGGGGTCTGGGTGTGATGAGTCTAGCGCGCCAGATCATCGCTTATTCACTATGCCGCTCGCCCATCACCGCCCCAGGTGCCGAGGGCGCTTGTCAAGTGTGCCCGGCCTGCCGATTACGGCTTGCCGGCACGCATCCTGATATCCAGCAATTGCTACAGAGCGGGTCGGCGTCCAGCGTGACTGTTGATGACATCCGAGCGTTAATCGACGCCTTCAGCTTCACCCGCTATGGCGCGTTGCGCGTTGCGCTCATTGAGCAGGCAGAACGCATGAATCGCAATGCCGCCAATAGCTTGCTCAAATTACTGGAGGAGCCGCCAGAGGGGAGCTTATTTTTGCTCACCACTGAACGGGCAGATTTGCTCCCTGCCACCATTCGATCACGCGTGCAACGCTTGGTTGTGACCATGCCGAGCAGAGCCGTAATGGTGCGCTGGCTGTGCGATACCCAAGGCTTTAGCGAGGCCGATGCCCAAATGCTCTGGTTTATGGGCGAGGAACAGCGCATCAGTGGTGAGCTACCGGCTTGGGATTGGCTGGCGGTGACTCAAGCTTGGGTTGCACTCAATGCTGGTCATAGCGGGGTTTTAGCCACCGTGAAATGCTGGCAGGCCGTTTCGCGCGATACCCTCGCCCGCTGGCTGCTGCGGCTATGGGTTGACGTGATGCGGGTGCAATCTGGGCTTGCCTCCGAGGCGCCAAGCCATTTAGCCCCGCTGATAAGCCAACTGAGCCGCCAACACACACGAGTGCATTGGCTAAAATGTCATCCTATCTTGCTGGAGTTTCTGCAAACCGCAAGCCATCCCTTGAATGATGAGCTGTCGCTTGAGCGGCTCGCGCTGGATTTAACCGATCAAAGTTTGCCGGCGCGTCTTGCTTAAGCTTGGGTTTTTAACCTGCGCTAAGCCGTGCTATTTTAACGTTTTCTTATTTTGCTTTTATGCGCATAAATAACTTTATTGTCGTCAATTCGGGCAGTGTGGTTAAATTATGAGCTGCGGTTTCGCCTGCACGATAGGTTTTGAAACAAGTTAGGTGGTTTGCTCTAAACAGAATAGTGGGCAACAAACGTGGGCGAACGGTATTTAATCTGCGCGTCCTTATAAAAATGTCATAACGGAGATCAACGAATGAATTTATCTCGTCGGGAATTTTTGCAAATGCTGGCAGTCGCTTCGGCCGCTGGTATTAATCTCGAAACCGCGCAGGCGGGCACGGGCAATCAAACCGTTGCGAATACCGTCAAGGTAAACCGCGCATCGGGCAATATGTATGAAATCCCCAAATTCGGTAACGTGCATATCCTGCATTACACCGACATTCACGCGCAGTTAGACCCGGTTTATTTCCGTGAACCCAGCATTAACTTGGGTATCGGCAGCATGGAAGGCAACCCGCCCCATCTGGTTGGCGAAGCATTTTTGAAGCATTTTGGCTTAAAACCCAACACCCCCGATGCCCATGCATTCACCTGCCTTAACTATGTTGAAGCCGCGAAAAAATACGGCAAAGTGGGCGGCTACGCCAACTTACTGACACTCGTTAAACACATGAAAGCCCAGCGCCCAGGCGCCTTGGTGCTGGATGGTGGCGATAACTGGCAAGGCAGCGGCTTGGCGCTTTGGACTAATGCCCAATGCCAAATTGATGCGCAGAAATTGTTTGGCCTCGATGCCTTCACCTCGCATTGGGAAGCCACTTATGGCAAAGACCGCATGCAAGATGGCATCAAACAGCTCGAAGCTGCGGGCAATATGAGCTTTGTTGCGCAAAATATCCGCAGTGAAGATTTCGAAGAACGCGTGTTCAAACCCTACATCATCCGTGAGCAAAATGGCGTTAAAGTCGCGATTGTCGGCCAAGCGTTCCCCTACACCCCAATTGCTAACCCGCGCTGGATGGTGGAAGGCTGGACCTTCGGCATTAATCCCGAAGATATGCAAGACGTTGTCAATAAAGCGCGTAAAGAAGGCGCTGAGTGCGTGGTTGTGCTGTCGCACAATGGGATGGACGTGGATTTGAAACTGGCCTCACAAGTGAGCGGCATCGATGCCATTATGGGCGGCCACACCCACGATGCGATTCCACACCCCACGATTGTTAAAAATCCGGGCGGCAAAACAATTGTCACCAACGCCGGTTCCAACAGCAAATACTTAGGTGTGCTGGATATGGACTTCAAAAACGGCAAGCTGCAAGATTTCAAATATACCCTGTTGCCGGTGTTTGCCGACTTCATCGAAGCCGATAAAGAAATGGCGGCCTTGATCGAGAAGATGACCAATCAAGATGTGACCTTCCAAGGCAAAACCTTCAATGCGAAAAAACGCTTAAATGAAGTGGTCGCCACCAACGAAGGCTTGCTCTATCGCCGCGGTAACTTTACCGGCTCATGGGATCAGCTGATTTGTCAGGCCATCATTGATCAGAACGATTGCCAAATTTCGTTCTCTCCGGGTGTGCGCTGGGGTACAAGCTTGGTACCGGGCGAGGCTATCACTTATGGTGATTTGATGACGGAAGTGGGCCTGACTTATCCGAACGTAACCGTCAATGAATTTACTGGCGAGCAAATCAAAGGCATCTTGGAAGATGTGTGCGACAACATCTTCAACAAAGACCCGTACTATCAGCAAGGCGGCGACATGATGCGGGTAGGTGGTATGACCTACGCTTGTGCGCCCAATGAAAACAAAGGCAAGCGTATTTCAGACATGGCGCTGGATGGCAAGCCACTCGACCCCAGCAAAAAATACAAAGTGGCGGGCTGGGCATCGGTACAAAAACCGGGTGAAATTCCAGGCGATACCGGCAAGATGATTTGGGATCAAGTGGAAACTTGGCTGAAAGATAAAAAACATATCAAGCCCGTTAAAATCAATGAGCCTAAACTCATCGGTGTGAAAGGCAATCCAGGTTTGACAGACTGCAAAGCCTAATGCGAAACGCCAGTTAAGCCGTTTGGCTTAAATTTATAGATCAACCCCGCCGATGCGGGGTTTTTTATTGTGTGCTAACGGCCTGAAAAACGCCCAGTGCCCGGTTTTTTAAAAGTGCGCGATAAGGCAGCACGCGCCCGTGCATGGCCACATAAATGCCGGCTTGCGGTTCGGCGGCAGCAAAGCCAAGTGCTAGACCTAAATGAAGCGCCGCCTCAATGGGTTCAATGATGACAGGCTGCATGGCGCCGGTCAGAATAACCACGCGATTCAAATCGGCCGCATCTAAATACTCGGCGGTTAAGTGTAAGGTATCGGTGCCATGCACCACGATAATGGGTGCGCTGGCCATGGCGCTTGGTAAAGATTGGATGATGGCGGCTAGCGCGCGGCGATCAAAATCGGTCATCTCAAGGCTATCTTTGTGCAGTGCGCCGAGTAAATGCAGCTCAAGATTAGGCATTGCAGATCGAATTAGCTGCATGACTGCGGCATCATCCGATGGCACAAACAACTCGCCAGATAAGGGGTTGTAGCGTTTGTTGAGCGTACCTCCCGTATTGATAATCACGACGGGAAATAAGGCGGGGGCGTGGTTTTTTGTCATGAAGTGCCTCTGGGCTAAGGTCGGGGGAATAGAGTTGGGTGAATAGCGGGCAATTCTGCCAAGTGCTTTTATGGCTTAATTAAATTAGAATACAGGGCAATTTACTTGGTTTCTTGATGGGAATCAGGTGATTTTTAATATCCACACGAATTCATTCTGAGTACCTTCATGACTTATCGCTTTCTTATTGAGTCCGTCACGAAATCCGGTGCGCGATTTCGCCCGAGTGATTGGATTGATCGACTAGCCAGCTGGGATGCCACCTTCGATCAGCATCGGCTTGTGTTTTCTGATCGGCTGCACCCCGCCGTGCTTGATGGGCAAAAAGTTTTAGCCATTGAGCCCGTACTGCGAGATGAAAATGCCGCCATGTTTGATTCGATTTTGCAGTTTGCCGAGCGCAATAATTTAAAAGTGCATGTACAGCATGCCGATGGGCGTCTTGAGGACTTCAGCGATACCCGCCCGTCTGCTGCCAAAAACCCCGCGGAATGAACCCGTTGGTTTGCGTTTTTCGTCCTAACTATTGAGTCATCTATTATGAGTTCATCTGCGCCGCGCGTCGGCTTTGTCAGCCTTGGCTGTCCCAAGGCATTAGTCGATTCCGAGCGAATTTTGACGCAGTTGCGTGCCGAAGGCTACGCCGTGTCAAGCGCGTACCAAGATGCCGATTTAGTGATTGTGAACACCTGCGGCTTTATCGATTCGGCAACCGCAGAATCACTCGATGCCATCGGTGAGGCCTTAGTTGAAAATGGCAAGGTGATTGTGACCGGTTGCTTGGGCGCGCGCGATGATGGCGCGCTCATTAAGCAGGCGCACCCCAATGTGCTGGCCATTACCGGGCCCCAAGCTTATGGCGAAGTCATGAACTTGGTGCACCAGCATGCGCCGCCGCGCCATGATCCGTTCACCGATTTAATTCCCGCGCCGAGGTTATCCCAATTTGAGCAAAAAGTGGGCGTTAAACTCACCCCGCGTCATTATGCCTATGTCAAAATTTCTGAAGGCTGCAATCACCGTTGTAGTTTTTGCATAATCCCCAGTATGCGGGGTGACTTAGTGAGCCGGCCAATTGGCGAGGTGCTCACCGAAGCGCAAAATCTCGTTAATGCGGGCGTGCGTGAATTGCTCATTGTCTCGCAAGATACCAGCGCCTACGGCTTAGATACCAAGTATAAGCTCGATTTTTTTGGCGGCAAACCGGTTAAAACCCGCTTTAAAGAATTGGCAGAAGAGCTTGGGCAAATGGATGCTTGGATTCGGTTGCATTATGTCTACCCTTATCCGCATGTGGATGATGTGATTCCGCTCATGGCGGAAGGGTTAATTTTGCCCTATCTAGATATTCCCTTTCAGCACGCCAGCCCGCGCATTCTTAAAGCCATGAAGCGCCCGGCATCCAGTGAAAACGTATTGGCGCGCATTCAAAACTGGCGCTCTATGTGTCCAGATATAACCTTACGTTCAACTTTTATTGTGGGCTTCCCCGGTGAAGCCGACGATGATTTTAACCAATTACTCGATTTTCTGGATGAAGCGCAACTCGATCGCGTAGGCGCCTTTGCCTATTCACCCGTTGATGGCGCGCCGGCAAATTTACTGGCAAACCCAGTGCCTGAATCGCTAAAAGAAGAACGCTTAGCCCGCTTTATGGCAAAGCAAGCGGAAATAAGCGCAGCTAAACTGGCGGCCAAAATCGGCCAAACGATGGCAATTTTAATTGACGAAGTGGATGAGTCCGGTGCCATGGGCCGAGGGGCTGGCGATGCGCCCGAGATTGATGGGGTGGTTTTCTTACCCGATATTACCGATGTGCACCCCGGCGATTTTGTCGAAGTCGAAATTACCCACGCCGATGAACATGATTTGTGGGCCGTGCCCCGCGAATAAATCGACCACGCCCAGCATGATGATGGATTTGGCTCCAAATAGAGAAGCTCAGGCGAGTGCGCCTGCAAGCGCCATTTGCTCGTTTCATCGAGATGCGCAAGGGGATTGGTTTGCCAGGTTAGCGTGCGGTCACCACCAACACGTCCGGCATAATCCCCCTTGGATTGATCGCCAATGGGTTGAACACAGTTTCGGGCGGGTGAGCATGCTAGGGCAGTATTTGACGTGTATAAAATGCGCTAAGTCATCACCCAAAGATGCACTGCATAGGCCAAAACATAATGCGCAGCACGGTGTTCCTCCCTATTTGAATAAATCAGGTTAAATAAATCAGGAGATCGCACATGCCACCGCGCGAGTTTATGCCACTGAATATTGCCGTACTCACGGTTTCAGATACCCGAAGCCTAACCGATGATCGCTCCGGAGATGCACTGCAAACCTTGTTGACCCAAGCAGGGCACACACTCTTTGACCGACAAATTGTTCGAGATGACAAATATGCCATTCGTGCGGTGGTGTCTGCATGGATCAATCAGCCCACTTGCCAAGCGATTATTACCACAGGCGGCACTGGCCTTACCGGGCGCGATGGTACGCCGGAGGCAATTAAACCCCTGCTGGATAAAGAAATTGAAGGTTTTGGTGAGTTATTTCGGATGCTGTCATGGCAATCGATAGGCACATCAACCCTGCAATCGCGCGCTATGGCTGGGGTTGCGAATGGTACCTATCTTTTTGTGCTGCCCGGCTCAACCAGCGCCTGCCAAGATGCTTGGCGCCAAATTATTCAAAACCAGCTCGATTATCGAACCCAGCCGTGCAATATGGTTGAACTCATGCCGAGGCTTAATGAGCAATAATGCAAGTCAATCAAAACAGCAGCTCCTGCAATAATGGGCACAGCAATGTTAAACCCGTGATAACTCCGCAGCCTCGTGCACTTTTTGCCGTGAGCTCACTGGGTTTGGGGCATGCGACCCGTAGCCTTGTTTTGATTCACGCGTTTTTGGCGCAAGGTTATCAAATCACGATTGTATCAACCGGTAATGCGCTGGCATTTTTGCGCTTAGAGTTGGCAGATTGCACCGCAATCGACTGGCAAGATAGGCAAGATTATCCGCCGCTTGAACGCGGTATGGGTTGGCAATTTTATCGTTATTTAATTCAAGATCTGATAAAAACTTGGTCATTAATCCAAAAAGAACACCGAGAATTTGAAAAAAATTCAACCGAATATGATTTTATATTCAGTGATGGCCGTTACGGGTTTTACAGCAAATGGACGCCCTCATTTATTTTATCGCATCAAATTGCTTTTGTGCCGCCAAAGGGCTTAAAAGAAATTAGTTGGTTGAGTGATCACTTAAATGCTGCCGCATTGAAAAAATTTGATCAAATATTTATCCCCGATTACCCATGCCCCAGTAACAATTTATCTGGTAATTTATCTCATACCCCGGTTCTTAATGATGCAGAAAACCAATATATTGGCATACTTTCCTCTTACCCTCACTTAAATCTAAAGCAAGATATTGATTATTTATTTGTTATCAGCGGCTACCTTAAAGAACATAAAGATACTTTTGTTAAAAGCCTGCTTCAGCAAGCGCGTCAACTTGCCGGCATAAAAGTTTTTATTTTGGGTGATGCAGAGGCCAATGAGGCAGACTATCAATCATTCGAGGAAGAGAACCTAACCATTTACCCCTTGGCAAGTGGCTTGTTGCGGCAAGAATTATTTAACCGAGCGAAGTGCATTATCTCGCGAGCAGGCTATACAACCGTCATGGATTTGGTCGAACATGGCAAACAGGCCTTGTTGATTCCCACCCCAAACCAAACCGAGCAAGAATATCTTGGGTACTATCTTCATAGTCTGAATCATTTTATCTCAAAAGAGCAAACACAAGCATTTGATTTATGCCAAGCACTTGATGAAATTCAAAAAACTAAAATTTTTACTCCGCCGTGGCAAACAAACGAATCTGTTAGCCGAATTAGGGAATCGATGGATCGGCTTATTTATAAAAACTTCTTTACGATTATTATTCCAGCTCATAATGAAGAAAAAGAGCTCGGCCGAACGTTAGAGGCCATTCTAGCGCAGCGTTATCCCTCGGATCGCTTTGAGATTATTATTGTTGAAAATGGCTCCCTAGATGCAACTTGGGCTATAGCCGAGCAGTTCGTAGCAACGCATCAATCTACCCGATCAATCCAATTATTACGCAGTGCGTTGGGCGTTTCTAATGCCAAAAATGCCGGATTAGCGCAGGCTGCTGCACACTCAGAATGGGTGATTTTTTGTGATGCGGATACGCAATTTGCCCCGCACGCTTTGCACCAAATCAATACATGGATCAACCGGCACGGCACTATGGCGCTTAGCGTGGGTACTACGCGCGTTTTACCTGCAAAGCCTGCGGGCAGCTATGCGTGGCTCTGGTTTAGCTTTTATGATTTTATGCATCGGCTCACGCGAAGCTCTTATGCGATTCAAGTGGCCCGCACCCCCATCGCTCGAGGGATTGGCTTTGATCCGGAATTATCCTTTTCTGAGGATTTGGTTTTTATTCGTGAGTGTCGTCGCTACGGTCGATTTTTCTTTATTCCAAGCGATCAAGTGAGTACCTCAGTTCGACGTTTTGAGGCTAAAGGCTATTTCCGGCAAGGGTTTCGTTGGCTAATTGAAGCATTAATGCCCGTTCGAATGAAAAAGAACCGGAGCTACGATGTCGTTCGCTAACATTTCATCGCTTGATCAAGTTATCCCATTTTTACAGCAAAACCGACATTATGCGTATTTGATTTTATTTTTTGGCGCATTTTTTGAAACAGTTATTCCCTTTTCCCTCGTGGTGTTTGGGGAGTTTTTTTTTCTGGCTGGTGCCATTCTTGCCGGTATGGAAGTTTTAGAGTTATGGATAGTTATGGCCGTGCTGTATTCAGGCGGCATTTTAGGGGATAACCTAAGTTACTGGATGGGGCGAAGATATGGCCTGGGTTTATTCGATCGATTGCAACATTGGCCGCTTGTAGGCCGTTTAGTTCATCGCGAAAATTACGATAAAGGTGTGGTATTTTTTGAAAAGCGGGGTGCCTTTGCTGTATTCATCGCACGTCTGAGCGGGCCGCTTTCTTGGATAACACCTGCTATGGCGGGGATTTTTAAATTAAATTATAGGGTTTTTTTAACGTTTAATACGCCCGCTGTGGTGATTGGGATTAGTGAATTTATTGTTTTGGGTTATTTTTTTGGTAACTACATTCATGTGATTATTGATTGGCTGCATCAGTTTGGCTTGGCAATTGGCTTTATTTTTATTTGCTTAATCGCAGCCTTTTTTTTAGTACATCGCTACTTTGATTGGCGGGCAAAAGTTAAACGGACGGAAGCGGAGCTGATTGATTTTATTGGTCGTCATTTCGCTGCGGCAGTGCTGATTATTGCGGGTCTTATTTTGGGTTCTTTATATTTGATTTATTCGATGGGTTCGCCTCGATTAAGCTAGTTTTCTCGAAAATTAACCATTACTTGCGCATTAAAAAAAACCCCCAGCCTATGGGGGTTTATATTGTCGGGTTTTAGCTTTTATTAGGGTTTAGTTGTGGGCTCTGCGGGTGTTTTGGGTGTCGCATTCTCGGTAGTTGCCGGTGCGGTGGGCGCAGCAGGTTGCGCGGCAGCGGGTGCTGCCGTGTCTGTTTTAGGGGCGGCGGGCGGGTTTACCATATCAATGGTGGCTTTCGCCCGCAGTTCTTTGATTAAGTTGGCAACAGCCGTGCGCTTATATTGATTTTCGAGCTGTGTTTTGAGCTGGGCGAACGTGGGCGGCTGGGCTTCACGGCTATCTTCAAGTTTGATGATATGCCAGCCGAATTGGGATTTAACAGGCTGCTGGGTAATTTCATCTTTTTTCAGCTTTTCAACGGCGGCTGAAAATTCAGGCACCATCTGATCGGGTGCGAACCAGCCGAGTTCCCCACCTTGCTTGGCTGAACCGGGGTCTTGAGATTTTTCTTCCGCTAACTGAGCGAATGGGGTGCCACTATTGAGCTGTTTGATAATTGCATCCGCTTCTTCTTTGGTTTTAACGAGAATATGCGCCGCTTTGTATTCCGTTGTTTTAGGATAGCCTTTAACAAACTGATCGTATTCGGGTTGCAATTCGCTATCGGTCACTTTGAGTTTGCTGATGTAATTGGCCAGGTAATCATTTGCTAATTGGTTATCGATGGCATTTTCAATTTGGGCTTGGGTTTTTAATTCTTTTTCTAACCCAGCTTGTTTGGCGGCGCCCGCCAACAGGCGCAATTCAATCATGCGTTCCACCAGTTGTTGCTCTGGCATGGGGTTGGGCAGGGCGCTTTGCACCACTTTGAGGTTTTCCTCATACAAGGGCTGGCCATTAATGGTGGCAATCACTTTGCCGCTGCTCACTTTGCCGGTAGACGCAGATGAGGTTGGGGTTTGCATGCCTAAGGGTGTTTTGGCTGCAGTCGTTGCTTGATTGCTGCTGCCTTGGCAGCCTGCAAGCCCGGCAAAAGCGAGGAGTACGGCACTTGCGATGGCGGTGGGTTTAATCCAGTGTGCTTGAGTCATAAGGTTTCTTCCTTTAATTTAAGTTAAAACAGAGATCGAAAGGGAATTTGGCTTTGATGGAATTTAACGGCACCGCTTATGCCGAATTGATAGGTTCGCCCCAATAGGTGGCTAAATAGGGCTGCACTTGCACCGATTGATAAACGCCATGCGCCACATAGGGATCTGCATTTGCCCACGCTTGGGCTGCAGCTAAATCGGCAAAGTCCGCAATAATGAGGCTGCCACCAAAACTTAAATTCGCCGCGGTTTGATGATGCGCGTGGGGCATGGGGCCTGCCGTGATGAGTCGCTTGGCTTGAGCAAGCTCATCGAGTCTGGCGCGATGTTCGGCGCGATAGGCGAGCCGCTGAGCCAAACTGTCCTGCGCGTCGGTGGCGATAATGGCGAAATACATAAATTCAGTCCTTAACTCATTAATTAGGCGGGTTTTTTAATCTGTTTTATCGCTGTCATTGGGTTGCGCGTTAGCCATGTCTTCGGTGGTTCGCGCGTACTTGGCAAGGTAGATGCCTTGCAAGATCATGAAAATAAACGTCATACCCATTAATCCGAACAGCTTAAAATTCACCCACGTATCTTGGGAGTAATGGTAAGCCACATAGATATTGGCCACGCCCGATACAATAAAAAACACCACCCAAGCCCAATTAACTCGGTGCCAAATAAGGTGAGGTACATTGAGCACATGCTCCATCATTCGCTGCACTAGGGGCTTGCTGCCCATAAATGCACTGCCGGCGAATACCAGTGCAAACAGCCAGTTTAGAATGGTTGGCTTCCACATAATAAATAGGGGATCGTGCAAAAGTAATGTCATGCCGCCAAATACGAGAATTAATCCCGCGGAAATCCAATGCATGTTTTCAACATTTTTTTTAATGAACCAGCCGTAACTGATTTGCGCAACGGCAGCTACCATCGCGACCCCCGTTGCGACATAAATGCCGCCAAGCTTGTAGGCAACAAAAAAAAGCAGGATGGGGAAGAAATCGTATAAAAACTTCATAAGTTAAATCAGGGTACACTTTAGAAATGAGCTGGCGCAAAACTTGAGTGGCTATCTTAATCGGATTTGATTCTTTTTGTTGCCATTCGATGCGGGTTGGCCAAGATAGTTCCCAGAAGCTTACCCTTGGATGGTTGTGATTTCTGTGCGGTAGAGCCGCTTTTTTAATTCCTTTTACCAAAGATTCGAAGTTTATGAGTGTTACGATCGAAATCCATCCCCATTCGCCGCAACCTAGGTTGTTAAATCAAATTGCCGAAGCTTTGGCGGCAGGCTCTGTTTTGGTTTTGCCAACGGATTCCGGCTATGCCTTGGCATGTCGCCTAGAGGATAAGTCGGCTTTAGCGCGCATTGCGCAAATACGCCGGGATGATGAGCCGCACCATATGACGCTTTTGTGCCGAGATTTATCGGAAATTAGCACCTACGCCAAGCTCGATAACCCCCATTATCGATTTTTGAAAGCGCACACGCCGGGGCCATTCACCTTTATTTTAGAGGCCACAAGCTTGGTACCACGGCGATTGTTGCATGCCAAAAAACGCTCAATTGGCTTGCGCGTCCCAGAGCATCCAGTGCTGCAAGCGATTATCCGCGCGTTATCGGCACCCATTCTTAGCGCCTCATTAGTGCTGCCTGATTTTGATGAGCCCATGGAGGATCCCGCGTTTTTCCCCACCGCGATTGAGCGTCAAGTCGATATGATTATCAACGTCGGGTTTTTAGCCCAAGCGCCCTCAACGGTTATCGATATGACAAAAGAAACGTTCGTGCTCGTGCGCGAGGGCTTAGGTGGCGTTCCGCCCGAATTAGAGGATTAAACCGTGTTGGAATTAACGTTAATACAAAAAATAGCCATTGGGCTTTTGCCGATTTTGTTAGCCGTGACCGTGCATGAGGCCGCCCACGCCTACGCGGCCAATTTTTTCGGCGATGGTACGGCTAAATTTTTGGGAAGAATGACGCTTAACCCAATCAAGCATATTGATATTTTGGGCACCATTATCATCCCGCTAACCATGTTTATCCTCACCTCATTTGTGTTTGGTTGGGCAAAACCCGTTCCCGTGAATGCGCAAAACTTTAAAAATCCCCGCCGAGATATGGCGCTGGTAGCCTTGGCGGGACCCGCCTCAAATATTGTGATGGCATTTGCATGGGCCGGCATGACTGCGATTGGTGTAGCCGGGTTATCGAGCGGCGCTTGGTATGCAGAGCCTTTGGCGCTCATGGGGCAAATCGGCATATTTGTGAATATTTTGCTTGCGGTGTTTAACCTTCTGCCCTTGCCGCCATTGGATGGGGGGCGTGTTTTGGTCGCCGTTTTGCCGCCTAAAGCGGCCAATACCGTAGCTCGATTGGAGCCTTGGGGCTTTCCGATTTTATTGTTGCTGCTTTTTACGGGTGTGTTGTCTTTTGTGCTTTCGCCTATTTTGTATGCCGCTTTGGCTTGGTTTAATGGCCTTATCCACCTGCTTTGAGTAATCAACCCATGCAGGTTATCGTTGCCGGGCGGCCGCTTGAGCAATTGCCCCTTGATCTCTACATTCCACCTGATGCCTTATCGGTTTTGTTAAGCCAATTTGAAGGGCCGCTGGATTTATTGCTCTACCTAATTCGTAAGCAAAATATCGACATTCTGGCCATCCCGGTGGCCGAGGTGACGCGTCAATATTTGGCGTATCTCTCATTGATGAAAACCTTGCATCAAACCCTAGCCGCAGAGTATTTGCTGATGGCCGCGTGGCTGGCCGAGATTAAGTCACGCTTACTTTTACCAAGCCCGCCCAAGGGCGATGAAGACGAAGCTGAAGATCCCAGGTTGGCTTTAGTGGCGCGCCTGCTGGCATATGAGCAACTGAACCACGCGGCACATTGGCTTGATGAGCAGCCCAGGGTTGATCGGGATTATTTTGCGCTCACCATTGCCGCCGATTTACCACGCAACTTGGTTTTACCCGCGCAATTGACCTTGCCACATTTGGTGGCCGCATTACGTGCCATGGTCAGCCAAGGCGAATTAATTGCCGCCCATGAAATTCGGCAAGAAACCCTATCGGTGCGAGCTCGCATGCGCGATATTCTTGATTTACTGGGTGCTGGGGGGGCGGTTAATTTGGATAAAGTCTATCAAGCCAAGGAGGGGCGAGGGGGTATCGCGGTGAGCGTGGTGGCGGTGCTGGAGTTGGCTCGTGCTGATGCGATTGATTTTTGGCAGGAAGCACCTTTTTCGTCGGTGCGGTTAAGCGCGCCGCATTAAGCCCTCATAAAAAAATGCCGCGCACGGGCACACGGAAATTTCACGCAGCGTGCTTTATTTTATCGAGCTTACCCGTTAAGATACGCGCGCCTTGCACGATGGTTGTCGTGATCAAGGTAAATTCACACGTCCAGCGATAAAATTATGCGGGGTGCTGCGGGAACTGATCAATTTTGAAGTTTCCCAAAGTTGCATTGATTTGGCTGGGCGGAGGCTCAACCCATACATTGAAAAGGTTTAAAACTCATGGCTGCAGTTAGTATGCGTCAAATGATCGAGGCAGGCGTCCACTTTGGTCACCAAACTCGTTATTGGAACCCGGGCATGGCGCCCTACATTTTTGGACAGCGTAATCGCATCCATATCATCAACTTAGAGAAAACTGTTCCCTTATTTAACGAGGCGTTAAATTTTGTAGGCAAGGTGATCAGTGGTGGTGGTTCGATTATGTTTGTTGGCACCAAGCGTTCAGCGCGCGATACGGTGGCTGAGCAAGCTGCGCGTTGTGGTATGCCATTTGTCAATCACCGCTGGTTAGGCGGCATGATGACCAACTACGCAACCGTGCGTGCCTCTGTGCGCCGGCTGAAAACACTTCAAACCATGGAGCTAGATGGCACCCTGGCAAAACTGAATAAAAAAGAAGCCCTTATGTTGACGCGCGAGCGTGAAAAGCTCGAGCGCTCTTTAGGCGGCATTCAAAATATGGAACGCTTGCCCAATGCATTGTTTGTTATTGATGTGGGTCATGAAGATATCGCCGTGATTGAAGCCAACAAATTGGGCATCCCAGTCATCGGGATTGTCGATACCAATAGCAGCGCCAAAGGGATCGATTATGTGATTCCAGGCAATGACGATGCGATTCGCGCGATCCAGTTATATGCCAATGCCGTTGCTGATGCCGTGCTTGAAGCAAAAGGCGCTTCAGCCATCAGCCCAGCCGATTTTGTTGAGCCCGCTGCACCCGAGCAGGCTTAATTTATCGGTTGTGAGCACCTCGGTGCAAACAGCCAAAACACGGCGATAAGCCACAAGACGGGTCCTCAGTGACCCGTTATTTCTATCTCATACTGTATTAACGATTAAGAGGAACCGCTGATGACCACGATTAGTGCAAGCTTAGTTAAAGACCTGCGCGAGCGTACGGGCTCCGGGATGATGGAATGCAAAAAAGCCTTGGTTGAAACGCAAGGTGATATTGAAGCGGCGATTGAATACATGCGCAAAAACGGCATGGCCAAAGCCGACAAAAAGGCCGGCCGCGTCGCCGCTGAGGGGCAAATTGGCATGGCGGCGTCGGCTGATGGTCATGTTGCAGCCCTAGTTGAAGTGAATTCTGAAACCGATTTCGTTGCTAAAAACCCAGATTTCGCCAGCTTTGTGCAAGCACTGGCCAATTTGGTTTTGTCTGCCAATCCCGCTGATTTAGATGCGCTCTTAGCATTGCCGCTCAACGGTTCAACGGTAGAAGAAACCCGCAAAGGCTTGGTTGCCAAGCTCGGTGAAAATTTACAAGTTCGCCGCTTTGAGCGTTTTGAAACCACCGGCGTGGTCGGTGCCTACCGTCACGGTGAGCGCATTGGGGTTTTGGTCGAACTGCACGGTGGTGCGGTTGAACTGGCGCGCGATGTTGCGATGCATGTGGCGGCAAGCCGTCCGGTGTGCGTGAATGAGAGTGATGTCGATGCCGCTTTGGTTGCCAAAGAGCGCGAAATTTTCATTGCCCAAGCGGCCGATAGCGGTAAACCAGCTGATATTATCGAGAAAATGGTCGAAGGCCGGATTCGTAAATTCTTAGCAGAAGTGGCGCTCACCGGGCAGCCTTTTGTTAAAGATCCCGATGTAACGGTTGGCAAAATGCTTAAAAATAAAAATGCGAATTGCCTTAAGTTTGTGCGAATTGAAGTGGGCGAAGGGATTGAAAAAGAAACCATCGATTTTGCCGCTGAGGTGATGGCGCAAGTTAAAGGCGCCTGATCCCATCAAGAGAAGGCCGGAGTCAGCTCCGGCTTTTTTTTGAGGCGCTGCGATCAACCCAAATCAATCACACCAAATTTTAGAGGCTAATTATGATGGATCCAACCGCCCCCAAATATCGACGCGTTTTGCTGAAACTCAGCGGTGAAGCCTTGATGGGCGATCATCCTTTTGGCATTGACCCGGCGGTCATTCGCCGTTTGGCGGGGGATATTCTGCAATTACGCGCGCTGGGCGTGGAGATCGGTATTGTGGTCGGCGGCGGCAATATTTTTCGCGGTGAGGGCTTGGCAAAAGCGGGTATGGATCGGGTGACCGGCGATCAAATGGGTATGCTGGCCACTGTAATGAATGGGTTAGCTATGCAAGATGTGATTGAGCAGCGCGGGTTGCAGGTGCGCGTCATGTCGGCATTATCTATTCCCGAGGTGTGTGAGTCGTTTATCCGTCGTCGCGCGATTCGTCATCTTGAAAAAGGCCGCATCGTGATTCTGGTGGGCGGCACGGGCAATCCTTTTTTTACAACCGATTCGGGCGCGAGTTTGCGCGCGATTGAAATTCAGGCGGACATCATGATTAAAGCCACCAAAGTCGATGGTGTATATGATGCCGACCCGAAAACCAATCCGACGGCGCGCCGCTACGAGCACTTGACTTATAATATGGCGCTCGATCAGCGCTTGGGTGTGATGGACGCCACGGCCATTGTGCTTTGTCGGGATCAAAATATGCCGATGATGGTGATCGATATTCAAGCGCCCAACAATTTATTTCATGCCGTCATGGGCAAGCCTGTAGGAACACTGGTGACAGCCGAGGAAACCGTAAAATGATTGAAGCGATTAAAAAAGATTGTGATGTTCGCATGCATAAAAGTATTGATGCATTGAAATCTGAGCTCACTAAAATCCGCACCGGACGAGCCCACGTGAGTATTTTGGATCATGTCACGGTGGATTATTTTGGCAGTATGGTGCCGTTATCTCAGGTCGCCAAGCTTTCGGCGGAAGACGCACGCACGCTCACGGTCGCCCCCTGGGAAAAAGATATGGTTGGCAAAATTGAAAAAGCCATCATGACCTCAGATTTGGGTTTGAATCCTTCTACCTCAGGCATGGTCATTCGGGTTCCTATGCCCGCATTGACGGAAGAGCGCCGCCGTGATTTTGGCAAAATTGTGCGCACCGAAGGTGAAAATGCCAAAGTGGCTGTGCGCAATATCCGTCGTGATGCGAATACCGTGCTTAAAAATGGGCTGAAAGATAAAACGATTTCTGAAGATGAAGAGCGTAAAGGACAGGAGTTAATCCAAAAATTGACCGATGCCTGTGTGCTTGAAATTGACAAAATTGTGGCCGAAAAAGAAAAAGAGCTGCTTGACGTGTGATGCGGGTGTTATAACGCACGTGAATGTCGAGGGACGGGTGGTCGCACCACGCACAGGGTGGCTTAATTGATAGCGCTTGAAGGAATTGATTCTGCTCGTTTGCCTCATCACGTTGCCGTGATTATGGATGGCAACGGCCGCTGGGCCAAAGAGCGCCATTTGCCCCGCAGCTTTGGCCATCAGCGTGGTCGCCGTGCCCTGCGGCGCTTGATTGAATCGGCTCGTCGCGCGCATATTCCTGTTCTGACTTTATTTGCATTCTCATCAGAGAACTGGATTCGACCGCAAGCGGAAATCGATGCGTTGATGCGTTTATTTGCGCACGCGCTTGAGCGTGATATTGAGGCGATTCACGCCAATGGTATTCGGGTACAGTTTATTGGTGAGCGCGATCGGCTGCCGCCTAAAATCACCGCTTTGATGCGTGATGCCGAGGCAAAAACGGCTCAAAACCAAGCTTTGCGCTTGCTAATTGCCGTCAGTTACGGCGGCCAGTGGGATATTCTGCAAGCCGCCATTGGCTTGGCTCGAACGGCACAGAACGGATTGGTTGATTTAAATGATGCAAGCCAAGTGCGGGTCTGTTTTGAACAGGGTCTCGCGACAAGCGATTGTCCGCCTGTGGATTTATTTATTCGCACGGGTGGCGAGCAACGGATGAGCAATTTCTTGTTATGGCAATCGGCCTATGCCGAATTATATTTCACGCCGTGCTTATGGCCCGCCTTCTCGGAGCAACATTTTGTGACAGCCTTGACTTGGTTTGCAGAACGAAATCGCCGATTTGGCGGGGTTGAGACATGAGCATCACAAAACCTATGAACGCCATGCTTAGTCCGACCCAAGTGCGCATTGTGACAGGCTTGGCTTTGTCTGTTCTGGGTGTGTGTGTTGTCTTTTTTATCCCCCTTTGGGCTTTTGTGGCGTTTACGGCCTTGCTCACCTTGGGCGTTGGCTATGAGTGGTTCAGGCTGAGTTGCCGCTTTAACAGCACGCGTTGGGTTGCTTTGGCGATGGTGATGCTGATTGGGGCGGGTTTGCACTTTTTGCCGAGCAATCAAGCGACGGGGCTGGCGTTCATCACCAGTCTGGGTTGGTTACTGCTGATCGTGGGTTTATGGCGACATCGGCGGGTTGCCGGGGCTAACCGTTCGGCTAATTTTCGCACCGTGCTGGGTATTTTTATATTGCCGGCTTTTTGGTTTGCGCTGGTGCAAATTCGCAGCCTCGAGCAAGGTGATTGGCTCTTGCTTTTTGGTATTCTGATTGTGGCGGTTGCCGATTCTTTGGCCTATTTTGTCGGTCGCGCCTTGGGTCGGCGCAAGCTAGCCCCGGCTTTAAGCCCGGGAAAAACCCTTGAAGGCGTTATCGGTGGGCTTTTGGGAGTGGGTGTTTTGGCCGCAATTGGGGCGGTTCTGCCTTTGTTTGCCAGCGTGCCTTCTTGGATGTTGGCGTTGTGGAGCATGTTGGTTGCGCTGTATTCGGTGGCGGGTGATTTAGAAGAGTCGCGCTTAAAACGCGAAGCGGGCGTAAAAGATAGTGGTCAGTTGTTGCCCGGCCATGGGGGATTGCTCGATCGTTTAGATGGTCAGCTGGCGGCGATGCCCATTTGGTTGCTCGCTTTAACGCAGATGCATTTGTTTGTGATTCACTGATGCAGTTGGGCGTATTTTCTTGAAATCTATCGCAATTTTTGGTTCTACCGGCAGTATCGGCACCCATGCCTTAGATGTGATTGCGCGGCACCCTGAGCGGTACCGCATTCAAACTTTGGTCGTCCATTCGCAGATTGAGCCCTTATGGGCGCAAATTATTCAATTTGCACCGCGCACCGTGGGGGTGGCCGACCCGCTGGCCGCAGCCGTGCTTCGGGCTCGGGTTCAAGCTGAGATTGCTGATAAGAACCTTCGCCCCGAGGTGGTGTCCGATCCCTATGCCATTGCCGCGTTAGCAGCCGATAAAGGAGTGGATTGTGTGGTGGCGGCCATTGTCGGCGTGGCGGGTTTGGCGTCAACTTGGGCGGCGGTTTGTGCCGGTAAACAGGTTTTGCTCGCCAATAAGGAATCGTTGGTTGCCGCAGGGCAATTAATGATGTCTGCGGCGCGGGCATCAGGCGCGACGATTTTGCCGATCGATAGTGAGCACAATGCCATTTTTCAGTGCCTCCCTTCGGGGGCATGTGCGCCCGAGGCGGTGTTGAAATTAATTTTAACGGCATCGGGTGGTCCTTTTCGCAGCTTGCCCTTAAGCGCCTTTGCTGACATAACTCCAGCAGATGCTTGCCGTCATCCTAATTGGAGTATGGGGCGGAAAATTTCGGTCGATTCTGCCACGATGATGAACAAAGGGCTGGAGGTGATCGAAGCGGCTTGGTTGTTTTCTATGCCGCCCGATCGCATCGAAGTTGTGGTTCATCCGCAGTCGGTTATTCATTCCATGGTGCAGTATGCCGATGGCTCTATGCTAGCTCAGCTGGGTCGCCCGGATATGCGAACCCCCATTGCCCATGCACTGGCATGGCCTGAACGAATTGATTCTGGGGTGGCGCCGCTTGATTTATGTGCGGTGAGTGGGTTGCAGTTTGAAGCGCCCGATCTGCAGCGCTTTCCGTGTTTGGGTTTGGCTTTTCAGGCGATTGCGCAAGGCGGGGCTGCCCCTTTGGTGTTGAATGCCGCCAATGAAATTGCGGTCGCCGCCTTTTTGGATCACAGGCTTAGCTTCTCGCAAATTCCACAGGTTATTGAGGCAACATTAGATGCCGCCTTCACGGGAACTGCCACAGCCGCGCCTCAGTCTATGGATGAGGTTTTGTTTCAAGATGCTATGGCGCGCACCCTCGCGCGCAGCGTGCTCACAAAACTAAATCCTTGTCTTGAACATTCCCTGCCCGCAACGGAGCCACCAACATGCTGACGATTTTAATGAGTCTACTGGGCTTTCTGATTACGATTGCCGTGCTGGTTGCCTTCCACGAATTTGGTCATTTCTGGGTGGCGCGCAAGCTGGGCGTGAAAGTGCTGACCTATTCATTGGGGTTTGGCAAAGCGCTGTGGTCCACGCGCAAAGGGCCGGATGCGATTGAATACCGTCTCGCTATGTTCCCGCTTGGCGGCTTCGTCAAAATGCTTGATGAGCGCGAAGGATCGGTCGATCCTTCAGAATTGCACCGCGCTTTTAACCGACAACCCGTGTGGAAACGGTTTTTAATCGTGCTGGCAGGTCCTGTGGCTAACTTATTGTTGGCCTTAGTTCTATGGACGTTGATGTTTATGGTCGGCGTGCAGGGGGTGTTGCCCAAAGCCGGTGTGTTGGCGCCGACCTCTCTACTCGCACAAAGCGGGGTGCGTGATGGCGATGTCATCACCCAAGTGGGTAATCAAGCAATCCATAGCTTGGCCGATCTGCGGTTAGCCGTGCTGGAGGGTGGGGTTGACTCAGCTAAAGTGCCGATTGCGTTCGAGCATCAGGGGGCGGTGAGCAAAGGCGAGCTCAATTTATCCGAGCTTAAGCCTTTGGCGGGCAACGCCACTGATACTTCTCGGGATGTGCTCAAAGCGATCGGCTTTGTATTGTGGTCGCCCCCAGGCGATGCACAGATTCATGCAGTGCTGCCTGATAGCCCGGCGGCGCGCGCCGGTCTTAAAAAAGGTGACATCATTACCCAAATCAACGGCGCACCGTATCGTGATCCCTGGGCGCTCATTGATCGTGTGGAGCAATCGGCCGGTGTGCCGATAAAATTAACCATCAAACGTGGGGCAGGCTTGGATGTTATCGATGTGACGCCAAAAGCTGAAACACAAAAATCAGCCAATGGTCAGATGCACACAGTGGGGCGCATGGGCGCGCAACTGGGTTTGGCGCCTGACGCGCAAGAACAGGCGAAGCGGGATGGCGTGCATCTGTTGGTGCTGGATCAATATGACCCATTTACTGCCTTATCGATGGCGCTCCAGCGGAGTTGGTCGATGACGACGCTTACGTTCAACGTGTTTGGCGGCCTTTTAACCGGGCAAGCCAGCTTATCCAATCTTTCTGGCCCTGTGGCGATCGCCGAGTTTGCTGGCCAAAGCTTAATCATCGGCTTTTCGACATTTCTGGGGTTTTTGGCTTTGGTCAGCTTATCTCTAGCCATCATGAACTTGTTGCCAGTACCTTTATTGGATGGCGGGCATTTGGTTATGTATGTGATTGAAGCTATTCGCGGTAAGCCGGCGGAAGCCGCTATGGAGGCTTTTGCCACCAAGATAGGTCTAGTATTTCTGTTCAGTTTAATGGCCGTGGCTTTTTATAATGACATATCACGGTTGCTGCACTAGGCATACTCAGCGACAATAGCGCGCACCGTGCGGGCTTGCGCAGATTTTTGGCACCCACGATACCCTCAATATGCTGCGATCATCGCAATTTTTTATTTTTAGCCGATCTTTGGGATGTAACCTTAAGCATGACTTCTTTTTCTCGATTCAAAATGGCTCGCCTAATGATGGCACCTCTCGCGGGTATGCTTTTTTTAGTGCCCGCGCTGGCCAACGCCTTCGTGATCTCCGATATCAAGGTAGAAGGGCTGAGAACGGTTACTCCGAGCACCTTATTTACCTATGTGCCCTATAAAGTGGGTGAGAACTTCACCGCGCAAGATAGCACCCAAGTTATTGATTCATTGTATAAAACTGGTTTTTTTAGCAATGTAAATGTCGGCCAAGTGGGCAATGTGCTCATGATTCAAGTGCAAGAGCGTCCCACGATTTCTGCCATCGAGGTCAAAGGGAACAAAAAGGTCGAAACGGAGAAGCTGCAAAAAGCTTTAAAAGACATCGGCTTGAGCCAAGGGCATGTGCTTGACCCGCAAGCACTCGACAAAATGAAAACCGAACTGCAACGGGTGTATTACAGCTTAGGCCAATATGGCGTGCAGATTGAAACCAGCGTTAAGCCGCTGGACGACAACCGAGTGTTTGTTTTAATTGATATTTATGAAGGCAAGCCCGCCAGTATTCGCCAAGTGCGCATCGTCGGTAATCACGATTTTTCAGAGTCGCAGTTGCTGGGCGAGTTCAGTATGCACCCCACCTCGTGGTGGGAGTTTTGGTCGAGCGCCGATCAATACTCCAAAGAAAAAATGGCGGCTGATTTAGAAAGCCTGCGATCATTTTATTTAAATCGCGGCTACCTTAAATTTGCCGTTGACTCATCTCAAGTCACCATTACGCCCGATCGAAAACAAATCGATGTCGTCATTAACATCAGTGAAGGGCCGCGCTATAAAGTTAGTGATGTGAGTTTTTCTGGCAACCTCTTGCTGGATAAGGCCACGCTAGAGAAATTGGATCAGGTTAAGAAAGACCAGTACTTCAATCGCAAAGAAATTATTGATACCTCGGATGCCATTTCCAAGCGCTTAGGCAATGATGGTTATGCGCTGGCCAAAGTACAGCCTCTTCCAAAAATAGATGAAGAAAATAAAACAGTGGCGGTGGATTTTAATATTCAGCCGGGTGATCGCGTGACGGTTCGCCATGTCGAATTCACCGGAAACTTTAATACCAACGAAGATGTTTATCGTCGTGAAATGCGGCAAATGGAAGGCAGTTGGTATGCGGCCGATAAATTAGATCGCTCCAAAGAACGCTTGCAGCGTTTGCCCTCAGTGCAAAAGGTGGATCAAAACGTAAAACCGGTGCCCGGCGTGGCTGACCAAGTGGATGTGGATTACGACATCACAGAACAGCTATCGGGTTCATTCACGGCGGGTGTGGGATATTCACAATCCGAAGGGGTGCTGTTTAACTTAGGCTTGAATCAGTCGAACTTCTTAGGCTCGGGTAAATCGGTTGGCATCAACATGCAGCGCAGCGCCTACCAAACTGGCGTGCAGTTTAATTATAACAATCCGTATTTTACGGTTGATGGGGTAAGCCAAGGGTTCGGTTTGTTCTATTCGCGTCAGAATGCTGCGCAATTGTCTTTGTCGAAATACTTGGTGGATTCTTATGGCGGCAACATCAATTTTGGTGTGCCCTTATCTGAAAACACCTACGGCTCTATTGCTTTCCAAGCGCAAGAACAAAAAATTAAATCCACCACGTATTCACCCAGTTGGGTGACGGGCAATTCGGTTCTGCCAACGGGTACTTATCCCATAACCGGTTTAGGGGCGGGTGGATACGACGTTCCAGGGCCTGGATTTGATGGTAAAAGCTTCTTTACCTTCAGCGTGATACCGACTTTGCGCTATGACACGCGTAACAAAGCGATCTTCCCTACCTCTGGGATTTTGCAAAGTGTTTCAGCCACCTTGGCGGTGCCGGGTAGCCAATTGCTGTATTACAAAGGGGATTACAGGGGGCGGATTTACATGCCGCTCTGGTCGGATACCACGTTGTCGGCGCATGGACAGGTGGGTATGATTAAAGCCTATGGCAACACGCAATCAACTTACGGGTCGCCGGTTAGCCAGTATTACAATGGCGTGCCACCGTTCTTGAATTATTACAGTGGCGGCATTCAATCGGTGCGCGGCTTTCAAGATTACTCATTGGGGCCAAGAGATTCGAACGGCGACCCCATGGGCGGCACGTTCTTAACCGCCGGTGGATTGGAGCTGATTACCCCTTTGCCGTTCTTGACGAAGCAAGCCAACTCCGTGCGCTTATCGCTGTTCTGGGATGTGGGCAACGTGTATAGCAGTTATAGCAACTTCAGTGCCCAAGAATTGCGTCAATCGGTGGGTGTTGGCTTCAACTGGATTTCACCCGTGGGTCCTTTGGTGTTTAGTGTGGCCAAACCCTTGAACAACAAACCGGGTGACTTAACCCAAGTGTTTCAGTTTACTGTTGGCACAAGCTTCTAAGGGGGCGTGATTCGCTTTGATGTTTAGTGCACTGTGACATAATGCCTTCCGACCATGGGTGTCGTTAGGCTCGATTATTTGGTTTTTATTTGTTTTGGGAGAATTTGCGTGAATCGCATTGCATTAGTGTTGGTATCTTTCTTAGCCCTTTTTTCTGCTGCTACCGTTCAGGCGGCAGAAATTAAGATTGCGTTTGTTAACTCTTCAACCTTGCTAGAACAAGCGCCTCAGGCAGATATTGCAAAGAAAAAGTTGGAAAAAGAATTTGCACCGCGCGAGAAAGAAATCCGTGATGCTCAGCAAGCCGCCCAAGCCTTGGAAACAAAATTAAACCGGGATGGGGTCACCATGAGTGACAGTGATCGCTCAAAGCAAGAGCAAGAGCTCAATCGGCAACTGCGGGATTTACAGCGGATGCAAAGCAATTTCCGTGATGATTTAAATCTGCGCAAAAATGAAGAATTGGGAAAATTGCAGCGCGTGGTGTTGAGCTCGATTAAAGACGTCGCTAAATCCAGCGGTTATGATTTGGTTTTAGCTGAAGGTGTTGTGTACGCAGCGCCGCAGGTGGATATTACCAATGAAGTTTTAGCTAAACTCCAGCAAGATGCCAAAAGCAGCAAGTAACGGCTAGCGCCGCATCACCACGGGCTGATTTAATGGACAGTACCGCCACCGATGGGTTTTGCGCCGCAGATATTGCGGCGCTCGTATCCGCCACGCTCATCGGGGCGCCCGACTGTCGCGTGTATCATGTGGCCTCGCTCACCTCTGCCGGCGCGCGTGATCTTGCTTATTTTAGTGGTTCCCGCCGGGGTTCGAATCCGCAGGCTTGCCGAGCCGGTATTATTGTGTGCCGCAGCCAAGATGCGGATCGAATGCCCCCGCAGGCAACGTTAATCCTTGTCCCTAACCCTCAGATTGCGTTTATCGATATTGTGGCTTGGATGATGCCGCAAGATCATGCGTACTCGGGTATTGATAGCTCGGCGATTATCCATCCGACCGCTCAACTTGGCATAGATGTTGTGGTGGGGCCCTTGGCGGTGATTGGTGCCGGCTGCCAAATCGCTGCGGGCGCGGTGATAGGGCCTGGCTGCATATTAGGACGGAATGTGTGCATTGGCGCTGAAACTGAGTTAGTGGCGCGGGTGACGGTATTAGATGATTGTGTTATTGGGGCTCGCTGCGTAATTGCGCCTGGCGTTGTGATTGGTTCTGATGGGTTCGGTTTGGTCAGTGAACACGGACGTTGGCGACGCGTGCCCCAGTTAGGCCGCGTGATTATCGGTGATGATGTCGATATTGGCGCCAATACCACGATTGATCGCGGCACGCTCGACGACACGCGAATTGATGATGGGGTGAAGTTAGATAACCTCATTCAAATTGCGCATAATGTAGAAATTGGCGCGCACTCAGCGATTGCGGGTTGCGCCGGTTTAGCAGGCTCAAGCATCGTGGGGAAGCATTGCACTCTGGGCGGGGGCGTCGGGCTTGCAGGGCATCTCACGCTGGCCGATGGGGTGCATATTACCGGCATGTCGATGGTGACTCGCTCAATTCATCAGCCCGGGGTTTATTCTGCGGGCACCCCGCTCGACACAAACGCGCGCTGGCATAAAAATGCCGCCCGATTTAAACAACTTGATCGAATAGCGCATCGTATCCAAGCGTTAGAGCTTCGTTTTGATGCGGATAAAAATCCGGATGAGGAAAATGTGTGACAACTAAAAATACGATAATGATTCAAGAGATTATGAATCTTTTGCCCCACCGGTATCCCTTTTTATTGATTGATCGGGTTATTGATTGGGCGCCTAATGAATACTTGGTTGCCATTAAAAATGTCACGTTTAATGAGCCTTTTTTCCAAGGCCATTTTCCGGTTCGCCCGATTATGCCGGGGGTGCTTATTACCGAAGCCATGGCGCAGGCAACCGGTGTATTAGCCTTTAGCAGCCAAGGCATTGCCCCCAGCCCCAATTCTTTATATATGTTGGTGGGTTTGGATGATGTCTCGTTTCGTCGGGTGGTTGAGCCTGGAGATCAGCTCACCATTCGGGTGGAGTTAAAGCGTCTAATTCGGGGGATGGGCATATTCCAGTGTGAAGCGCATGTGGGTGATGAACTGGCGGCGCGAGCACAAATTAAATGTGTTGCCAAGGAAGTGGCTGAGTGATTCATTCAACGGCCATTATTTCCCCCGAAGCAACGCTCGATCCTTCGGTGCGCGTGGGGCCTTTTGTTGTCATTGAAGGTGCCGTTGAGATTGCCGCCAATACGCAAATAGACAGCCACTCGGTGATTAAAGGCCCGTGCCGAATTGGTCGAGATAACCATATTTTTTCTCATGTCGTGCTGGGTGAAGTGCCGCAAGATCTTAAATTTCATGGTGAGTATTCCTTGCTTGAGATTGGGGATCGCAATCAGATTCGCGAATTTTCATCCATTCATCGCGGTACCGAAGGCGGCGGCGGGGTGACGCGGTTAGGTTCAGATAACCTCATTATGGCTTATGCCCATATCGCCCACGATTGCCAAATTGGTCATCATGTCATTCTTGCCAACGCCGCCTCGCTGGCCGGTCATGTCACGGTGGGCGATTTTGCTATTTTTGGGGGATTTGCTGTTGCGCATCAGTTTTGTCGGATTGGCGCGCATGCGTTTATTGGCGGTTTTAGCAAATTATCTAAAGATGTGCCGCCTTTTGTGATGGCCGATGGGGCGCGTGCGCGTTCCATTGGCTTAAACAAAGAAGGGCTCAAACGGCGTAATTTCTCGCCTGACACCATTACCTTATTAAATCGATGCTTCCGACAATTGGTGAAAAAGCAGGGTGACGACATGGTTTGGGCTGAGTTTGAGCAGGCCGCAGAAAATGAACCGGCTTTGCAGCAAATGCTTGATTTTATTCGTACCAGCGAACGGGGTATCGCCCGTTAACTCCGTGGATTGCCGTTATGACAGACTCTTTTCGCACTGAATCGGATAGCATTGGGGCTGTTTTAATCCCTGTTGATGCCCTTTGGGGTGCTCAAACTCAGCGTGCGGTCGATAATTTCCCGATTAGCGGGCGCCCCCTGCCTGCGGAATTTATTCGTGCCTTGGCGATGGTGAAATCCATGTGCGCACATGCCAATATGACGCTGGGTGTGCTTCCTTGCGATATTGGCCAAGCAATTATCGCCGCCTGTGCCGAGATTATGGCGGGGTACCACCTTGATGCTTTCCCAATTGATGTGTATCAAACGGGATCGGGCACCAGCACCAACATGAATATCAATGAGGTGATCGCAAACCTTGCCGCCAAGGCTGGGGTGGTTGTTCATCCCAATGATCATGTCAACATGAGCCAAAGCTCAAACGATGTGATCCCGACAACCCTTCGGGTATCTGCGGTGGAGTCGGCGTGCACCCATCTTTTGCCAGCACTCTCGCATCTTATCGAAACACTTGAGTGCAAAGCGCGAGCCTTGGCGGGGCAGACTAAGATGGGCCGCACGCACTTAATGGATGCCATGCCGATTCGGTTTGATCAAAGCCTAATGGCTTATGTCGATCATCTATCAGGTGCCAAATTAGGCATTGAGCAAGCCTTAGAGCGGATGCGCGCTCTGCCGCAGGGGGGAACCGCAGTGGGTACGGGTGTTAACGCGCCTCAAGGCTTTGCCGAAGAATTTGTTTTGGCGTTAAACCAAGCCAGTAACGGCTCGTATCGATTAATGCCGCGGGCATTTGCTGGGTTATCGGCGCAAGATGAACCGGTTGCTTTATCTGCTGCGCTGCGGGGGTTGGCGATTGTGCTCACTAAAATTGCCAATGATTTGCGTTTAATGAATTCGGGGCCTCTAGCCGGTTTAAGTGAAATTAGCCTGCCCGATTTGCAACCCGGCAGCTCAATCATGCCTGGCAAAGTCAATCCCGTGGTGCCTGAAGCGGTGGCTATGGTGGCCGCGCAAGTTCAAGGGTTGGATTTATCGGTCGCGCTGGCGGGTCAATCGGGTTTGTTTGAGTTAAATGTCATGCTCCCCTTGATTGCCAATAATGTGTTGCAATCCTTAAGTTTGCTTGGCAATGCCATGCGGCTTTTGGCTGACAAGGCGATTGCAAATTTCACCGTGAATCAAGCGCGCATTGATGCCACCTTAGGCATGAATCCCATTCTGGTTACGGCTTTAAACCCCGTGATTGGCTATGAATTAGGCGCTAAAATCGCAAAACGAGCCTACCGCGAACAGCGTGCCATTTTAGATGTTGCCCTTGAAATGACGAATATCCCCGAAGATGAACTCAAAAGGTTGCTTGATCCGGTTCGTTTAACGGGGAAATAGCCCACACCTAAGCTCTTGCGGTGCGCGCAATTAATCGGCCGTTATGGCTCTGTTTTCATTCCGCCCGTGTAGTTTGTAAGCCATAATTTTACCGATCAATCAATCAGACAAGGATACCTGCCGTGCGATACCCTCTTGCGGGTTTATGTTTTTTGATGCTGCCCACTTGGGTCAACGCGGCGAGCCCTGATGCGGCACCCGATTGGGTATACACCGTCCGGCCCGGGGATACGTTAATCGAGATTGCTCAAACGTACTTGAATCAACCCAATAATTGGCGCCCTTTACAGCGGGATAATTCTATTGCCAATCCGATGGCCATTCCACCGGGAACGCAATTACGCATTCCGGCCAATTTGTTAAAACACAGCCCTAGTTCAGCCAAGCTGATTGCGCTAACCGGTGCCGTCCTGTTTCGTCAAGGTGCTGAAGGGGCATGGCAAGCGGCCACGGTTGGGCAAAAATTAGCCGTTGGTGATGCAGTTCAAACCCCTCCTGAGGGCTATGCCGTGCTGGAATTGGCGAATGGATCGCGCATCAATATCCAAGCGAGCGCTCTTGTGGTGCTGGATACGCTGAGTTTATATGCCGAAGGGTTGATGGCTGATACGCGTTTACGTTTGAATACCGGCCGGGTAGAGATTGTGGATAATCCCCAACGCCAAACAAATCAACACCTTCGTGTCATTACGCCAACGGCACAAGCGGTGGTGCGCGGCACTGAGTTTCGTGTTGGGGTTGAAGGGCAAACCACCCGTGAGGAAACGCTTGATGGCGCCATTGCCTTTCGTGCGGCAACCAAAACCGTCGCGGTAGAGCAGGGGTTTGGGTCTTTATCGGTTAATGGCCAAGCGCCCCACCCGCCGGTGGCTTTATTGGCTGCCCCCGATGTGAGCGGGTTGCCAAAGCGCGTGGAGCAGCTACCCATTCGCTTCCCGCTGCCTGTGATGGCCAATGCCGCATCAATGGTTGGCGAGGTCGTCGCGGCATCACAGGCAGAGCCCGTGTTATTGGCAAAATCCAGCACGAGCAAGACGCTTAATTTTGCCGATTTGCCGAATGGGGACTACATTCTGCGTCTGAGCGCCACAGATCGGCTCGGCTTGCAAGGTTATACGGCGTTGCATCCTTTTACCGTTTTTGCGCGGCCTTTTTTTCCGCCGGTGAATCAGCCGCAGGTCGATGGGGTTGTGCGAAGCCCGCGCCCCGAGTTTTCTTGGGGGCAAATTCTTGATGTGACGGCAAGCCATATCCAGATTGCGACCAGTGCGGATTTCAAACACCCGTTGTTTGATGCCCAAATAGGTGCCAATCGCTGGTCACCGCCTGCGGATTTGCCCGCAGGCGCGCTGTTTTGGCGGGTTGCTAGCATAGATAAAATTCAAGGACCCTGGACACCTGCCATCGCTTTTACTTATAAGCCCGCGCCTGCTTTAGTGGATATAACGCAAGCGGCGATGCAAATTACAGGTGATGGCCTGCATTATGATTTGCCTAAACCGGAAGCGGGCTTGCATTACTTGGTGAGTTTGTCGGCAGTGCGTTCAATGGATCCGTTGGTTATGCCCGCAGTTGAAAGCCATTCGGGCAAAGTTGTGATGTCGCGTTTTGGCGTGGGAGATTTTTATTTGAGCGTGCGGTTAGTGGATGATCGCGATGGCACCCAAGGGCCTGCCGTGGTGCAGAAAATTAGTGTGCCGATTACGCGACCTTATTTACTGCCTTAATTTTATCTGGCCAATTGCGGGCATCTCAAATAAAAACCCCACTTTAAAGTGGGGTTTTTTGATTATAGTCTATCGCAGGTTTTATCCTGATGCGGTGGGGTTTGATGTAAATCATGCCCCAGCATCATGTACACACTGGGCACCACAAAAAGGGTGAAAATAGTGCCGATACCCAAACCGGTTGATATGACCAAGCCCAAATCAAAACGGCTTACCGCGCCCGCACCCGCCGCCGTGAGGAGTGGGAACACTCCAATCACCATCGCGAAGGTGGTCATTAGAATGGGCCGCAGCCGCAAGCCTGCGGCTTCAATAATGGCTGCGCGTTTGCTTAATCCTTCTTTTTGCAAATTATTGGCAAATTCCACAATCAAAATGCCGTGTTTGGAGATTAAGCCAATCAGGGTGACTAAGCCCACTTCGGTGTAAATGTTGAGTGTGGCGTGGCCAATCCCTAAGTTGATAAAGATCAGCGCGCCCGCAATCGACATGGGGACAGACACCAAGATGATGACAGGATCGCGGAAGCTTTCAAATTGGGCGGCGAGTACGAGATAAATAATCAAAATCGCAAAGAAGAAGGTGAGCACCAAGCCGCCTGATTCCTGCACGAATTGGCGTGAGGGCCCTGAGTAATCGTAGTTATAACCGACCGGCAGGGTGGTTTTCGCCAATTGCGTGAGTTTGGCCAAGGCCAAGCCTTGCGGAATGGTGGGAAAGTTCACCCCTTGAATGGTGGCGGCATTGAGCTGCTGAAAGTGGTTAATCGCTTCAGGCAGCACGTGCATTTTGATATGCGCCACGGTCGAGAGCGGCACCATAGCCCCACTGGCTGTGCGCAAGTAATACGATTTGAGCTGATCGGGGTTCAATCGGTATTCTTGTTGCACTTGCGGAATGACTTTGTACGCTGTCTCTTATACACATCTGACGCTGCCGACGAGCGATCTAGTGTAGATC
>ERZ1669248.192-NODE-192-length-34920-cov-5.178804_pt1 | contig 34920 bp, 32 predicted proteins | sample MGYA00579296_ERZ1669248 | MGnify/ENA primary metagenome ERZ1669248 (study PRJEB41166, sample SAMN08046057) | hot springs metagenome | biome: hot spring; feature: neutral hot spring; material: thermophilic sediment; isolation source: thermophilic sediment from...
CGCAAAGCCCTATATAGAAGAGGCTAAGAAACATCCTATTTTTGGCCCTCCAACCTTTTTTGAAGTTTTAACTGCTCTTGCTTTTTTATATAGGGCTTTGCGTAATCAATGAGATCAATAAATTCTTCTTGAGAGATGAAACCCTTATGGGTAGATATTCTTTCCCTTATGGATTGAAGATGAGGAGAAGTGTAAAGACCTACCTTATAACCTGCCTCCTTCAAGATTGAAAAAATCATAGCTGAGGTAGATCCCTTGCCTTTTGTGCCAGCCACATGAAAAGCCTGGAGATTATCTTGAGGATTCCCCATTAATTTCAATAAGTATCTCATTCGTTCGAGATAAAATTTTTTTTCTTCATAGGTTATGTTGTCAAGACGTTTCTCATAATTAATAAAGCTATTAAGGTAATTTAATCTCTCAAAGTATGACACTTTTTTATCCCTCCCAGTTTTATTAACACAATTTTTATTGATTTTAACATCTTTTTGTGTTAAATTTATTTCCGTAAAATCTGGATCAACGGTGACCAAAGTTTCCAATGAAGAATTTAACATAATTTCTTTTTATTATAATTGTTTTAGAAAGGAGTTGTCTATATATGATAAGGGAAGAGGTTTCTTACTTAGTCATCCCAAAAGAAGTAGAGGATATTCTTATCTCCTGTAAAGGAATTATAATTCCTGAAAGTAGAGAACATTTCTTAGAACTTGCTATGGGCGGGAAGGACAATATGGAGTTTGAAGTAAAATACGAAGTATCTGGAAAGGGAGAAGTGGTAGAAGCAGTAATCACAAGAGCTAAAAATGGTATCGTAGTAAATTATCCAGATGTCTACATGAGAAGAAGAGACCCAGATAGCTTGGTTGTAGGGGACGAGGGAGATACTGACAAGCCTACATTTAAAGAAAGATTTGGAGAGGATTTTGACTCTTTAAGAGAAAAAACCTTTAATTGGCTTAAAGGACAGGAATTAATTGTCATGCCCTTTATGTCTGGAGGGCATGAATTGGGATATCCGTCTCTTTTAATTGCTCCTTCTAATGCAGGATTTTTTGCATGGGCTCTTGCAGATATTCAAGGTTTCATACCAAGAAATCAGTTAAGAGAAAAATTTGAACCTATGGCCATCGTTTATGTAGCACCTCCCTTTAGGCATACGCATTTTTCAGGCAAACAGATAGTGGTACACTATAGGTCCAACGGAAGACACGAGGTATTTTCCTATAATTTATATCCTGGGCCAAGTGCTAAAAAGGGTATCTATGGGGTGCTTATAAATATAGGTGAAATGGAAGGATGGGTTACTGCTCATGCTTCTACAGTAAAGATAGTTACTCCTTATGATAATGAATTAGTAATTATGCACGAAGGAGCAAGTGGTGGTGGAAAGAGTGAAATGATCCAGCAAATGCATAGAGAAAAAGATAACAGAATCCTGGTAGGAGAAAATATAATTACAGGAGAAAGATATTACATTGAGATAAAGGAATCATGTGAAATATTTCCTATAACTGACGACATGGCTTTATGTCATCCAAGACTTCAAAATGGAAGTGGCAAAATGGTTATAAAAGATGCAGAACAAGGATGGTTTGTAAGGGTAGACCAAATAAAAAGATACGGGACTGATCCGCAACTTGAAGGAATTACTATCCATCCCCCAGAGCCTCTTATATTCCTAAATATTGAGGGGCATCCTGGAGCTACAGCCTTAATATGGGAACACACTATGGACGAACCAGGAAAGCCCTGTCCTAATCCAAGGGTAATATTGCCAAGAAGATTTGTACCTAACATCATAAATGAACCTGTTGAGGTAGATGTAAGAAGCTTTGGATTTAGAACCCCTCCTTGCACAAAGGAAAAACCTACCTACGGAATAGTAGGGTTATTCCATGTACTTCCACCTGCATTAGCCTGGCTATGGAGATTAGTAAGTCCAAGAGGATATGATAACCCAAGCATAACTGATGGAGATCTCATGAGCAGTGAAGGAGTTGGATCATATTGGCCCTTTGCTACAGGAAAAATGGTAAAACAAGCCAATCTTTTATTGCAACAAATTTTAGATTATCCTCGTACTCAGTATATACTTATACCCAATCAATATATCGGAGCATATAGAGTAGGATTTATGCCTGAATGGATAGTAAGAGAGTATTTAGCTAAAAGAGGCAGTGCAAGGATTAAACCTGATAATCTGAAGCCTGCAAGATGTTCACTTTTAGGATTTGCCCTTGAAACCCTAAAAGTGGAAGGACATTATATACCTAAGGCTCTTCTACAAGTAGATCAGCAACCTGAAGTAGGACCTGAAGCTTATGACAAAGGGGCAGAAATGCTCAAAGCATTCTTCAAAAAAGAATTACAAAAATTCCTCTCTTTAGATCTTGATCCCTTAGGCAAAAGAATTATAGAGTGTTGTCTTGCGGACGGTACTTTAGAAGACTATATAAAACTTATTCCTCCTCGAAGATAAAAGAGATTTTAAATTTTTTTTACTTTAAAAAATATATCGAAAGTGGTATAACATAAATTGAAAGAAAAAATTAAAACGATTATATTCGAGGAGGAATATAAAATGAAGGAGGTAAAAGTACCAATAGGTGTGTCTGCACGCCATGTCCACCTCTCTCAGGATGATCTGGAGAGGTTATTTGGAAAGAATTATGAACTACACCCCTTGAAGCCATTGTCTCAGCCAGGTCAATTTGCAGCAGAAGAAGAGGTAGAACTAATTGGACCTAAGAGATCTCTCAAAGTAAGAATTCTTGGCCCAGTAAGAAAAAATACCCAAGTAGAATTAGCATTAACTGATGTAATTTATCTTGGGCTTCCCACAATCCCTCCAGTAAGAGACTCCGGAGATATTGAGGGGACTCCAGGAATAAAAATGAGAGGACCCTTAGGAGAGATTGAAATACCTCAGGGAGTTATTATTGCTTGGAGACATATTCATACGCCAGAAAATATAGCACAAGAATTAGGGCTTGTAGACAAACAATTAGTAAAAGTTAAAGTAGAAGGAGTAAGAGCGATTACTTTTGAAAATGTCTTAATAAGGATAAGCAATAAATTTGCTTGGGAATTCCATATTGATACCGACGAAGCAAATGCGGCAATGGTGAAGACAGGTGATAAGGCAATAGTAATTTTTGAACCAGTCAAAATACCACAAATAACTTAAAAGTATAAATTTAAAAAATTAAGCCAAAATCTCAAAGAGGGAGACTTGATTCTCCCTCTTTTTTTAGGAGGTAAGAGTAATGAGTACTATAATAATAGTACTCCTTATAGGAGTAATTATTGCTCTTTTACTTTCCTTTCAAAATCAAGCTCTAATAACCATTTATTTTCTAAATTGGTCCTTTCAAGAAAAAATATTTACTGTTTTATTTTTAACCTTTGCTTCTGGTGTAATTCTTGCTTTTATAAGCGTACTGCCAACTATCATCAAAGATAAAAGAACTATAGCAAAGTTAAACAAAAAAATAAAAGAGTTAGAAAAAAGTATCAATAAGGAGAATATACCTGAACAGAGTAGTGAGAAATAAATAACATTTGACAAGAGCTTAATATTTCATTAACTTATAATTCTATATGACTCTTCTTTTAGAGGTGAGATTTTAAAATGACTATACAAGAGAAGATACAAAAACTAAAAAAGGAAAAGAATGCTATAATTTTAGCTCATAATTATCAGCTTCCAGAAGTTCAAGATATAGCAGACTTTGTAGGAGACTCCTTAGAGCTTGCAAGAATTTCCGCCCAAGTAAAGGAAGAAGTCATCATATTTTGTGGCGTGCATTTTATGGCTGAAACAGCCTCTATCCTTGCTCCAGACAAAAAAGTTATACTTCCCGATCTTTTTGCGGGTTGTCCCCTTGCCAATACTATTACTCCGAGAGAAGTCAAGGAACTAAAAGAAAAGTACCCTAATTATGCAGTAGTAGCATATGTAAATACATCAGCAGAAGTAAAAGCAGAAAGTGATTACATTTGCACCTCTGCTAATGCCACCTTCATAGTAGAGAAAATTCCAGAAGAAAAAGTTATTTTTATACCTGACAGAAATTTAGGATATTATGTTAGCAAACATACTAAAAAGGAGATAATCATATGGAATGGCTTTTGCCCAACCCATCAAAGAATACTTCCTCAAGACATTATTGCCCTTAAAGAAAAATATAAAGACGCTAAAGTAGTAGTTCATCCAGAGTGTAGAAAAGAAGTCTTAGATCTCGCAGACAAAATTGCAAGTACCAGTGGGATAATTAAATTTGTAAAAGAAGATAACGGAAAACGCTATATTATAGGAACAGAAGTTGGACTTTTACACCGCTTAAGAAAAGAAAACCCTGAAAAGGAATTTTACCTTGCATCCCCCCTTGCAATATGTCCCAATATGAAAAAAATCACTCTTGATAAAATATTAACGAGTCTTGAGAATTTAGAGCCAGAGGTTAAAGTAGAAGAGTCTACCCGAGAGAAAGCTATAAAACCCATAGAAAGAATGCTTAGTTTATGATAGAAAGGTTTATATTGCCTTTTTCTGAGAAAGATTTTGAAAAAGAATACGATTTAATAATAGTAGGTAGCGGTATAGCAGGACTTATATCAGCATATTATGCTCCTGAAAATTTCAAAATAGCCCTATTTTCTAAAGATAGATTAGAAGAAAGTAATACGTACTATGCTCAAGGTGGAATTGCTGTAGCTCTAAATCCTGAAGACTCTCCAGAACTCCACTATAAGGATACTTTAAGTGCAGGAGCAGACTTTAACGAAGAAAAAATTGTAAAAATAGTAGTACAAGAAGGCATAGAGAGAGTAAAAGACCTTATTAAATTAGGGGTAAATTTTGATAAAATTGATGGTCTCGCCTTTACAAAAGAAGCTGCCCATAGCAAGAGAAGAATAATTCATGCCCAAGGAGATGCCACAGGATATGAAGTAGCAAGAACCCTTATAAACATTGTAAAAGACAGAAAGAATACGAATATCTACGAGCACTACGTGTTGATAGATCTATTAACCTATGAAGATGAGGTATATGGGGGCGTTTTTTTCGACACAAAAGAAAGGAAAATTAGAATATTTACTTCAAAATACATTATATTAGCCACAGGTGGTGCAGGTCAACTATATCTACATACTACAAATCCTCTCACTGCAACAGGGGATGGCATTGCAATCGCGTTTAGGGCTGGTGCAAGAATAATGGATCTTGAATTCTTTCAATTTCATCCCACCTCTCTTGATGTGGCTTCTCCACAAAGATTTCTCATCTCTGAAGCAGTAAGAGGTGAAGGAGCCTATCTTTTAAATGCCTTTGGAGAAAGATTTATGTTAAACTATCACCCCCTCGCGGAACTTGCCCCAAGAGATGTAGTGACAAGAGCAATATTTTTCGAAATGTTAGAAACTCAAGATAGAATATATTTGGATCTTAGACCCATTGGGGAGAAAAAGATAAAAGAAAGATTTCCCAATATTTACAAAAAATGTATGGAACACGGCATAGATATTACTAAGGAATTAGTACCAGTTTCCCCTGCTGCTCATTATTTTATGGGAGGAATTGAAACCGACGAATATGGAAGGACAAATTTAAAAAATCTCTATGCATGTGGAGAGACTGCATGTACAGGACTGCATGGTGCTAATAGATTAGCAAGTAATTCCCTCTTAGAGGGACTTGTCTTTGGTAAAAGATGTATTGATGCCATATTGAATGAAGATCCAGCTAAGAATCACTCTATTCCAAAACATCAAAATAACTTCCTGAATATTTCTCTTAACGAGGTAAATCAAGGAATAAAAATTCTTAAAAAAATCCTTTGGGATAAAGTAGGAATTATAAGGAATGAAACAGAATTAAAAGATGCAGAAAATATTATTGATAACTTAATTGAAAAACTGCATAATTCCTTTATTCTAGATAGATCCTTTGTGGAACTTAAAAATATGCTTTTAATATCCAAATTTATGATAAATTCTGCTTTAATAAGAAAGGAAAGTCGTGGAGCACATTTTAGAATAGATTATCCAAAATCTAAGGAAGAATGGAAAAAACATATAATCTGGGAAAGAGAAAAAGAGGTGATATTTTGTGAGGTTAATTCCTTACCTTCATTTAAGAAAAATTGTTGAAGAAGCATTAAAAGAAGATATAGGCTTTGGAGATATTACTACAGAAAGCACTATCCCTGAAGATATGATTTCAAGAGCAGTAATTATAGCAAAGGAGGAAGGAATACTTGCAGGTTTACCCGTAGCAGAAGAGGTTTTTAAACTCCTTGATAGTAAAATAGAATTTAAAGAATTTAAAAAGGATGGAGATGAAATCAAAAAGGGAGATGTAATTTTAGAGATAAAAGGAAAAACAAAAACAATTCTGATGGGAGAAAGAACTGCTCTAAATTTTCTTCAAAGGCTTTCAGGTATAGCAACCTATACAAAGAAATGTGTGGATGTTGTAAAGCCTTATGGGGTCAAGATTTTAGATACAAGAAAAACTACTCCAACTTTGCGTATTTTTGAAAAATATGCAGTAAAAATAGGTGGTGGCGAAAATCACCGATTTGGACTTTATGACATGGTCCTAATAAAGGATAATCATATAAGAGCTGTTGGAGGCATAAAAGAGGCGATAGAAAGAGTAAGAGAAAGAGTATCTCATGTTTACAAAATAGAAGTAGAAGTGACTAACTTAGAAGAACTAAAGGAGGCTCTTGAAAGTAAAGCTGATATTGTGCTTTTAGATAATATGGACTATGATACTCTTAAAGAGGCAGTAAGTATAGCAAAGGGAAAAGTAATGATTGAGGTTTCTGGAAATATCTCCTTAGAGGATTTGGAAAAGATTGCCAGATTAGGTGTAAACTTTATATCAATAGGAAAACTTACCCACTCTTACAAAAGTTTAGACTTAAGCTTAGAACTACTCTAAATGCTGAAAAACAAGACAGAAAAAGAAAAAGCCTATATATTTCTTATAATTGGCATAACAGCTATGGCTTCAGCTTCTTTAATAATAAGACTCACCTCCGCTCCACCTATAATCATAGCCTCCTATAGGTTACTTATTGCATCTTTAATTCTACTTTTATTAAACAGAAAAACCTTAAAATTGCCTAAAAATCTCCCTATATTACTTATTGCAGGACTTTCCTTAGGTATGCATTTCTACTCATGGATTTCTTCCCTTTTCTTGACCACTGTTGCTAATGCAGTAGTCCTTGTAAATACAAGTCCCATTTTTATCTCTCTTCTTTCTTATATATTTGAGAAGAAAAAACCTACAAGAAGTTTTTTTCTTTCTTTATTTTTTATACTTCTGGGTATAGTTTTAATAACTAATAACAAAATCTCTTTAAAATTTGGAAAGGGAGAACTACTTGCTATATTAGGAGCTATTACTTTTGCCATCTATCTTTATATGGGAAGGTATTTATCTCCCAATTTAAGTGTGTCTTCATATATCACATTAGTCTATTTCACAGGAGGGATAATCCTTTTAGTATTTGCAATTCTAACAAAAACACCTCTTATAGTGTACCCTCTCAAAATATACTTCAATGTTTTTCTACTTGCACTAATTCCTCAACTTATAGGACATACATCAGCAAACTATGCTATAAGAATTCTTTCTCCTAATGCAACTTCCATCATATTAATAGGTGAAACAGTTATAGCTACACTCCTTGCTTTAGTCTTTCTTAAAGAAAAAATAACCCTCCTCCAAACCTTAGGAATGCTTCTTATTATTATTGGAATCATTTACTCTTCCCTTAAAGAAAAATAATTGTAAATTTCCCAAGCTACTTTTTCTTGTTCTCTAAAATTACCAAAGATAACTCCCTTAGGAAGTAGCCTGTTTATAATTTTTTTATACATTCCTTCAAGCTTACCTGGAGGAAATTTAGCAAAAGGAGTTCCTGGTAGAGGCATAAAGGTATGAGCATGCACTCTTGCTCCCATTTTTACTAATTCTTCTATAAATTTTAAAGTTTCTTCAATATCTCTTTCTTCTTCATAAGGAAGCCCAAAAATAAAATCCACATTAGCTTTTAAACCATATCTTAAAGTTAAACTAACAGCTCTATAAACATCCTCAACAGTATGTCCTCTGTGAGCTAAATCAAGAATCCTCTGACTTCCAGATTGGGCTCCTATTACTAAATTATCATTATCAGCATAGGTTTTAAGAAGCTCCAAAATTTCTTCTCTAACATGTTCGGGCCTTACCTCCGAAGGAAAAGATCCAAAAAATATTCTTCCCTTATCTCCAATTATATTTCTTATTCCATAAAGTAACTCTTCAAGCCTTCTTAAATTAACATCTTTTCCTGTAAGAGAACCGTAAGCAAAAGCATTAGGGGTTATAAATCTTATGTCTTTCAAATTAAGCTTATTCATTATTTTAACGATATCTAAAATTTTTTCCGTACTCCTATGCCTCATAACTCCCCCAAAAATTCTTGGAGTTTGACAAAAATAACATCCATAAGGACATCCTCTGCTTATTTCAATAGGGCCAAACCTTTTAAATCTTAGAGAGAAAGGAAAATAATCATCAAGCTTGACAAAAGATTCTCCTTTAAAAATTCCTTTAACATCTTCCCCAGAAATAATTCTTTTAATAATCTCGGGGAAAATCTTCTCTCCTTCTCCCACTACTACAATGTCTGCTCCAATTTTAAGTGTACTATAAGGATCGCCTGAGGCATGAGGTCCTCCCGCAATAATTTTTACATTTTCTATTTTTTCTTTTATCCTTTTTAAAAGAGCCTCTGTTTCAAAAAACTGAGTAGTAAAGAAGGATACACAAAAAATATAAAATACATCCTTTTCTATATTTTCTAACCAAAAATCAACTTGGCTTTTTTCTACAAAACCTATCTCAAAATTTTTAAAGTCTTTTTCTAAAGCTCCAAGCAGAGCATTTATACTATATTTATTCTCTTTAACATCGTAAAATACTATCTTGTATTTCATGATTAATAATTTTACAAAAAATAAATTTGACTTTTAAGGTTCCCTTAAATAAAATAATTGAAAATTTTCACAAACCAAAAGGAGGAATTTTGCTATGAACTTCGATGAAAGGTTTTTAGGAGAGGCTTTAACTTTCGACGATATATTATTAGTACCAGCATATAGTGAAGTGACTCCTAGAGAAGTAAGCGTAGATACTTATCTTACTGATAGAATTCATTTAAATATACCCATATTAAGTGCTGCTATGGATACCGTAACAGAAGCAAGAATGGCAATAGCTATAGCAAGAGAGGGTGGTCTTGGTATAATCCATAGAAATATGAGTATTGAGAGACAAGCGGAAGAAGTAGATAAGGTAAAAAGATCTGAACATGGTATGATCACAGATCCTATTTTCTTATACCCTGATCAAACAGTAGGTGAAGCTTTAAGTATAATGGCAAAATATCACATTTCGGGCCTTCCTGTGGTAGAAAGAGACGGGAAATTAGTAGGTATTGTGACAAACAGAGATTTGAGGTTTGAATCAGACATGAACAAAAAAGTATCTGAGATCATGACTAAAGACAACCTTATAGTAGCTCAGGTAGGAATAACCATAAAAGACGCCCAAGAGATACTTCAAAGATATAAAATTGAGAAACTTCCCATTGTAGATAAAGACTTCAAATTAAAGGGACTTATAACCATCAAAGACATACAAAAAATGAGACAATATCCTAATGCTGCAAAGGATAAAAAAGGTAGGCTTCTTGCAGGTGCAGCTATAGGTGTTGGAGATGAGGCTATAAGAAGAGCAAAAGCCCTTGTAGAGGCAGAAGTAGATGTAATCGTAATTGATACTGCTCATGGTCACCATAAGAAGGTGTTAGAAACGGTAAAGGAACTTAAGAAATTATTCTCAAAAGAGGTTGTCATTGTTGCTGGAAATGTGGCTACGGCAGAAGGTACGAAAGCTTTAATTGATGCAGGTGCAGATGTGGTCAAAGTAGGAATTGGGCCAGGATCTATATGTACCACAAGGGTAGTAGCAGGAATAGGAGTACCACAATTTTCTGCCATATGGGAATGTGCTAAGGAGGCCCAAAAACATAATGTACCTATTATTGCCGATGGAGGCATAAAATTTTCTGGAGACATTACCAAAGCTATAGCAGCAGGTGCTCATGCAGTAATGTTAGGAAGTCTACTTGCAGGAACCGAGGAAAGCCCTGGTGAAATAGAGATATATCAAGGAAGAAGTTTTAAGGTATATAGAGGAATGGGATCTTTATCAGCCATGAAAGAAGGAAGCAAAGACAGATATTTCCAAGAAAATTCAGAAAAATTAGTACCCGAAGGTATTGAGGGAAGAGTACCCTATAGAGGACCTGTATCGGAAGTACTATTTCAACTCGTTGGTGGATTAAAATCTGGGATGGGGTACTGTGGAGTTAAAAATCTTGAAGAACTAAGAACTAAGACAAAATTCATAAAGATTACCAATGCAGGATTAAGGGAAAGCCATCCTCACGACATAATAATCACAAGGGAGGCGCCTAATTATAGTATTTCCACATGGGAAAATCATTGAAAATCTTCGTTTATAACCTTAACTACTTCTTCTATACTACTGTTAACAGAAGATAAAAACTTAAAATGTACCTTTAGAGCTCCCATATCTCCTAAAGGGATATGGGAGATTTTTTCCTCTATATCCATAACAGTCCTTGTAAAAAGGTAAAATCTGTCAAAACCATGCCCAATTAAATCATTAGGCTTCAATCTCTCTTTTAACCTGTTTGCAAGGTTATAAACAGTATTCTTTCTCACATTATCTGAAATAAGCCCCTCAAACTCATAAGAGATCTTACCAAACGCAAAAGGACCTTGAGTCTTATACATCTCCCTCCATAATATGGGAAAAAAGTATGGCAGTGAAAGGGTCCCTGTAAGGGGATCTACAAGAGAAAATCTTCTTGGAAGCCTTATGGTAAATGTGGTACCTTCTCCCACCTTACTTGTCGCTGAAATCTTTCCACCATGTGCCTCAACAATACTCTTTACTATAGAAAGACCAAGACCTGTCCCACTTGTAGACTTTCTCAAAGAACTATCTACCCTGTAAAATCTATCAAAAATGTGGGGAAGATGCTCTGGCGGAATTCCCACTCCCTGATCTTGTACTTCTATTAATATATCCTCCATCTTATCAGCAACCCTAACCCATACATTCCCTCCGTTAGGTGAATACTTAATAGCATTATCTAAAAGATTATGAAAAACTTGAGTAAGCCTTGCAGAGTCACCAAGAACAAAGGTAGGATATTCAGGAAATTGTAAAACTATAGTATGTTTTGAGGTCCGAGTCTGAAAGAAAGTAGCTCTCTCTTTTATTATCTTTCTTATTTCTACCATGTCTTTTTTTAACTCAATTCTACCTGATTCTATCCTTGATACCTCAAGCAAATCATTTACAAGCTGAGTTAGTCTTTCCGATTCTTTATAAATTATTTGATAGTAGTTTCTCACCCTTTCTGGAGGAAGATTCATCTTCATTAAAAGTTCACTATAACCCTTTATAGCTGTTAATGGTGTCTTCAATTCGTGGGATACATTGGCAACAAATTCTGATTTCATTCTATCAAGTTCTTTTGCCAAGCTTATATCTCTAAGAGCAAGGATAAAATTGGTAACTTTTCTTCCTTCCCAAGTGCCCGAAAGATTACATCCTAAGATAATTTCTTTCTCCCCATTCCAAACCTTCATCTCATACTGCATCAAAGAAAGTCCTTGAAAAACCATTTTGTCCAACGGACACTCAGAACACATTATTTCTCCCGATAAATTCCTACATTTTAAAACTTCTGTACATCTCTTGCCTGCTTGCCCAAATGAAAGCTGAAAAATCTCACTTGCCACATTGTTGAACATGGATAGTCTTTTTCTCCCATCTAAAATGACAAGCCCATCCCCTACATTTTCAAGAATCTTTTTCATCTTTTCCCTTTCTAAATTAACCTGGCTATAGAGTAATGCTTTATTCAAGGCTATAGAAGTCTCATATGCCAAGTTCATAAGCATGTCCAGGTCATAATCTGTAAATTTTCTGTTTCTATTACTGTTAATAATCTCTATAGCTCCAAGAACCTCATCTTCCACCTTTAATGGTACACAAATTATGGATCCTGTTTTAAATCCAGAAAGTTTATCATAATAACTTGAAAAACGTGGGTCTTTTTGAGGATTATTGATAATTACAGGAGATCCATTCTCTACAACCCAACCTACTACCCCTTCTCCCTTAGATAGTTTTTTTCCTTCCAATAATTCCCCTTTTTCCCCTATAGCTTTTTCAAATATTAAATCTCCTGTCTCCTTATCTTTTAAAAAGATCGTCCCACCATCGGCTCCTAAGAGCTTTACTGCAGATTCTAAGATTAAAGATAATACCTCCTTAGTCTCTAAAGAGGAATTGACAGTCTTTATTATCTCCGAAAAAATCTTCATCTCATTAATTTTCTGCTCAAGCCTTAAGCTTTCTCTGCCTATATAGTTTAAGAACAAAGCAAGAATTATAGCTATAATACCAAGTTCAATAACCCTAATATAGGTAGAACTTAAAATTATATTGATTCCTTGAACAATACCAAAGAGAGTAAAAATAAGAGTAACTAATATTGCAGAAAGTATGGCAGATCTAAAATCATACCTAAAAGCCGATGAGACTATGGGAAAAATAAGGAACAAATACAAATCACTGGAAATGCCTCCCGTGAGATACACAAGTATGGCTACAATAATCACATCTATTGCAGAAAAAATCTCGTATTTATAAAAAAGAGAATATTTATAAATAGGAAAAACCGTTGTAATCAATATATAAACAGAGGAGATTATAAGGAATATGTTAAAAATGCTTTGGCTTATTGGAGGAATTATGTCAAATTTTACAAGAAGTAAGGCTGTAAAAAGAAGTAACCCTCTAAATAAAGATAGAAATTTTTCTTTCTTCTCGTTATAATAAGTTTTCATAAGATATTAAAAATTATTTCTTAATCTCTCTACTCTCCTAAAAGATTTTCTACCCTTGTAATCAAATCAGCAAGTCCAAAAGGTTTAGTCATGTAATCGTCAGCCCCCATACTAAAACCTACCTTCTTGTCAAGATTGCTGGATCTTGCGGTCAATATTAGGACAAGAGAATTTAAAGAAGGGTCCTCTTTAATCTGCTCACATATGGTATATCCATCAATATCAGGAAGCATTATGTCTAAAATCACTAAATCTGGATTTAATTCCTTTATTTTTTCTAGTGCCTCTCTACCCGTACCAGCCTCATGAATTTCATACTTATTCAAAAACCCTAAGGTCTCTTTAATGAGTCCCCTTACATTTTCTTCATCTTCTACAATTAATATTTTCTTCATTACTTACCTCCCAAATCAAATTTAACATTTCTTTAATTTTATCTTAGGATATTTTATTATATTATACTAACAAAAAAATTACGAGGTGAATGGTATGAATTTAAAGGAAGCTATAGAAAACAAGCTCAAAGAGATAATAGACCCAGAGGTTGGACTTGACTTAGTTACTCTAAATACCATAGACAAGTTAGAAGTAGATAATGATGGAAATGTAAAAATAGTGTTCAGACCGACAACTCCTTTCTGTCCCTTAGGAATACAACTTGCTCTTTCCATCAAAAAGGCAGTTAAAGAAATAGAGGGAGTAAAGAATGTGGATATAGAAGTAGTAGATTTCATATTTGCAGAACAAGCTAATGAATTATTAAAAAATCAATAGACTAAATTTCTCTTTGAACTATCCATTCCTCAAAGAGCTCCCTGTAAGGGAGCTCTTCAATAAAAATAGACGGTTTACTAAAAATATTCATATCTTTTACTCTTTTTGTAAGATGCGTAATCACATATAGTTCCTTTTTTGCTCTTGTAACTGCCACATAAAAAAGCCTTCTTTCCTCTTCTATATTTTCCATACTTTTGTAAGAAGGAAATTCTCCCTGAACAAGCCTTAAAATAAATACAGCATGCCACTCAAGCCCTTTAGCCTGATGGACTGTGGACAAAACTACAAAATCCTTTTCTTCCCCCTCTTCTATGAGTTTCTCTCCTGCATAGGTATAAAGGGTAAGTTCACTCAAAAACTTCTCAAGATCATCATATCTTTCTGAAAAGAGAATAAGCTGATCAACGTCTTTTTCTCTATCTTTGAAGTCAGGATAAGTTCTTTCTAAATAATCTTTATAATACTCATGGAAAAAAATTCTTAAAATCTCTGAAAACCTTTGAATTGGAATAGGTTTAATCTTATCCCAAAGAACTTTCAATATCCTTATACCTTCAAGAGTCCTACCACTGAATGGCAATTGGAAAATTCTTTCAAAATCATTAGATTCTTTCAAAACTTGGGATAGTTTTTTGGCATAAGATCTACCAATACCAGGAAATAACTTAAAAAACCTTTGAGCAGAGATTTCATCCTGAGGATTAAAAATAATTTTTAAAAGAGAAAGCATATCTTTTATATGAGCTTGCTCAAAAAATCTTAATCCACCTCTAACCTCGTATGGTATACCCTGAATGGTGAGTTCCATCTGGACAGCCATAGAATGATAATTAGATCTAAAGAGCACCCCTATATCTTTGTATTTAATACCTTCTCGATGCAATTCTTTTATAACTTCAACTACAAATTGAGCTTCTTCCTCCTCATCCCTTACCCATACAAGTTTTGGTTTGCTTCCACTTTTTAGGACAGGTTTTATTTCTTTAAAATATTGCCTTGTATTTCTCTTTATTATCTCATTGGCAAGATTTATTATCTCAGGAGTACTTCTATAATTAAATACCAAATAAAAAATTCTTGTTCCAGAAAAAACTTCTGGAAAAGACAAAATGTTCTCAATAGTTGCTCCTCTAAAAGAATATATACTTTGAGCATCATCGCCGACTACCAATATGTTTTTATTTTCTTCCCTCATAAGTTTTATAATTTCTCCTTGAAGCCAATTTGTATCTTGATATTCATCCACAAGGATGTATAAAAATCTATCGTTCAAAACTTTTCTTGTCTTCTCATCCTCTAAAAGAAGTCTGTACCAAAAGAAAAGTAAGTCATCATAATCAAGGACATTAAGCTCTCTTTTTCTTTCTTTATACCTCTCAAATAATTTTTGAATAATCTCAATCTTATCTATTATTTGAGGTGCTTTTATCTTTAAAACCTCTTCCCAATCTTTTCCTGTGTTTACCTTATAACTAAAAATTTCACCTAATATTCCCTTACCAACATCTTCCTTAGGAAATAATTCTTCAAGACACTCATCAATAAGATCCAAAGAATCTTCCCTATCGAGAATGTTATATTGCCCACCAATACCTATTCTTTTCCCATAAATTCTCAATATTCTATTTCCCACATGATGAAACGTTCCACCCCAAATTTCTTCAATGTCCTCTCTTATAAGTGCTTGGGTTCTATTAATCATGTGTCTTGCAGCTTGGTTAGTAAAGGTCAAAAGCATTATATTTTGAGGAGAATAACCCAAGGCTACAAGATACCCTACCCTATAGACAATAGTTCTTGTTTTTCCAGATCCTGGCCCAGCAATAACTAAAGAGGGGCCATCTGATTCTAAGACTATCTTTCTTTGTTCCTCATTAAGATCCCTTTCAACTCTCTCAAGAAATTCTTTTTTCTTCTTTGAGGGTATTATGAATATTTTCTTTTCACCATCAAATTGGTTATTCATGATAAACTATTATATAATAGTTTAAGCTGAAATTAATTTACAGAGGAGGATAAAATGAAAAAGAATAACATTCTTGTAATGCTATTATTGCTATGCTTCTTGCTGACCTTAGTCTTTGCCCAAACTCAAACTCCCACAAAAACTCAACCCCCTAAAAGGCAGGCTACAATTTTTATTTTACATGTACTAACCTTTGATAGCTTGTCAAAAACAAATTTGGAAAAAGACTTAAAAGCCCTTGATGACACCTTTAGAATGGGTATACCTATATACCATCCTGCAATTGGTTTAAACTTATCCTTTTACACCAAACTTCACCAAAAAGGACTCCCCTATCCGTCTATGATAAACAGAATCCTTAAAAATTTAGTAGCTCCCCTAAGTTCTTCTAATCTTCCTGAAAAGACCGGTATAAACATAGTACTTTATACCCAAGACGATAAAGACTTATATAACGGAAAAACATTATTTCTAAACTTCGCCCTTTCTGCAGTTAAAGAATATGCTAAGACAAAAGATTTAAATAAATTTGGAGCTCAAATAATAGCTTTCTTAGAAACTGAAAAATTAGAATATAAAAATGGAGTTTTTTCCTCTAAAAATTATGACTTTGAATGGATCTTAAAATTATAGAGGTAGGAATCTATGTATCACGAGGTAAAATCAAATTTCTTCTATCTAATACATCCATTGCCAGGAATACTTATAACAAGTATTGGAAAAAATAACAATCCAAATGTAATGTCGGCTTCATGGATAACCCCTATAAGCATAAATCCTCCTCTTATTAGTATAAGCTTAAGACCTGAAAGATATACCTACGAACTAATTAAAGAAACAGGAGATTTTGCAATAAATATACCAGATTACTCATTAAGAAAAGCGGTATTTATTTGTGGAAGATACTCGGGAAGAAAGATAAACAAATTCAAAAAATCAAATCTTACGCCTATACCCGCAAAGAAAATAAGATCTCCTATAGTTAAAGAGTGTTTAGCTCATATTGAATGTACCCTTGAGAGAATCATTGATCTTCCTGCGGATCATCATATTATAATTGGCAGAGTACAGTATGCTCAAGCCCACGAAGAATTTTTCAAAAATACCTACATTCCTGAAAAATTTAAACCCCTTTTATATTTTGGAAAGGACATTTATGGGACTATAGACACTTATGAACATATTAAAACTGAGGAGTTTTGAAATGAAGACTGCAAGGTTTACAACTTTAATCCTCCTACTCCTCCTTTTAGTAATAAGCTTATCGTATGCTATATCTTATGAAGAGATTTTGGAAAGGATGTCATCTTTCTACAGGAATCTTCAAAGTTTTTACTGTATCCTCGAAGTCTATAATAAAGCTGGAAATACTGAAGAAAACGTAACCTATGAATACTACTTTCAAAAACCAGATAAATTAAGACTGGAAGTCCTTGAAGGAAAAGACAAAGGAACCACCATTGTGTACCAAAACAATAGAATAAGATATAAAAAAGGAGGAGTTTTAAGCTTTATACCTTTATCTCTAAACATAGACGACCCCATTGTGCTTTCTATAAGAAAGGGAAGAATAAATGAGCTAACTTTTGACTACATTCTTGACATACTGAGTAAATATAAGCCCAAATCTATAAAAGAGGTAAGTATATTTGGATACAATTGTTATGTTATTGAAATTGGGGAAAGCAAAGATCGCTTATATAATTATTCCATGCAGAGAATATATGTAGAAAAGAATACCTTCGTCCCAATTCAATTGGAGCAATACGAAAATATAAATGGACAAAACGAATTAGTCCATAAAAGAATATATAGAAACTTTAAAATAAACTTACCTATAGATGAGAAAATTTTTAACATATAAAAAATGAGTATAGAAGTTAGATTAGAAAACATTACAAAAACTTTTAAAACAAAAAATGAAATCTTATATGCTCTTAAAAATATAAACTTTAAAATACCCCCTGGCAAAACCATATCCATATTAGGGCCTTCAGGATGTGGTAAGACTACCCTTTTAAAGATAATTGCAGGTTTAGAAAGACCCGATGAAGGAAAAATATTTTTTAATAATGAAGACGTAACAGAACTTTCTCCTTATGAAAGAAAAATTGGCATGGTTTTTCAGAACTATGCCCTTTATCCCCACTATAAAGCAAGAGGAAATTTAGCTTTTCCTTTCTGGATTAAAAAAACCCCTGAAAAAGAGATTGATGAAAAAATAAAGGAAACAGCAAAAATTCTTGGTGTAGGATTTGAATATCTATTAGACAAAAAACCTAAGGAGCTTTCTGGAGGAGAGCAACAAAGAGTTGCCATAGGGCGATGCATAATAAGAAATCCATCAATTATGCTCTTTGATGAACCTCTCTCTAATCTTGACGCAAAACTTAGGGTTATTACAAGAGCTCAACTAAAAAGGCTTCTTGTAATGTTTAATACAACCTCTGTGTATGTAACCCATGACCAGACCGAGGCAATAAGTATAGGAGATCTCATAGGAATCATGAATAATGGAGAAATAATTCAAATAGGGACCTATGATGAAATAGCAAATAATCCACAAAATGCCTTTGTAGCATCTTTTTTTGGAAAACCTTCCATGAATTTGATAGAAGTAAAAGTAATTAACTCTCAGATTATATGGAGAAACAAGGGTATACCCTTAGAAAAACCAATAGAAGATGGAGAATATCTTTTAGGATTTCATGGGAGGGATGTACTAATAAATCCCGATGGAGATATTAAAGGCGAGATATATTTTATTGATGGTACTCCGGCAGATCCTTCTAAAATATTACACATACAATTAGAAGATAACACTTCCATAAAAATTGAGATTAAATCAGGAGAAATATACCGTTGTGGAGAAAATATATCTTTCTCTCTACCAAAGAGGATTTATCTTTTTAAAAAAAGTACAGGTGAGAGAGTAGTATAAAGGAGGTTAAATCTATGAGAAAAAGAATTATCTTTTTAGGAATTTTACTTCTTGTTTTAATTTCTCCAATTTTCTCTTGGTCAGCTCACAGAGAAATGACAGAGCTCATATTGAAAGATTATCCATGGCTTGGAAAATATAATAAAATAAAAGTTACACCGTATACCTATAACGATCCTTCGCCCTATAATCCAGCCTATACCATACCTTATAGGGGAGAAAAAATAGGAGATACCATAGATGCTATAACAATTATTACAAGATATGTAATAGAACCAGACAATGGTATGGATGATAACATCAACTTAAATTCCATGCAAAAACTCACAGGAGGAAGCTCAGGATGGAGACACCAATACTACATTGCCCTTGGAGGAGCATTAAAACTGGGGGAAGCTCCAAAAAGGATAATACATTTCTGGAACTTAGCAAAGGAAGCTTTTCAAAAGAAAGATTATTATTGGGGATTTAGATTCTTTGCCTACAGTCTCCATTATCTCCAAGACCTAACTCAACCCTTTCATGCCTATCCTATGCCCCTTGGAAATGTAATTAAAAATATCTTTAATCTTGATAAAGTAATTGCTCAAGGAGAAAATCACCACTATACCCTTGAAGATTACCAAGAATATCAAATCTTAAATCAAAATCCCTTATATATTGATACCTTAAAGAAAGCAAAACCCTATAAAATAGAAAATCCTGAGGAAGCAGGAATTAAAGCAGCATGGACAGCAAGAAATGATGCAGGAAAATTATTTGAAATTCAATCAAAGTATTTTCCGGGCATTAACAACACTAAAAATTATAAGGCTCCAAAAGAATTGTTTAAAGGAAATAATTCTACTCTTAAAGAAGAATATGATAAAATTATTCTTCGTAATTTAGAAAATTTTGCAGGATATACTAAAGGATATTTGGAATTCTTGAAAGAATTTTTAGAAAAAATAGAAGATGGGAAGTAGAATATGAAAAGAATATTGATAGTAGTTTTTATAATCATAGCACTAGCTTTAACTATTTTCTATAAATTAAACAATACTCTTTCCGTAAAAGTAGAAAGAGTTAACCGAAAAAATTTGAATTTAACCATTAACTTAAGTGGTAATCTTTCCTTTCTAAGGAAAATAGAGATTTATCCAAAGGTCTCAGGAACCGTTAGAGAAGTAAGAGTAAAACCAGGAGATAAGGTGAAAAAAGGAGAAGTTTTAGCAATAATAGATGCAGAAGATCTAAAAAAACAAATAGAACAGATTAAAAATATAATTGAACTTGCTAAAATCAGCAGTGCCTTTAGTACCTTTAATCCCCAATCAGAAATTAAGATAAGTCAAGATCAGATAAAAACCTTGGAGTCATATTATGAATCTTTAAACAAACTGTATGAAGAAAGGATAATAAGATCTCCCATAAATGGGATTATTGCAAAGATCAATATTTCTCCATTAGAAACAGTACAGGCCTCTCAAAACAACTTAAATTTAAATAATCTTTTAGGAAACTTCGCAAATTTACTTAATATGTTTAACTTATCTTTGCCTCAAAATAATCCAGCTTTTATTGTAATTGACCCCACTTCATTGAATGCCATATTAAAAGTGGATGAAAATAATATTTTAAAGATTAAAGAGGGGCAAAAGGCGGTAGTTAATGTGGATGCCCTTGATCAAAACCCATGGGAAGGAAAAGTTGCCTCTATAAGCAAAATTCCATCTCTAAACAAAGATGGGACCTATTCATATGAAATCTATATCCCTCTTCCCCAATTGGGAGAAATGGTTGTGGAAGGAATGACCATTTCAGCCACCATAAATATCGGAGAAAAGAAGAATATTCTTACTATTCCCTTAAATGCCATAACCTTTAAGGAGGGAAAAACCTACGTATATCTATATGAAAATGGAAGAGCAAAAGAGAAAGAAATCATGATTGGAGATATGACCCTTGATGAGATTGAGATAAAAGAAGGACTAAGAGAGGGAGACCTTGTAATAATATCACCTATTGATAAGATCTCAAATAATATGAAAGTAAAAATAGAAAATAGCATAAAATGAAGACACAGCTTAAGGAAAACTTAAAATTAGCTCTTTATTCCTTGAAATCTAACAAGCTTAGGTCTTTTTTAACCATATTAGGAATAATCATTGGAGTATTTTCTGTGGTACTCCTCATATCTATAGGAGAGGGCGCTAAAAATCAAACTCTTCAAATAATAGAAAATCTTGGTAGTAATACCTTAATAATATTTCCATCGGCTTTGGAAACTGGAGGAACTTTCACTTCCATACAAATACAAAGGACAAGAAGAGGAATACCTCAGCTATTTAATTATAATGATCTATTATATCTAAGGGCTCTCTTTAAAAATGAATTATTAGTTTCTTCTTTAATATCCTCTTACTACAATGTTTACTACCAAATCTTTCCCCTTGAAGCTACTGTTCATGGTACTGATAATGATGGACTCTTAATAAACAGAGATTCCATAAGTGAGGGAAGATTTTTTACTTCCTATGAGCAAAATGCAAAAGAGAAAGTATGTATTGTAGGACCTAAGGTAGCAAAAAACATAGCCATTAATTACAAGGAAGCCATAAATAAAATAATAAAAATTGGAGATCACAACTTTCGAATAATAGGCGTCTTAAAAGAGAGAGGATATAATCAAAGCTTAGGAGATTTAGACTCAAGAATAATAATCCCCCTAACTACTGCTTTGATGTTAAAAGGTGACCAAATTTTGAATTTCCTTATCGTACAAGTCAGAGATAGCAAAAACATAGAAATATATAGACAAAAATTGATATTTGTCCTAAAGCAAAGAAGAGGAAAATTAAATTTTGTCATTGCAAAGCAAGAAGATTTACTCTCTGCTATGAACGATATATTAAACATATTGACTTTAACCCTTGCTGGAATAGCAGCTATCTCCCTTATTGTGGGAGGAATAGGTATCATGAATATAATGCTGGTTTCTGTAACGGAAAGATATAAAGAGATAGGAATTAGAAAAGCAATTGGAGCGAAGAAGAAAGATATTCTTATACAATTTTTAACCGAATCTGGATTTTTAGGAATGATTGGTGGAACCCTTGGAATAGGCCTATCTATCATCACAGGAGAAATACTATCCAGATTTGAGGTACCTTATAATCTCTCTTACTCAACCCTAATTTTAGGCTTTCTATTTTCCCTTTTTATTGGGCTCATCTTTGGAGTTTTACCTGCCATGAGAGCAGCAAATTTAGATCCCATTCAAGCTTTGCGCTCAGAGTAAAATTTTTTATTTTTTAAAATTTCTTTTTTCAATATATTGATTTTTTATTTTAAATTTTATAAACTTATTCATAGAAATTTTAAAGGAGGAAGGGAATGCCACATCCATTACCAAGATGTCCTATATGCGGTAATGAAATGGTAATTAAAAAGCTTGAATGCCCTAATTGTAAAATTACCATAGAGGGTGAATTTTGGGTAAACCGCTTAGCAAGTCTTCCTCAAGAAGAGCTTGAATTCTTAGAATTGTTCTTAAAAACCCGAGGAAATGTTAAGGAAATGGAAAGAATTTTAAAGCTTTCCTATCCTACGGTAAGAAGTAAATTAGATAGTATTCTCAAGAAACTTGGACTTCTTTCTGAGGAAGAGGAAGAACCTAAGGATAAAGTAAAATGGATTATAAACAAACTTGAAAGAGGAGAAATAACTGTACAGGATGCTCTGAAAATTTTAGAGGAGGGAGAAGATGTTTAATAAGATATTTTGGAGTGTTGTATTAATAATTTTAGGGCTATCTCTTTTAGCGAACAATTTTGATATCCCTTTACTGAAGGATTTATGGAAATTATGGCCCCTAATTTTTGTGTATATTGGTCTAAAGTTGATATTCCCTAAAAAAAGGAGGAGTTTAAGGATGAAAGAAGAGAGATATAAAATTTTAAAACTTGTAGAAGAAGGAAGAATAAAAGCTGACGAAGCAGAAGAACTAATAAAAACATTGGAGGAAACTAGTAAAAAGGAGAAAAGATATTTAAGAGTAAACGTTATTGAAAATGGTAAGAATATTGTAAATATAAATGTACCTCTTTCCTTATTAAAGTGGGGATTAAAGTTTGCTAACACCTATGCTGAAAAGTATGGAGAAAAAGTAGAAATATCTCCTGAAGAGATAGAAAACCTCGTTAATGACCCTGATTTTAGAGGAAAACTTGTAGATATAAATACTCCTGAAGATAACGTACAAGTTATAATTGAGATTGTATAATTACAATCTTATAAGTTTGAGATTTCCCCATACACCAAGATGTTTACCATAAACTATTACTACCTGTATTACTTCGGGAAACCTTTGGGCAAATTCAAGAGCAACTTCTATATCTTTATCAGTTTTAATCATATTTCCAAGGGTTGTTGCTAAGGCATCTGAAAAAATTGCTGAAGGGGACACAATCATTACCGCATCAGCCACTCCAAAACTTAAGGAAGGACCAACCGTTCCTGACGATGTACATACTCCAAAGGTTGTTCCAGGAGGAATTAAAACACCTATTTTGTTACTCCAAGGTGATTCACCAGCAAATATAGCTACTTTTCTCTCTCTCTTTGTAGAGATGAATATATCTCCACCGTTTTCCACAATAATTTCGTCAGAATAATTCAAAAGCTCTTTTCCTATGTACTCTGCTATAGCTCCAGCCACCGAAGCCATAGGACCAACTCCTGCCTTTTCTGACCAAAAACTCATTTCCTTTACTATCTCAGGAGCGTTATCTTTGGGTTTATAAGGAGTCAAGGTTAATTTAAATACTGGATCTTTTAAAATATAGTCTTCAATCTGTCTTCTATAAAATATTAAAAGTTTTTCTGCCTCTTTTCTTAGATCTTTTTTAGCAAGAATGTATAGATCACTCTCTTGTACCTTTACCTGAAAAGACACAAGGTCAGGAGCTCTCATATATTTTCTATAGGTTCTCTCTATATACTTATCCGATGACATTTCCACAATTGAAAATGGGGGAGAAAGTAAAAACCATCTCCCCCATTTTATTTCATCAAGTCTTAATTTTATACAAAAATTTTCATCTCCATAGCATTATATGGACAAATCTCTATACATACTCCGCATGCGGTACACTTTTGAGAATCAAAACCAACCATCAATGTCTTCTCATTTCTATACAAGGCCTTTGTCGGACAATAACTTACACAATACCCACAATGGACACACTTTTCTTCAAGCCATATCACATCCTTAGACAAGGGCTGTATAGATACTCCAAGATCTTTTAAATACTCTATACCCTTTAAAAAATTATCGTCTTCTCCTGATATTTCCAAAACCATAACCCCTTCTGCATCAGGAGTAATGGTGGCTTTCAATATATTAAAATCAAGATCAAACTTCTTCACCAAGTTTACAATTATGGGTTTATCTGCAAGCTCTTTAGGAAAGTGTAAGACAATCCTTTCAGTTCTCATCTCTTCTCCACCTCCTCCAATATCTCTTTCCCGCTAAAGGGTTTAAATTTGATTCCTGACTCAACTCCAGGAATTGGGGCAGATGGAGAAGTAAGTAAGAATTTACCTTCTTTAATCCATTCTTTAAGAATTTCAGCAATTCTTCTTGCCTTAAAATAGCTAGAAAGAGGACTTGTAGGAACTTTTTTGCCAAACAATTCTATTTCTCCACTTCTCAATTCCTTATAGGTTACATAAGCTATAATGTCCGATTCTCTATTAGGATAGGCTGTAGCATAATCCACTACAGGGGCTAATATATCCTCATCACTTACAGAAGTGTAAAAAGCAATTTCCTCATTTAAAATAGGAATAGGAACTCCAATTCCCACTGCAAGAGACACGCCATATCCCTTCATGCTAACGCCTCTAAGCCATTCACTACTCATTTGTTTCAAATCTCCTATTACTGCAAGAGTTCCTGCGCCCCCCTTTGGTATTCCTCTTTCCGTTCTCTCTACATTCGGATTATGTTGAGTCCCATGCCAAGCTACGTATCCTATTCCTCCTCCAAGAAATATTCTTGTGCCTATTCCTATGGTTTTATAGTAAGGATCATTTAATAGGGGAGAGAGTTGTCCTGCACTGCTATAATTAGCATTCCCAAAGCGGGGCTTCAGCATTCCTAGGTAGGTATATATAGTCTTATCTGATGAATTTACAGCTACATTATAGTTTTGATAAGCGTTTCTTATATTAAAAAGCACTGCTTCATTCAAATCATGTATAGTTATATATGCATCAAGAAATTTTCTTGGGTAACAATCAGTGCCATAAGCTTGAGCGGTGATTCTTATTTCTTTTCCTGAAACAAGATCCTCTATTACATGTCCACCACCATACTCAAAATCACCAGGATAATATTTATTTCTGGGATCATCATCGGGAAGAGCATTTGCTCCAAGGAAAAGATCCACTGCTGCGTATGCTGCATAAGCTGGAACACCATTTAAATAAACCCTTCCTCCACCAAGTTTTATTCTTGGTTTTGTATGTCCTATGTTAAAATATATTCCCGATGAACACATAATACCAAAAGTTCCCGTTGTTACCACATCAACTTCCTTTGCAGCTTTTTCTACTCCTTTTTCTCTCACAATATCAATCATCTCTTCGGCAGTAACCACCACTGCCTTACCCTGGCGGATCTTCTCATTTATTTCCTCAATTGTCTTTGCCATTCTCTATACCTCCCTTTTTCGAATTTTGATATGTTTGCTTCTATATGAACCGCCCTTTTCGGGCAAGGCATGATCCATAACAATTTCATCACCTCCTCAAAACCATAAAATTTATCAGATATAATACCAAAATCGTCGGAGTTTTTCAATAACTACTCAAAAATTTTTAGCAGCTTGCATAAATGCATCAATATTCTCAAGAGGGGTCCCCACAGGAATATCACATCCAGAACTTAATATAAAATTCTCCACATCTTTCATCCTTTCCAGGAGTTTCCAAGTTCTCTCATACACCATCTCAGGATTCCCCTGCAAAAACACCCCTACAGGATCCAAATTACCTATCAAATTTACCTTCGAAGGAACAATCTCAGATGCCCATTTTAAATCCACAGCACTATCAAGACTTAATCCCCAAGCGCCACTTTTACCCATATCCTCAATCAAGTGTTTAGTATTCCCACATATATGATAAATAAGAGGTCTCTTAATCTCTGAGGAAAGATATTTGAAATATTTCATTGAGAACTCTTTAAAAAGCTGAGGAGAAAGAATTACCGCTGTAGGTTCTAGGACTGCAACTACATCTATTCCTGTCTCAAAAAGGACCTTAGCATATTCTAAAATCACCTTTGTAGTAAATTCCACAACCTCTTTAACAAACTCTGGCTCCTCTAATACATTAATCCCTAAATCATTTACACCCATAAGCTCTCCAGCAAGAGTAAAGGGACCAATAACATATCCTCCTTTAATTCTATCAAACTCCTTTACCATCATCTCACAGACTTTTATAAAAACTTTCATTCTTCCAGAAATACCATTCCATTTTCTTTTTAACTCAGCTAAAGCCTCCCTATCTTTTATAGGATGTTCTCTTACTGATGGATTCTCATTTTCTGGAAAATCAATTTTTAATCCTAAAGCTTCTGCTTCCACAGTAAGATCCATAAAGGGAAAGATTCCATCAGGATTAAATCTCTCTAAAATTTTATAAAGGGTTTTAAATTGAATGGAGGGATCAATTAAATTTTGCTTAAGAGTAGTACCTGTAAGTTTAATTCCTGGAGCTCCTAAAAGAGGAATTACAAGTCTCTTCTTTTCAGAAATCATCATGTTCTAACCCCACCCTATAAATTTCACAAATAACTCTTGAAACTCAGAGGATAACGATAAATCTATATATTTAACTTTTTTAATTATCTCCTCTGCTTCTTCTATTAACTCCTTATTAAGAAGCAATATCTCTGCGCCCATTAAAGCTGTATTCCCTGAAATAACAAATTTTTTAATTTCAATAGGAGGTAAAAGCCCTACTTTAATAGCATTCTCTAAATTAATGTAATTTCCAAAGGTTCCTGCCACATATATTCTATCGAGATCTTCATAGGTAATATCAGCTTTATTAAGTAATACCTCTATTCCAGCCCTTATAGCAGACTTTGCCAATTGAAACTCTCTTATATCTTTTTGGGTTATCCTCACCTTTCCTACGTTAAACTCATTTTTTCTCATTCTTCCTGTTTTATCTAATACCTCCAAATCCAGCATTACCGCTATAGCATCTACCAAACCCGAACCCGTTATACCTTTTTCCTCTGTACCCCCAATGACACTATACTTTACCTTACCGTCCTCAATCCACACATGATCTATAGCACCACTTACTGCTATCATTCCCTGAGATATATTTCCTCCCTCAAAAGCAGGACCTGCTGCAGTAGCGCAGGAAAATAATTTGTTATCATGCTTCAATACTATTTCCCCATTAGTTCCTATGTCTATAAGGAGACTATTTTCAGGTTTACGATGCATACCTAAAGCTAAAATTCCTGATACAATATCCCCACCTATATAGCCAGAAATAAGAGGAAAAGTGTAAATTTTTGCATTTTTAATGCTTTTAAAAAGGTCTTTAGAAGAAATTAGAAAACTCTTCTTAAAGACTGGAGTAAAGGGGAAAACCCCAATACTTGAAGGATCTACTCCAAGAAAAATATGTGTCATTATAGAATTACCAACTATAGAACCAACATAAACATCATTAACACTTATATCCTTTTCCTTGCAAAGACTACCTATCATATCCTCAAGTTTAGAAATGAGCAGATCCCATAAAACAAAAAGCCCATGAGGATCACTCATTACATAATTAATTCGTGAAAGAACATCAGCTCCATAAGAAACCTGAGGATTAATCTCCATCTTAACTCCTACTCTTTTACCTGTGGTAATATCTAAAAGAGAAACAACCAAAGTTGTAGTTCCGATATCTATAGCAAATCCATAAATTTTTTCTAAATCTTTCTCCCTCAAATCTATGACCTCATTATCCAACACTACTATGGTCCCTTCCAAGTATCCATCCTTTAAAAAGCTTGGTAATCTTCTAACTATTTCTAAATTTCTTACGACATATTTCCTTTTTTCTATATACTCTATATAAGAGATATCTATATCTTTAGAATCTATTTTATTCCGGAATCTCTCTAAGTTTACTAAGGGATTTAAAGAAGTTTTATATTCTATCTCTTTAGAAAAATTGAAAGTACTAATCTCTTCTAAAACTTCTATCTCTAAGTCCTCTTCAATAGTTAGGTGACAAGCAAGCCTAATATTATTTTTAATCTCTTCCTCTGAAAGAAGTCTCTTCTCTTCCTCAGTCAAAGTTAAACTATTGCCCTTCAAAACCCTTACTTTACACTTTCCACACCATCCTGCCCCATTACATATGGAAGGTACACTTACATTGTTATCCCTCAACACCCTGAGGAGATTTTCTCCCTTTTCTGAGTAAATTAATTTATCTTTGCCTATCCTAATTTTATACATTTATCCTAAACCCATAAGCTGATTTACAAGATCCACTGCAGATGGAGCATCAGGAGCATAACCATCAGCACCTATCTCCTTGGCAAAGCTTTCTGTTACAGGAGCTCCCCCTACAATTACTTTAACCTTCCTCCTCACCCCTTCTTTTTCAAGAACATCTATGGTCACTTTCATATAAGGCATAGTTGTAGTAAGTAAAGCAGACATACCTACTATATCAGGATTATACTCTCTTATAGCCTCCACAAATTTTTCAGGGGGAACATCAATTCCAAGATCAATAACCTCATATCCAGCTCCTTCTAGCATCATAGATACTAAATTCTTTCCTATATCATGTAAATCACCTTTAACCGTCCCAATTACTACTTTTCCTTTTATAATACCAGAATTTTTAGCAATTAAAGGTTTTAATATATCCATTCCTGCTTGCATTGCTCTAGCTGCAACTAAAACTTCAGGTACAAATATTTCATTATTTTTAAATCTCTCCCCAATAACACTCATTCCTGCAAGAAGTCCATTATTTATAATTTCCTCAGGATTTAAGCCCTTTTCCAAAGCCTTACTTACAAGTTCTTGAACCTTTTTTCTATTTCCCGCTATAACAGCATTGGCAATCTCCTCTAAATCTACCATTTAATTTTTACACCTCCTAAAAAAACGTTTTTCTATTTTGACGATATTATAACATATCATCTTACTTAAAAAGTTAAGCTAAAAACCTATCTTCTTTTTGCAGTACTCTCTCTTATTACCAATTTCGTTGGTAATTTTATATGCTGTATTGGCATATTAGGATTTTTCAATCTTTCAATTAAAATTTCAGCAGCTTTTGCCCCCATCTCATAAAAAGGTTGAGAAACCGTAGTTAAAGCAGGTATCGTCAAATTTGCCAGGGTATCATCAAAGCCTATTACGGAAACATCCTCCGGGATCCTATAGCCCCTTCTTATCAATATCTTCATAACCTGGATTGCCATAAAATCACTGAAGGTAAAGATTGCAGTTGGGGGATCAGGTAATGAAAAAAGTTCATTTATTGCTTTCTCTTCGTCAACTTTGTCGTAAAATATTTTTAAAAGATTATCATCAAAGGGAATTCCAGCATCTTCAAGAGCCTTTTTATACCCTTCAATTCTTTCTTGAACAATTATACTTTCAGGGTTTATAGTTATGTGAGCAATCCGCTTATGTCCCAACTCTACAAAATGCATCACTGCCTCATAGCTTCCTTTAACATTGTCCGCATAAACCACATCATGCTCTGGAAGTCTTGGATGTTCAAGAATAACAAGAGGTATATTTTTCTTCTGAGCTATCTTACTCACTTCCTCGTTAGAAAGAGCTCCAGCAATTATGCCATCCACCCTTCTTTCCAGCATTATATTCATATATCTTACTTCTCTTAAAGTTTTCCCATCGGTGTTACATAGAAACAAAGTGTAGCCATTTTGTCTTGCCACATCTTCTATACCTCTTGCCATATTAGGAAAAACAGGGTTTGCAATATCTAAAACAAAAAATGCAATAGCCTCCGTCTTTTGTTTTGCAAGACTTCGAGCTATAGCATTGGGCTTATAATCAAGAGCCTTTACTGCCTCAAGAACTCTCCTTCTTGTCTCTTCACTTATCTTTATTCCGGGAGTATTATTAAGCACAAAAGAGACTGTAGATCTTGAAACTCCTGCAAGCCTTGCCACATCCCAACTGGTGGGTGCTTTTTTCTTCTTTGTCATAGATCCTCCCTCCGCTTTGAGAAATAATTACTTACTAACACAAGTTATTTTTAAGAATTTTACACTCTTTTTGATAATATTTTCAAGCTTTTTATATTGTATAATTAATTAGAATCCAGAGATAAAGGAGAAGACTATGAGAAAAAAAATATTTCTATTTATAACTTTAGCCCTTCTTATTATATCTACCTCTGCTCAAAGTATAAAAGTTGGAAATCTACTATTAGAGAATAAATTTGATCTTTTAAAAAGTTCTTATAAAGAAGATGCTTACTCAAATGCCATAATTAGTATATACTACCTCCTTGAAGATAATGCTTCTCAAGCATGGAAACATTGGAAAAAATCCATAGAAATAAACCCAAATTCTCTCTGGCATGAAGTAATAGGACTTTTAGGTTATGATCTTTGGGATAGTCTTCCCATATATAAAGAAATAGTATCTTTATTAGATGGAAGAGAATTTAATAACTCTTATTTAGAATATTTATATTGGAAAGCTCTTCTTTCTCAAAATCTTATTTCTAAAGCAGAAAAGTATTCTGAGGAAAAAGGCTTTATAAAAGATTTCATTTTTATAGGCCCCTTTGAAAACATAGGGAATTCTGGACTTTACAAAGAATATCCTCCCGAGAAGGAGATAAAACTTGAAAAGACATATCAAGGGAAAAATGGACTTGATATAAGATGGTTTTCCCCTGAAGAAAGTAAAAGTGCATATATAAGCCTCTATAATTTAATTTATCCAAATCAATGGTCTACTTCTTATGCTCTCTGTTATTTTTATATACCTCAAAATCAAGAGATATACATAAGAATAGGAACTACAAGTTCTTATAAACTCTTCTTAGATGATTGCCATATATATGAAATAGAAACCCAAAGAAGAGCAATTTGGGACCAAGAAATATATAGAATTCCTCTATCTTCAGGCTGGCATAAACTTTTGTTAAAATTTTGCAATCAAGAAGGAGATTTTGGCTTCTTTTTAAGAATAACAGATTCTAAAGGAAATAAAATATCAGGACTAAAAACTTCAGTGAAACCTCAAAATTATAGAAAAACCCAAATATATTTTGAAAGAATTCTACCTGAAAAAGAGCTTATAAAAGAGAGTGACTCTTCTGAAATCTTTTATACCTTTTATGGATTTTTACTCTCTGAAAAAGGGGTTTCGGAAGAGGCAGAAGAGTACCTTAAAAGAGCAGAGAAAATAAAAAAGGATTCTGAAGTTATAAAGTTTATTCTCGGAAAATTCTACTTAGGCTCTCAAGATGTAGAAACAGGAAGAAAATACCTTCTTGATTCTTATTCCCTCTCAAAAAATCTGAAAATGAATCTTTATTACCTATCCCTCTATGAATTAGAGCATGGAAGATATGAGGAAGCACTGAAAAACTTAGAAAAAGAAGATATACCCGAAAATTCTTTTCTTTTGAGAAGTCTACTTATAAGACTCTTTAATGCTCTCTCCTGGACTAAAGAGGTAGAAAATCAAATAAGTATTTTTGAGAAGGGTTATAAAACGAGTCAAGAAGCTTACTTTTTAAAAGGTAAAATGTATGAAAAAAGAAATATGCCCTTCAAAGCCATAGAAAACTACTTAACCGCCCTATCTATGAATTGGGAAAACTGGGAAGTATTTTATAGTCTCTTCTATCTTGCTAGAGATCTACACAGATATGACATAATAGAAAACTTAGCCAAAAATCTAATAGAAAAAGATCCTACGGATATATGGGCATACATTCAACTCATAAGAATATATCTCTCTCAAGAGAAAATAGAAGAGGCTCAAAGATTAATAGAAAAAACGAAAAAGATAACTTACTTATATCCAGAAATTTTTATCTATGAAGCAGAAATACATCACTTGAAAGATGAAAAAGAGCTTGCTATAGAATCCTATGAAAAAGCTATAGAAATTGATCCATCTTATAAGGGAATAAGAGAATATCTAAACTATCTGAGAAGTGAGCAAATTAAGATTCCGGATATCTCAGAATATCTATCAAAGGACATTCCAAAAGAATTTTTAGACTTTCCCGCCATATATCTATTAGATTGGCAAGAAAGAACGATGCATAAAGATGGATCTTTTACCGTAGTTTTCCACAAAATAATAAAAATTCTAAAAGATGAAGCAAAAGACAGATATGGAGAGATAACTATAAATTATGATTCAAGCTTTGAAGATGTAAGAATATTAAGAGCAAGAACCATAAAACCCGATGGAAAGGAATTAGAGGCAACCTCCATACAGGACTTTTCGGTAGCATCCGATTATCCCCTTTATACTGATCAAAGACAAATTATTATCTCTATGCCAGCAGTAGAAAAAGGAGCCATTCTTGAGTGTTTCTATGTAATTGATGAATATACACGAAGTATATTCGGAAAAAACTTTCAAGATATATTCTTCTTCCAAAATGAAGTTCCAACTCTAAGGAGTATATATATCTTGAAGATACCATCTACCATAGATTTTAAATATAAAGTATACAATGGTAAAGTTGATCCAGAGGTAAACCAGAATAAAGATTATAAAATATTCACATGGAAGATGGAGAACGTTCCAGGCATCACAGAAGAACCCTATATGCCAGACCTTGCTAAATTGGTGCCTCAATTATGGATAACCACTTTTAGAAGTTGGGAGGATCTTGCAGATTGGTACTACTCTCTTGCCTACCCTCAGATCAGAAGTAATAAGGAAATAAAAGAAAAGGTAAGAGAACTTGTTTTGGGTGCAAAAATGGAAGAAGAAAAAATAAAAGCCATCTATTACTTTGTAACCAATCAAATAAGATACGTGGGATTAGAATATGGAATAAGAGGAATCATGCCCCATAGTGCTCCTGAGATATTTAAAGCTAAATATGGAGATTGTAAGGATAAAGCAGTATTACTTCTTACTATGTTAAAGGAGGCAGGAATAAAAGCTTATTACACTTTAGTCTCTACCCGATATTCATCGCCTTTGAAAAAGGAACTTCCAGGATTTCAATTTGATCATGCTATAGTTGCACTCCCCTATAAAAATTCCTATCTCTTTTTAGATGGAACTGCAGAAGACACTCCCTTTGGAGAAGTTCCAGGCATGGATCAAGGAGCAGATGCTATGATCATCATAGATGGAAAACCAATTCTTACCACAATCCCTATGAGTAAACCAGAGAACAACTTAAGAAAATATAACACAAAAATTAACATTGAAGAGAAGAATTTGGTAGCAGAAACTCAGATAACTCTTACAGGATATTTTGCAAACTCTTATCGGTACTATCTTAAGACTATGACTACATTACAAAAAGAAAACTTCTTATCAAGACTCTTGAATTACTATATTCCCAATTCTAAGTTGACGGATTGGGATGTCCAAAATATAGGTAACTTAGAAGAACCATTAATAATTAAATTAAAATTTGAGAATCCATATATTACATCTTATAAAAAAGAAATAAACCTATTAAACATGTTCCCCTTTTCCAGTATAAAGTCTGCAGAAGAGATAACAAGAGAAGAAAGAAATTACGATATAGAATACTATTTACCTTATCAAGAGATAGAAGAAATAAGCATAAACATTCCTCAGGGAATAAACATAGATACGACAATCAAAAGTGTAACAAAAGAAAATAAATGGATAAAATATTCCGTGGAAATTGAAGAAAAGAATAATATCCTATCCCTAAAAAGGGTCTTCACTCAAAAAGAAATATTAATTCCTGCTCAAGATTTTAAAGAATACAAAAAAGATATGGAAGAAATAATAAACTATGACAAAGGCATGCTTCTTATAAATATAAATTAACTTTCTGGTACTTTACACTGCTTAATAACAATTCTATAATATTTAACTTCTCTTAGCAGGATAAACTTACTCTCCAGAAACCTCAGAGGTTTTCCTTCAGGATCTTCTACTCCTTCATTTGCAATTATTACCCAGAACTTTTCACCCTGAGACAAATTAAACAATTTACTCTCTAATTGAGAAATACTTAGAGTCTCATAATTTATTTTTCCTCTATTATAGTATTCAAAAGGTCTCCACATATAAGGAGCAAAAATAAAGACTTTCTCGCTTGCCACATTCTCATGTATATATCTCACAGCTTCTCTCCATGGACGATTTAAATTAGCAAGATTGCTATAATAATAATTTAAAGACAGAAAATATACTCCAAGAATTCCAATAAGAAGAAGTAATATCAATGAATAATACTTAAATCTTCTGATACCTCTACTAAGAAGAATTAAGTATCCAGGTATGAATATAGAAATGTATCTCGCACTAAAGAAACTTTTCCCTAAGGAAAGAAATAGTAAAAGTAAAATAGGAACAAAAAGATACAAAATCAAGAGAAAAAGCTCCCTTTTCTTATCCCAAGGAGGCAACAATCCAATAATAGAAAGAAAAATGAATACAATTGCAATAAGAGCTTTATTCCTAAAAACTGATCTTCCAGCTCCAAGGTTTACTTCTAAAAAGGTATAGGCAAGACTAATCAAAGAAACTTTTTGGGCACCCTGATAAACTTCTGGAGTCCTGCTTTGAATAATCACATATAACCATGGAGAGATAAAAATCAAAATTATAAATTGAGCAATAACCCATCTCTTTAAAAGTTTTTTATTTTTAAAGCTTGTAGTAATAACATAAAGATTTTCAACAAGTACTACAAAAGCTGAGAAAATATGGGTATAAAGCATAAGGACGTTAGCGATAGTTATAAAGAAAAGATTCTTAGTTTTATCTATTCCTTTAACAAGATAATAGAGAAAAAAGTACAAGAAAAATCACCATAGGATACATTCTTGCTTCTTGAGCAAAATATATATGAAAAGGAGAAAGAGCAAAAAGGATACTAGAAATAAGCCCTGTAGCTTTATCAAAAAGCTTCGAAGCAAGTTTATATATCATAAAGATACATGAAATTCCAAAAA